>Ga0137373_10007533_pt1 | contig 11558 bp, 10 predicted proteins | sample SagtaG_5_FD_104912 | JGI IMG/M metagenome (GOLD analysis project Ga0137373, IMG submission 104912) | Vadose zone soil microbial communities from Sagehorn Ranch, Mendocino, California, USA - Sage1_R_80_16 metaG | ecosystem: Environmental > Terrestrial > Soil > Vadose zone | place: USA...
CAGCCGAAATCCCGCGGCGTTCAGGGACAAGGCCCCGCACCTGGCTGCCGATCCCGCGCTGGAGACCCTGGCCGGCGACGTGCGCGACTTCCGCATGCCCGCAGGCAGCTTCTCTCACTTCATCCATGCCGCTACCGAATCGAGCGTTGAGCTGAACCAGAAGTACCCGCAGCGCATGTTCGACACCATCGTGGATGGCACGCGCCGCTGTCTTGACTTTGCCCAGGCGGCCGAGACGCGCAAGTTTCTCTTCCTGAGCTCGGGGGCGGTGTATGGAGCTCAGCCCGCCGAGGTCGCCAACGTCTCCGAGGAGGCCGCCACCGGCCCCGATCCGCTCGATCCAGCTTCCGCTTATGCCGAAGGCAAGCGCGCCGCCGAGCTGCTGTGCGCGATGGCTGCCCGGAACCAAACCGCAAACGCCACCGCGCTGGAGCCGAAGATCGCCCGCTGCTTCGCCTTCGTCGGACCCTACATGAAGCTCGATGCGCACTTCGCCATCGGCAACTTCATCGGCGACCAACTTCGCGGCGGCCCCATCCGCGTCTCCGGCGACGGCAGCGCTCTGCGCTCCTATATGTATGCCGGCGACCTGATGGTGTGGCTGTGGACGGTCCTCTTCCGCGGCCAGCCGCTGCGCGCCTACAACGTGGGCTCCGAGCAGGGGGTCAGCATCGGCGAGCTGGCGCAGACGGTGGCCGAGGCATTGACTCCCGAGGTGAGGGTGGAGATCCTGGGCAAGCCGCAGGGCGGGCCGCCGCATCGCTACGTGCCCAGCACCGCAAGAGCGCAGCGCGAGCTTGGCCTGAGCTGCCGGGTGCCGCTCGATGAGGCCATCCGCAGGACGCAGCGGTGGTACCTGCAGTCCAGCCAAACCGTGGAGAAGGCGCGATGAGGAAGCTCTCCGACTACGTGGTGCAGTCGCTGGCAGACTGGGGCGTGCGCGACATCTTCATGATGACCGGCGGCGGGGCCATGCATCTGAACGACAGCATCGGGGCCGAGTCCCGCATCCGTTACATCTGCAATCATCACGAGCAGGCCGCGGCCATGGCCGCCGAGGGCTATGCGCGCATTACGGGCACGCCCGGCGTGATCAACGTGACCACCGGCCCGGGCGGCATCAACGCCCTCAACGGCGTCTTCGGCGCATGGACAGACTCGATCCCCATGCTCATCCTCTCCGGCCAGGTGAAGCGCCAGACCTGCATGGCCACGGCCGGCACGCAGGGGCTGCGGCAGTTGGGAGACCAGGAGGTGGACATCATCTCCATGGTCCGGGGGATCACCAAATACGCCGCGCTGGTCGATGACCCCGGCGAGATTCGCTATCACCTGGAGCGCGCCTGGCACCTGGCGACCCACGGCCGCCCGGGCCCCTGCTGGTTGGACATTCCCATCGACGTGCAGGCGGCGCGCATCGACCCGGCGGCGCAGCACGGCTATGATCCCGCCGACGAAGCAGCGCCCTGCGGCGACCCACCCCTGCGGCGACAGGCGCGTGAGGTGATCCAGCGCATCCGGGAGGCGAAGCGTCCGGTGCTGCTGGCCGGCACAGGAGTTCGGCTCTCCGGCGCGCTGGAGCAGTTCGAGCAGACGATTCGCCGCTTGCGAATTCCCGTCACTACCGCCTGGACGCACGACCTGATCGCCAGCGATGACGAGCTCTACGCCGGACGTCCGGGGACGATCGGCGACCGCGCGGGAAACTTCGCCGTGCAGAACGCCGACCTGGTGCTGGTGCTGGGCTCGCGGCTGAACCTGCGCCAGGTCAGCTACAACTGGGATTCGTTCGCGCGCAACGCGTTTAAGATCCAGGTGGATGCCGATGCCGCCGAGCTGGCCAAGCCCCTGGTCAAGCCCGACCTGGCGATCGCCGGCGACCTGAAGTGCTTCCTGCGGGTGCTGCTGGATGCTCTGGATGAGGCGCATTACAAGCCGCAGAACGACGAGTGGATCGCCTGGTGCCGCCAGCGTGTGGCCCAGTATCCCGTGGTGCAGCCCTACCAGCGGCAACCCGGGCCGCCGCTGAACCCCTACTACTTCATGGAGATGCTCTCCGACCGGCTCGGGGCCGACGATGTGGTGGTCTGCGGCAATGCCACGGCCTGCATTTTGCCCTTTCAAGTGATGAAGATCCGAAAGGGCCAGCGCCTGATCTCCAACTCCGGCTCGGCCTCGATGGGCTACGACCTGCCGGCGGCGCTCGGCGTGGCAGTGGCCCGCCGCGGCCACCGGGTGATCTGCCTGGCGGGCGATGGCAGCCTGCAGCTCAATATTCAGGAGCTGCAGACGGTGGTGCATCACAAGCTGCCGCTGAAGATCGTGGTGCTGAACAATGGCGGCTATCTGTCGATCCGCAGCACGCAGAGCAACTTTTTCGGCCGCGTCATGGGCGAAAGCCCGGCCAGCGGGGTCTCGTTCCCGGACTTCGTCAAGGTCGGCCAGGCCTACGGCATTCCCAGCGTGAGGGTGGAGCGGGACTCTGAGATGGGGACGGTGGAGGCGGCGCTGGCGGCTTCCGGTCCGGCCCTGATTGAGGTTATGCTTGACCCTAAGCAGGAGTTCGAGCCGCGCTCGCGCTCCAAGGTTCTGCCGGATGGCACGATCGTCTCGCCGCCGCTGGAGGACATGTATCCCTTCCTCTCGCCGGAGGAGCTGGCGGCCAACATGTTCGGTAGTGAATAAGCTCGAATATGCCAGGGCTCGCGAAAAGGCGAGCAAATTGCAAGTAGTAAGAAGTTAGCCAAGAAGTGAGCGAATTTTCGCTTTAAGGACCGGTTTCCTAATGACGGGTGCGGATTTTTTCAATGAGCTGTTTGTACTGGAGATGGCCAACAACCATCTGGGAAACGTCGAGCGCGGGCTGAAGATCATCGCCGCCTACGGCCAGGTGGTGCGCTTCAACAACGTGCGCGCCGCCATCAAGATCCAACTGCGCGATGTGGACAACTTCATCCACCGCGATTTCCGCGGCCGCGACGACATCCGCTACATCAAGAAGACGCTGGACACGCAGCTCCCGCCGGAAGATTACGTGGCACTGGTGAAGGCGATACGCCAGGCCAACTGCATCAGCATGGCCACCCCATTCGACGAAAACTCCGTGGACCTGTGCAACAAACTGGGCGTTCAGATACTGAAGATCGCCAGCTCGGACCTGAACGACTGGATGCTGATCGAAAAGATCGCCACGGCGAAGAAGCCGGTGATCGTCTCCACCGGCGGCTCGTCGCTGAAGGACATTGACGACCTGGTGCAGTTCTTCGACAATCGCCACATTCCTCTGGCCATCAATCATTGCGTCTCGCTGTATCCCTCGGAAGACCACGAGCTGGAGATGAACCAGATCGACTTCCTGCGCGACCGCTATCCGGACCACGTCATCGGCTTCTCCACCCACGAATACCAGGACTGGACCAGCTCGATGCTGGTAGCCTACGCCAAGGGGGCGCGAAGCTTCGAGCGGCACGTGGACATCGAGGGCGATGGTGTGAAGGTCTCCCCCTACTGCTCGCTTCCCGACCAGGTGGACCAGTGGTTCAAGGCCTTTCACAGGGCCAAGGCAATGTGCGGAGCTCCAGGCACACAGAGGCGTCTTCTACCGCGCCGAGAGGTCGAGTACCTGGACGCCCTAGTGCGCGGCGTCTACGCCAAGAGCGACTTGCCGGAGGGCCATATATTGAGCGACGACGACGTGTACCTGGCGATCCCGCTGCAGAAGGGACAGATCTCCTGCCGCGAACTGATGCGCGGCGAGGTCCTGCTGAAGGCGATCAAGAAGGATGAGCCGATTCAGATCGACGCCATCGACAGCCCTTATTCCAGCATCCCTTCGCTCAAAGCGACGATCTACGGCCGCGGCATCGATCCGGTTCCGCAGGGCAAGAGCGAGAAAGCCGGGGCCGGCAAGTAGGAGTGCGGTGGAGCAGCTGCGAATGCCTCGCCTAACCATCGCCATTCCCACCCTCAATCGTGCTGATTTGGTGGCTCGGGCGATTGAAAGTGCGCTCTCTCAAACCTCTCCGGAGATAGAGATTCTGGTCTCCGACAATGGCTCCGCCGACACCACGCCAGCGGTGATCGCCCGCTACTCCGATCCACGATTGCGCACATTCCGCCATGAAGTGACCATGCCCGCTGACAAGCACGGCCAGTTCCTGATCGGAGAGGCGCGGGGGGAATTCTTCCTCGGACTCTCCGATGATGATTTCCTGGAACCGGAGTTCGCCGCGGAAGTGCTCACCGTCTTCGAAGATCATCCCGAGTGTGTATTCGTCTACACCGGATGCGCAGTGCACTACGAGAACATTGAGGTCCCCGCTGTGGTGGGGCCGCCCATTGAACCGGGCCTGGAATTTCTGGCCTCACATTACGCGGATCGAAGAGAGGTGATTTGGTGCGCTTGTGCTACGCGCGTCCAGCTTTTGCGTGAACTGAGCCCGCCTCCTGCCGGCTTCGTGATCGGAGACATGTTTTTCTGGACTCAAATGGCCGTTCGCGGCCCGGTCGGCTGCGTCCCCCGCGTACTGTCACACTACATTTTGCTGCGCGAAAACAACGATAATATTTCCCACGGCACCGCTCCTGTCGTTTGGGCACGCGAGTCGCGAGAGCTTGCTGAACGAGTGCTGGCCCAGCTTCACGATTCCGGAGCCGGCCCCGAATTCTTGTCGACGCTCGAATCGGCTTGCAGTCGGCACATCGCGCGATCGGTGGCCAATCAATTCCTGTGGACAAGGATTCGTGGAGCGGGCAGGGCAGAAGCCTGGCAACAGAGCCTGCCTTCCTTATCTGTCGTGGGACTTGCCCGTGGTCAGCCGACTGGGAGCCGCGCTGTTGCTCCCGCGCAAGCTTCTCAAGCACGCACTGCTTCGGGCCGCTGCGAAGCAGGGCGCCAGCCGCAGCGCAACGCTTAGCTAAGACGTTGTGGACGGCCCTTCCATCGAGTGGCTTAATCTTTCGGTATGCAATAGCAGACTGTGTCAAAGCCGTCCAGCATGTGGCTGCGCAGCGTAAGCTTGGAATTTGGAAGCAATTCCTTAAGCAGCAGCGGAATCTTCCAGAGATCATCGGGGCGATGGTATACGGATACGGCCAGCTTCGGTGAACAGCGCCGGATCGTCGCTGCACCCCCGCGCAGCGCATCGATCTCGCTTCCCTCGATGTCCATCTTGATGAACGTTGGAGCCTCATCGTCGAGCAGTTCGTCGAGGGTCGCGCATTGGACCTCGATATCGCCCTGCGCGCAGACTGCGGAGCTGGCTCCGGAAGAAGACATCAGCAAAACCTCGCGTTTTGCGCCGGCGGCATACGGCAAAGTGCGGATTCGAGCATCGCCAATGGAATCCAAAAGCGCACGCAGGTTCCTCTCATCCGGTTCCAGAGCAATGATGCGCTGATACCGGCCTTTCGAAACCGCCAAGAAATCCTGAATTGTGTCCCCAGTGTAGGCCCCACAATCCACAAAGACCTCATCGGCTCGCAGTGAGATCACGTCGCTGGGAAAGTACTGCGGACCTTCCACCGGAGCGGCCAACGAGCACGGATCGCCGCTGGTACGAAAATTCAGCTGACGGTCGAACTCCATCTTGCCGGGCTGGTCCAGCAGGGCACGCGCGGCATCGATTCCTGCCGTTTGCCCTTGAAAAAAGGCGGGTGAGTCCCAAAATAGGTTTGGCAGGAAGAGTTCCGGATATTTCCGAAGCAGAGGAATGAAAGTTACGACTTCATGGCAGCCCAGAGTGCGCAGTTCGTTCATGCGGCTCAAAAGTCCATCGGTCTGGCTCGGATGCCAGATGCAGACCATAAAAACCGCCTGCGGAAAGGTCTGCACGGCGGCCGCTGGGGACATGATCGGGATGTCCTCAACCTGTTCACCCCAGAGTTTGCGATTGTTGTCGCAAAATGCCAGCGGCGTCACCCCGGCATGCTTCAGCCCGCGCGCAATCCTGCGGCCCAATCCTCCTGCTCCGAATAGAATGAGACGTTTGTTGAAGTCGTCCGGCAGCATGTTTCCAGCTTGCATAGCCATACTTCAATTATTTCATCCCTGCCTTGCCTGGGTCGAGAGTTGCGTTGCGTTTTCGACCCTCCCTCATTCTTCCGTTCCAGCTCCGGACACGCAATAGTGCTATATTGGACTGAATTGGCATGACTGTTGAGCGCAATCAACCGGCTTACAGGCTCCCGATCTTTGAGCGCAATCGCCCTGTTTGCTACGCAGTGGCGTCGAAGCTGCCCCTGGACTCGACTGATTCGCACTCGACGATTTTTATTAGCATGGACGTCGCGACGCAACTGGAAATGTGAAGGCCGGGCGCGGCAAAAAGGCGCGACGAAGCAGCCATGAAGACGATCAGCATCATCACGCCCTGCTACAACGAGGAGCTGAACGTACGCGAGCTCTATGAGCGAGTGCGCGCGGCCCTCGCCTCGCTGGGCGAAGGCTACGTCTACGAGCACATCTTCATCGACAACGCCAGCACCGACAATACGCTGGGCGCGCTGAAGGAGCTCGCCGCGCAGGACAAGAACGTCAAGGTGATCCGCAATACGCGCAACTTCGGCCACATCCGCTCACCGCACCACGCGCTGCTGCAGGCGCGCGGCGACGTGGTGATCAGCATCGTCGCCGACCTGCAGGACCCGCCGGAGATGATCGTCGAGATGGTGCGCGCCTGGGAGACCGGCATCAAGGTCGTCATCGGCGTGAAGCAGTCCAGCGACGAGGGCGGCCTGATGTTTCTCATCCGCCGGGCGTACTACCGGACGGTGAAGCGGCTGAGCGGAATCGAGACCTATGACAACTTCACCGGCTTCGGACTCTATGACCGCGTGGTGGTGGAAGCGGTGCGCGCCATGGGCGACCCGTATCCCTATTTCCGCGGCATGATCGCCGAGCTGGGCTACGCGCGGCTGGAGATCCCTTACCATCAGCCGGCGCGCAGGCGCGGCATCACGGCCAACAATTTCTATACGCTCTACGACATGGCGATGCTCGGCATCACCAACCTATCGAAGGTGCCGCTCCGCGTGGCGGTCTTCGCCGGCTTCGGCGGAGCTGTGGTTTCCACCCTGACCGCGCTGGCATATTTGGTGTACAAGCTGATCTACTGGGATGAATTCTCCGTCGGCGTTGCCCCGCTGGTCATCGGCGGCGCTCTGTTCAGCTCGCTGCAACTGCTCTTCCTGGGCATCCTGGGCGAGTACGTTGGATCGATCCACACCAACGTGCTGAACCGGCCGTTTGTGGTCGAGCAGGAGCGCGTCAACTTCGAGTACGCGCCCGCTCCAGTGGCGCTGGGCGAGCCCCGCGCCGCGCAGCCGACGCGCTAAACCTCTCTCGCAAAATCAGCTGCCGACGAAATCCCGATTAAGATTCTTTACGCCTGGCCCTTTGCCTCGTCGAGCCGCACCTGCGCGGTGTGTTTCTGTTTGCCGTGGTAGAAGCCGACGGTCACCGTATCGCCGGAGCGGTGGTTGCTCAGCACGTGGTTGAGGTGCTGAGGGTCCTTGATCTCCTGGCCGTCGATCTCGACAATGAGATCGCCTCCGATCATCAGCTCATAGTTGCCATAGTAAACGCGCTGATTGCCGCCCTTAATTCCTGCGCGCGCGGCGGCCGAGCCGGGCATGACTTCCATCACAAGCACGCCATGATCAACCGGCAGATCGAGCTCCTGCGCCAACTCCTGGCTCATGCGCAGAGGCAGCGCGCGAATTCCCAGCGTGGGGCGCCGCACGCGGCCGTACTGCACCAGGTCGTTGATCACGTTTTTGGCGGCGTTAATGGGAATGGCGAAGCCCAATCCAACGCTGCCGCCGCTTTGTGAGGCGATCATGGTGTTGATGCCCACCACCTCGCCGCGCGAATTGAGCAGCGGCCCGCCGGAGTTGCCGGGATTGATCGCGGCGTCGGTCTGGATGGCTTCGTCAATGTAGGTGCCGTCCGGCTCCTGCACCTGGCGAATGGAACTCACGATGCCGCGCGTCATGGTTCCGTTAAAGACGCCGAAGGGATTGCCGATGGCCAGCACCTTTTGTCCGACCTGCAGGGCCGAGCTGGAGCCCAGTGTGACCGGCTGCAGATTGGGCGCCTTGATCTGAATCACCGCAAGGTCGTGCGCCTTATCGGCGCCAACAACCGTGGCCGGATAATTCTTCTTGTTGGCCAGGATCACTTCCAGCTTCCGCGCGCCGCCGATGACGTGGTAGTTGGTGAGGATGTGCCCCTCTTTGTCGAAGATGAAGCCCGAGCCAACGCCCTCCTGCGCCTGGGCACCGAAGAAGAAATCGTAGGAGACCACGGTGGTGGTGATGTTGACCACCGACGGAGCGACCCGCTTATAGACGTCCACGTTGTTCTGCTCTTCGTTGTCGAGAGCAGGCGCGGCCTGGGCTTCGGTTAGCTGAACGGGTTCCCGCGAGACCCAGGACGGGCCCGGGCCCGAGCGATGGCTCGTGTAGTAGAAAAATGCGCCTGCAAGCAGAATGCCGAGCACAAAAGGGCGTAAGGATTTCATATTTCGCCTTCGTTCACCTACCGAAATTATAGACGCTTCGGCGGATCGAAGGTTGCGCGCCATCCGAAGCATCGGCGGCCCGCCGTTTCGCTTCAGCGCATCAGTCGGCCAATCAGGGCCAATGAGCTAATCGGATTCATAGCAGCGCGAGAGTTCATGCATTTTTTTGCAATCACCCCTCGTCCTTCCGCGGAGCCTGCGACATCGAAAGCGCATATCAGAAGTGAAAGGTGAAACGAGATGGCAAGAATGAAGGGCAAGGTTGCAGTGATTACCGGCGCCTCCAAAGGCATTGGCGCGGCGATTGCCGAGCGCTTCGGCCAGGAGGGCGCCCGCGTTGTAGTGCATTACGCCAGCGACCGTAAGGGCGCCGAGAAGACTGCGGCGGCCATCGAGCGAGCGGGATCGAAGGCGGCCGTGGTGCAGGGCGACCTATCCAAGCCGGAGGATGTGACGCGCGTCTTCAAAGCCGCCGCGGAGGCCTTTGGAAAGATCGACGTGCTGGTGAACAACGCCGGCGTCTATGAGTTTCTGCCTCTGGAGCAGGTTGGGCCGGAACACTTCCACAAAATCTTCGACCTGAATGTGCTCGGACTGCTGCTGGCAACTCGCGAGGCGGTCAAGCGGATGAACGGCTCCGGCTCCGTCATTAATATCAGCTCGCTCGCCGGCGAGGTGCCAGTGGCCAGTGGATCGGTCTACAGCGCCTCCAAGGCTGCTGTGGATGCGATCACGCAAGCGCTGTCGCAGGAGTTGGGCGCCCAGGGCATTCGGGTGAATTCGCTGCAGCCCGGCGTGACCGAGACGGAGGGATTCCGCGCGATGGGCGACGAGACCACAAAGGGCTTCGAGACCTTGGCTGTGAGCCGGACAGCGCTGGGACGGATGGGCGCAGCCGCGGATATCGCGGGTGCGGCGCTGTTCCTGGCCACGGAGGACTCGGCGTGGGTGACCGGCGCGGAGATCCTGGTCACCGGCGGGCTTCGGCCTTGAACAATAAAGTTTCAAGGCTTCAAACTTCCAAGGTTTTTAAAGTTGGTTGAGTTGAAGAGGAACGCTTTCCACCACAAAAGCGCGCTGGGGACCCCCTGTCGCCTGATCACCCTCAACCAGGGATCAGCCCTGGAGAGCGGTCTCCGGCTTGGCGGGCTTGATGCCGCGGCGCATCTTCGCGGCCTTGACGGTGTTGCTCATGAGCATCGCTATGGTGAGCTTGCCGACGCCGCCGGGCACGGGCGTGCAGGCGCCGGCGATGCGCATCACGCGCGGGTCGCAGTCGCCGATGATCGTGCTCCCCTTCTCCTGGAATTGCTTTTCGCGCGGGGCATCGCCTTTGAAGAAGCGCTCAAAGAGCACCGGAGCGTCGCTGTGGTTGATGCCAACGTCGAGGATCGTCGCGCCCGGCTTGATGAACTCGGTGGTGATGAACCCCGGCCGGCCGATCGCGGCGACAAGGATGTCTCCGCGCCGGCAGACGGCAGCCAGGTCGCGCGTGCGTGAATGACACAGTGTGACCGTAGCATTGGCGTTCGTGAGCAGCATGGCCAGCGGCTTGCCGACGATGTCGCTGCGCCCCACAATCACCGCTTCCTGGCCCTCGATGGCGATGCCCGCGCGGCGCAGGATCTCCATGCATCCTGCGGGCGTGCACGGTACCAGCCCGGGACGTTGCGTGCTGAGGTTGCCAACATTCAGCGGATGAAAGCCGTCGACGTCCTTTTCCGCCGAAACCGCCAGCAGAACACGCTGCGCTTCAATATGGCCCGGAAGTGGAAGCTGGATGAGGATGCCGTCGATGTCCCTGCGGCGGTTGAGTCGCTCGATGATGTCGATCAGTTCTTCGGTCTCGATCGACTGTGGCGGCGTGATCAGCTCACTGAAGATTCCCAGCTCTTCACAGGTCCGCACTTTGCTGCGGACGTAACTCTGGGAGGCGGGGTTGTGGCCCACAAGGACCGCTGCCAGGCCGGGACGCATGCCGGCGGCCGCAAGCTGGCGCACCTCTTCCGCGACCTCGGCCTTGATCTGCGATGCAAACAGCTTTCCATCCAGCAGGCTGGCAGCCATGGCTCCCCCAAACGAAGGTTCAAGCACTATTAGTGTACCGGGATTTGGGTTCCCGTTGCGAGCAGCAGCAGTAGAATGCACAGGTGATCCCTGCCCAAATGTCTGTACTTTCGTGTGCCCCGTCTGCCGGGCCCCATCGAGCTCGTTGTTGGCTCGATAGGTCAGAAGGGCAGCCTGCGGCTCAACCCGGACTTCACCAGGTTGCGCCGTGCGTGCGGCCGGCGCTATCGGGTGCAGGACGAAATCCCGGTGCTGCTGGCGCATGAGGCAGAAGAGGGATAACGGCAATCGGACCGCGAAGAGTTAACTTTTTCGCAGTTTGACCGATAAAGAAGAAGACGTACCCGAATCCGCGGAACGGCATGCGCCAGCCTTCTTGCTGCCGCGGGATGGCCGGTGGACAACTTGGACTGCAGTGGTAAGTGACTGATGACAAGGTAGGTTTGAATGTCTACAAGCAAGCGCGACCTTCCGCCGGTTGAAGTGTTCCTACCCCAGGAGAGTGAGGTAGGCGGAATGCATGCCGAAAAATTCTCAGCGTTAGAGGTCGCCGAGCTCCGCAGCGAGCTGCTGCACAGCGGATTGGACGCGCGCGGCACGGCGGAAGTGATGCAGTCGTTTCTGGCAGGGCGCGGCTATGGCGTCGAGGTGGAAGCGGCGCGCGCAGCGGCATTTGCGGTGGAGGGCTCGGGCTGCTCGCTGGAGGTGATGCAGCGCGAATTGAATCGCATCGCCATGGTGCAGTGAGAGTTGGTTCAGTGAGAGTTGGCACGCTGGAACAGTTGGTGTAACAAGGATTTGAAGATTCTGAATTTCATGGCAGCGGCGGAGTAATCAGCGGCGGAACGCAAAAAGGGGACGGCTGAGGGCCGTCCCCTTCCATTTGTTCTATTTCTTGCCTTTCTTCTCAGTTCCGTAACTGGACTGGACCGACGCTCCCAACGACGCCAGCAGGTCTCTCGCGGACTG
>Ga0137373_10007534_pt1 | contig 11556 bp, 10 predicted proteins | sample SagtaG_5_FD_104912 | JGI IMG/M metagenome (GOLD analysis project Ga0137373, IMG submission 104912) | Vadose zone soil microbial communities from Sagehorn Ranch, Mendocino, California, USA - Sage1_R_80_16 metaG | ecosystem: Environmental > Terrestrial > Soil > Vadose zone | place: USA...
GCCGAGGGGGTCTCACTACATGTCATCTTTATGGAGCCCCGTGGTTGCAACCGGTGGCAACCGGTGGCAAATCGGTAGTCCGCGAGAACGGCGGAAACAAGCGAAATCCGTTGCCACCGGCTGCCACCGGTTGCGTCGGGAAATGGTAAGGAGGGGGTCGACGGTTCGAGTCCGTCAGAGGGCTTCCGGTTTCCTCCTGCTTAGGTGCTGGTTCCGTTTTCGGGGTCGGCGACGGTTTCTCGTTTCGGCGTCCACCCAGCGTCCACCGACGTCCACCGCTCGAACGTATGCGCGTCGAGCGTGTCCAGGAGCCGGATCGCGTGCTCGCGGCCGTCGCGGGCGAGGTGGCCGTAGTGGCGGTCGATCATCGTCAGGCTGGCGCCCATGTAGCGGGAGAGGTCGAAGGTTGAGATGCCGGCACGGAGCGCGAAGGTTGCGAAAGTGTGCCGCAGATCGTAGACCCGGCGGAGCGGATCGATCCCGGCTGCGAGTTGTGCTGGCCGCCAGTGGGCGGGACGGAAGTGGTGGATGTCGAGGTAGCCACCCCGCTCGCCGGGAAAGAGCAGCGGAGAGTCGGCGCGGTCACGCAATCGTTCGAGGACGTCAAGCGCTCGCGCTTGCAGCGGCACTGCCCGGATGCTTCCCTCGGTCTTCGGGCGCTTGAGTTCTCCCTTTGTGAACGAGCGCCGTACGTAGGCAACGCGTTCGGCGCGGTCGATGTCGCGTTTCTCGAGCGCGATCCATTCCGCCGGTCGAAGTCCGGTCGCAGCGGCGAAGATGATCATCGGCCCGTAGCGTGGCCCGATCGCCTCGGCGAGCGCCTCGAGCTCGCCCCATGATTCGAACGGACGCTGCTCTTTGCGTCGCGGCGTCGGGTTGTCGACGCCAACCTTGGCCGGATTCATGTCGATCATCCCCCAGCAGACCGCGCGGTGGAGCACCTGACGAAGCGCCTGTCGCTTCGAAACGGTGGCCGGTCGAGAGTGTCATCCGCCAGGCGGGCGATCTCCTGCGAGGTCAGTTCCGTGACGCGCCGATCGCCGAAGGCCGTGATCGCCTTGCTGAGCAGCCAGCGCAACTTCTTGATCGTCACCTGCTGAACGTCGTGCTGAGTGAGATACGTGTCGACGAGTTCGGAGAGCGTGAGCGAACGCGAGATCCGCCGCTCGCGCCGTACACGCTCGAGTTCACGCTCGAGCGCGGCTGCCGCATCGTGTTCAGACGGGAACCCGCCCCTCTGAACACGCTTTGAGCCGCGGCCACCAATGCGATAGCGGTAGGCCCATAGCCTCTTCCCGTCGGCACGGCTCGTTTGTAGTTCGAACACCTGACCTTGCTGCAGCATTGCCAATCGCTCCTTCCGCCCACACGCCGTCGAGCACCGTGTGCGCACGCGGTAAGCCGTTCACCGCTTGCGGGCGCTCCAGATCTCGTTGCGATTACGGCGCGCAGTTCGGAAAGCTGAGACGAGGTCTAGTCACGGAGGTCGCTTCCAATGCAGCGCGAATCTGCTCGGCGCCCGCCAGCCCTCCCTTCGATCCGCTCGAGCGCCAGAACTTCGATCTGGGGTTTTCCTCAACTCCTTCATTTCCTAGCCGGCGCAGCGAGCGAGCGCGATCGGATCGTTGATGCGGTAGCCCGTTGCTGGGTCGAGTGTGACCGTGCAGGTGACGCCCTGGTATTTCGTCGTGCTGCGGACCGCCTGGGCGAGCGCAGCCCGATTGATCACGAGATTCCCGCTGCCGTCGATGCTGGACGTGTTCTGCAGATCCCGGATCAGCAAGCTCGCGGCGTCGTAATAGAGATCCGCGAACGCGGCCGGAGCCGTCCCGAACTCCTGACTGTACGCCTCCCGCCAGGCGAGATCGCTTGGCAGCGTCACGACGGTTGCGTACCAAGAGTCGAACTGGTCGACGTAGGGACAGCAGCTGTCGGGAACGGCGACGCTGTTGAACACGTCCGGCCCTACTGGCGGCAGGGACGGATTCGTCGTGCTGCCGCTGATCGTGACGAGGTCGGCCGCCTCGAAAACGGGAAGCGCAACGGCATCTGCCGTCGAGCAGAACGGTCCCAGGACGGCCACGTTCTCGGCATTGGCGATGACGCTCGTTGCCGCCGTGAGGTCCGCCGTCACGTCGCCGCAGGGCGCGTCGACGAGATTGATTTGGATCGGAAAGCCGCGAACGGCCGGATGCGCTTCCACCGCCATCTGGACGGCGTTGCCGAGGCTGGCCGCGAAGCCGGACGTCAACCCGCTCAAGTCGGCCGCGAACGCGACCTGAACCGCCTGTCCCCGCGGTACCACGACCTGGGTCGAATTGCTAGTGGTCGCGCCGAAGGCCGCAGCCGATGAACAGAAAACGATCGGCAAGGTAAGCGCGCACACAGAGAACACCAGCGAAGAAATCCTCTTCAGCATGTCCATCTCCTTTCGCGGGGCGGTCGCCCCTTTCTGTTGGGCAGCGGCGACGAGGATGCAGTCAGCCTCTAACGCGGCTCTAACCCGCGGGTTGAGGCCACCTCGAAGCACCCGCGCTCACCGGTGAAGTAGCCTCGGTGCGACCTTGGAAAGACTGAGCTTTGACGCCGACGTCGCGGCGGGCGAAGCAGTCTCTGGTCAGCCAGCGAGGAGCATGAGACGTGGACCGAAGAGGAATTGACCGCGCTCATCCTCGAAGCCGATCGCCCGTGGGGTGCACAAGTACGATCCGCTGCAAATCGCCCGATTCCAGCGGGCGATCGAGTTTGCGTACCCAACGCGCCAGGGACCGCCGATTGCTCGGGTCAGCGGCCGCCGTTCTGGTTCGAGTCCAGCTGGGTGTGGGCGGAACGTGTCCGTGCCCAAACCAGCCGCGCTCAGGGGCGCACCGATCAGCCGCTCCTAGCGCTTCGCGCGGCGATTCAGAGTGGTCACATCGTCTCGAGTGATGCTGTTCGTCGGCTCTCGAACTCGAGGAGACGGAGCAGCAGGATGCCCGTGCCGGTGTAGGCGAGCCCGATCGTGAGCTCAAGCAGCAGCGGCCTGCCGTTCTCCGCGAGCCTCTGCCCCGCAACGAGGCCCCGCGCGGCCTCGATTCCGTGCGCGAGCGGCAGGCCGGATCCGATCGCCCGCAGCCAGTCCGGGAGGCGGTCGAGTGGAACGTTCGCGCCGGAGACGAGGAGCAGCACGGGTACGAAGATCCACGAGAAAGGGATGACGTCGCGGGCGCGAAGGCCGACAGCGCCCATGCACAGGCCCAGCGCCGAGCAGGAGAAGGCGCAGACGACGATGATCAGCGCGAGACTGGGAACGGCCGCTGCCGCGATGTGAACGTCCAGGAGCAGGGTGCCGCTGACCAGGCAGAAGGCGGAGACGGCAAAGCCGTTGGCGATCGCCGGGAGCGTGCGCCCGAGAAAGAGGGCGAGGCGGTTGGCGGGGGAGGCCAGGAGCACGCCGAGCGTCTTCGTATAACGCTCGCCGTTGACCGAGCCGCCCATCCCCAAGAGCCCGGGCAGCGCTGCCGCGAGGAGCGCGTTGCCGATGACGAAGTACGTGTCAGTCGCGACGTCGGTCGCCCGGCCGAGGTAGGCGAAGAAGAGCAGCTGGAACACGGGCGCGATCACCATCATCGGGACGGCGATCCAGGGGTTGAGCCAGCCGAAGAGGGCGCGGTAGCTCGTCAGGCCGCCGCAGAAGAAGACCCGCAGCGAGTTCATGCGAGTGCGAGGGTTGCCCGCTCCCGCGCGAGCCGTTCGAAGGCGCGCAGGCAGACGAACGCGATCGCGGCGTAGCAGGCGCTGAGCGCGATGCTCATCGCGATCGCGCGCAACGGCGAGCCGCCGATCGTGGACTCGCGAATCGCGCGCATTCCCCACGTCGGCGCAAGCAGCCAGGAGATCGGCGCGACCCACCCCGGCAGCACCGACAGCGGGACGAGGAGGCCGGTGACGAGCCAGACCGGGTAGTCGAACGAGGCGCCGAGGAAGAGCGCGGCGCGATAGTAGATCAGCGTCGAGGCGAGGAGCAGGCCGAGCATTCCGATAGCGACGATCGCCACCGGGAGCGAGAGCGCAAAGAGCACGGGGTGCTCGAAGTGGAGCGGAATTGCGAACAGTAGCCTGCCCCAGAGCAGCGTCGCTGCGAGGGCGTAGACCCCTATCGCGGAGGTCGCGATCGTGATCGGCGCAAGGACCGCGCCAAACGGGACCGGGGCAGCAACGAGCAGCTCGAGCGTGCCGAGCCGGCGCTGGATCTCGATCGCCCCACCTGCGCTGAAGGCCACGGAGGACCAGATCGCCATCACCGTCGCGCCGAGCGAGGCCGTGAGGAGGACGTGTGGATCGCTCTCGGCGCCGAACATGTAGTAGGCGATCGTCGCGTAGAGGATCGGCCAGATCGTGATGGCGACCACCTCGGACGCTGAGCGCGACAGCAGGAGGAAATGGATCCGCAGACCGCTGAGTAGAAGACGTATCACGCCGAACCGACGAGGTCGACGTAGGCATCCTCGAGCGTCGGCTGGCGGGGGACCACCTTGCCGACGCGCGCGTCCTCGAGCTCGCGCAGCAGCGGTTGCACGAGCTCCGAACCGCGCGAGGACTGCACGAGGATCACCTGCGCCTGCTCGCGTAGCTCGACCGAGACCGAGGCGACGCCGTCGACGGAGCGGAGGCGCTCGATCATCGCGTCGCTCGCTCCGAACGCCTCGATCTCGACAATCGTCCGGTCGGCGATCCGTCCCTTCAAATCAGCAGGCGTCCCGGTCGCGACAATCTTTCCGCCGCAGATGACCGCGATTCGCTGGCACAGCTCGTCCGCCTCGAACATGTAGTGCGTCGTCAGCAGAATCGTCTTCCCCGCCTGCTGCAGCCTGGCGATCGTCTTCCGGAGCTCCCGCGCGCCGACGGGATCGAGGCCGAGCGTCGGCTCGTCGAGAAACAACACCGGCGGATCGTGCAGCAGGCCGCGCGCGATGTGCAGCCGCTGCTTCATCCCACGCGAATACGTCTCGACGCGCTCGCGCTCACGACCTTTGAGCCCTACGAGCTCGAGCAGCTCGTCGATGCGGGCCCGTTGCCCGCGCGCCGGCACGCGGTACACGTCCGCGAAGTAGCGCAGGTTCTCGAGTGCTGAGAGACGGTCGTAGAGGCCGCGGTCGCCGCCGAAGACGTAGCCGATGCGGCGCCGCACCTCGCGCGGCTGACGAGCGACATCGAGGCCGAGCACGCGCGCCGTCCCCGCCGACGGCAGCAGCAACGTCGTCAGCACCTTGATCGTCGTCGTCTTGCCGGCTCCGTTCGGACCGAGCAGACCGAAGAGCTCGCCGCGCTCGATCGAAAACGTGATCCCCCGCAACGCCTCGATCTCGCGCGACCGGCGCCGGACGACTCCCCTCCCGGGGCGATAGCTCCGCTTCAGCCCGATCACTTCGACTGCCACGCGAATTCGTCAGGCCCCCCGTCGATTGAGACGTCGCCGTCGAGCAGATTCGTGTACGCGGCGTCAGTCGAAACGGCCGGGCCGCAGTTCAACGGGAAGCCCGTCGGCAGGCTGTCGCCGGAGGCGAAGATCGCATTGGCGCTCACCTTGCCCGGTGTCCCGTTGTCGTTCCCGGGGTCGCCGTTGTCGATGAGGTAAGAACAGCACCGCGTCGCCCACGACCGCGGATCGGCGTCGCGGGTGGTCACGCCACCGACGACCGCGTCCGACAAGCGCGCGCACGTTTCATGTCAGCTCCTTTCTCGCGGCGCGTGGATCGTTGCAAGGTTGGAACAACCCTCTAATCCGGCGCTAATGCAGCCGCAGCTGCGCATGCGCGCCCGGGTCTGGCAGCGGTAAGAAGATCAAGGACTCTTACGGGACCTCGACGCGGCCGTGCTTCCGCGACAGGCGATCATCTGCTGGTCCGGGTCGCCCGGCTTCTTCAGCCGCGCTGCCCTCGGACGCCGCTGAGCCTCTCTTAGTCCTTACGCCTATGCTCTGTGAGCACGGGCTCCGCCGATCCCCGCTAGCTCTGTTGCGAGCGCACGCGCCTTTCGTGCGGAGATAACGTTGCCCTTCTGGTCATAGAGGTCCCCGGCATCGACCACAGCCGAGGCTGCCTCCCTGGGGCGGTCGTCGAGGCGGAGGATTTCGGCCAGGTCCAGGAGAGTGTTTCCGCGGAGGTTGAGCAAGTCGGTCGGCTCGCTTAGCGCTACGGCCTCGCGCGCGAGCTGTTCGCCCGCTTCGGTTTGGCCGCGGCGAGCTAGGAGTTTCGCCTCGACCCCTCGGGTCTGAACTGCGACGTCGAGGTGGGCATCTGCCCGTGCACGCGCGACCGCAGCGAACTGCTCCGCTTCGCTGTAACGCCCCTGCCGGTACAAGGCCTCGGCGAGAAGTGCGGTCCCAAACAAGAGAAAGTTTCCCCACCACTCCGGCTCCTGTCTGCGGAGTTCCCGCTCCGCGGCAACTGCGTCGTCTGCGAGCAACTCAAGCGTTGGCCGCGCGGATACAAAGCCTGGCAACGCTAATTCCTGGCCGATCCGCTCCGCATTTGCAAGCAGCGTTCGCGCTTCAGGCAGCCGACCCGCCATCGCAGTAAGAAGGGACTTATCGTGCAGGATGCCAGCTTCGGTGAACCGATTGCCTGCGGCTTCTGCGAGGAGTTCTTCGCAGAGACGCAACCCATCGGCTACCGCCATCGGGCCACGTACAGCGTCGAGGGAGATAGCGTCAAGAAACGGCCGTTCCGGACCGCGCCCTCGGCGAGCATGCTCGACCTGCCGCTCCGCAGCTTTCATTGCTTCGGCCACGCGACCTTCGTGCTCGTGGATCAGTTGTAGGAGTCGCCACGTCTTCGCCAAGCCATGCTCGTCACCACAAGCTTGGAAGACGGCGAGCGCGCGCTTCGCGACATCGATGAGATCGTTTCGCTGCGGCCGCGAGAGCCGCGAGGACACGTTCAACAGCGCCTGCGTAACGAGCCCGTGATATTCCAGGCGAGGATCGCCGCTGGCCTTTGCAAGCCGCAACGCTTCTAGCATCACCTCATCGACGCGTGCGGTTTCGCCGAGAAACCCGAGGCCACGCGGAAGGTCGACGAGAACTTCGATCCTGTGATGGCTGCGCGTCGGCAAAACGGCTGCTGCACGTTGGTTCAACTCGCTCGAGGCGCGAAGATCTCCTCGCTTGAAAGCGCTGAGCGCAGCCGATGCCAGCCGCGTGCCCGCTCGCATGCGGAGGTCGCTGTCCCCGTTCAAGCGGCCGAGCTCCAACCGGTACCGGAGCGCCTGCTCCAAGTGGTAGCCGACGATCTCGTCGACCGCCGCCGGCTGCTCCCCGAGCCAGTCACCCAACTTCTCGTGGAGATCGGCGCGCTCCGCCTTTGGGAGACCCGCGTAGGCAACATCGCGAACGAGCACGTGGTGGAAACGAAACAGCTCTTCTCCTGGCGCGGCACGCGAAGGACGAACGAGTCCCTTCCGCACGAGCGCGCCGATCTCGGATGACAGCACCAGGCGTGACTGCGCTGATGAGAGGGCTTGCAGCGCCGCGCGCGAGAATTCCGCGCCGATTACCGCCGCACACTCCAGCACGGCGCGGGCGGCCGGCTCGAGCAGGTCGAGGCGACTCGCGATCAGCATCTGCACCGACGGTGGCACCGCCACCGCTGTCTGCGGACCACGCTCCTGCACGTGCGCGAGGAGCTGCTCGGCGAAGAGCGGGTTGCCGCCGGCGGCCTCGACGATCTGGGCGCGGGATTCGGCTGCAAGCGCTTGCCCGCCCGGCAGGGCCGCCACGAGCCGATGGATCTCGGACTCGGCGAGCGGAGAAAGCGTAAGCGCGTCCGTTTTCCACGCGGGCTGCTCATCGTGTAGCTCGGGTCGTGCGATGCAGAGACAGAGGATCGGCGCCGCGACGTCGGCGAGGCTAGCAACGAGCGAAAGCAACGTCGGCTCCGCCCAATGCATGTCCTCGAAGACGAGAATCAGCGGCCGGTGGCGGGCAAGCCCAGCGAAGAGGCGCCGCACCGCCCACAACCCCTCCTCGAGCGAGCTCGTCCCTTCGGCCAGGCCGACCAGCTCGGCGACCCGGCGCGCAACCATCTCGGCTTCCTGATCAACGGCGAGCGGCGCTGCGAGGTCTCCGACCTGAGCCACCATCTCGCGGAGTGGCAGGAATGTCGCCCCCTCCCCGTAGGCGACGCAGCGCCCAACGAGAACGGTCGCCTTATCTCTGAGCTCCGCGGCGAGCTCCCGCGCGAGCCGCGTCTTGCCGACTCCCGGCTCGCCCATGACGGCGACCAGCTGGCAGCGCTGCTGCTCACAGGCCGTTCCGTATGCGCTTCGAAGTGCGGCCAGCTCGGCGTCGCGGCCGATCAGGGGCGCGTCGAAGTAACGCGCGATCGCCGGTGCGCCCTCAATTAGTTCGAGCAGCTGGAACGCTCGAATTGGGGCGTGCTCCCGGAGTCTTTGTGACTTCACGAGCGTGGCCTTGACCGCGTCGCGCACGAGCGTCAGCGTCTCCGCCGCGAGCAGCATCTCGCCTGGCGGCGCGGCCTCTTCAAGGCGTTTGGCGAGCATGACCGCGCCGCCGGTAACCAGCCCCGACACTCGCGCGGGATCACCGACGAAAACCTCGCCGGTGTTGAGGCCGACCCGCATCTGAAGGCGCAGTCCTTGCTCGTGCTCGAGCTGGTCGTTCAGAGCGGCGAGAGCTGCGCGTGTGTCGACGGCGGCGCGGACGGCGCGCAGGGCGTCGTCCTCGTGTGCGGTCGGAACGCCGAAGACGGCCATCACGGCGTCGCCGATGAACTTCTCGATCATGCCGCCGTGGCGCTCGATCGCCGCACGCGTGGCGGCGAAGTAGCGGTCGAGCAGCTCCCTGAACGCTTCCGGGTCAAGCCGTTGCGCGAGTGCCTCGGATTCGACCAAGTCGGCGAACAGGATCGTCACCTGCTTGCGGCTCTGGGCCGGCGGGATAGCCGGGGTGGCGCGGTCGAGTATGGCGTCCTGGCGCAGGATCGCTTGCTCGAGCTCGCGTAACGGTCCGCTCGGCTCGAGCCCGAGTTCGTCAACCAACATCCGGCGCGCCTGTTGGTAGGCCTCAAGCGCGTCCCGCTGCCTTCCCGCCCGATAGAGGGCGAGCATCAGCTGCGCCCTTGGGCGCTCGCGGAACGGCTCCTTCGCGATCAGCTGTTCGAGCTCGGAGACAAGCTCGGCGCCGCAGCCGAGCTCCAGCTCGGCATCGATCACCTCCTCGAGGGCAGAGACGCGCAACTCCTCCAAACACGCGGCCTCGACCTCCAGCGACGCGCCGGCTGTGACATCCGCGAGCGCCGGCCCCCGCCACAGCGCCAGCCCCTCACGCAGCCTGGCCGCCCGCTCCTCCACGGTCGCGGCCGCCCGCGCGTCTGCGATCAGGCGCTCGAAGCACCCGACGTCCGTCTGCTCAGGCCGAACGTCGAGCACATAGCCAGCCGCGCGCGTCACCACGACATCCGCGCCGAGTGCCTTGCGGAGCTGCGAAACGCAGTTCTGTAGCGACGCGCGCGCCGTCGCCGGCGGCCGGCCGGCCCACAGCTCCTCGACCAACCTGTCCGCAGAGACGACAACGCCCTGCCGGAGAAGCAGCAGCGCGAGCAGCGTCCGTGGCTTCTGCCGGCGCAGCACAACCGGCTCGCCGTCAGCGACGACCTCGAGCGGACCGAGAACGCGGAACTCGAGCACCTACCCTCGTGTAGCACGCCCCACGACCGTTGACTAGCCCTAAAGCACGGCCGCGTTAGCGCGGCGTTTGCAGCCACCTCCACGCTACTGGTGTCCGTGAAAGAAAGGAAGACGTCGCCTCGCAAGCACCCGCCGATCGCTCTCGTCGCGAGCCTCGAAGCGAGGCGTCCGTCGGCGCCACGCTCGACACCAGCACGAGGAAAGGAGGCCACCCATGCAAACCAACCGTCCGCGTCGGCGCGCCACAAACGCTTCGCGTCCCAGCCACTACGCCGGCACCACATCGCAGGAAGAACCAATCAGCTTCGAATTGACCGAAAACGCAGCAATCACGAATGTCATCGCCACGATTCGCAACGGCACCCGAAGCGAGCTACTAGCGATCTCGACGGTCTTTCCCGCCGACGCGAACGGCGCCTGGGGCGGCACCGTCTCACAATCGGACGTCACCCTCAAGATCCAGGGCCGCCTTCGAGAAGACGGGACGGCAAAGGGCACGCTGCGCGTGGCGTTCGACGGCTCCTCGTCGCGACTCGCGCCCGTCGCAGTCTCCTGGTCAGCGCGGTGCTCTCCCGATGCTTAACCCGCCCAGCTCACGTCTTAGTGACGGACCCGTCAACACAGCTCTAGTAGGGCGGGCTCGAAACGGCCAGTTTTGAACCGATTGGGATGGAACAGGTATGGAACAGAGCGGGCGCAACCGCTGGCAAACGTTCACGTCGCCCGGAGGCTCAAAAGCGATTGAAGAGAGAAGGGTTCATTGCGACATCCGTCGACGCGTTTCGCGCTGACATCTGCGGCTGCACGGTCAGAGCCAAAGCGGCCGTTTTCGGCCTATTGGGATGGAACAGTTATGGAACAGAGGGGGCGCAACGGGTGGCAAAGGTTCGGCTCGCCGAACGCCATGGTAAGGAGGGGGTCGACGGTTCGAGTCCGTCAGAGGGCTTCGCGAAGTTCCTGCAGTTCAGCTCCTTCTGTTAGCCGACCCGGCGACGGTTTTCGGTCTCGGCGTCCACCGAACGTCCACCGGCTTCCGGGGGCGTGTTCTCCGGGGCCTCAAGACCGTGTTGGTGAGCGGGTTTGCAGGTGTTGCTGGCGACGTCCACCCAGCGTCCACGGCTCTTTCGATCGCGAGCGCGTCGAGCAGCGAGACGGCGTGCTCGCGGCTGTCGCGGGCGAGGTGGCCGTAGTGGTAGTCGATCATCGCGATGCTCGAGCCCATGAAGCGCGAGACCGCGAACACCGAGACGCCGGCTCGGAGCGCGAAGGTGGCGTAGGTGTGGCGCAGGTCGTAGAGATGACGCAGCGGCTCGATGCCGGCCTTCGTCTGGGCTGGTTTCCAGTGGCGACGGCCGAAGCTGCGGAAGTCGATGTGGCCACCCCGCGAGTTCGGGAAAAGAATCGGGCTCACGGAGGGCGGGAGCCGGTCGAGCGCCTCGAGCGCGGTCGCCTGCAACGGCACGGCACGGTTGCTCAGCCGCGTCTTGGTGTGCTTGAGCCGGCCGTTGGCGTACGCCCGTCGCACGTACACGACCCCGAGAGCACGGTCGATGTCGCGCTGCTCGAGCGCGAATAGCTCCGAGGGTCGAAGCCCGGTCGCGGCGGCGAACACCACCATCGGTCCGTAGACCGGTCCAAGTTGTGCGGCGACCGCCTCGATCTGCTGCCACGACTCAAACGGGCGCTTCTCCTTGTACCGCCGCAGCGGGTTCGGGACGCCCCGCTTGGCCGGGTTGTAATCGATCAGCCCCCAGACAACCGCACGATTCAGCACCTGCCGAAGCGCCTGAGTTGCTTCGAAGCGATGCCCCTCCGGAACCGTCAGCCGCCACGCGTAAACGTCTTTCGGCGCGAGCTCCGCCAGCTGCA
>Ga0137373_10007540_pt1 | contig 11554 bp, 16 predicted proteins | sample SagtaG_5_FD_104912 | JGI IMG/M metagenome (GOLD analysis project Ga0137373, IMG submission 104912) | Vadose zone soil microbial communities from Sagehorn Ranch, Mendocino, California, USA - Sage1_R_80_16 metaG | ecosystem: Environmental > Terrestrial > Soil > Vadose zone | place: USA...
CTGTGAGGTCAGTATAACCACTCCAGGAACAGGCACCGCTTGCTCCTTCTTTGATCTCATCTTCATTTTCGGAATCAAAGAGGACGTCGGTTTCGTGGAGGATGATAATTTCGTGGATCCAGACCGACTTTTAGCAAGAAGTGGAACGTTAGATGGAGAAGGCGACGTATCCTTTCCTCGACCAAACCCAATACCAACGGATCCGCCCAATCATCCTCAAAATCATCATCACCAAACCCTCCTTCCCCTCCATTGTCATCTTCTCCCTCAGAATCATCCTCTTCATCCTCGGCTTGGCAGTCCCAGGTGAAGGCCAATCCACAAACTCGAATTTCGACCCTCTCTCTGCCCTTTCAACAGAAGCAACTGAATCTTCAGACATTCTGCGTTCTTCGCGTTCCTTCCTCCGCTGCTCACAGACGGTCTCGAGGCCTTGTTCATCCCATTTCACAGAAGCACCAGATGCGGCGGAAACGACAGACGAACCAGTGGAAAGACGAGAATTGGATGATGCAACTGACACAGGATGGAGTGATGATCCATTCGAAGATGCGACCGAAGCAGGGCGACCAGCGTTGATACTGCAGCACTTGGCGGAGGACCAGGATTGATTTGAGCCGGTGGAGCAACCGCGTTGGGGTCGAGAGAGCTGGCAGTTGAACTTCCTCTCATGCGGGTAAGCGCATGGTAGACGGCAAACCCAACCCAAGAAAGGATTGCTTCTTCGATACTAGCTTCTAGCGGCTCTAGATTGGCAGAGAGCTGACTGACTTCGAAGCTAGAAGTGGAAATGCGGATGGTTTGTATCTTATCGCCCTTGACAGACTTTTTCGTGGTCTCGGAGCCGTGATTCTGTTTGTCGATATCTTCCTATGATTCCTTCTTCTCCTTTACCATTCTGTCCTTACTCTTCTCCTGCTTCACTGTCCTTTCCTTCTTTTTCTTCTCCTTCTTCTCTCTACGCTTCTCGCCCTCAATCTCGGCCTTCCTCATTTCTGCTGCCATTTCCTGCGCCGTTGGAGGAGAGGAACTTCTTTAGGTGAGCCCAGCTACCAATCCTGGCTAGTGACCGCATATAATGCATAGCACGAAGTGCAATAGAACCAGGCTTCTCTTCCGCCTGTTTAGGCCTGGGAGGGCCAACAGACCACCGATGGTAGGTGTGGCGGAACGGAAGAACGTGCCAGCGGAAGGAGTGCCCGATCGCGCACGTTCTGGGATTGGTTCATGGTCTAATTCGGAGAGTTGCAGGATCAGCGGTTGAGCTCGAACGAATGGTGTGTGTTTGAGCGGTCACCATCCCTTTCGGCGGTTGGGTTGCAAGAAGGCCAGAGTCGAGCGAATTGAAACGACCTCGAGATTCTTGGCTAGTCTTTGATGGTTCTGGGGGTTGCAAGCAGTCAGTACGAAAGGGATCATTTGTCCAAGGGACTTGCGTACTCTTTGGTAATTGATCAGCACTTCTGAGTGTGTGTTCAGGAACTAGAAGGACAAATAAATCAGTGAATCAAAGAAGCATGATTGAGATAGGCTCACGTTTAGCACGAGTATTTGTCTCATTTTCAGTATCCTTTGTAATCTGTTCTCCCTCGTCCAATGTTCCACCATTTCCTGCCTTCATCGGCCTTGACTTTGAGCGTAGATTTTCCTTTGTAAGAGGCTGAGAAGCCGATTGATTTGCTTTTGGAATATTCGTAGATTCAGCCAGTACACCCTGGGTCGAGCGTAGGATCGACGTAAATCTCGAAACCTCCACGGGCAGAAGCGGGAAGTGGGGCGCCAACACGCCGGACGATGTCCGAGAGGTCCTGGGCACGATCTTTTTCTGTCTCGACCGATGCTGAGAAGGCTAAGCTTGGAACGAGCTTTTTGGGACGGTATCGGATTTGGGAGCCAAGACACTTTTCTGGGAGGCCATGTCGACCCATGAATGGTCGAGTGAGCAACTAAAGGATGTGCTGGTTTCAGAGGAAAGTCCTGTGGCAGAAGGTATAGTGGATATGAGACGAATGGCATCATGCTGGTCGTTGTGTCGTATAAACGGCGTTGAATTTGATAGACTTGAAATTGTCGTGAAAAATGGGTGTTGGCTAGCGGTGGAGATGTTCCTGTTGTCGAATGCACGGAATGAGGAAAAGGCAGTGCGACTAGAGAGGTGTGTGCATTGAGGCTGGCTGGAAGACAAAGATTTTTTTGCCTCTGGTTCGATCCCAACGGGTTATTTTGGAGAGGAAAAAAAGAGACACGGGAAGACTCCGAAGACGGAGGACGAGTTGGAGGGTCAACTTGTTCTAGGCGTTGTAGTCTGCGGGGGGTACGACCGTCCTAGGATTGTTTGCCGGTGAGAATAAGCGTCGTTGGTCGTCCTGAATCTTCGCCTTGACATTGTCGATGGTGTCTGAAGACTCGACCTCCGACGTGCTCGTGTTGCCGTGATGAATATCTGCATTCCACCATGGAGACGGAGGTTGAGATGGAAGGTTGACTCCTGGATGTCGTTGGGGTATTTCCGGCGAAGATGAGGCACTGGTTTTGCATCCGGTATTCGGAGAATGAGGTGGATAGATGTTGTTGGTCATGTTGAGTGTTCGTCTTGACGAAATGGAGGGCGAGATGGAGAGCCGACTCGTTCTGGATTTCGTAGTTGGACTCTTCCCGGCGAAGATGAGACGTTGATCAGAGAGAACTACAGATCACGATAAGTATCAAGGAAGGTTAAAAAAAAAACAACTAAACCAACCTGAGGCGGGGTAGAGGGTTGATGCTGGTACGATCATCCGAGAGTTGTAGAATCAGGTGTCATTGAGCTTCACGGTGAAGGATTGACCCGCAAGAGATAAGGAGTGTCGGAAGACTCAACCTCCGACGAGACGGAGGAATAGGGGTGATCGGCTGTTGACGGAGAGGAAGTGGACGACTAAGACAGATGAAGACTTGCAGAGGAAAAAAAGACATGGGTGAAAAGATGGCGTGGTCGCAGAGGATGCGAGGATGCTCTTGGAGATGGGACAGACAACTTGAACTGGAAGGTACCGCTTGTGGAATTCGCCTTTCCTTGGAGACCTGGTCACACGGCAGGCAGGGTTATTTTTCTCCCCTGGAAAATATGCCAAAAATGATTTGGAACGTGTTTATGTTTTTCGGTCCGTTCTCAGTGGGTAAAATTGGAATTGGAAATTTTTCATTTTGTGTCACGAATTATGTACGTAGCATGGAAAATATAACCGATCCGAAAACTTTGATAAAACATTGCAATTTCTCACCATTTCTTCGGACCAAAGAGGCCCAAAGAACCAAACATGTGCATGAAATTTTCAAGCACAATAAATGCAACATTTCATGATCCCAAAAACTAGATACAAATGTTAAGTATTTACTGGATTTTTCGATCTAGAATAAGAAATTTTTTTAAAAAAAATGTGGTAGCATCGAGAATTATGTATATTTCAAGAGAAAAAATGAATCGTGCAAGGAAGGTGGCGATGTACAAGACGACGCAACGTGACGATGCAACGTGATGACACGAGTGAAGTCCAAATGAAGGCGATAAATCTGGCGATGTCAACTGTGAGCCATGCATTAACTAGGCAGTGATGGGAATTGGACGGCACTAATGACTCGCAAGGCAGACTTGTCAGCTGCGGTCAATCCTGCAAACCACATATTGTCGTAGAAGTTGCGAGGAAGTCCCGGTACTGCCTGTGCTTGGAGGACCCTACCTCCCACTTGTCGAACACGCTGCCTTGGCACGTTTCCTGGTGACAGCTTCCCAAATGCGTTTACGGGCTGCTTTGCGCGATCAACGTAGTTGAGGTAAGGGATAATTCTCTCTGACCGCCAGTCAAAGATCCTTACAACGAATCTGCGGTCTCGGTTACGATCTCGGCTGCTTTCGTCACCACTGTCGTCTTCACTCATTCCACCAAGACCAAGTGATGCGACTACATTAGCAAGAAAAGTCCAGAAGACATCGGTCCCCCCATCACTATTGAGGGTCGCAATCTCGATTCGATTGTAATAAAGCTACAAACATCGTGAATTTTAGTGCTTTGCCTTGAAATATCAATCACTCACTGTTTGTCGTCTGGTATTCTTACGAGTTCTGTTGCCTGTGCGATCCTTCCGTTCCTGCAGACGCTTGGCAACATCAACTCTATCCTCGTCCTCACCAGCTTGATGTCGCCGCCAGATTCCTTGCAAGGTGTCAAACCTCTGTCGACAGATCTCGTACACCATCGGAATATCGTCTTCGGCGACATTCTGTTCATGTACAATACGGTTGACAAATTTCTCTGCCAATTCGTGGTTCCAAGGATGTGTATATGGACGGTCAAGTGCAAACCGCATCGGTTGCAAAGTCGGCCCCCTTTGAGTGAGATCCTTAGCAAACGCATTGACCACACTTTCCAGTGGCAGGGAGATATTAGCGATGGCTGCGTCTTGAGTTATTCCAATGAAGCGTTGCATTTCCTTGCGAATCGGTGACTGTGCGCAGAGGTGAGCTTCAAGCATGGAAATAGAATCGTGAACTTACCAATAAAGCCACCTTGGCAGGTTCCTTCGTCCTTTTTGTTTCTGCCCTCACTTTGGTCGACACTACGACACGCCGTTTGGGAATTGTCTCAGGTTGCACCTGACCCTGCACAACCTGCATGACTGATTGAGTAATAGTCGAGGCCATGGTCTGGACGAGCGTTTGGAGGTCGGACAGGTGGACCGGCCGATCATGAGCTGGAGTGGATGGGTCGGGGGCAGACGGACCTGCGTCTTGGGTGGTAGGGGTGTTGATGAGGGGTGTAACTTGTTGGGAATTTTGTGGGGCATTCCAGGAGGCCTTGTGGTATGCAAATTTGGGCACACGAGGACGTGTATACCTGTGCGGAGGTGGGATTGGAACTCCAAAGGTTTCATTTTCTGAAAGCTGCAGAGCATGTGGTTGGTTTCAAGTAACTGAGGGGAAAAGATCACTCACTAGATGCATATCGTCATCGTCCAACCAATTCTTACGGAATTCAGGATCCTCATCATCACTGCTGTGGACACTTAGGTATCTTGAGGAGCGTTCCTTTCCCGATGGGACTCGGAATTGCCACTTGGGGTTGGTTGGCGACAAGTCCCGCATTTCAGCATCCTCAGATGCGACTGACACTACAATTTGTTGCTTGAAGTTACTTGCAGCATGTTCGGCTGCAGCTATTATTGGGGTCTCTTCTCTCAAGACAACAGCATTCGACATTGCAGATGTGCTGGGCCCGGGTACAGCTGGTTCCGACTGGGCAGGTGGGTGATCCAGATGTTTGTCCGTTGTTTCCACTGTTGCCTGTTGTACGGTGTCCTGAAAACGCTGCAGGCTCAAGACGAGCGCCTCGAGCTCCACTCGCTTTTTCTGCTCGGACTCCATCGCCGCTGTGTGGATTTCATCCTTCTGCTTTAACGTCGCTTGGATATTGGATACCATCTCAGTTACTGAAGTGAGCTATCCCCCAGTTTAATCAGTAAATTCTGTGTCACAGTTGTATAAGGAGCATTCGCTAACCTGTTGCTGCAGCCTCTGTATCTCAACATCCTTCTCATCTATCGCCTGGCGGGTTGCAAGACCCTGTTGCTCAACTAGGCGTGTTTTAACTGCCGGAGAGAACTTCGACGGGTAAGCCCACAAAGAGAAACCGAGGATTAGGGATGGACTCACCAACACCCTTTTATCAGACCCGCTGACTTCAGGCGTACGTGACCTCCGACGTTGCGGGCTTTCTGGCGTCGGAGTTGATGTTCCACTTTGCAGGACAGACGACATCCTTGCTCCTTTAGATCTTCTGTGCTGCCTCACATTGGTTGGGGGTGAGGGAAAATCGGATGACACTGGGCTCAAAGGTCGCCTGAGGATACTGTGTCCGTTGTGCCGTGGAGGAGTGTGAGGTATGTCTTCAAATGGTTCCATGAACAAGGGAGGAGGAACCCCAGACGCTTCTTCTGTTGTGCCTTCGAGATCGCTGCCACTAATCCAAGGATTCTCAGGGAACTGACTGCTGTTCAGTATATGTTCCAGTCTCCAAAAATCTCACTTACCGCTTGAAAACTATGCATTTCAATGTCTTGGTTTGAAGTGTGGGTGTTTCTGGCCGTGAGCAAGTAAGGGATTCCAAAATATGGGGGCATTTGAGTCGTTGACTGCGACACGATTGACAATACTTTGAGCAAGAATTGAAATAATTTATGTCATGTGTACTATTGTTCTCGGCTCGTCGGGTTGTGAAGTGCTGCTCCTCGTTGCAAGGTGAAATTGGCCATTGAGAGAGTAGGAGAACAACAACGTCGCGTGGAATGATGCCGAAAACTTGAACGTGACAATAAACGTTGCTTCGTGTCAATGGAGCGCTGCCGTCAGGTTCGCCATGGCATCCCACAAAAGAAAAGCAGACAGACGACTCCTCCATCACCAGATTGCTCACACTGGCTGGTGGGGATGGTTGATTTATTGTTGCAAGCATTTAAGTTAAAGTCGCGGAAGGTAGAATATCGAATTTCAGCAACGCCCCACCAACTCTTGCACATACCAATAATTGAATCTCCTAAAACCACCCTCGAAAATACTCATGCCACCTAAACGCCCATCAATCTTGTATTCAAGGGTAAGTAATATTAATGAAGATGGCCTTGGCAGCACTGATTACCAATCCAAAGGTCCGCCATTACAGATTTCTGGGTCGAATCTACCGCTGCAATGAAATCAAGTCTCGATTCCGACCATTTGTCTCTGAAGAAGAAGAATGTAACAATCCATTCGAGCAGATGGGCAGGGTGTTCAAGGACGATGCACCTGGAGCCGCGATCTATTATTACAGATTAGTTATTCATGAAGGCCGGAAGTCACATGAATTTGAACTATCCTGCAAGAGCGGAGAAGACCTCCCAGAGAACCAGTCAGTGAAGGAGATGTGGGGTATCCGATGGCAAGGAGACATTTTTGTCCTCCGTGTGGGGCAGAAGAGACCGGATCGACCAGTTGATATGCGAGGAAAAGACATGGCAAGGGTAAACTATGCTGTTCGAAGGTATGTTTATTGTCTACAAAGATGTGTGTTGGTGTTCTTACCTCAATTTTGGACAGATTTTTGATGTCCCATGATGTTAACCAGAACACGCTTCAAGCGGCACCACGGTGCTTTTCTTTCCGAAGACGATGAATGATGAATAGCTTCTCATAAGATCAAAACAATATAAACGAAATGTAATGTACTATGGTACTACACTGGCTAAACAACAAAATGGATACTTTGTTCTCGAAGCAACGTTGACTGGTACCAGGAGTATATTGTCGACGATTGGTCGACGAAATTTATAAATAAGTTATAACAAATGTTCCATGCTCGACTCGGATCAGTAGATTACGTAGAAACTCCGACGATTCAGCGTGTCACATGTCACAGACAGCTTCGCCAGCTACTGTGCTGCAGTGTGTATTGACCACCTGCCGTCTTATCTTTAGAAACATTGACCGTCGCGGTCTTTGAAATCTGAAAGGCTCGATGTCAGCGTGGGTCTCAACCTTTCCAAACAACCACCACGATGGCAACCAGACAGACCCAGCGAAAGAGAAAAAATGCTCCCACCCGTCCTGAGACTGAAGTTCAGAAACCTAGAGGGAAGCGTTCCAAAGATTCCAGGGACTCAGTTTTCATCCCCTTTCTGTTTCGCAGCGACTCCCGAGCTTCAAGTCTTGTGGCAGAGGTAACCAAAGACGAGGCCAAGTTATTTTTGCCCACAGTCCTCCCCAACTTTATAAAAGCTATTCAGCTCGCCGACGAGGACGACGCTATCGCAGCCAAGGATTATAGGTGGGCATTCTACGCAGTGAGCCAACCTTCAATTTCCTAGTTCCCTCAATGTCTTACTCTTCTCAGCCCACCATAGTACTTCGGTCTGACATGGGCGCGGATCTTATTACCCCAGACCACCTCGACACTCTGCTGGAGGATAATTTCGAGTTGATGCCCGAGTTAATGCGCCTCGAAAGGGTAGAGCTAAGGGACACTGCACTAAAGAAGGCAGCTGATGATGACATAATCGTGTTGGGCATCACCGCCCATAGAAGAACAAAGGGTGGCAGAATTGACGATCCGCCCTCGCGACTATCCCCTATGCAGTGTGAGTGGAGGATGGCAGGCTTTGCGCACGTTTAACATGTCTTGCAGGTTATGAGGACCTTCTTGCTCATCCCAGCTTGGCCCCTTCTACTGGACAGATCCCTTCCGAATATGCTCTTCTTCAGTCGAAACCATGCACTACCATTTACGATGGAAGGAGACCACTTGATGGACAACCCACGGTTGCGCCGCCTGTTTACATGTACCACTCGATATTCGCCGACTTCTACAAATTTCTCTCAGAAGCACGCTCAGAAATGACAGTGGATCATATTCGCCTAACCAAAAGGTTTATGACTGTCAACGAACCTATCTATCCTAAGGAAAACGCACGTCTTTATCATGTATTGAGGGTTCTCAATGAAATTTTCGGCACTTCCATACATTCCGAAGTCAATAGCACTGATGGCACTCGGCCCGACGGGGTGGAGGCGATACCGGTTCTAGGGACTCGTGCTCACAGCACGTTTTTGGAAGGCAAGAACAAAGAAGGAGGTGGAGACCCAAGCAGTCAAGTGCTCCTTTCGTACTGGAAGTTTTGGAGAACGCCCGATGTATGCATCCTTTGTTCTTTGAATCACCGCATCTGATATAACTTACGCCCAAACGTAGAAAAAGCCTATCCGCGATCTCTGTGTCTGTCCAGGGCTTTGTTTGTCACTCAACGGTCCCTGGCTTTGTGTGATGGGTGTGGTGATGACGCAGCGCATTATCGTTCAGCGTCTAACAAGTATGGAGTGGCTCGTTTGTTCGAGCACCGATGAGGGGGCTCAAATATTGCATGTTGCCTCTGTCCTCTGGGCAGTTCGACAGACCGTGCATAAGTTAAAGCATTTCTACCTTGATCTCAGCAAGGCCACTCCTCAACCGGTCGAAAAGTTACGGAGTCTCCACCCCCGATTTTATCCTACTCCGACTACTTTTCCATGCAACGGGCAAAATATCACCTTCTCCTACCTGGGTCCTTTGCAAACCCATCCCACCTGCGTTACGTTTAAAGCGAAGATTACCGACATGCCCACTGGATCCACATGCAAAGATCTTCGTAAAGGAAGTACAGTTGTCATCAAGTTCGTGTCGATATACGGGGAGGATGTTCATAGGTTTCTGGAGGACCATCAGGTTGCCCCTGCTCTTTACTACGTCGGGAAGGTCCCTGAATGGGAATGGGCAATCACGGCCCTTCAACCTCCGACTGGTACCCAGACCCACAGTTTAACTTTCGGACGACCATTCATGGTGGCGATGGCCTTCGTTGAATCTAAACGCCCTGACAAAGACTTGGAAGGGCAGCAAGTAGCGCGTATTCTCCATCTTCTTCACACTGCTGGGTTCGTCTTCGGCGATCTGCGGGCACCTAACATTATTTTTGATGGCAAAGGGGTCAAGCTCATCGATTTCGACTGGGGCGGATGCTTCAACCCTGAGCAAGCCAAGAGAAACCTGCAAGGGGTTCCCCTGTTGGTTCAGGAGAAGCTCATGTCCCCCACATTGTCAGACCTGGCAAACACAGAGTTTGCAAGATATCCGATCAACATTTGCAAGGATTTGTTCCATGAAGAGGCTTTAGCACCCATCCTTCCTTCGCATGACTGGAAGATGTGGAGAATGCTCTATGGTTTGACTTCTGATCAAGGGGATGCAATTTTGAGGAAACAAGAGTAGGTTATTGGTTACTAAATTCCTTTCATTACACCTCTCCCACTGTGTATTTTACCCCTTCACGCTCCTCAGTTAGAACATTATGATGTATTGGTACAACTCCAATTGATTGACCGTCTCTGTGTAAACTCGTAACCCAAGGTGTACTGCTGATGGTGTGCTATACAGTTTATTGTACACACATCCAAATAGACCGACACGACTCAACGAAGTCGTGCCTTGACTGTGTCTCGTCCTCCGCTCCAATTTCGTTCTCTCCCACCCACCTACACCCTAGCTATGACCTATCTACCACCCGGTAAGGCTCCAAATTTCTTTGATGATGATCGAGTTAAAACCTATGTGCGTCAATTTGTCACATCTTGCATGTATAATGGAAATACTCACTGGTCTTGCAGCTGACTGAGCAGCGCGGCGATTTGATTGAGACATATACTTCAGATGTAACTTCAGCATGTCCAACACAGGCCAGACATTCTCATAGTCTTGGAGAATTGGGTACGATTCACTCGCCATGTTGCATATGGCTTGAATATTGTCTGATGATTGATATCGATAGCTCTTCTCCATATCTAGCTTTTTCTTTGCGAGGGCATGGACATGATCCTGTAAACGCACCACGGTAAGTATCGTTATGTTTCCTCTAAGCCAAGACTCACTCTTACTGCCTCAAAGGTTGCCTCATTCCATCCAAGAACAGCTTCAAGCTTGTAACCCCCCGATCTCGGCCTACCAGGTTCTCCTGGGGGCTTGGAAATCTTGCCCTCAGTGCCTTCCTCTCTCCCAATCTCAATCCCATGTTGTGAGTCATCGTCCTCGTCATCTTCAACTTCAAACCTCACTCCGTTTTGCTCAGGCTCCGGTGTTTCGGTGTTTCGGTTACCCGTGAGTCCTTTGGTCATTGTGCTGGCAGATGGGTGTACAGAGAATCGGGATGCCGATGGCCCGATAGGGGGCATTCCTGCAGGTGTCTGAGATCGGCTGCGTGTAGATGACGGCAAAAATAATTCGGGTGTTGTAGATCGGTTGGGTTTTTTTCCGTGCAGTCAGTGCTTAAGCTTTCTCATCCCAAATTCCATCCGTCGTGACACCATTGGAGCAGCAGGTAGGCGTCGGGGGGCAAAATCAATTCGCCTGGAAATGAGCGGCTGGTAAGGTTCGAGCTGATAATTCATCTTGGGAACTGTCAGTGGCCCATCATCTTTTTTTATATGCCTAGCGAATGTAATCTTTTGTCTTTCGTCTCCCCGGACCTTTTTTCTGAAAGTGTGAGACAATATAATCGGGTGTCACCAGTTGCCATGCGCACACAATAAACAAGTGTGCGACACGACTATATCAGTGCGTCAATCATCTGAATGTTTGCTCAATCTCAATGCTTTTCACTCTGTCATTCACCTTGTCTAAGTCTTATCAAATTTACTGCTCGAGGGATAATGTACATGCAAAATGCTGTTGAGCGGACCTTCACTGGCTGATCTCGTCTCCAGGTATACGCTTCTTATGCCCGATTTGGAAGGTTGTCTGCCCCAATTAACGCTATTGCATTCAACGGTGGAGGTGACCTTGTTGCTGCAGGAGGTGAGAACGTGTTCTTGCAAAACAAAGTGCTTGGTCAATTCATCTATTATAGGGGACGATGAGAAGATCTTCATTTGGGAGGTCGCAACTCAGAAGCACAAACACCTTCTGGAGGATTCTGGTCATCATTGGGGCCAGATCACTTGTCTTTCTTGGTTAGCCAACAG
>Ga0137373_10007543_pt1 | contig 11552 bp, 9 predicted proteins | sample SagtaG_5_FD_104912 | JGI IMG/M metagenome (GOLD analysis project Ga0137373, IMG submission 104912) | Vadose zone soil microbial communities from Sagehorn Ranch, Mendocino, California, USA - Sage1_R_80_16 metaG | ecosystem: Environmental > Terrestrial > Soil > Vadose zone | place: USA: California...
CACCCCTTCCCATCGTTCGTGCGCGCGCTCGGGACCGCGCTGTCGGCAGGATCGGCGAGCGCGCGACTCGCGGCCGCCGCGCGCGCCGCCGCCGGCGCGGCGCGCCGGCCCGTCCAGGCGATCGCGTTCGCCCGATCGAGCCTGGCCGCCGCCCGGGCGCTCCGCGCCGCGTGGCGCGAGCGGGGGTGACACGAGGCTCGTCGCGCGGCCATCGCCCCGGACGACGCACGCCCTAGCGTTTGGCGCCCGCCCGCGCCTCGGCCAGCGCGCGATCCGCCTCGGGATCGCCGGCTTCGCGCGCCGCGGCAGCGAGGGAGGCCGCGCGCTCGTATGCGGCGCGGGCCGGCTCGGGCTGCTCGTTCTTGTCGAGCGCCTCTGCCAGTGCGAGCTGGTTTCCGGCGACGTCCGGAAAGAGCCGGACCGCGGCACGCGCTTCCTCCAGTGCGGCCCCGGCATCGCCAGGACCGGCCGGCCACGAGGGGGCGCGCAACAGGACGAGCGCCAGGGCGCGATGAGGCCCGCCCGAATCCAGGGCCGCATCCGCCGCGATGGCCCGCCGCAGGAGCTTCACCATCTTGTCGACCGCGTCCCGCCCCGTCGACGGCCGCTCACGCGCCTGCTGCCCGAGCGCCAGGGCCAGTCGGTAATCGCAGGCGGGATCCGAGGGCGCGCGCCGCTGGCACCACTGTCCGAGGTCGACCTGCTGCTTGGCGAGGGTGCCGCGGACGGTGGCGTCGCGCTCGCGCTCGATCCGGAAGGTCATCGCTCGCATCGCGCCGAGCAGGCCGCCGACGCCGCGCTCGTCGGCAGCCGCCGCCTGCACGTACAGATCCTGCGCCGCGGCAGCCTGGCCCGGCTCGGCACGCCTTCGCCAGGCAGCGTCTCCCTCCCGCAAGAGGTCGGCTGCGTCCCTGCCCTCCGGCGCCGTCGCCATTCCAGAGATCGGCGATGGCTCGTGCAGGGCGTGGGCGCAGGCCGCCACGACCATCGCGGCGAACGCCACGAGCGTGCGGACCGTCACCCGTTCTGCGTGCGGCGAGGCGCCGCTGCCCCATCGGAAGCACGGAATCGCGTGGCGCATTGGCCCAATATAAGCTCCCACCGTGAAGCCCACCGGCTCCGCTGCCCCGCCCGGATGCGCTCCGCTCCGTTCAGTACGGGTAACCGATCTCGACGTACACCTTCAGCCCCTCGCCGCCGACGGCGAGGTCGATTCGTCCGAGGACGTTCGGCCGCACGAAGGCGCGCAGCCCCAGTCCGACGGCGAGCCGCGGACGCGAGAGGGCGTCGTCGAACGCGCCGAAGACCTGGCCCGCGGCGACGAACGGGTCGACGCGCCAGTCGGTGTCGACCCCGTACACGTGCGTCCGGAGGAGCCGGATGCGCTGCTCGACCTCGGCGGTCCAGGCCTGCCGATCGATGAAACGGTCCAGGGTGAAGCCGCGGAGCACGAAGGAGCCGCCGAGCCTGCTCTGCTGATAGAACGGCGCCTGGCCGGAGGTGACGGCGGTCCAGGCGAAGCGCGCCGCGCCCGTCACCCATCCGAGCTCCGGCAGGATGGTGCTCGCCTGGGCGCCCGCCCGCCAGAACGCGGGGGATCCGGCGAGCCCCTCCACGACGGCCGCCGACAGCTCCATGCGGGAGCCTCGCTCCGCGTTGTCGCCGCCCTTCCGGTCGTCGTATCGAAGGCTTGCCCCCTGCCACAGCAGCGTCGCCCCGCGCATCCCGGGCGCCTCGGCGAACACGTCCCGCGCCAGCGGCAATCCGGGCACGCCGATGCCTTCGACCCCGTCCCGCTCGATCCCGATCGACGCCCCGAGGTTGAGATGGCGGGCAATGTTGAGTCCACGCCTCGCGGTCACGAAGGCGCGCCGGCCGGTGTAGCTCGTCTCGGCCGTCTCCGGCGTGTCGGGACCCAGGCCGAAGAAGCGGAAGAACGCGCTGCGCTGCAGCCGCAGCATGACCTCGTCGGTCCAGACCCCCGGCTGGATGGGCAGCTTCTGCCACCAGACGAGCGCGTTGTAATTGATGCGGGTGCTGACCGACCCGACGAACGTGAAGGTCGTGTCGTCGCTCGGATAGTGATACCAACGGAACGTTCCGGTGTAGTGGATGACGGAGTTCCACGTCGTACTCGGAGCGATGATCGACTCCGTGCGCTGATTGTTCGGACACACGCGGAGGAACACCGGCATCGCGCCCCACGTGTCGCCTTCGTTCGGGAGCGTCGCCCAGACCGGGAGGGGGATGAGACGCGTCGCCACCGGCTCGGTGCAGCTGCCCGCCGCAGCCCGAGCCCACAACAGGAGCATCGCGGCGAGGAGAGTCGTCGCCGTCGCGCGCGCCAGGGTCTCGACGGAGCGGTGACCGATCGCTCCGCGAGCGCTTGACTCGAACGTCGCCCGTCGTAACGTGCCCGCCATGCTGAAATCAGGCTCGAGCCTCTCCGGGCAGTCCGCGGCGACGCTCGCGCCTTCGCGAGCCACGGCGCGTGAATGGTTGCTGCCTTCCCGCACGATGCCTCGGCGGGCTTGGCCGCCGCTCCTCGGGCTGCTGTACGTCGGCACGGTGGCAGCGCTCGGAGGCCTGAGCCGCGACCATGTCCTCCTCGGCCTCCTGGGCTTCCTCGACCTCTACAACGAAAAGGCGCGCCTGTTCCTGAAGACGTACTTCCCGTTCATCCTGACGGGGGTCCTCTTCGACTCGATGCGCTACTTCTACGTCCCGCTCGTCGACGGCAGGGTCCACACGGCCGACCCGTACCTGCTCGAGCGCGCGTGGTTCGGTATCGGCGGGCGCACGCTGAACGAGATCTTCCAGGAGCGGCACTGGGCGGTCCTCGACGTGGTCTGCGGCCTCTGTTACCTGTTCTACGTCGCCGAGTACATCTTCCTGGCGATGGTCCTGTTCGCTCGAGGACGGAGCCGCCGCGCGGAGACCTTCGCGCTCTGCTTCCTCGTCGTGAACCTGATGGGCTGGGTCACGTACTTCGCGTACCCTGCCGCCCCCCCCTGGTACGTCATGCAGTACGGGCTCGGCCCGGCACGGATGGACATCGGCATGAACGCGGCGGCCGCTCACCGGTTCGACCTCTTGGTCGGGACGCACGTGTTCGAGCGGATCTACGGCCGCGGCTTCACCACCTTCGGCGCCATCCCCTCGCTGCACGCGGCCTACCCGTTCATCGCGGCGGTCCTCGCGTTCCGGATGCCCGAGCTGCGCTGGGCGCGGCTACCGGCGGTCCTCTTCTTCCTGCTCATCTGCCTGAGCGCCGTGTACCTGCAGCATCACTACGTCATCGACATCGTGCTGGGCGTGCTCTACGCCGCCGCGACCGTCCCGCTCGTCGCAGCCTGGGAGCGTCGGCGCGCTTCACACGCGGGTTGAGCCATGCAGGCGAACGATCGGATCTCGCGCACCCTCGCGTTCGCCGTGCGGCTGCGGGGGCCCCTGCTCGCCATGTATGCGGTGCTGGTGACGGGAGCCGTCTACCGGGCGACGCGCATCCCCAGCGAGGGCGGAATCGACCGGCTCATCGTCCCGAGCGATCCGGACTACGCGGCGACCCGCGCGTTCCAGCGCATCTTCCCTGAGACGCAGACCGTCCTCGTGCTGCTCGAATCGGAGGAGCCGTGGTCGCCGTCCTCCATCGCGCGGGTCGAGTCCGCCAAGGCCGCTCTCCGCGGCGTTCCGCACGTGAGCGCCTTCTCGGTCCTCGACGCGCTCCGGCGCGTCCGGCCCCAGGCCGACGCCGCCGAGCTGGAACGCCTCGCGCTCGGGACCACGTTCTTCCGGCGGCAGGGCCTGCTGGGGGACCACTTTCTGACGATCGTGGTGAACCTCGACGTGCACGGAACCACCGAGCGCAATGCGGCCCTCGCGGCGGTCGACGCGAGGATCGAGGAGGCCGGCGTCGGGCCGGTGCGGAAGGTCGGGGCTCCGTACGTCACCTCGTGGCTGGAGCGGCAGTCCTCGGCAGCATCCGCCCGCGCGTTCCCCATCTTCGCCGTGCTGCTGGTAGGAGTCGTGCTGTTCCTCTACCGCTCCTGGCGCGCCCTCCTCGCGATCGTGCTGACGCTCGGCGCCGCCGTGGCGCTCGGCGTGGCGGCGGGCGGCCTGCTCGGGTTCACGTTCACGATCGTGTCGGTGCTGGTCCCGATCACGATCCTCGTCACCACGCTCGCGACGCTCGTCTACCTCCACTCGCGCTTCGTCGATCAGCCCGAGGGGATGCCGCTTCGCGACCACCACCTGTTCGCCCTCCGGAACAAGTTCCTGCCGGTGACCGCCTCCATGCTCGCGGCGGCGATGGGGTTCGCGGCGCTGGTCGTCTCGAGCATCCGACCGATCCGCGAGATGGGGCTCTGGACCGCGCTCGGCCTGCTCATCTCATGGGTGGTGGCGTTCACGCTGTTCCCGGCGCTCCAGCTGGTGCTTCGCACGCCGACCGGGCGCAGCGTTCCCGTGCGCGTGGCGCTCTACGATCGCCTGGCTTCCTCGCTGCCGGCGTTCACGTACCGCCACCGCTGGGTGCTCGCCGCGGGCGGGCTCGGTGTGTGTGTCGCGGGAGCGGCGGCGCTCTTCGGAGTGCCTGGCGTGGTCGGGGGCATGTCGGTGAGCGTGGACACGCTCGAATACCTGGATCCTTCGACGGCCCTCCACGGTGACCTGCAGTGGTTCCGGCGGAACGTGATGGACCTCAACGTCGCGCGCGTCTGGATCCACCTGCCCGGTCCGCTCGGGACCGATCCGGAGGTACTGCAGGCCGTCGACCGCTTCCAGGGCGCGCTCGAGTCGCTGCCCGACGTGACGGCCGTGACCGGCCCCACCACCCCGCTACGGATGCGGAGCTATCTCGCCGGGCGCGGTGAAGCGCTGCCCGCCGATCCGGAGGGCTTCGCGCGCGCCGCCGGCGACGTCGAGCAGCTGCTGATCACGCAAAGGGACCTGCGCGGCTTCATCGACGTGAAGGGCCTCTCGGACCTGCAGCTCACGGTCCAGTTCCGGCACGGAGACGCTCGGGGGTACGCCGCTCTGTCCCGCAGTGTCGGCGCCGCGTGGGAGGCGGTCCGGGCCGGGAACCCGGCGCTCCGCGGCGCGGAGATGCGCGTCGTCGGGGAGGCGCTCCTGCAGGCGAAGGTGGGCGCGGGCCTCGTGCCGACCCTCGCCGAGAGCTTCCTCCTGACGGTCGCGCTCATCTTCACCGTGTTCCTGTTCCTGTTCCGCAGCGGCCTCGAGCGGCTGCTGGCCATGATCCCGTCGCTGTTCGCCCTCCTCGCCACGTTCCTCGGAATGCGGCTCCTCGGGGGCGCGCTGAACGTGGCCACGATCATCATCGCGACGACCGTCGTCGGCACGACGGAAAACGACCAGATCCACTTCTTTCACCACATGCACGAGCGCGCGAAGACCGGGGTGGAGGAACGGCTCCGGCACGCGCTGCGCGTGTCGGGGCGCGCGATCGTGTTCGCCACGTTCATCAACGCGGCGGGTTTCCTCGGGTTGGCGGTCTCCACCTTCCCGCCGGTCCGCCAGTTCGGGCTCATGAGCTCGGGGGCGTTCCTGCTCGCGCTCATCGCAGACTTCACGGCGCTGCCCGCGGCGCTCTGGATCACCTCGGGCGAGCGCCCGCGCCTCGAGCCGCCAGGTGATCCCGCCGATCCCGTCCGCTGAGGTCGTCCGCGCGGCGAGCGATAGCACGGCGGACCCTGTTTCGCCGTTGCAGTCGCCAGTCGGAGCGCTAAGTTGGGCCGCGTGTTCTCCCCCGCCCTCGCCGTTGCCCTGGTCCTGACGGCCGCACCCGCTCGCACCGCCCCCCCGGATCACCTCGCGCTCGTCGCCTGCGCGCCCGGCTGGCCGGGCACGACCGCAGAGGCGCAGCGTGGCATGGACGCCCTGGTCTCGGCCCTCGCCCGTTCCGCCGGACTGCCCGAGGGGTCCATCTCGGGCGTGTACCTACCCGCCGAGCAGGAAGGGCTCGAGCGCCTCTCCCGGCCCGACGCGGCGGTCGCGCTCGTGCCGCTGCCGTTCTTCGCCAAGCATGCTGCGGCCCTGAAGCTCGAGCCCCGACTGACGGTGGTGATGCAGGATGCAGACGCAGCAGGCGACGTGTGGACGCTCGTCGCGAAGAAGGGACGAGTCACGTCACCCGCCGCGCTCGCAGGCTTGACCCTGTCCTCCAGCGCAGGCTATGCGCCCGGTTTCGTCCGCGGCATTCTCTCCGCGTGGGGCCAGCTGCCCGCCGACGTTCGTATCGTTCAGTCGAGCCAGGTGCTCTCGGCGCTCCGCAAGGCAGCCTCGGACGGCGACGTGGCCGTGCTCCTCGACGGCGCGCAGTCCCGATCCCTCTCGAGCTTGCCATTCGCGGCGGAGCTGGAGGTGGTGGCACGGTCGAGCCCGGTCCCCGCGGGCGTGATCGCCACCATCGGACGCCGGCTCACCCCGGAACGGTGGAGCATGCTCGAGCGAGCTTTTCTGACGCTCCCGTCGACCGAGGGTGGGAAAGAGGCGCTCGCGGGAATCCAGACGAGGCAGTTCTCGGCGCTGGACGGTCCCGCCCGCGACGCGGTTCAGCGCGCCGCGCGCTGGGGTGGATGAGACTTCACTCAGGCGGTGCTGGCGGAGCGGGCGGGCAGGTGAACGTACAGCCGCGCCGGATCGACCTTCTCGAGCGGCGCGTGGTCCGGCGGCCGGATCTCGTGCTGGCACGGGCAGTCGTGGTCGGTGAGGAGCCGGGCCGGATCGTACACGGAATTGAATTTCCACAGCATCCGGACGAAGTTCGTCTGCCCGCGAACGAGGTGGCGCGCGGCGATCCCCGCCGTGGCGCGAAGCGCCGCCCACCCGAGGTGCTTTCGGTTCAGCACCTGCTGTGTGCGCACGAGCTCCTCGTAGAACCGCGCGAGCGGAAGTCGCGTGGGGAGCACCGCGTGCTGCACGTCGAACAACCGATAGTCGCGGGTCGTGAGCTTTCGGGATTCGGTGTGCCACGTCTCGGTGCCGGGGTACGGCGTCGCCACCGTGAGGTGGACGATCTCGGGCACCGACACCGCCCACTCGCGCACCGCCGCGAAGCGGCGCTCGTCCCAGGACGGGTCGGCGATGATGTTCACCGCCGCCAGGATCCCGAGCGAGCGCGCGACCTCGAGCGCCTCGAAGCTCTTGCCGAGCGTCGTGCGCTTGCGGTGCGCCTTGAGGTCACCCTCGTCGATGGCCTCGAGGCCGAGGAACATGTACTCGAGCCCGAGCCGTTTCCAGCGCTGGAAGACCTCGCGGTTCCGCAGGAGCACGTCGGCGCGTGTCTCGAGGTAGTAGCGCTTCGCGACGCGCCGCCGCTCCAGCTCGTCGGCGATCGCCATCCCGTGCGCGGCGTCGACGAACGCGACATCGTCCACGATGAAGACGCCGCGCTCGCGGACGCTCGCAACGTCCTCGGCCGCCCTCGCCGGGCTCACCTTGCGATAGCTCCGGCCGTAGAAGGTCCAGCCGCTACAGAAGGCACAGTCCCAAGGACATCCCCGCGTGAACTCGACCGACGCGCAGGGGTCGAGGACGCCGATGAAGTACCTGCGCCGGCGAGCGAGCAGATCGCGCGCCGGCTGAAGGTCATCGAGGCTCGCGACGAGCCTGGGCGCCGGGCCGTCGCCAGCGGCGGTGGTGACGCCGGGGAGCGCCTCGAGCCCGGAGCGGCTCCGCGCCGCTGCCTCGAGGAGCCGCGGCGTGATCTCCTCGCTCTCTCCGCGGACGACGCAATCGATCGCACCCGCCGCGTGCGCGATCACGTCGCGCGCCACGAACGAGACGCTGTGGCCGCCCGCGAAGACGAAGCACTCGGGAAACCGGAGCCGGATTGCCTTCGCGAGGTCCACGACCTCGGGCACGTTCGCGAGGTAGGAGAGCGAGAAGCCCACCGCGTCCGGACGCCACTCGTCGAGCAAGCGGAAGAGGTCGCGGTGCACATGGGTCTGGAGATCGACGAGCCGGACCTCGTGCCGCGCGCGCCGCACCGCCTCGGCCACCAGCTCGAGCCCGAGCGGCTCCAGCCGGAGAAAGATTCGCGAGTACATGAGGCCGCTCGGATGCACGAGGAGAACTCGCATGGGACGCCCCCTTGGATGCGCGCGTACGCATCCTGCACCGGTGCGACCGCCGGACGGCATGGAAACTGGGGTCTACGGCGTCCGACATGGCCGAACGGAAGTCGCTCTTCGACCTGCTCGCCGGGAAGGACCTCCTCGCCGCGAGGCCGGTGGCGCTCCGCGCCCTCGCGAAGGTGGGCTTCCTCGCCTGGCAGGTGGGTCCCGGCCGCCAAGACGATGCGGTGAACTTCGGCGCGACGCTCCGCGCCAGCTTCGCGAGCGGCGTCTCGCTCGCCGTGAATTCCGCGGTCATTCGGGATGGCGAAACAACGACGACCCGGTGGTCCTCGGGATCACCGCGGGCGTCCCCGCCGGGCGGCGGCTCGAGGTCCGCGCCACCGCCGACCACGGCCTCACGCCGGACGCTCCGCCGTTCGAGGTGCGGCTCGGGCTCGTCGTGTCCTTCGACGGGCCGGGTTTCGGCCGTGGTCGATAGCGCGCAGTGCCAAGACGCCCGTTCGCGGTGGCCGATGCCACGTCGATCTGCACGCCCGCGCTTCGGGTGCGTCTGGCGTCGATCGTGTGGACGGGCGGGCCCCGGCGCCCCCGCTCGGAGCCCGCCCGCCTCGAAGCGCTCCAGCTAGCCCTCGTCGTTGAAAGACGGCGCTTCGACGACTTCGAGCTTCATCACCTGCGTGGTCTCGCCGGAGCCAGAATAGCTCGCGCGGACCTCGTCGCCCTCCCTCACGTCGGAGAGCGCCGCCGGGCGGCCGTCCTTCACGATCTGAGTGTCGTCCGTCACGGACAGCGTTCCGTCCGAGCCTGCGAGCGTGACCTCCTTCGTCGCGGGGTCGACGCTCTTCACGGTGCCGCTGATCTCGGACGCGCTCGCCTCGCCGGACCGAGCTTGCGCCGGTAGCACCGCGAGCAGACCGGCGATTCCTGCGCCGAGCACCGTGAGCCATGTCGTTCGCGTCATCGTTCGCGTCATCGTCATCTCTTCACCTCGGGGAGGGATCCTCGGAGCTCGGCTCTCGTGCCGTGACTCGTGACCCCGCTGGCCAGAGGGTGCGGCAGGGATCCGCCGCGGCGTTGGCCTGATGCGCCAGGAGCGTTGCCCGATGGCGTCATCCTCATCGCGGACCGGGCCCGCGTGCTGCGGTCGAGGGGGCGGGGTCGTGCCGGCCGGCGCGCCTGCCTCGCGCACGGGCAGCGTGTGCGCGGACCACGCGCAAGCGACGGAGCAGAATGCTGTCGCGCACCGAGCTGCTCGCGGAGGTGCGTGCGGGCCCGGCGAGAGATATGCACCTGCGCTGACGGAGGAGGGCGGCATGAATCGCGGTGCCGGCGCGCAGGCGTCGTCGAGCGAAGCGACCTCGTGCGTCTGGCTGCTCGGCGCGCTGGCGCAGGCGGTATCGTCGATGGGCGGCAACCCGGATCGCGTGCTCGAGGCCCTCGCGATGGGCGAGCAGCGGCTGCTGGACCCGGGTGCGCGCCTCCCGCTCTCGCTCGCCGCGGAGGCATGGGAGCGGGCCGCGGCCGAGACCGGTGACGAGGTCTTCGGGCTCCACTTCGCCGAGCGCGTGCCGCTCGGCGCGTTCGAGGTCGTCGTCGACTACGTCACCCGCAGCGCGCCGACGCTCGGCGAGGCGATCCTGCGCAGGCTCCGGTTCCAGCGGCTGCTGCACGAGTGCGTCGTCGTCGAGCTGCAGCCCACGCCAGACGGCGCGCGGCTCGTCCATCGCGTCGAGAGCACCCCCCGCGGCGCGCCACGCCACGCGGTGGAGGCGGCGCTCGCGGGTTACGTGGTTCGCGGGCGCCGGCTGACCGGCGTCGAGCTCTCGCCGCGGCAGGTCACGTTCCGTCACGCGGCGCCGCGGGACCTCTCCGAGCACTGGCGCATCCTCCGCTGCCCGGTTCGGTTCGGCGCGCCGGAGAACGCGCTCGTGCTCGACCGGCCGATCCTCGATCTCCCGAACCACGCGGCGGATCCCGGTCTCCTCGCCGTCCTCGATCGTCACGCCGAGGCGCTCCTCCTCGGCCTCCCACCCGCGGAGAGCTTCCTCGGCCGGATTCGACGGCTGATCGTCGATGACCTGATCGAGCGCGCGCCGTCGCTTGGGCCCGTCGCGCGGCGCCTGCACATGAGCACTCGCACGCTGCAGCGGCGGCTCGGCGCGGCGGGCACGTCGTACCAGGCCCTCGTGGACGCGGTCCGGCTCGAGCACGCGATCGACCTTCTTGCCGACCCGAGCCTCTCGCTCGCGGAGATCGCATTCCGTCTCGGCTTCTCGGGATCGAGCGCGTTCCACCGCGCCTTCCGCAAGTGGACGGGCACGACCCCCCTTCGGCACCGATCCGGCCGCACGGCCCAGTGGCGCTCGCACCGCAGTCGCCGGGGCGGTCCCCGGCTCACCGCGGCGGCGGAGAGCTCGTCGCCTGTCAGCGGTTCGCCTCGAGCTCGTACCTGAGGCCCCGGTGAGCCGTAGCACCTTGTTACATCCCGGACATCGTCTGGAAAGGCCCTCCCGGTTCGGCCGCCAGGACCTCGGTGCGCCAAGCTGGATGTCCGTCACGAGGCGCTTCGCCTCCCCGAGTGAGACCGAGAACACGGCTCGGAGCGCCTTACGGCGCGGCGGGACCGCTCGTGTCAACCGTCTCGCTGGAGCCTCGACACGTCTGCGCCCTGCCGCCGGCCGCGGACCTCACGACCTCGACAGCGCGACCGCGATCACAGGCGGCCTTCAGCGCATCGCGCGCCGTTGCCCCCGGAACGAAACGGCGGACATACGCCCAACGTCCCCAGGAGGACTCATGGCTGTCTCGTGCCCCATCGATCTCGACACGCCATGCGGCGCCGAGGCGACCCTGGCGTAGATCGACTGGATTTCGTTCCGGAGACGGACGGCGCGGTCCCGAGTACGCAGAGCGGTTCCTGCGGTACGACCCGCTGGCGCTCGCGCGCATCCCGCCGTTCGCCGTGGAGTCGTTCGCCGGCGTCGGAAATCCGCTCCGAATGGGGCCGCTCGCCGCAGGGGCGACCGTCGTGGACATCGGATGCGGCTCGGCGACGGACCTTCTCCTGGCGGCAAACGCGGTCGGCCCACGAGGCCGCGCCATCGGAGTCGACATGACCGAAGCGATGCTCGGCAAGGCGGAGGCGGCGGCAGCCGAGGCGGGGCTCGCCAACGTCGAGTTGCGGCGTGGGGACGCTCTCGAGCTTCCGATCGAGAGCGTCTCCGCCGACTTCGTCATCTCGAACGGCGTGCTGAACCTCGCGCCCGACAAGCGGCGCGCCTTCTCCGAGGTGCTGCGGGTCCTCCGCGCGGGTGGTCGCTTCCTCTATGCGGACATCGTGGTCGCATCGGAGCTGCCAGAATCCGTACGGCGTGACATCGACCTGTGGTCCGGTTGAATCGGAGGCGCTCTGCCGGAGGCAGAGCTCCTGTGGCTGCTCGAGGACGTCGGATTCGA
>Ga0137373_10007548_pt1 | contig 11548 bp, 5 predicted proteins | sample SagtaG_5_FD_104912 | JGI IMG/M metagenome (GOLD analysis project Ga0137373, IMG submission 104912) | Vadose zone soil microbial communities from Sagehorn Ranch, Mendocino, California, USA - Sage1_R_80_16 metaG | ecosystem: Environmental > Terrestrial > Soil > Vadose zone | place: USA: California...
AACCCCAGTCCCGCCGGGGGCCTTCAGAAAAGTCGACGAGAAGCTGTTCCCGCTCCTCGGCGGGGAGCACCGGCAGCTCGGACAGCCGGCGATCCGCGTTGGCGACGACGGCCTCGAGGAGGGTCCCGTAGTACGCGGTCAGCCGCGCGATCGTGGCCTCGTCGAAGAGGGCCGTGCTGTACTCGGCACGAACGAGCAAGCCGTCAGGACTCTCGACGACGTCGAGGGTCAGGTCAGTAAGCGTCGTCCCCCGCTCGACACGAACCCGGGGAAAGTTGACGGACGATCTCGCGACGGGCAGCCACTGGAAGGCGATCTGGAAGAACGGATGACGGCTCGCATCGCGGTCGGGCTGCAGTTCCTCGACGACTCGATCGAAGGCGATCTCCTGGTTGGCGAGGGCGTCCGTGACAACGGTGCGGACACGGCGGACCAGCTGCCGAAACGTGGGGTCTCCCGAGCAATCCGTCCGCAACACCAGCGGGTTCACGAACAGACCGATCAGGCCCTGCAGCTGGCTCAGTGAACGTCCCGCCACGGTCCCCCCGACGACGACGTCGTCCTGCGCGGCGTAGTGCGTGAGGAGCGCCTTGAAGGCGGCGAGGCCGACCATGAAGAGCGTCGCGTTTTCGCGCAAGGCCAGCGCCTTGAGGCCCAGGAGCAGACTCAGCGGCAGCAGCCGCGCGGAGCTGGCTCCGGACACCCCCATGATCGTCGGCCGGGGCCGGTCCGTCGGGAGCTCCAGCGTTGCGAGGTCGCGCAGCGTGTTGCGCCAGTACTCGAGCTGCTGGGACAGGACGCCCTCCCGGTCGATCGAGCGTTGCCAGCAGGCGAAGTCCCCGTACTGGATCGAGAGCTCCGGCAGCGGGATCTGGCGCCCCGTGACGGTGGATGTGTAGAGCGCCTGCAGCTCTCCGAAGAAGAGGGGCATCGACCAGAAATCGGCCACGATGTGATGCATCGTCACGAGCAACATGAAGTCCGCCGCGTCGAGCTGCAGCACCTTGGCGCGGATCAACGGCCCTTGCGTCAGGTCAAACGGCAGCCGCGCTTCTTCCGTGGCCAGTCGAAGCGCTTCCGGTTCGCGTTCAGTCGCGGGGCGAGACCGCAGATCGATGGTCGGCACCACGAGCTTCAGGTGCGGGCGGATGACCTGAACGGGCTCGCCGTCTTCCCACCGGAACGTCGTGCGCAGGACCTCGTGCCGCCGGATGACCTCGTTGAGCGCGGCCTCGACGGCCCCGACATCGTACGGAAGCCGGACGCGCACGGCGACATCGATGTTGTGCATCGCCGTGCCGGGAGTCACCTGTTCCAGGAACCAGATCCGTCGCTGGGCGTACGACACCGGGGCCACCTCGGACGGTGGGCGCGTCGGTATGGCAGGGATCCGTGGCTCGACGGCGTCTTCGCTGCGCCGCAGTCGCTCGATCAGCTCGCGCTTCTCCGGCGACAGCTGCTCGAGGCGCTTGTCGAAGCCGTCACTCGGCATGCGTGGCCTGCTGCCGCACGAACTGCGACATGAACCGGACCGTCGGATATCTCAGCAAGTCCATGATCGAGCACGCGACGCCGAGACGGTTCTTCAATATGCCGTGGAGGCGTACCATGAGCAGAGAGTGCCCACCGAGGTCGAAGAAGTTCTCGTCGATGCCCACCCGTTCGACCCCCAGCACCTGTTGCCAGACGGCCGCGATCTGATGCTCCAGCAGCGTCCGCGGGCGGACGGCGCGTGAAGCCGCCTCCGCGACGCCCTGCTCCGGCTCCGGCAGAGCGCGCCGATTGACCTTCCCGCTCGGGGTCAAGGGCAGACGGTCCAAGATCACGAAGGCCGACGGAATCATGTAGGTCGGAAGCCGGTCGCGGAGATGCTCGCGAAGCCGCGGGATGAGCGTCGTGGCTGGCGTGGCTGGGGTCGGCACGACGTAGGCGATCAGCGTCCTCTGACCCGACGGGTCCTGTCCGGCGACCACGAGGGCCTGCGACACTGCGGGGTGGCTCACCAGAACCGTTTCCACCTCGCAAGGCCCGACGCGACAGCCACGGATCTTGACCTGCTCGTCGCTGCGGCCAAGGAATTCGAGCTGGCCGTCGCGACGCAGACGCACCCGGTCTTTCGTGCGGAAAAGGCGGCCAAAACGCGTCTCGGCGAAACACTCGCGGGTTGCTTCGGGCTGATTCCAGTAGCCAGAGGCCAGGCTCGCGCCACCAAGATAGAGTTCGCCCGGCACGCCCACCGGCGCCAGTCCCGCGCAGGCATCCAGGACGTAGGCCTGGACGTTCTGGATCGCCGACCCGATCGCCGGAGGACCCTGCGCGCCGGGAACCACGGTGGCGCAGGTCGAGACGACCGTGTTCTCGGTTGGCCCGTAGTGATTGACGACGGGAAATGGCAAGGGCCGCGACGGCGGCGCCATGAGTCGGTCGCCTCCGGTGAGCAGCGCGCGCAGGCGGAGACCGGCAGGCCACTCGGCCTCGAACAGGCTCTCGGCGATGGGAGTCGGCAGGAACGCGAGGTCGATCCCCTCCGAGGCGAGCCATCGAGGGATCCGGTCCGGCAACGCCAGGACATCTTCGGGCACGACCACGAGCGAGGCTCCCGCCGCAAGAGTGGGCCAGATCTCCCAGACGGAGGCGTCGAACGCCGGCGCCGCCGCCAGGGCGCAGCGGTCTCCGGACCGGAGTTGATATTCGCGGACGTGCCAGTTGACGAGATTCATGAGACTGCGGTGCTCCACGACCACTCCCAGGGGTCTGCCAGTGGAGCCGGACGTATGTATAAGGTAGGCGGCTGACGAGCTCTCGACGGGCACCCCGAGATTCGCGGGGCTCAACGCGGCGAGATCGCCCTCGTCCCGGTCGAGTGGGAGGCTCGCCGTGGCCCGAGGCCCGAGGCGCAGCACCCCCGAGGCATCGGTGACCACAGCACATGCGCCGGAGTCTGCCAGGAGCTGGCCCAGGCGCTGGGGCGGATGCGCCGGATCCAGGGCGACGTAGGCGGCGCCCGTCTTGAGGACCGCGAGCGCGGCGATCACCTGTCCCGCCGAGCGCGGCAAACAGATCGCCGCGAAACGTCCCGGCCGAGCCCCCTGATCTCGCAACCACCGGGCGAGGCGATTCGCCCGCCGGTTCAGATCGTCATAGGTGATGCCCCGCCCGGAAGCGCACACCGCCACGCGATCGGGAGCCTCCGCGGCGCGGCGCTCGACGAGCGCGTGGACCCCAACGTGGCGCGGATAGTCCCGTACCGCGCCATGGGCACTCTGAACGATCCAGGTCTCCTCGCCCGGCGTGAGCAGGCAAAGTTCGGCGACCCGCGTCTGCGGGTCGGAGGCCGCGGACTGCAGCAACGTGACCAAATGGCCGATCATGCGGTCGACCGTCTCGCCGCCGTACAGGTCGGTGCTGAATTCCAGGTATCCCTCGAGCGCGCGTGGACCGGGACACATGTCGAGGCGAAGGTCGAACTTGGCCCAGCCGGAATCGAGGACCGGCGGACCCGCGTTGGCCGAGACCGCCGCGAGCCGTGGCGTGTCCAGGCACTGGAAGACGACGTGAAACAGGGGCGCCCGCCCGGGATCGCGCGGGACGTCGAGCGTCTCCGCGATCCGTTCGAAGGGTGCGTCCTGCCGTGCCAAGACGTACGCCGCTTCGTCGCGAACTCGATCCACCAGCTCGAGGAAACGCAGGTTCCCATCGGCGCGACATCGAAACGGCAGGAGGTTCACGAAGAAGCCGATCAGCGGCTCGAGTTCGCCCCGGGTACGGTTCGCGAGCGGCACCCCGATCGCGAAGTCGTCCTGGCCCGAATAGCGGGCCAGGAGCGCCTGGAACGCGGCCATGAGCACCACGAAGAGCGTCACGCCGTGGTGGTGAGCGAGTGCAACCAGTTCGCGATAGGTCCGGTCAGGCACGGCGAAGGTTTTCAGACCTCCACGGAATGACGGGCGCGCCGGCCGGCGGTGGTCGGCGAACAGCTCGAGCTCGGACACCCCGGCCAGATGCTCGCTCCAATCGCGGCGTTGCTCCCCGAGGACCGCGGCCGTGAGCCACCGCCGCTGCCACACCGCGTGGTCGCCGTACTGGATCGGAAGGTTCGGCAGCGGGTTGGGTTTCCCCTGCCGACAGGCGTCGTAGCTCGCATCGATCTCGGCGGCCAGCACTCCCTTCGACCATCCATCGAAGAGGAGGTGATGCAGGGTCAACACGAGCAGCCCCTCCCCGTCCGCTCCGACGATCAGCAGCGCGCGAAGCAGAGGCAAGCGGTCGAGGGCGAACGGGCTCTCCGCGTGATCCCGTATTAGTCGGGCGAGTTCGCGCTCCCGTTCGGCCGAGGCCCGCTCACGCAACCCCACGACCGGAAGCACCACCGAGAATGGCGGCATCACGCACTGGACGGGCTCGCCCTCCTCGACCGCAAAGCACGTCCGGAGCACCTCGTGCCGTCGCACGACCTGGTCGAGCGCGCACCGCAGCGCCTCGATGTCGAGCGGTGCCGGCACCCGATGGAGGTAGGTTTCGTTGTAGACCGGAAGGCTCGGTGTCAGCTGCTCCTGGATCCAGAGCCGCCGCTGGGCGAGCGAGCACGGCACGGTCGTTTCCAAAGGCCGGCGAGGAATCCTCTCGAGCCCCGGTTTGGTCCGCTCTCGATCGCCGAGGAGCCTCTGCACGAACGCCCGCTTGGCGACCGACAGGCTGGCCAGCCGCTGGCCTGTCGGTGTCTGCGAGTCCGGCCGCGGAGTCATGGGGTCCGTGGCTCGACTAGCCGAGCCGTGCCTGGTTCCGGAAGCGGTAGATCATGTAGCGCCACCGCCGGCTCTTCATCTGCTCGTACACCTCGGAGCCGGGGACGGCCAGGAAGTTGGCCATCAGGTCGGGATCGTTACCCCCGTGGAAGGCCGCCACCCGGGTCTGCGCGATCTCGTCGCAGGACTTCAGAACGTTGGAGGTGATGTCGGTCTCGCGCTCGGTGACAAAGCCGAGCTGGACGAGATACCTCACGTTGTCCGCCAAGGCCTCCGCCGGCAGACAGTCAGCGTAGAGGAACACGCCGTCCCCCGTGAGCACGCGATGCACGCTGTCGTAGAACGCCCTGACATTCGGATACGAGTGGGACGACTCGATGTTGGTGACGACGTCGAAGGTGCGGTCCGGGAAGGCGAGGCGTTCCGCGTCGCCCACGTCGAAGCGAACGTCGGGGTAGGTGTGCCATCGGCGACAAGACTCGATCGCCGTCAGGGACAGATCGACGCCGTTGATGGAGGCAGGGTGAAAGAACTGCTTCAGGACGTACGCGGTGCCTCCACGACCGCACCCCACGTCGAGGATCCGCTTGCCACGGACATCGTGGCCTCCGATCAGCTCGAGGACCAGCTGGACCGAGTTCTTGTTGATGAACCCAGCGGGCAGCTTGACCACGGCATGCTGCGGGTTCAGGTCCGGGCTGTAGCCGTAGTTGAGGAAGAACGAGAACTGTCCCACCTCGGTGGAGTCCAGTTGCTCGGTGACCGCATTGTAGAAGCGGAGAAAGCCGGCCTTGACGGTGCCGCCGGGGTCGGCGCTGGCGGGCTTCTCCTCGTCCGGGACGAAGCTGAGCATCGACGGCGGGGCGGCCGGCGAGGGCGGCGGGGCGCCCTGCTTCTCCCGGAGAAGCCTTTCGAGCAGTCTTCGCCGCTCGGTGTCCAGCTGCGCGAGGCGTGCCGAGACATCAGGCATGGGTCGTCCCCGTCGCTGCTGCTAACTGGCGGGCGACCTCGTCGTCGGACATATTTTCCACCATCGTCAGGATGTCAGCCAGGCGTTCCTCCTCACCCCTCTCGTCGACTTCGCGAACCGCGGCGAGATCCTTTTCGATCTCGTGAGCCAGTTGCGCGATCGTCGGGGCTTCGAACAGGCGGTTCGGCTGCAACTCGATCTGGAACGCCTCGCGGAGCTGCGAGATCAGCTGGATCGCCAGCAGCGAGTGACCTCCCAGCTCGAAGAACTTGTCGTAGATGCCGATCGGGGCCACGCCGAGGACCTGCTCCCAGATCGCCGCGATCTTCTTCTCGGCTTCCATCCTCGGCGCGACGAACTGCGTGCTCAAATTGGGCCGCGAGAACGTGGTGGCCTTGCCGGCTGTCGCCGGCTCGCGCAGTGTTTCGAGCCGGACCCACTTCTTGACGCGCTCGGGCAGATCGGTGACGGAGACGACGACCTGACGCGGAGTCTGGGCGAGGATCCGCAGAAAGGCTTCGGTCCCTGCTGCAGGCGACATGGCGTCGCCCGGCGCCGTTGCATGGCCGGACTCCCCGGGGAAGGTCCAGGCGTCCCAGTTGACGCCGATCCAGGGGCACGTCCGTTTCGTGTTTTGCCGGGCGGCGAACGCGTCGAGATAGACATTGGCAGCCGCGTACGGCAACAACCCGAGGCCGCCGAGCACGCCGGACAGCGAGGACACCATCATGCAGAAGTCCAGGGCGCGGCCGCGCAAGAGCTCTTCCAGCACGAGGACACCGTGGGCCTTGGGACGGAACTGGCGCTCGCACATGGCCCGGTCGACCTGACCGAGCGATCCGAACCCATCCGCGGAGACGTTGCCGGCGGCGTGGATCACTCCGTGGAGTTCCCCGAAACGCGCGTCGCACGCCTCCAGCACGTGCCGCATGGAATCGGGGTTCGATGAATCGGCGGAGATCACGAGGATCTCGGCTCCGGCGGATTCCATATCCACCAGGCGCTGCAGCTTCACCGACAGTGGGTCGTCCGCCGGGTGACTGGCGAGCCACTCGTCCCAACTCTCGCGTGGCGGCGCCGAGCGACCGACGAGCACGAGGCGAGCTTGAACGGTGCGGGCCAGAGCCTCGGCGAAGGTCATGCCGACTTTGCCCAAGCCCCCGGTGATCAGATAGACGCCTCGGGCGCGCAGGCGCGGGTGCTCGTCCGGCGCGGGATATTCGGTGCGATCGTAGCTCTGCGCCCAGCGACGGCCGTTCCGGTAGGCCACGGTGGGCTCGAAGGCCTCGATCGCCACTTCGCGGATGATCTGCTCCACCGCCTCGGGGCTCGTCGAGTCCGGCCCGGCAAAATCGATGCTGCGGAACCTGAGGTTGGGACACTCCTGCGGGATGACGCGACAGGCGCCCAACACCGTCGCTCTTGCCGGCACCAGCGCCTCGTCGCCGGTCACCGACTGCACACCCTCGGTGACTACGGCGATATCGATCCGCTGGGTCACGCTCGATCGTTCCAGGGCCTGAGCCAGGAACAGCAGGCTATAGAAGCCGCCGGCCTGCTGGCTTTCGAAGGAAAGCACGGAGTCCTCGCTCTCCGGCGCGTCGAGGTTCCAGAGGTGAACGATGAAGTCGGGGAGGAACGACTCGGCACGGAGATCGCGGATGAGAGCCTCATAGTCGGCTTTCTCTTCCACCCGGATCTCGTAGTGATGCTTGTCGATCCGACGATAGCGATCGGCTGGGCTCACCGTGACGACGACGGCGTCCTCACTCTCCAGACGGACCGCGAGCGCGCTGGACGGCAGCGCCGCGCCCGCAAGGAGCAGCCATCGCCGGGCGATCTTCTCGCGACCGGAGGTTCCGCTCACCGCGGCAACGACCGCCGGTTTCCACGAGGGCAGGTAGAACCAGTCCGAGATGGCGCGCGGTCTCGGGCCGGTGACCGCCGCCGCGGAAGTCCCGACGGGATCGACCCAGTAGCGCTGCTTTTCAAAAGGATATGTCGGCAGCGAAACCCGTCGGCGCCGCTCATGGGCGCAGAAGGCCGGCCAGTTTACGGGCACACTCCGCAGCCACAGTTGTCCGACGGCATCCAGCAGATGCGCGACGTCGGACTGCTGGTCATGCACGGCGCGGATCGAGGCCAGCATCACCTGGTCGCTGGCCCGGCCGGCCTGCTGGCGGACCAGCGTGCAGAGTTGCTGGCCCGGTCCGACTTCGAGATACACCAGACCGGGAATGCCGGCGAGCTCGCCAAGGCTGTCGCCGAAGCGTACGGCTTGGCGCAAGTGCAAGCCGTAATAGTTGGGGTCGGTCGCCTGCTCCGCCGTGATCCAGGTGCCGGTCACGTTGGAGAAGTACGGAATCTGGGGCGGACTCAGCGTGCAGTTCGTGACGGCCTGGATGAACGGCCACACGATCGGGTCCATCATCGCCGAGTGGAAGGCGTGGGACGTGTGGAGACGGCGACCCTGGAGCCCCTTCCGCGCGAGGCGAGCCTCGAACTGCTCCACGGCCTGAGTGGGACCGGAGACCACGCACAGGGACGGGCCATTGACCGCCCCCAGCGAGAGCTGATCGTCCAGCTCCGGCAGCACGGCGGCTTCCGGGAGCGGAACAGCCACCATCTGGCCGAGCGGCATGCCATCCATGAGTTGCCCACGATACGCCACCAGGGCCAAGGCCTGATCGAGGGGCAGCACGCCGGCCACGCACGCGGCGACGTATTCCCCGATGCTATGACCCAGCATCGCCTGGGGCGTGATGCCCCAGCCCATCAAGAGCTGTGTCATCGCGTACTCGATCGTGAACACCGCCGGCTGCGTGAGTGCCGTGCGCGTCAGCGTTTCGGCGGCGGCCTCCCTCCGATCTGGCGGCGCAAACATGATCTCGCGCAGGTCCTGTCCAATGTAGGGTTCCAGCGTGCTTGCGCAGAGGTCGACCGTCTGGCGGAACACCGGTTCGGTCGCGTAGAGATCCTGGGCCATGCCAACGTACTGTGAGCCTTGCCCGGGATAGAGAAAGACCAGAGGACGCTCGCTCGTCTCCACCAGGGCGGTTTTCACACGCTGGGGGTCGCGCTGAGACAGCAGTCGGGCCGCCTTGGCGATGTCGTCGTCCTCGCACAGCAGAACACGGCGGTACGCGAACGCTCGCCGGCCCACCTGTGTGGTGAAGGCGACATCGGCCAGCGTCACGTCGGGCCGGCGCTCGAGATGCTTGGCGAGGTTGTCGGTGGCGGCCTCAAGGGCGCTGTCGGTCTTGGCGGACAGGCACAGCAACTGATAGGGTCTCGACGCCGAGGTCGGCTCCAGGGGCGGGGCTTCCTCGATGATCGCGTGCGCGTTCGTGCCGCCGACGCCGAACGAACTCACGCCGGCGCGGAGCGGTGTGCCGTTGGCTTCCCAGTCACGCAACTCGGTATTGACGAAAAAGGGGCTCTCGGCAAAGTTGATCTGCGGATTCGGTTTCTGGAAGTTCAGGCTCGGCGGGATCCGCCGGTGGCGCATCGCCAGGACCACCTTGATGAGACCCGCGACGCCGGCCGCCGAAGCAAGGTGTCCCACGTTCGACTTCACCGAACCGATCGCGCAGTAGCCTCGCCGCTGCGTGTGGGTGCCGAAGACCTGGTTCAGGGCCGCCATCTCGATCGGGTCTCCCAGCAATGTGGCGGTGCCGTGCGCCTCCACGTAACTGATGTCCTCTGGGTGAACGCCGGCCATGGCCTGCGCGATGGCGATGACTTGGCTTTGACCTTCGACGCTGGGCGCCCCGAATCCCACCTTCAGCGATCCGTCGTTATTGAGTCCGACCCCCTTCACCACGGCGCAGATCTGATCGCCGTCGGCGATGGCTTCCGACAGGCGTTTGAGAACGACCACGCCCACGCCACTGCCGACCACCGTCCCCTGACCGGCGGCGTCGAAGGTGCGGCAGTGACCGTCCGGGGACAGGATGCCGCCGGGCTGGTAGAAATAGCCCTTGGTCTGCGGGACGCTCACGCTGACCCCGCCCGCCAGCGCGATGTCGCACTGATAGCTGAGCAGGCTCTGGACCCCGGCACAGACGGTCACCAGCGAGGTCGAGCACGCCGTCCCGAGCGTCAGGCTGGGCCCGCGGAGGTTCAGCTTGTACGAGACCAGCGTCGCCAAGTAGTCCTTGTCGTTGCCGATGGACGCCATCGCCGAGTCGAGGTACGTCGTGCCGTGGCCGAACACCTGGTACATGTAGGTGCTCAGCTCGCACCCGCCGTACACGGCGATCAGGCCGGGATAGGCCTCCGGGTCGTACCCTGCGTCCTCGAGCGCCTCGTGGCACGCTTCGAGGAAGAGACGCTGCTGGGGATCGATGACCTGGGCGTCGCGGGCGCTGACGCCGAAGAACTGGGCGTCGAAGTTTTCGACATCATCGAGAGGACAGCCGCGCGGCACAAAGCCTGGCAGACGGCGTAGCGTTTCATCGACGCCGCCCGCGCGGAGCTGCTCGTCCGTGAAGGTGACGATCGACTCGATGCCGTCGCGCAGATTGTCCCAGAACTTCTCGACGTTGCCGGCTCCCGGAAACTTGCCCGCCATGCCGATGATGGCGACGCCTTCGATGGGCCGTGTGCCGTTGCTCGATGACATGATGTCCGCCTCCCCTCGAGGCAACCTTACGTCATTCACTAGGATCCGCTGCGGCTTCTCCGAGACTGAAACGCCTCCCGCTGGCGGGCCGCGCGCTCCGCCGGACTCAGCGCCGTGGTCATGGCGGCCTGGACGTGCGCGCCCGGCGCCGTCAGCGGGCTGGGGCGTGGCCCGACCTCGTGGGCTTCGACTAACGTCTCGACGAAACCCCGGACGGAAGGATATTGGAACAGCGCCAGAATGGAAACCTCCGCAGTCAGCCGCTGCTGGAGCAGCAGGTGCAACTTGACGGCTTGGAGTGACGTTCCTCCCACGTCGAAGAAGTTGTCGTCGGGCCCGATATCGGGCCTGCCGAGAACTTCCGACCAGCACAGCGTGACGATGCGTTCCAGACGGCGCCGTCGCGTGGCGAACTCCGGTTTCATCGGCAATGACCTCCGTTGACCGGTCCCAGCCCGGCCGCACACGTCACGGTTCAGTCGTCCTCACCGAACGGCATGCAGTGAAGCGCCCAGTGGGATCCGGAGGCACACACAGCGGCGGCATAGTCGGGGGCGATGGCGAGCTCCCGCACCGTCCATCCAGCGCTCGCGGCCGGACCCGTTTCCTCCTCGACCGCGGCCAGTCCGAGCCCACACGCCTTCCACTGCGCTTCCTTCCTGGTCCACAACCGGAAAAACTCCCGCACCGTGCAGAGCCCGGCGCGCCGCAAGCGCGCGTTCTCCTCGGACGAAAAGTAGCGGTCGGCGATCCCTGCGTAGTCGAACCCCGGCCGAATCTGCTCGAGGTCGACTCCCACGGGCCCGCCGCGGCAGATCGCGATCAGCCCGCGATCCCCGGAATGCGAGAGATTGAACTCCAGGCGAGTCGCCGAGTCACCATCGAGACCCGGCTTGCCCGCAGCACCCTGCACGAACCGCAGCGCCTCCGGTTCGAGGTCGAGGCACGTCGCGAGCAGGCGGCGAAGCGCTCCGTGCGCGGCAACGTAACGGACACGGTCTGCTTCGAAGCGGAATGCGTCGGCGCGGGCCCGTTCACGCTCGTCGAGCGATTGCCAGGCGCAGGCAAGTCGATCCGCGGTCGGACGCAACTTCACCCGCCATACCTCCACGACGGCCGCGGAGGCCGTCGACGGGAGGGCACTCAACCGGAGCGTTTCTGGCCCGTACCTCACTGGTCTCCTATGTCGAATCCCCGAAGTGCCTCGTC
>Ga0137373_10007564_pt1 | contig 11530 bp, 10 predicted proteins | sample SagtaG_5_FD_104912 | JGI IMG/M metagenome (GOLD analysis project Ga0137373, IMG submission 104912) | Vadose zone soil microbial communities from Sagehorn Ranch, Mendocino, California, USA - Sage1_R_80_16 metaG | ecosystem: Environmental > Terrestrial > Soil > Vadose zone | place: USA...
CGAGACGCCCGCCTCCTTCGAGCCCGCCATCGACTACTGCGTGGTCAAGTTCCCGCGCTGGGCGTTCGAGAAATTCCCGGAGGCCGATCGCACGCTGACGACCCAGATGAAGTCCGTCGGCGAGGTCATGGCGATCGGCCGCACGTTCAAGGAAGCCCTCCAGAAGTCGATCCGCTCGCTCGAGCAGGACCGCTGGGCCCTGACGCTCGGCCGCGCAGTCGGCGACGCGGAGCTCCGCCAGCTGCTGAGCATCCCGAACCCCGACCGGATCTTCGCCATCGGGGATGCCTACCGGGCCGGGTTCACGACCGAGGAGATCCGGTCGCTGACCCGCATCGACCCCTGGTTCCTCGAGAACATGCGGGAGATCGTCGCGTTCGAGCCGCGGATCACCGAGTCGGCGCTGACCGATCCGGAGGTGCTGCGGCGGGCCAAGCAGCTGGGGTTCGCCGATCGGCGCATTGCCGAGCTCACCGGCACCCCGGAGGCCGCGGTCCGGGCGCACCGGCTCGGGCACGAGATCCGCGCGACGTTCAAGACGGTGGACACGTGCGCCGCCGAGTTCGTCGCCCACACGCCGTATCTCTATTCCACGTACGAGGAAGAGGACGAGGCGCCGCCGACGCCGCGACCCAAGGTCGTCATTCTGGGCTCGGGCCCCAACCGCATCGGCCAGGGCGTGGAGTTCGACTATTGCTGCGTCCACGCTGCGTTCGCGCTCCGCGATCTCGGCGTGGAGGCGATCATGGTCAATTGCAACCCCGAGACCGTCTCCACGGACTACGACACCTCCGACCGGCTCTACTTCGAACCGCTGACGCTCGAGGACGTCCTCAACATCGTCGAACGCGAGCGGCCGCTGGGCGTCGTCGTGCAGTTCGGTGGGCAGACCCCGCTGAAGCTCGCCGTGCCGCTGCGCGACGCGGGCGTTCCGATCCTCGGCACCTCGCCCGACGCCATCGACCGCGCCGAGGACCGGCAGCGGTTCAGCGCGCTGCTCGTCGAGCTAGGGCTCAGCCAGGCGGCGGGGTCGACCGCGCGCTCCTTCGAGGAGGCCCGGACGATCGCGCTACGAATCGGCTATCCGGTCCTCGTGCGTCCCTCCTACGTGCTCGGCGGACGCGCCATGCGGCTCGTCCACGACGAGCAGGACCTGGGCGAGTTCATGCACGAAGCCGTCCGCGTGTCGCCCGAGCATCCGGTCCTCATCGACAAGTTCCTGGATGACGCGATCGAGGTCGACGTGGATGCGGTGGCGGACGGAACGCGGGTGCTCGTGGGCGGGGTCATGGAGCACATCGAGAAAGCGGGCATCCACTCCGGCGACGCCGCCTGCGCCCTCCCGCCGTACTCGCTCGGCGAGGATGAGATCCGGGTCCTGCGCGCCCAGACGCGAGCGCTCGCCCTGGCCCTCGGCGTGGTCGGACTCATCAACGTGCAGTTCGCCATCCGGAACGACACCATCTACGTGCTGGAAGTGAACCCGCGCGCTTCGCGGTCGGTCCCCTTCGTCTCCAAGGCGATCGGGCTGCCGCTCGCCAAGATCGCGACGCGGGCGGCGCTCGGCGAGACGCTCGAGCCCTGGCTCGGGTGGGACGGACGCGATCTGCCCCACATCGCCGTCAAGGAATCGGTCTTCCCCTTCGTCAAGTTCCCGGGCGTGGACACCGTCCTCGGCCCGGAGATGAAGTCCACCGGCGAGGTCATGGGCATCGACTACGACTTCCGCAAGGCGTATCTCAAATCGCAGGTCGCGGCCGGCTTGCTGATGCCCACCTCAGGCAAGATCTTCGTCACGGTGCGCAGCGGCGACAAGCGGACGGTGGCGCCGCTCGCCCGACGGCTCACCGATCTCGGCTTCGCTTTGGTGGCCACGCCAGGCACCGCACGCGTGCTGGGACGCTACGGTGTGACGGTGGAAACGATCCACAAGGTCGGCGCGGGCTACCGCCCGAACGTGATAGACCTCATGAAGCGAGGTGAGATCGCGCTCGTCATCAACACGCCGGACGACGGCCGCGCCCGGAAGGACTCGGCCATCATCCGGCGCACGGCGGTCGCCCAGGACATTCCCCACTACACCACGCTCGATGGCGCGCAGGCCGCCATCGGCGCGATCGAGGCGCTGCTCAAGGGCGAGCACCGCGTGCAGAGCCTGCAGGAATACCACGCTGGCCTCGCCTAGCGCCGCCGACCGGGTGCTTCTAGCGCTGGACGTTCCGAGCGTCGACGAGGCGGAGGCGCTGCTCGGCCGCCTCGCTGGCATCCTCACCGGGTGCAAGATCGGCTCGCAGCTCTTCACGGCCGCGGGCCCGGCGGCGATCGAGGCTGCCCGCAAGCGGGGCTTTCGCGTCTTTCTCGATCTCAAGTTCCACGACATCCCGAATACCGTCGCCGCCGCGGTGCGTGAGGCGACGCGTCTCGGGGTCTTCATGCTCAACATCCACGCGAGCGGCGGCCTGGCGATGGCGCGCGCAGCAGCCGAAGCGGCGGTGAAAGCTGCCGGTGACTTCGGGATTCCCCGACCCCTTTGCCTCGGTGTGACCGTGCTGACAAGCCTCGACCGCAAGGCGCTCCAGCGCGAGGTCGGCGTGCCGGCAAGCGTCGCGGCCCACGTTCTTCACCTGTCGGGGCTCGCGCAGGCGGCCGGCCTCGACGGTTGCGTCGCGTCGCCCCAGGAGATCAGCCTCCTGCGCTTGGCGATGGGGCAGGAGTGGGTCATCGTCACGCCGGGAATCCGTCCAGCCGAGATTCCCCCTCTCCCCCCAGTCGAGAGGGGGGCGGAGAGTCCCCCTCTCCCACTAGACGATCAGGTCCGTATCGCGACCCCACGGCGGGCGCTTGCCGCCGGCGCCAATTACCTGGTCGTGGGGCGACCGATCAGCGGGGCCCCGGACCCGGCCGCCGCCGCGACCGCCATCGTCGACGAGCTTCGCGGGCCATGACGGACCGCGAGGCGCTCGACCTCTACGGGAGCACCGGCGCCCTGCTGCGCGGCCACTTCCGGCTCACCTCGGGCCTCCACTCCGACGTCTACCTCCAGTCGGCGCTGGTCCTGCAGCACCCGGTCCACGCTGCGTCCCTCGGCGAAGCGCTGGCGGCGCGGTTCCGGGACGACAGTGTCCAGACGGTCCTGGCGCCCGCGATCGGTGGCATCCTGGTCGCCCACGAGGTCGCCCGCGCGCTCGGCGCGCGGGCGCTCTTCGCCGAGCGCGATGACGGAATCATGCGTCTCAGGCGAGGGTTCGCGCTGGCGTCCGGCGAGCGGTGCCTGGTCGTCGAGGACGTGATGACCACGGGCGGCTCGATCCGCGAGGTCGTCGCTTGCGTCGAAGCTCTCGGCGGTGTGGTCGTGGGAGTCGGCTCGCTGATCGACCGGAGCGGCGGCGCCGCACACTTTCCCGTGAAGCGCGCGGCGCTCGCGATGGTGAAGGCAACTACCTGGAAGCCGGAGGAATGCCCGCTCTGCCGGGCCGGGAGCCAGGCCGTCAAGCCCGGTAGCCGCGTTTAGTGGCGTGGGGGCGCGAGATGGCCCCCCACCCCCCAAGCTCCTAGAGACCAGCTCCTGGAGACAAGCTCCTTAGAGGACTCGACCCGGTTACGGCGACCCGCTCGCCAGCGTCGCGTCGACTTTCTCCACGAGGTCCTGTAGCGAGAGATGCGCCTTGACGAGATACGCCGCCGCGCCCAGCGCCGTCGCCTGCTCGACGTCCCGATCCTGGCCGAGGTTCGACAGCACGATGATCGGGATGCCCGCCGTGGCGGCGTCTTGCTTGAGCGCCTTCAGGACGTCGAACCCCTGGAGCTTGGGCATGACGACGTCGAGAAGAACGAGATCCGGACGCTGCGCGCGTGCGACCCGCAACGCCTCCTCGCCGTCGATCGCCGTGAGCACCTCGAACCCGTGCTGGCGCAACCGCGCCTCGGCCGCCCGGCGCAGGAAGCGGTCGTCCTCCGCGAGGAGGATCCGTCGAGCTCCCTCAGCCATGCTGGCCGTCCAGCACGCGCCCGACCAGCTCGCCCAGCTCCTGAAGCGACAGATTGGACTTCACGAAGTACCCGGAAACCCCCAGAGTTGTGACCTCGGCGATGTCCTGCTCACGGGAGGAGTTGGAGAGAATGAGCACGGGCACGCTGCGCGTCGCCTCGTCGCTTCTGAGCGCCCGCAGCACCTCCAGGCCCGACAGCTTCGGCATCAGCATGTCGAGCAGAATGATATCCGGCCGCTCGCTCTGGGCGAGGCGGAGCCCCTCCTCGCCATCCGCAGCGGTCGTCACTGTCAGCCCACGCTGCCGAAGGCTCGCCTCGCACGCCCGCCGAAGGAACCGATCATCCTCGACCAGCAGGACCCGCTTTCCCGTCGTCTCCATGGGCCTCACCCGCTCGTGGGGAGCGCGAAGATGAACGTCGATCCCCGGCCTTCCTCGGACTCGCACCAGACCTGGCCGGCGAGCTTCTCGATGATGAGGCGAACCAGGTAGAGACCCAGTCCCGTTCCCTCGGTTTCTACGGTGTGGGCGTTGTCGGCTCGGTAGAACTTCTCGAAGAGCCTCGCCAGGGAGGCTTTCGGAATCCCGATGCCGCTATCCGTGATCGCCCAGCGGGCCGTCCGGCCGTCCTCGACGCCGAGGGAAATCGAGATCGCGCCGCCGGCGGGCGTGTACTTGATCGCGTTGGACGTGAGGTTCACGATCACTTGCTGGAGGAGCTGCCGATCGGCCATGACCGCCGGCACGCCGCCCGCGCCCGTCACCGACAGCCGGTGTCCCTTCTCGCGGATCAGGGCCCCGAGGTCGTCCAACGCGCTCTGCGTGAGCTGTCCGAGGTTCGTCGGCTGCAGCGTGACGGTCAGCTTGCCGCTTTCGAGGCGGGAGATGTCGAGCAGGTCGTTCATGAGGCCGATCAGGCGCTCGGCGGCAGCACGGGCGTCCTCGACGTAGCTCCCAGCTTCTGCGGGGACTTGCGGCGTCTGGGCCGCGAGCTCCAGCATCCACTTGATGCCCGCCAGGGGCGTGCGGAGCTGGTGGGTAACGAAGGAGACGAAGTCGGTCTTCATCTGGCTCACCTGGCGCTCGTGCGTCACGTCGCTGAGCGTCAGCGTGAAGCCGATGGTCTCGCCCGAGGCGTCTTTGGTCGGCTGGGCGGTCCAGTGGACGGTGCGGCCGCTGCGCCGGAGCTCGAGATCTCCCTCGTCGCCGCGGTCCGGATCTTCGAGGAGCGCCGCGAGGTCGCCGAACACCCGATCGTAGTCGGGCACCACGCTCCGGGCGCCGGTCTGGACCTCGGCCAGGCGGGTCCCGATGATGGCGCTGGCATCGAACCCGAGCAGCTCGCCGGCCTGCCGGTTTGCCGCCTGGACCTCGCCCGCGCGGCTGACGAGCACGATGCCGTCGGAGGTCGAGTCGAAGATCTGCGCGAGACGTAGCCGCTGTGTCTGCGTCTCCTCGTAGAGCCCCGCGTTCTCGAGCGCCGTCGCGAGCTGGTCTGCATAGGACGTGAGGAGGCGTGTCTCGGCGTCGGGGAACGCCTGCGGCGACATGTAGTAGAGGAGCAGGACCCCGAGCACGCGCTCGCTCTGGCCGACGATCGGGAACGCCGCCATGGACCGTACGCCGTGGGCGATGTTCGCCGGATGGACGAAGTCGTGGTGCTTCGTGACATCGCGAAGGAGCAGCGGCGACCGCGTCCGGCGCACGTAGTCGCTCATCGCGCCCAGGCGTCCCGGATCCCCGGGGCGCTGCCCGTCGGACACCCAGTGGCCGAGGCTCCGGCTGAGGCTCCCGTCTTCGGCGAGAAGGTGCATGAGCACGCCGCTGGCGCCGAAGGTCCGGGCCAGTTCCTTCAGCGCGCCGTCGAGCATCGCGTCCACCTCGAGGGTGCGGTGGAGCGCGCGGGCCGCCTGGTTCAGGAGGACGAGACCGTTGGAGAGCGTCTGGGCCTCGCGCTCGCGACGTTGTGTCTCCTCGAAGAGGCGCGCGTTCTGAAGCGCGAGGGCGGCGTGGTCGGCGAGGGTCGAGACGAGCTGGACCTCCCGCGCGGTGAAGTCGTGCGGCACGAAGAAGTACACGACGAGGACGCCGTGGGTCTCTTCGCGACTGATGATGGGCACCGCCAGATAGGCGCGCGGCGCCGCCGTGTCGACCAGCCGCTGGGTGGCCGGCGAGTGTCGGAGCGTCGGATCCGTCAGGCGGTCTCGCGTCCACACCGGCTGGCGTTCCTGGTAGGCACGGCCCGCGATTCCCTCGCCGGGACGGAGCGCGAGGTCGCGGGTCAGCTCCGGAGGCAGGTGCAGCCCGCGATGGAAGACGAGGACGCCACGCGTCACATCGTAGAAGAAGATCCCGACCGCGTCACACCCCGTCAGCTCTATCGCCTGTTCGGCGATGACATCGAGCAGGCGTTCGCGGTCGAGGCTGGTGGCCAGCTGCCGGGTCACGGCATAGAGCCGCGTCGCTTCCTGCTCGCGGGCGCGGGCTTCGGCGTAAAGCCGGCTCTCCTCGAGCGCGGTCGCGAGGTTCTGGCAGAGCGAGCTGAACGGCTCGACGCTCTGGGGGCTGATCGGCCGCCGACTCGGCTTGTTGTCGGCGCTCACGACGCCGATCACGCGCTCGCCGACGACGAGCGGCGCGACGACGAATCGGCGCGAACGCAAATACGCGTGGTCGAGGCGCGCCCGATCGAGCGGCAGCACGCGCGCGAGGTCCGCGTCGGACAGTACCGCGACTGGACGTCGGCTCTTCAAGGCCTCATGGTACGGACCGGCTTCGGATGTCAGTGGCAGCCGGAGCCCCGGAGCGACCTCATCGCCACCGGTCGTCACCAGCTCGAGCTCCGCGCCGTCGGCGGTGAGGAGGAACACGTTCACGCGGTCGAAGCCGACGACCTCGCGCGCCGCCTGGACGAACGCGCCGAGGCGATCGTCCCGCTCCCAGGAGCTTTGCATCGTGAGGGCGGCATGCGAGAGCTGCTCGAGCAGCGCCCGCCCCTCCTCGGTCTCTCGGAACAGACGCGACTTCTCGATGGCGAGCGAGGCCTGGTCGGCGAGCGCCGACAGCAACGCGATCTCGTCCGGCAGGAAGTGGCGCGCCCCTTTGGTGAACACGTTGAGCGTGCCGACGACGCGACCGTGGGCGCGGAGCGGGACGCCGATGAACCCGCGGAAGCCCCCCTCGAGGGCGCCGCGCTTGTGGGCGGGATCGTGGCGGGTGTCGGCGGCCAGATCCTCGACCACGACAGGCTCACCGGTAGCGACGACCAGACCGCTCAGACTCTCCCCGGGCTTGAGCCGTGGCCGGGACATCACGGTGGCGGCCGACTCGGTCCTGGCGCTGACCACGAGATCGTCGCCCTCCAGCAGGCGAAGTCCCGCCGCCGCCGCGCCCACGAGCCGGGCAGCCTCGTTGACGATGATCGTCAGCACCTCTTCCGCGTCGTGGACGGCGGCCAGTCGGCGAGACACGTCGTTCAGGACCTCGAGCCGGTGCCGGTTACGCTCCGCCTGCTCGTAGAGACGGGCGTTGCGCAGGAAGAACCCGACCTGCTCGCAGACGTGGTCGAGCGCGCGGAGATCTTGCGCGGAGAAGCGGCGGCGGACCGTCCACCACACCAGGTAGAAGCCGCCGATCACCTCGTCGTCGACGATCAACGGCAGGAGAAGCCCCGACTGGTGCGGAATGCTTCTGAACATCCCGTGCGTGAATCGCTCGTCTTGCGCGATGTCGTCCGAGTACACAGGACGCCGCTCCGCCCACAGGGGAAGGAAGAAGCCCTGGTCCTTGAGCGGTAGCGGAGCCGAGGAGAGCGTCGCCAGGTATTCCTTGGGCACGTGGTACGCGGCGGTCGGCACAAGCTGACCGGTTCCGAACTCATGCAGATAGGCGGCCGCGGTGTCGGCGCCGAGCAGATGGGCGAGCTCTCGGCAGATCCTTCGCAGCGCCTCGCGGACGTCCAGGGTCGAGCTGACCGTCGCCGAGATCGCGGCCAGGGCTTCACTCTCGCCGAGTCGTTCCGCCAGCTCGGTGTGCAACCGTGCGTTATCCTGCGTCAACCGCCGCCGCTCGAACACCCGGGCGACGATCGAGCCCAGCCGGGTGAGGTCGACGGGCTTCAAGATGTAGCCCGCGCTCCTGCTCTCGACCGCCTGGATCGCCGAGTCGAGGGTCGCGTGGCCCGTGACCACGATGACCTCCGGCGGCGCCGCGACCCGCCCGGCCTCGCGCACGATGACGGTGCTGTCGACGTCGGGGAGCTGGAGATCGAGGAGGACGAGGGCGAAGCACTCCTGACGGAGAAGGCGCAGGCCCTCGCCGCCGGTCGCGGCGGCGACGACCGAGTATCCCTCGCGTTCGAGGAAGTCGCTCAGGAGGAGAGCGGCCTCAGGGTCAGCGTCGACGATCAGGATCGCGTCCTGCTCGCCCATCCTTCGAGCCTATCACCACCCGGCAGCCAACATACCGTTCTGGAAGAGCACGAACACCAGCCACGCGATCTGCACGCCGACGAAAATCGTCAGGCCGCGCTGGCGCCCGACCCGGACGTGCGCTCGGTACTCGCAGACGGCTCCGAGGAGACCGATCACAGCAAACGCGGGCGAGGAGTACGTGGCGAGCAGGCCGTACGTCAGCGCCAGGCCGCCGGCGAAGCCCCAGAGCACGTACACCACGAGCCAGCGGGCGGCGATGGACACGCCGATCGAGGCGCGCGACCCGGATTTCCCGAAGAACCGGGCGACCCCGACGGTGACGACGCCGAGGATGAGGAGTGCGACCAGTGTGGCGAGCGCCCACCGGGTCACGGCGTGACCTTCGCGCCGCGTCCGCGGCCGGCGATGAGTCTGATGAGCGACACGCGCGCGCTCCCCGCGGGAGTCTAGCCGCCGGATCGCGCCGTGTCAACCGCAACATATTGACACTACAGGAGATTTCGCCCTATGATCGCTCGATGACACCCTCCCGGAGCACCCCGATTCCAGCTCTCCGCAGCATGACGGGATTCGGCCGAGCCGAGGCAACTGGGGACGCCGCGACCGTGACGGTCGAAGCACGCTCCGTCAATCATCGCCATCTCGACATCGCGTTGCGGCTGCCGCGCGCGCTCGGCGCCTTCGAGATGGACGCTCGCCGGATGATCCAGTCGTGTCTCGAGCGCGGGCGGATCGACGTCGCCGTTCAGCTCGGACCGGCGCCCGGCCAGTCTACGCAGCCGGTTCGTGCCGACGCCACGCTCGCCGCGCAATACGTCGCGGAGGCGCGGGAACTGGGCCGCACCGTGGGGCTCGGCGGTGACGTGACGCTCGCGTGGGTGCTCGAGCGCCCGGGCGTCGTGCGCATGCAGGACACAGAAACGCCCGCGGGCGGGGTCGCGTGGCCGGTCCTCGCCGAGGTGCTCGGCCGCGCACTCGACGAGCTCGTGGCGTGTCGCGGAGCGGAGGGTGAGGCACTCGGCGCCGAGCTCCGCACCCTGCACGCCGCCCTCCGGATGCAGGTGGACGCGATCGCGGCGCGCACGCCCGCGGCGCTCACACGGTATCAGGAGCGGCTCCGGGAGAGGATCGGCGCGCTCGTCGGCGAAATCGTCCGCGACGAGGGCCGGATCCTCACGGAGGTGGCGATCTGGGCCGACAAGACCGACGTACGCGAAGAAATGACGCGGCTCGGCGCGCACCTCGAGCAGCTGACGCTGCTGCTCGACAAGGGCGGCGCGGTCGGCCGGGCGCTGGACTTCCTGATCCAGGAGCTGAATCGCGAGGTCAACACGGTCGCGTCGAAGGCGGACGACCTCGAGCTCAGCCAGGCGGCGCTCGCCGCCAAGGGGATCATCGAGAAGATGCGCGAGCAGGCGCAGAATCTTGAATAACCGCACGAACGGCGGGAGCCGACTGGTGACGCACCTGGTGAACGTGGGACACGGCAACGTGGTTGTGGCCGAGCAGATCGTGGCGATCGTCGCGCTGGACTCGCTGCCGGTGAAGCGGCTCATCGAGAGCGCCAAGGGCAGCACGAAGCTGGTCGACGCCACGAACGGCCGGCGCACGCGCGCGGTCATCGTGACGGGGAGCGACCACCTCATCCTCTCGTCGCTCGAGCCCGCCACGCTGGCGCAGCGTCTCGTGACGGAGCGGAGCCCGGCTGGTGATTAGCCGACGCGGCACGTTGTTCGTCGTCTCGGCGCCGTCGGGGGCCGGCAAGACGACGCTCTGCCGCGAGATCCGGCTCCGGCTGCCCGACCTGGCGTACTCGATCTCGGTGACCACGCGGCCGCCGCGGCCGGGCGAGATCGACGGCGCGGACTTCCGCTTCGTCGGGGCGCCCGAATTCCGGGCGATGCTGGCGCGCGGCGAGTTCGCGGAGTGGGCGACCGTGCACGGCAACCTCTACGGCACACGGGCGCGCGCGCTCGAGGACGCCCTGGCCACCGGCCGCGACGTGCTGCTCGACATCGACACGCAGGGCGCCGCGCAGCTCCGGGCGCGCTACCCGGACGCGGTGCTGATCTTCATCCTGGCGCCGTCGGTGAAGGAGCTGGAGCAGAGGCTCCGCGAGCGGCGCTCCGACATGGACGCCGACATCGAGCGACGCCTGGTGCGGGCGCGCGAGGAAATTGCGTTGTGGCGGCAGTACGATTACCTCATCGTGAACCGTGATGTGAAGGAGGCCATGGAGCAGCTCGAGTCGATCATCCTGGCCGAGCGCTGTCGAGTCGCACGCCTCGGCCTCACCCTGCCCGATCTGGAGGTACGCAATTGATGGCATTCCCTTCGCTTGAAAGCGCGTTGAACAAGGTCTCGAACCGGTATCTGCTCGTCGTCCTCGCCGCGAAGCGGTCACGGCAGCTCAATCGGGGCGCGCCGCCGCGCGTGGAGAGCCGGCACAAGAAGCCGACCAGCGGCGCGCTGGAGGAGATCGCGGCGGCCAAGGTCGAGTACCGCGTCAAGGACGAAGACACGTCCAAGGCATGAGCCTCGAAGGCCGCGAGCTGATCCTCGGCGTCACCGGGTCGATCGCCGCCTATAAGGCAGTGTACTTGCTGCGCGAGCTCGGCCGGCTCGGCGCTTCGGTCACGGTGTGTCTCTCCGAGCACGCGCGCGAGTTCGTCGGCCCGCTGACGTTCCGCACCCTGTCGGGGCGACCGGTGCTCTCCAACCTCTTCGATCCGCAGAGTGCCGACGCCATCGAGCACGTCGCTCTCGCGGAGCGGTGCCACGCTATGGTCGTGGCGCCGGCGACCGCGAACCTCCTCGCGAAAGCCGCCCACGGGATCGCCGACGACTTCCTGACGACGCTCCTGCTCGCGGCCCGGGCGCCGGTCCTCATGGTGCCAGCGATGGACGGCGGCATGTGGGAGCACCCGGCCGTAGCCGCCAACGTCGCCACGCTGCGCGGCCGTGGCGTCACCGTCCTCGAGCCGGATACGGGCGCCCTTGCCTCGGGTCAGAGCGGCAAGGGGCGCTTCCCGGAGGTCGCCGACATCGTCGAAGCGCTGCGCCGCGTGTTGGCGCCGATCCGCGACCTGGCCGGCGACCGACTGCTCG
>Ga0137373_10007566_pt1 | contig 11530 bp, 11 predicted proteins | sample SagtaG_5_FD_104912 | JGI IMG/M metagenome (GOLD analysis project Ga0137373, IMG submission 104912) | Vadose zone soil microbial communities from Sagehorn Ranch, Mendocino, California, USA - Sage1_R_80_16 metaG | ecosystem: Environmental > Terrestrial > Soil > Vadose zone | place: USA...
CGCTTGTCCAAAGCAAGATCGGCGAAATGCAGGGAGAGATCAGTTCCGCCTTGGCGAGCGCAATCGCGGCCCAAACGGATCAGATGGCGATGTTGCGACGCATAGGCGAGCTTGAAAAAGAAGTGGTTAATTTTGAAACATGGAAAACTGAGAAGGAGCGCTATGAGCTTAAGGAGCTCGCCCCTCAAGGGATCTACGCTTACGCGATAAAAGAAGCGGTTCGCGGCGCCGAACCAGCGCATTGGATATGTCCAGATTGCTATGAGAGCCGGCATAAATCAGTGCTCCAACAGGTTACGCGGTATCCGGGCGCGGCTGACGTAAGGCTGTGCCAACGATGCGGTTGGGAAGCCTACGTTAGGGGCGGATGGCAGGCGGCGCATACCGGATCGCGGTCGGCTTCTCGCCGTAGATAGCTGCCGCGTACACTTCAATCCCATGTTAAACTGAGCCATGCCACGCAAGCCGCCGCGCCCGCGCAAGACAAGCGACCCTGAGCAACACAAGCGGTTCATCGACATGGCCCGCGAGGTCGAGGTCGATGAAAGCCCCGAAGCGTTTGACCGCGCATTCCGAAAGGTGATACCGGATCGCCGATTACCCAAAGCTAATGTTGTCCCAACCAACGTCAAACGGCTTAAGTCTAACCGAGATCACTAAACGAACATCGTTTTCATCGTATTTAGATACGTCATTTAGTGCCTCCAATAGAGTATCGGTTTCTACCGATAGGTGGCTAACCAATTTGTCATCTGCCAAGAGGCAGAAGAAAGGCTTTTCATCATCGTCTGGTTGCTCGAATCCAGCAAGTTCTTGTCTGTCTGTCGGCATTCTAAGCGCATCGAGAATGACCCTTATTCGATTGTCGATATCGCCAGATGACAGTTTTTCGCCAGGTAAACTCGGTCGAAGAAATAAAACATCAAGCGAACAAATTAGAGATAGCTCATGCGTGACTAGGGGAACGAAGTTATAGCCGCATCGCTCATTATTTTGTGCTAGATAGTCAATCAACCGTTGTGGCGGATACACGAAGCCAGTGCGCCGCTCCGACAACACAGCCTCCTTCAAATAAGGATGTATTTGCCAATATCGACGAAGCTGACGGTGGAAGCTACGCCGTAGCGTATGCTTATGTTCGACTTTGTTCTTGCTCCCTTGGCCGGGTACTCTGCCATGATAGGTAAGGCGAAATTCCACCGCAGCATCCTCATCGCGCCAATCAGGGTCTGACCGCAAAACGAAGCGGCGAGCCGTCAACATTGCGGCTCTCCATCATACCCATAGCGCGTACTATGGCAAGTGTAACGTCGCCGCATGATTTTCCATAATATACATTATGCGTCAAACGGGTTAGGCTAGCGTGATCTCGTAAAGCGGCAGCAGCCGGCCCGGGATCGCGTCGGATGGCGCCTCCCCGACCCGCCGCGCGCCGCTGCGCTCGTAGAATGACGCGGCATACGGATCAGCGAGAATCGTCAGGCGCGTTGCGCCTCGGCGTCGTGCTTCCTGGCTCGCGTGATCCAGCAGTGCGCGGCCGAACCCGCGCTGGATGTGCCGCGGCTCTACGAACAGCTTGTCGAGGTCGAGCGTGCCCAGCTGCTCCCCCGGCGCAAGCGCGACGACGCCGGCAATGCTGCCGTCCGCCGTCGTCGCGACCCAGACATCGCCCGTGGCGATCTCCTCGACGCTGACCTGCAAGGCGTCGCGAGCCTTCGCCATGAACCGCTCGTCGTAGCCCCAAACTGCCTTCGAGCGGACGCAAAGATCCGACAAGGCTTCGGCTTCCTCGATCCGGGCGGGCCGAATGCCGCCGCCTCTAGGAGACCGGGCGCCCATTCGGGTCAGGCATAAGCGAGGCACCAGCCGCAGCCGCACACCCAGCAATCCGGTAGATCATCGCGCCGGTACAGCGGGTCACCTCGCCCACCCGGCCGTCGGCGAATGCGGCGGCGAGCGCCGCCTCGGTTTCGGCATCGCGCATCCCCTCGCAGGGAAAAATCGCCACGCCCGAGATCCGATTGCGCCATGGCTGACGGAAGGCATGCACCAGGATAGCATCAATTTGGGCTGTCTCGCTCAATGGGGATGCCGATGGATTTGCCGCACGGGCTTCGCCTGAGCTTCGAGAAGGACCCCTCCCGGGAAGACCGGAATTTCATCGATGAAGGGCTCGGCGCCTATAACGCGCCGTTTCTGCCCGACTCCCGCTATTCCTATTTTGGGATCTTCGTGCGCGACGAGGCCGGGCAGATCCGCGCCGGGCTGATCGGCTATTGCTACGCCGGATGGCTATTCGTCAATCTGCTCTGGGTGCATACTGATCTGCGGCGCCGCGGCATCGGCCAGACGCTGCTCGCCGAAGCCGAGCGGCACGGGATCGAGTTCGGCTGCCACTCATCGTTCCTTGATACGTTCTCGTTCCAGGGACCGGATTTCTACCCCAAATTCGGCTATCGCGAGTTTGCCCGGCTCGATTACCCACCGGACCATCAGCGGATCTTTCTAAAGAAGCAGCTGATCGCGGAGTAGCGCCAATGCCGATGCGTCTCGAAGGCTCCTGCCGCTGCGGCGCGGTCAGGTTTTCCTTCGACAGCCACAGCCCCTACCCCTACCAGCGCTGCTACTGCTCGATCTGCCGCAAGAGCGCGGGCGGCGGCGGGTATGCGATCAACATCATGGGCGTTGCCGACAGTCTTAAAGTCACGGGCCGGCGCGCGGTTGGCGTCTGGCGCGCGATGATCGACGGTGAGGAAGGCTCGGCCGAGCGGCATTTCTGCCGCCGTTGCGGCACGCCGCTATGGGTCTCAGACCAGCATTGGCCGGAGCTGATCCACCCCTTCGCCTCGGCGATCGACACGCCGTTGCCGCCGCCGCCGGCCAACGTGCACCTGCTGTTGCGCGACAAGGCGGAATGGGTCGAGCCGCAGATCGGACCCAATGACGAGTGCTATGAGGGCTATCCGGCATTGTCGATCGAGGACTGGCACAAGCGCCGCAATCTGTGGATCGAGTGACATCGATATGACGCGCCCCATCGACCGGTTGCTCGCGATCATGGCGCGGCTGCGCGACCCCGCACGCGGCTGCCCGTGGGACCGCGAGCAGGATTTCGCGACGATCGCGCCTTACACGATCGAGGAGGCCTATGAGGTCGCCGACGCGATCGAGCGCGGCGACATGGCTGCGCTGAAGGACGAACTCGGCGATCTCTTGCTGCAGGTCGTGTTCCACGCCCGCATGGCCGAGGAAGCCGGCCTCTTTGCCTTCGACGATGTCGCCGAAGCGATTGCCGACAAGATGTTGCGGCGACATCCGCATGTGTTTGGTGATGTCGAGATCGCCTCGGTCGCGGCGCAGAACGAGGCCTGGGAAGCGCACAAGGCGGCCGAGCGGCAAGCCAGCGGCGGCGCGGAAAGCGTCCTCGACGGGGTCGCCCTCGCCCTCCCCGCGCTGTTGCGCGCGGCCAAGATATCGCGTCGCGCCGCCCGCATCGGCTTCGATTGGCCCGATGCCCGCGCGGTGATCCCGAAACTCGCCGAGGAAATCGGCGAACTTGAAGTCGAGCTCGATCGCGGCGCGGAAGCTGCGGCGTTGGAAGAGGAAATGGGCGATCTGCTGTTCGCCGCCGCCAATCTGGCACGCAAGCTCGATATCGAGCCAGAAGCGGCGCTGCGCCGCGCCACGGCGAAATTCGAGCGCCGTTTCCGCCGGGTCGAGGTGCTCGCTGCCGAACGCGGCATCGGCCCCGACCTCGATGCCCTCGAAGGCCTATGGCAGGAGGTTAAACAGAGCGAAAAATAAATTATCACAGAGGCACAGAGGAAACAGAGATTGGAGAAAAGTGATCGAGATTGCTCGTATCTCTTCTCTGCGTTCCTCTGTGCCTCTGTAGTGAATTCTTGGTTAATGCAATCTTTGCCGATGCCGGAGGCGGCCGAGATCGGCATCCGATAGCCGCACCGAGAGATGAGCGGCCTCGCCGTCATCACGGCGCCCGAGCACCTCGCCATGGGCATAGATCCAGGCAAGCGTTCGGCCATCGGAGAGCGGCACATCGAGCCGCACCGAGCGCACTCCGGCCTCGAGCCGCCCCTCGATCAGCCGCAACAGCCCGCCGCACCCCTCCCCCGTCACCGCCGACAATGCGACGGCCTCGGTGTTGCGCTGCGACTGGTTCACCAGGCTCGCCCGAGTTGCCGGGTCCATCAGGTCGATCTTGTTCATGACCTCGATCAGCCCGTCCTCGACCACCGCCGCCAGCCCGAGATCGCCGAGCACGGCCAGCACATCCTCGCGTTGGGCGGCGCTGTCGGGATGATGGGCGTCGCGCACATGGACGACGATGTCGGCTTCGGTCACCTCTTCGAGGGTGGCGCGGAACGCGGCGACGAGATGGGTCGGCAGATCGGAGATGAAGCCGACCGTGTCGGAAAGGATCGCCTTCCGGCCCGACGGCAGGTCGAGCCGGCGCATCGTCGGGTCCAAGGTCGCGAACAGCATGTCCTCAGCGCCGACCGCGGCGCGGGTCAGCCGGTTGAACAGCGTCGATTTGCCGGCATTGGTGTAGCCGACCAGCGCCACCACCGGGTAAGGCACCCGCCGGCGCGCCTCGCGATGGAGGCCGCGGGTGCGTTTGACGTCGTCGAGCTCACGGCGCAGGCGGGCGATGCGCTCGCCGATCAGCCGTCGGTCGATTTCCAGCTGGCTCTCGCCCGGCCCGCCGAGAAAACCGAAGCCGCCGCGCTGGCGTTCGAGATGGGTCCAGGAGCGCACCAGCCGCGAGCGCTGGTAGGACAGGGCGGCCAGCTCGACCTGGAGGCGGCCTTCGTGGGTGCGGGCGCGCTCGCCGAAGATTTCGAGAATGAGCCCGGTGCGGTCGATCACCTTGGCCTGCCAGCGCCGTTCGAGGTTGCGCTGCTGCACCGGGCTCAACGGCCCGTCGACGACGACCAGCCCGATCTCGTTCTCGGCGACGATGCCGCGCAGCATCTCGACATTGCCGCTGCCGAACAGCGTGCCGGGCGCCGGGCGGGCGATGCGCACGATCTCGGCCCGTACCACATCGAGAGCGATAGCCCGCGCCAGCCCCACTGCTTCATCGAGACGGGCTTCGCGCGATCTTGGCTCGGTATCGCGGGAGAGCGGCCGCGGCGCTGATTTCGCGGCAGGATGAATGACGAGCGCGCGATCGGTCCGCAGGGCGGCGGAGGCGGTGGAGGAGGCGTCGGAACGGCTCAGAGCTCCTCGCCCTCCCGGTTGCCTTCAAACAGCTGGATCGGCTGTGCCGGCATCACCGTCGAGATCGCGTGCTTGTAGACCAGCTGCGAATGCGCGTCGCGTCGCAGCAGAACGCAGAAATTGTCGAACCAGGTGATGATCCCCTGCAGCTTGACGCCGTTGACGAGAAACACGGTCACCGGGGTCTTATTCTTGCGAACATGGTTCAAGAACACGTCTTGAACATTCTGATTTTTTTCGGCCGTCATGGGTAGTCTCCCAATTCCGTTCTTGGAGCCGCGGCGACTGGCTCAAAGGAATGAAATGCCCGTGCTCGATTCCGCCGAACCGGCTAGGAAGATGGGCTTGCGGCGCCGAATCGCAACCCCTCCAAAGAGCGAAACAAGCTAACCCCATCGGCAAAGGAAAGCCTTGGCGCGAACTGAATGAATTCGTCCGGCGTGGCGGGATTGGCGAGCAATACCGCGACGCAGCCGCTGTTCTGCGCGCATTGCATATCGACCTCGGTGTCGCCGACCAGCCAGACATCGTCACCGGCGGCGACGCCGCTCCGCGCCAGCGCAAAATGGACCGGCTCGCAGGCCGGCTTGTCGGCCGCGGCATCGCCGGCCCCGACTATGCTGCCGAAAAACCCCGACCAGCCGAGCCGCTCGACCTCGCGCCGCAGAAGCGCGCCGGTCTTGTTGCTGACCACGCCGAGAAAAATGCCCCGGCCGGCGAGCGAGCGCAGCATCGCCTCGCGTCCCGGCAGCGCGGTCAGTCGCTCGAGATGGATGGCGCGGAACCGGTCGAGATAGATGTCACGCGCCTCTTCCCAGCGCTCGCCAAAGATTTGCGGAAAGCTCTCGCGCAGACTGAGCCGCACGCGCTGGTGGGTTTCGGCCAGCGACCATTCCGGCTTGTCCATCGCGCGCATCAGGAAATTGAGCGCCTCGTGGATCGTCGCCCAGCTGTCGACCAGCGTGTTGTCCCAGTCGAACAGGATCGCCTGCGGCGCTCGCATTACCGAGGGAGGCAAGCTCATGCCGCGGCCGTGGCGTGAGCGAAATAGGCCTCGCGCAGCTTGCGGCTGAGCGGGCCGGGCTTGCCGTCCGCGACAGGCGCGCCGTCGAGGCGCACTACCGGCAGGAGATCTGCCGTGGTGCTGGTCAGAAAGGCCTCGCGTGCGGCTTTCGCCTCGGCGACGGTGAATGGGCGCTCGACGAGGCGATAGCCTTCGCGATGGATGATGTCGAACACCGCGAGCCGGGTGACGCCATTGAGGATCGAGTGGTCGGCGGCGCGGGTCACGACGGCGCCGTCGTCGGTGACGATCCACGCATTGGTCGAGGTGCCCTCGGTGACATAGCCCTCGCGATCGACCTGCCATGCCTCATAGGCTCCGGCCTCGCGCGCCTGCTGCTTGCCGAGCACATTCGCCACTAGCGCGATCGACTTGATGTCGCAGCGCTGCCAGCGGACGTCGGGGATCGTGATGACGGCGATGCCGGCCTGCCCAAGGCGCGGATCGGGCGGCCGCGACCGGCGCGAGGTGATCACCAACACCGGTTTCGCCGCCTTCGGAAAGGCATGCTCGCGCGGCGCGACGCCACGCGTGACCTGGAGATAGACGATGCCGCTATCGACGCCGTTGCGGCGGATCACCTCGCGCATAACGATCTTCAGCGCCGCATTGCACATCGGCGGATTGATGCGCAATTCGGTTAGCGAGCGGTTAAGACGCCGGAGATGCCGCTCCTCGTCGACGAGATGCCCACCCATCACGGCGATGACCTCATAGACGCCATCGCCGAACTGATAGCCGCGGTCTTCGATATGCACCCCGGCCTGCCGATGCGGCAGATACTGGCCGGCGACGTAGGCGATGCGGGACATTCGGCGCAGGCCCGATCAGGTCCCGACCCGCAGCGGCCGATCGTTGCCGAAAACCCCTAGGGATTTCAGCTTGCGGTGCAGCGCCGAGCGCTCCATGCCGACAAAGGCGGCGGTGCGCGAGATGTTGCCGCCGAAGCGGGTGACCTGGGCCAGGAGGTATTCGCGCTCGAACACCTCGCGCGCGTCGCGCAATGGCAGGGTCATGATCTCGCTGCCCTTGTCCCATTTGACGACGGTCGGGGCGATCGCGGTGATCTCATTCGGCAGCATGTCGGCGCGCACCGGCTCGCTGTTCTCGCCCGGCGCCATGATCAAGAGCCAATCGACCACGTTGCGCAGCTGGCGGACATTGCCGGGCCAGGTATAGGCCTGCAAAGCGGCGAGGGAATCCTCGCCGAAATCGCGTGCCTGGATGCGCGCCGCCTCGGCGCCGCGCGCCATGAAGTGGCGAGCCAAGAGCGGGATGTCCTCGCGGCGGTCGCGCAGCGGCGGCACCCGGATCGGCACGACGTTCAGGCGATAGAACAGATCCTCGCGGAACCGGCCGGCCGCGATCTCGGCGCTCAGCTCGCGGTTGGACGAAGCGATGACCCGGACATCGACCTCGACCCGGCGCGACCCCCCGACGCGCTCGAAGGTCTGCTCCTGCAAGGCGCGCACGATCTTGCCTTGCGTCTCCAGCGGCATGTCGGCGACCTCGTCGAGGAACAGGGTGCCGCCATGGGCGCGCTCGAAGGTGCCGACCTTGCGCGGCGCGCCGTCGTTGCTGGCTTCGCAGCCGAACAACTCGATCTCCAGCCGGTCGGGCCGCATCGTCGCGCAGTTGACCGGTACGAAGGGTCCCTGGGCGCGGCGCGAGCGGGCATGCAGCAGGCGGCCGACCACCTCCTTCCCCGACCCCGGCGCACCGGTGACCAGCACCCGGCTCCCGGTCGGCGCGACGCGCTCGATCTGCTGGCGCAGCTGGTTGATCGCCGGCGAGGCGCCGACCAGATCGAGCTCGCCGCCAGCGCGCAGTTTCAATTCGGCGTTCTCGCGGCGCAGCAGTGCCGCCTCGATCGCCCGCGCGATGACGAGCAGGAGGCGATCCGCCTTGAACGGCTTCTCGATGAAGTCATAGGCACCGATCTTGATCGCCTCGACCGCGGTCTCGATGGTCCCGTGACCGCTGATCATGACCACCGGCACCGACGGCATCTCGGCGCGCAGCTGGTGCAGGATGGCGATGCCGTCGAGCTCACTGCCCTGCAGCCAGATGTCGAGGATGACGAGGGTCGGCTGCCGCGCCTGGATCGCGGCGAGGGCTTCGCCACTGTCGGCGGCCTCGCGCGTCGCATAGCCCTCATCCTTCAGCACCCCGGCAATCAGCATCCGGATGTCGGCTTCGTCGTCTACGATCAGGATGTCATGTGCCATGGGCGACCGAACTCAACTCGGCGGCGGTATCGGGCTCGACAGGCCGAGCGGCGGCGCGGCCTTCGCCGGCGAAGATCAGCCTCGCCCGCGCACCCCCCGACTCGCGATCCTCCAGGACCAACTCTCCCTGATGATCTTCCATGATCTTCTTGACGATGGCGAGGCCCAAGCCGGTGCCCTTTGAGCGTGTCGTCACGTAGGGCTCGGTCAGGCGTTGTCGGTCCTGCTGCGGCAAGCCTTTGCCGTTGTCCTCGACGATGACCGCAACCTGCCCGTCGGCGTCGCTGACCATGACGGCGACATGGCCGGGGGTCGGATCGCCGTCGACGATTCGCGCCTCGATCGCTTCGATCGCGTTCTTGACGATGTTGATCAGCGCCTGGCCGACCAGTCGGGCATCACAGCGCAGCGGTATCGGTCGGGTCGAGAAGCTTGTGTCGACCGTCATCTCGGGATGCGCCGTGCGTTGCAGAAACACCGCCCGCTCGACGATCGCGGTCAGATCCTCGGGCTTCAGCACCGGTGCCGGCATGCGCGCGAAGGAAGAGAATTCGTCGACCATGCGCCCGATGTCCTCGACGTGGCGGATGATCGTGTCGGTGCAGATGCGGAAGGTGTCAGGATCTTTTTTGATTTCCCGCAAATATTTGCGCCGCAAGCGCTCGGCCGAGAGTTGGATCGGGGTCAGCGGGTTTTTGATCTCGTGGGCGATGCGGCGGGCGATATCGGCCCAGGCGGCCTTACGCTGCGCCGACAACAGCTCGGTGATGTCGTCGAAGGTGACGACAAAGCCGCTGATTTCGCCGTCGTCGTGCTCGGCGGCGATGCGTACCAAGAGGGTCCGGGTGCTGCGTTTGCCAACCACCTGAACCTGTGCCTGCGCCAGCCGGTCGGGGCGCCGGGCCGCCTCCTCGAGTAGGCCCGCCATTTCGGGTGCCATTTCGGCGAGGTCCTCGCCGATCGATAGGTCGAGATCGACGCCGAGCAGCGCCGAGGCCGAGCGGTTGGGCAGGTGGATGCGACCATCGCGATCGAGCCCGATGACCCCGGCCGAAACCCCGGTCAGTACCGTCTCAGTGAACCGCCGCCGCTCGTCGAGCTGGCGGTTGGCTTCGATCAGCTCGCGCTGCTGGCTCTGGATCTGGTCGGTCATCCGGTTGAAGGCGCGGCTCAGCGAAACGAGCTCGTCGTCCTTCTCTCCTTCCGGGACGCGCACCGCGAGATCGCCGGCGCGCACCCGCTCGGCGGCGCCCATCAGCCGGCTGATCGGGTCGGCCAGCTGTGCCGCGAAATGGACGCCGATCGAGATCGCCGCCGCGAGGAACAACAGGGCCACCAGGATATAGATCACCGCGAAGGTGATCTGGAACCCGGAGCGCTGGCCTTCGAGCCGCTCGTATTGCGCGGCCGCGAGGTGCACTTCATCGCGATGGCCGAGGACGCGCGGCTCGATGAAACGACCGACATAAAGGTAGAGGTCGCTGAACTGGCCGAGCCGGACAAGCGCGCGCACCCGCTCGTCCTGGTCGTTGGTCATGATCACGACCTCGCCCTGGTTGGCGCGGCGTAGCGCGTCCTGGCTGACATCCTCGAAGCCGAGCGCGAAGGCCAGACCGGTGCGCGCCAGCATCGTGCCGCGGCGGTCGAGCACCGCCGCTTCGGTCAGGCCGCGCATCGCTGCCTGCGCGGTCAGCACTGGTGCGAGATATTGCGGATTGAGCTGCAAGGTCGAGGCGGAGCGGTCGAGGTCGTTGGCCATCGCCAGCGCATCGGCGCGGATTGCCTGCTGATGCTCGCGGACATAGGCGTCGGCGACCGCGACCGATTCCGAGATCGCAGTCCGAACCTTGTCGCTGAACCAGGATTCGACGCCGAAGCTGAAAAACAGATAGGAAAACACCGCGACGATGATCGTCGGCAGCACCGCGATCAGGCTGAACAGGCCGACAAGGCGCACCTGCAGCCGCGAGCCGGCGAGGCCGCGCCGGCGCTCGGCCCACACCTCGACCAGCCGCTTCGCAACCAACGCAGCCAGCGCCAGCAGCAGCACGAGATCCAGGTTGAGCAGGGACAGGACGATGCCGGGATGCGGGCCAAAGGGCGGCGCGCCGGTCAGCGCCAGATAGGTCGCGATGCCGGCGGCCAGCGCCGCCGCGGCGAGCGCGATCGCGATCTTGCGCCACACGCCGATCCCGCCGCTCCAGGTACGGACCCGCCGCGCCAGGCTCATGCAGCAACCCTTACCCGAAAATGCCGCGGCAAAATGCTCCCGGACCCCTCCCCGCCGGTCCTGCTGCGGCGCCGTTCCGCCGGACAGCGAGAACGGGCGACGCGGCCGGGGCGGCAGCGGCCTATTTTAGGCCGCGTACGACCGGGATGTCCAATTCGCGGATCTTCTTGCGCAGCGTGTTGCGGTTGAGCCCTAAGAGATGGGCCGCCTTGATCTGGTTGCCGCGGGTCGCCCCCAAGGTGGCGACGATCAGCGGACGCTCGATTTCCCGCAAGATCCGGTCATAGAGACCGGCGGCCGGCAATGTACCCTTATGGGCGGCGAAATAATCGGTGATGTGGCGCTCGACCGCGCCCGAGAGCCCCTCGCCGCTCGCCGATTCGGTCGGTACTTCGACCGGGGCTGGCATCTCGGCCAGCTCGGCCTCAATCACATCGACGCCGATGACTTCCTGCGAATAGAGAGCGGCAAGCCGCCGCACGAGATTTTCCAATTCGCGGACATTGCCCGGCCAGCGATAGCGCCGCATCCGCTCCATCGCCGCCTCGTCGAGGATCTTGACCGGCAGATCTTCACGCGCCGTCAGTGCGGTGAAATGGCGGACCAGGGCGGGGATGTCGGAGCTGCGCTCGCGCAGCGGCGGCAGGCGGATCGGCGCGACGTTGAGGCGGTAGAACAGATCGTCGCGAAACTGGCCCTGTCGGATCAGCTGCGACAAGTCGCGATGCGTCGCCGCGATGATGCGGGTGTTGGCGCGGATCGGCACGC
>Ga0137373_10007567_pt1 | contig 11530 bp, 10 predicted proteins | sample SagtaG_5_FD_104912 | JGI IMG/M metagenome (GOLD analysis project Ga0137373, IMG submission 104912) | Vadose zone soil microbial communities from Sagehorn Ranch, Mendocino, California, USA - Sage1_R_80_16 metaG | ecosystem: Environmental > Terrestrial > Soil > Vadose zone | place: USA...
CGACGTAGTGGGATGCCGGGAAGACCGTGATCTCGGTGAGGTCGCCGAGCATCTCTCCGGTCAGTGGGTCGAACCGCGTGATCCGCTCGATCGTGTCGCCCCACCACTCGATACGGACTGCGGTCTCCTCGTACGAGGGGTGGACCTCGAGGACGTCGCCCTGCACGCGAAACTTCCCGCGCGCCAGGTTCGCTTGGTTCCGGAGGTATTGGATGTCCACGAGGCGTTGCTTCGACCACTCCATGTCCGTGGCTACGCCCTTATCGACCAGCAGGATCTGGCCCTCGTACTCCTCGGGGGAGCCCAGACCGTAGATGCACGAGACGCTGGCCACGATCAGGACGTCGCGGCGGGTCAGGAGCGCCGCCGTCGCCGAATGCCGCAGGCGCTCGATCTCGTCGTTGATCGAGGAGTCCTTCTCGATGTAGGTGTCGGTGGACGGGACGTAGGCCTCGGGCTGGTAGTAGTCGTAGTACGAGACGAAGTACTCCACCGCGTTCTCGGGGAACGCCTCGCGGAACTCGTTTGCGAGCTGCGCCGCGAGCGACTTGTTCGGCGCGATGACGATGGTGGGTCGCTGGACGCGTTCGACCACGTTGGCGATCGTGAACGTCTTGCCCGTCCCGGTAGCGCCGAGCAGGGTGATGTGGGGCTCGGCGGCGCGGATGCCCTCGACCAGGTGGTCGATGGCGGTGGGCTGGTCACCGGTCGGAACGTGGTCGGCGTGGATCTTGAAGGGGGGCACGGGACCAGTGTAGGCGCCCTCGCCGACGTGCCTACATCCGCCCGGCGTCGATGATGCTTTGGAGGAACCGCCGAGTCCGCTCCTCGCGCGGCGAGGAGAAGATCTCCTCCGGTGGGCCCTCCTCGAGGATCACGCCGGCGTCCAGGAACCCGATCCGGTTCGCGATGTCGCGGGCGAACCCCATCTCGTGGGTCGCGATCACCATCGTCATCCCGCCGGCGGCGAGCTCGCGGATCACGTTCAGCACCTCGGCGACGAGCTCGGGATCGAGCGCGCTGGTGACCTCGTCGAGCAGCATCACGTCGGGCTTCATCGCGAGTGCCCGCACGATCGCCGCACGCTGCTGCTGCCCGCCCGAGAGGCGGTCTGGGTAGTCGTCCCGCTTGTCGGCGAGCCCGAACCGTTCGAGGAGCTGGAGCGCCAGCTGTTGAGCCTCGCCCCTGGAGATCCCCAACGCCTCCGTGGGTCCGAGCGTGACGTTGCGCAGGACCGTCATGTGCGGGAACAGGTTGAACGCCTGGAACACGATCCCGACGCGCTGGCGGATCCGGTTCACGTCGACGCCCCGAGCGGTCACGTCCTCGCCCTCGATGACGATCTGCCCTCGATCGATCGGCTCCAGCAGGTTCACGCAACGGAGCAGCGTCGACTTGCCGGACCCCGACGCCCCGATCAGGCAGACGACCTCGTGTTCGTCCACCTCGAGGTCGATCCCACGCAGCACCTCCAGCTTGCCGAACGACTTGTGCAGGTCGACGACGCGCAGCGCGGAGCCGTCGGCGTTCACATGGCCACCCCCGCCTGGCGGCGTCGGCGCTGACGTTCGAGCAGCCAGTCCGTGAACCGGGTCAGTGGCACCGTGATCAGTAGGAACATCAGGGCGACGGCCAGGAGCGGGGTGAAGTTGAAGTCGGCGGCCTGATAGATCTGGCCCTGCTTGAACGCCTCGGGGATCGCGACCACGAACGCCACCAGCGCCGTGTCTTTCTGCAGCCCGATGAAGTCGTTCAGCAGGGGTGGGATCACCCGGCGGACTGCCTGCGGGATGATCACGAACCGGAGCGTCTTCGTTCGTGACAGACCGAGAGACCTGGCGGCGGCCGCCTGGCTCGGATGCACCGACTCGATGCCGGCTCGGTAGACCTCCGCGACGTAGGCCGAATACGACAGGATCAGACCCACCACGCCCCAGAAGGCGGCACCAGATGGCACGCCCGGCAATCCGAGACTCGGGATCCCGAATCCGAGCAGGTACACGACGAGGATCGTGGGGACGCCGCGGAAGAGGTCGGTGTAGACGATGGAAAGCGCCCGGAGCGGAAAGAAGACCGGACCCTGCAGGCTCCGCAGCACTGCGAGCACGAGGGCCCACGCCAGGATGAACACCTCCGCGATGAGGAAGTACTTGATGTTGCGCAGGAACGCCCGGGCGATGTCCGGGAATACCCGCTTGAACTCCCCCGGGTCGAAGAACGCCTGCTTGACCGCCGGCCAGTTCGGCGAGGACGTCACCGCCCACACGATCAGGGCGAGGACGACGGCGGTGCTGACGAGGGCGATCGCAACGCCCCGCGCCCCCTCGGCCCGGAGCGGTCTGAGGATCCGCGACGACCGCTGCCCCTCGGGCAGCCTCGGGTCACCGGGTTGATACTGATACAGCTCGGGGGATCCGCCGCCTCCCGAAGCCACTCGAGCTCGCTACGTGGTGAACTCGGGGACCTCGCCGACGTTCGTCTTCTCGACGAGCCATTCCTTGTGGATCGCGTCGAGGGTCCCGTCCGTCTTGATTTCCTCGAGCGCAAGGTTCGCGCACTGGACCAGCGCGCTGTCGGTCACGAACGTCAGGCCGAAGTACTCCTGCTCGCCCGCGGCCGGGAACAGGCCCACGACGACGCCGTTCTTCACCTCCTGGACGAACGGGTCGGCCAGGTAGTAGGCGGTGGGCGCGTCGACGACGATCGCGTCGACCTGGCCCGCGTTGAGGGCGGCCACGGTATCGGACAGCGTGTTGTACGAACCCGCGGTCGCGTCGGGGATGTTCGCCACGATGTAGTCGTAGCTCGTCGTCCCGATCGGGGCGGCGATCGTGGTCCCGGCCAGATCGCCGATGCTGGTCGCGCCGGCGATCGGCGATCCCTTCACCGCCACGAGCGCCTGTTGGACGTCGTAGTAGCTCTCGCTGAAGTCGACCGCCTGGTCGCGCTTGGCGGAGTAGGAGATCTGCTCGATCGCGAAGTCGTAGTCCTTGTCACCGGGCTTGTACGTCTGGTTGAAGGGAGCGACGACCCATTGCACCTGGTCCTTCGTGAAGCCCATCGCCTCGGCAACGGCGTACGCGGTGGCGTCCTCGTATCCCTTGCCCGTGTAGGGGTCGTCGAACTTCCATTCGCTGTGGGCGTCGGTCTCGCCGCCCGAGAACCATGGCGGATAGGCGGGGTTGTCGGTGCCGATCGTCAGCACCCCGGGAGCGACCAGCGCGTCCTGGTTCCCTGCGGCGCAGTCGGCCGCCGTGGCGGGCGCGGTGGCGCCGGTGCTGCCGGCGGAGGTCGTCCCGGTGCCCCCGATCGTCGGATTGTCTTCCGCGCATGCGACGAACAACAGAGCGGAAACAGCGACGAAGGCCAACATCTTTCGCATCGTGGGAACCCCCTGGACGGCCTGGTGGTCCGCGGAGCCTAGCACACGCCTCTTCTACGGAATCCCGCTCGCCCGTCGTTGGTCCGATCTTGTGGTCACGATCACCGGCGCGGCTCCCAAGAGAAGTAACGGATCGCGAGCAACAGCCCGGCGACGCCCCAGGCGGCGACGATCGCGACGTCCGCCCAGGAGAAGTCGAAGAAGGGCTTCCCGTAGAAGGCACCCAGGAACGCATCGATGAGGTGGCGTACCGGGAAGAGATCACCCAAGGTGTCGATCCATGTGGGGGTGTCGTCGCTGATCGGGAAGAAGATGCCCGAGATGAACAGCAGTGGCAGGATCGTGGCGTTCACGATCGGCGGCGCCGCGTCGGCGTTCGGGATCGCCGACGTGATCGCCAGGCCGAGGGCCGCGAAGCTGGCGGAACCGACGAGGACGACGACGACCGTCCGGATCAGGCTCACGCCCGTCGGGAGGTCCGCCTCGTAGAACAACCAACCGAAGAGCGCGCAGATCGCTACGAGGATGATCGACATGAGGACAACGTGGGTCACGCGCGCCCCGAGGTACGCGCGCCCGGGAAGCGGCGTCCCGCGCGTCCGTTTCAAGATCCCGGCATCGCGCTGGAAGGTCACGCCGATCGCCAGGTTCGTATAGCAGGCCGTGATCATCGAGAACACGGCCATGCTCGCGACGAAGTACGTCGACTGGTTGAACTCGAGACCTTTGACCGTGACCGTGCCGCTGCCGAGCAGCGTCGTGAAGATCACCAGGAACATGAGCGGGAACGCGAACGTGAAGAACGCCGCCGCTGGGTTCCGCCAGAACGCCTTGTTCGTGTAGCGGACCTGCCTCAACGCCAGGGCCAGTTCGCTCACTCGCTCCCCGCCTCCGACTCCGTCAACTCCAGGTAGACGTCCTCCAGGCTCGGCGGCGTGACCTCGAGCAGATCAAGCCCCGAGGCAGTGTCCAGGGCCCAAGCGGTGAGGTCGTGCACCAGCTTCGTGGTCTCGTCAGCATCCGCCAGCATCAGATACGAGCGGTCGGCGAGACGGGTCGCGCTCTGCAGATCAGGAGCCGGTGCCCCCGCCACCGTACGGAAGCGGATCCTCGTCTTCATCCGGTCACGCCCGGCCAGGCTCTCCGGCGGTCCCTCGGCCACGATCGACCCGCCGGCGATCACCGCCACGCGGTCGGCGAGGTTCTGTGCCTCGTCCATGTAGTGCGTGGTGAGGAAGATCGTCTTCCCTATCGAGGCCAGGTTCTTCACCATGTCCCAGGCGTTCCGCCGCGCTCCGGGATCGAAGCCGGTCGTCGGCTCGTCCAGGAACAGCAGCTCCGGGTCGCCCGCCAGCGCGATCGCCACGTCGAGCCGCCGCTGCTGCCCGCCCGAGAGTTTGTTGACACGCGTGTCGCGCTTCTCGCCCAGCCCGACGACCTCGATGACCTCGTCCGTCGGGCGGCGGCTCGGGTAGTACCCCGCGTACATCTCGATCGTCTCCCGGACGGTGAGGAATGGATCGATGCCCGTGGACTGGAGGACGATCCCGATCCGTTCGCGGAGACCGCGTTCGGCCTGCGCTGGGTCGCGACCCAGGACGCTCACCTCCCCGCCGGTGCGCTCGCGGTACCCCTCGAGGATCTCGACGGTCGTCGTCTTCCCGGCGCCGTTGGGACCGAGGAGGGCGAAGACCTCACCCACCAAGACGCGCAGGTCGATGCCCCGAACGGCCTCGAGGTCGCCGTAGGTCTTGCGGAGACCGGTGACCTCGATCGCTCGGTCGCTCATCGTCGCAGGCTACCTACTCACGACGGAACGTAGCCGCGCGCCTTGTCCACGACGTTGAGCAGCGGCCGGCCCGTGAGGTATCGCTCGAGGTTGCGGACGAACAGCTCGACCACGCCCTCGCGCCACCCGGCGGCGTCGCCGGCCATGTGGGGCGAGACGATCACGTTCGGCATCGCCCAGAGCGGGTCGTCCTCGGGCAGCGGCTCCTCCTCGAAGACGTCGAGCGCGGCGCCGGCGATCGCTCCCGTCTCGAGCGCCCGGACCAGCGCTCGTTGGTCGACCGTGCTCCCCCGGCCGACGTTCACGAACCTGGCCCACGGCTCCATCGCTTCGAACACCGCGTGGTCGAACAGGTGGTATGTCTCGTTGGTCGCGGGCAGCGCGTCGATCACGTAATCGGCCAAGGCGACGGCGTCGGAGAACGGCTCGGCGCCGAAGATCTCGAGCAGCACGTCGTCGCCGGCGCGCGCGCTGCGCGCCACCCCGCGGACGGACATCCGCAGCGCCGCGCAGGCGCGAGCGATCGCGCGGCCGATCGGTCCCACGCCCACCACGAGGACGCGCTTGCGATTGAGCCGCTCGGTCTCGCGGTGCTCCCACTCGCGGCGCCCCTGCCGCTCGAACACGCCGCCGAGGCCTTTCGCGAACGCGAGCAGCAACCCGAGGACGTACTCGGCGATCGCGTCCTCGAAGACGCCGCGAGCGTTCGTGAGGACGACGTGGCTAGCCGCGAGCTCGGGGAAGAGCAGGTTGTCGACGCCCGCAGACGCCGACTGGATCCACTGCAGGTCGGCCGCGCTCCCCCACGCCCCGGAGAGCAGTTCGCTCCGGGGACGCCAGGCGAACAGCACGTCCCTGCCCTCGAGCGCGCCGGTGAGCGACGGGATGTCGTCGGCAAACGCGAGGTCGACGGTGTCGGCGATCGCCCCGACGCCCGGGGGCGGGTCCTCGGCGGTCGCGCCCATGACCGCCACCCGGGCGCGGGCGCTCACAGCGGGCGCCGGCTCGAGAAGCCGGTGTCGAGCGGGTGCCAGTTCGCGACGGCCTCCTCGCCGACCCGCCAGCAAAGGTAGATCCGCTCGCCGTCGCGCTGGGCGGGGAAGTCCACGAGCCCGGTCTCGGGGTCGCGCAGCAGGATGTTCTCGGCGGCCAGGCGCTCGAGCTCGGTCCGCAGCGTCGCGCTCGCGTCCCAGTACTCTCGCCCCGCGTGGCTCCCGCCGCCGTCCACGACGACCCGTTCCCTCACCACCTCGGCCTCCCGCAGGATCACCTGCCGGGCGTCGCGGATCCTCGCCAGCCGTTCCCGGAGCTCCGGCAGCATCGCGTTGGCCTCCTCGACGTCGTACGAACGCTCCTCGGACATCACGCCACCCCGAGCAGAGCCGGCAACTCATCCATCCCGGTGATACGCGCGCCCGGCGCATCGGCGAAGCGCTCGCGCCGATCGATCAGCACGGGGAACATGCCGACCGCTTGCGCCGGGTCGACGTCGAACTCCGGGTTGTCCCCGACGTAGACCGACCGCTCGGGGGTCACGCCCGCCCTGGTCATCGCGAGCCGGAAGATCCGCGGGTCGGGCTTCTCGAACCCCTCGACGCCCGACACGACGCTCACCTGGAAGTACCCCCGGACGCCGAGATCCTCGAGGAGCCGCTCGAGCCACTCCTCGAAGTTCGACACCACGCCGAGCAGCAGGCCGGCGTCGCGCAGCCGATCGAGGACGGGCGTGACGTCATCGAACAGACGGTAGTTCCCGGGGTCGGTGAACTCGGTGTAGACGACGTCGATCAGACCGTCGGCGTCGGGGATACCGAGCTCGCGCAGGAAGATGCCGTACACGTCGTGCCAGAACCGGCGCGAGCGTTCGGACGAGGTGGTCCAGAGCTCGTTCGCCTCGGCCGCCGCGCGGAACCGATCGAACACCACGTGCCCGCGCTCGCGGATCGTCTCGGGCGAGACGTCGTGGCCCTGTCGGTGGAGGATCTCGGCGAACAGGTCGGGGAAGGTGGGGTGTGGGTGGACGAGCGTCTCGCCGGCGTCGAAGAACACCGCCGCGTACCCGGAGGAGGTCACGGCACCAGGATAGCGACGCTGCGGGCGCGGTCCCGTCCGCGGCTCAGGCGACCGGGCGTGCGGATAGGTCGTTCCAGAGCCGGTCGACCTGGCTCTCGAGCTGATCGAGCGTGCCCTCGTTATCGACGAGGACGTCCGCCACCGCGGACTTGTCCTCGAGCGGCGCCTGGGCGTCGATGCGCGCACGGATCGAGGCCTCGGACATGCCGCGTTGACGCATCAGGCGCGCGATCTGCGTGGCGACGGTAGCCGAGACGACGACGAGGATCTCGAACGCCGTGTGCATCCCGGACTCGACGAGCAGCGGGGCGCTGAACACCACGACCCGATCGGTGTCCCGGTACGCCTCGGAGCCCTCGGCGAAGAGCCGCCGGACCTCAGGGTGGACGATCTGCTCGAGATCGCGTCGAGCCGAGGGGTCGGCGAACACGATGCTCGCGAGCGCCTCGCGGTCGAGCTCACCACCCGGCGCGAGGACGTCCGCGCCGAACCGTTCGATCACGGCGGCGTGACCCGGGGTGCCGGGTGCGACGGCCTCGCGCGCGAGCAGATCCGCGTCGAACACGACGGCGCCCCGCTTCTCCAGCAGGCGGGCGACGGTCGACTTGCCCGACCCGATCCCGCCGGTCAGCCCGACCAGCAGCACCGGGTTATCCCGCGCGCCCTTCGCGCCGCTTCAGGTCCTCCAGGATCGCCTCGAGCGAGATGTCCTCCTCGCTCGCCCCCTCGCCCTCCGCGGCAGCCTCTTCCGTTGCGGGCTCGGCCGTGGCTCCGGCGGCAGTCGCCGCCGGCTCTTCGTCGACGGCATCGTCCGTGCTCGGCAGGGCTTCGACCGTCGACGGGTCGCCGATCGGCGCCCCCGCCTGCGCCACGTCGGACCCGGATGACGCGGCGACCTCGGCGGGGGCGGGCTCGGAAGCGCCCGACCCGGCGCGCCCGTCGGTGGCAACTACGGCCGGAGCGATCTCGGAGTCGGTCGAAGCGAGCGGCGCCGAAGAGGGCGAAGCCGAGCCCGCCCCCGCCCCCACCGCGTCGGCAGCCTCCTCCTCGATCTCCGTGGCCGGGCGTGGCATCGCGCCGCCGACCTGACGCATCGACAGGCTGATCCGCCGTCGGGGCACGTCGACCTCGATCACCTTGACGCGCACCTCGTCGCCGACCGAGAGAACGCTCTCGGGTGTCTCGATGTGCTGCTCGGAGATCTCGGAGATGTGCACCAGACCCTCGATCCCCGCGGCGACCCGGACGAACGCCCCGAACGGCACCAGCTTGGTGACCTGGCCGTCGATGATCTCGCCGGCCGAGTACTTCCGCTCGAACTCCTTCCACGGGTCTTCCTGCGTCGCCTTGAGCGAGAGCGACACGCGCTCGCGCTCGAGATCGACGTCGAGCACCTCGACCTCGACCTCCTGCCCGACCTGGACGACCTCGCTCGGGTGGTCGACGTGCTTCCACGAGAGCTCGGACACGTGCACGAGGCCGTCCACGCCGCCGAGATCCACGAACGCCCCGAAGTTCACGATCGAGGAGACCGTGCCCTTGCGGCGCTCGCCCTTCTGCAGCGATTCGAGGAACTTCTTGCGGCCCTCGCTCTGCGACTCCTCCAGGAAGGCGCGACGCGACAGCACCACGTTGTTGCGGTTGCGGTCGAGCTCGATGATCTTGGCCTCGAGCTCGGTCCCCACGAACGGATGCAGATCCCGAACCCGCCGGAGGTCGACGAGCGAGGCGGGCAGGAACCCGCGGAGCCCGATGTCGAGGATGAGGCCGCCCTTGACGACCTCGATCACCGGACCCTTGATCGTGCCGCCCGACTGCATGACCTCCTCGATCCGGCCCCAGGCGCGCTCGTACTGCGCGCGCTTCTTCGAAAGGATCAGGCGGCCCTCCTTGTCCTCCTTCTGGAGCACGAGGGCCTCGACCTCGTCGCCGACCTTGACGACCTGTCCGGGGTCGACGTCATGGCGGATCGACAGTTCCTTGGTGGGGATGACGCCTTCGGACTTGTAGCCGATGTCGAGCAGGACCTCGTCGCGGTCGATCTTCACGACCGTCCCCTCGAGGATGTCGCCCTCCTTGAAGTCCCGCAGCGAGGCCTCGATGGCCTCACGGAGCTCGTCGGGGGTGAAGTCCCGCATCTCGCTCGCCGTCTCGATCTGAACCAACTCCTCCCGCGCACGAAGCGCGCACCGACCGACCCTTTGGATTCGCCGGGGTGCTGGTGCGCCTCGCGGCTTAGGGATGGTAGGTGAGCAGCGGAAACAGCGTCAACGCCGGGCCCCGATCAGTGCCCGGCGGGGACGGCCTCGGCCCAATTCGCGCCCCAGCCGATGTCGGCCCGCAGCGGCACGTCGAGCTCGTACGCGGCCTCCATCTCGCGCTTGACGAGGTCGGCCGCGTCCTCAACGCGCTGCTTCGAGACTTCGAACACCAGCTCGTCGTGCACCGTGAGGAGCATCCGGCAATCCAGGTCGGAGCCCCGGAGCACTGCGTCCACCCCGATCATGCCGAGCTTGAAGACGTCGGCCGCGCTCCCCTGGATCGGGGCGTTCAGCGCCATCCGGCGGCCCATGTCACGGACCCGGGGGTTGGCCGCCTGTAGCTCGGGGATGTAGCGGCGGCGCCCGAGCAGCGTCTCGGTGAACCCCTCGGCCGCCGCGCGCGCGACCTGGCGGTCGAGGAAGTCGCGGATCTGCGGGAAGCTCGCGAAGTACGCGTCGATGAACTCCTGCGCCTCGTCGGGCGTGATCTCCAACCGCGAGGCGAGCCCCCAGGCGTTCATCCCGTACGCGAGGCCGTAGTTGATCGCCTTCGCCCGGCTCCGCGTCGCTGGGTCCACCTGGTCCTCGGGCAGGCCAAACACCCTGGCAGATGTGGCGGTGTGGATGTCGGCACCGGACTCGAACGCCGCCTTCAGTCCCTCGTCGTCGGACAGGTGGGCCAGGATCCGGAGCTCGATCTGCGAGTAGTCGGCCACGAGCAACGCGTCGCCCTCCGAGCCCGGGACGAACGCCCGACGGATCTGCCGACCGAGCTCGCCGCGGACCGGGATGTTCTGCAGGTTCGGGTTGGTCGAGGACAGCCGCCCGGTCGCCGCGCCCGTCTGGTTGAAGGTGGTGTGGACGCGCCCGTCTCGCGGATCGACCTGCTTGGGGAGCGCGTCGAGGTACGTCGAGTTCAGCTTGTCGAGCTCGCGCCAGGACAGGATCGCGTCGACGATCGGATGAACGTCGCGGAGCTTCTCGAGGACGCTCGCGTCGGTGGAGAGCTGCCCCTTGGGTGTCTTCTTGCCCGGTGAGAGTTGGAGCTTGTCGTACAGGATCGCCCGGAGCTGGGGCGGCGAGTTCAGGTTGAACTCCTCCCCGGCGAGCTCGTAGATCCGGACCTGCAGCGTCGCCATCGTGTCCCGCACGCCCTCGGCCATCTCCTCGAGGTAGGCGACGTCCAGAGCGACGCCGTTCGCCTGCATCCGCGCCAGGACCGACGAAAGCGGGAGCTCGACCTCGTCGAGCAGACGGCGGAGCCCGGCCTTGTCGATGCGTTCGTCGAGCACGGGAGCGAGCAGCGCCACCGCCGCGGCCTCGGCCGCGGTCCGTCGCCACGCGTCCCCGAACAGCTGGCCCTCGGCCTCCTCGGCGACCGAGCCGAGCACGTCGGTCCCGAGGTACTGCTCGCTCAGCGGTTGGAGCTCGAAGCTCGGGGCGGCCGGGTCGAGCAGGTACGCCGCCAGCATCGTGTCGGTCCGGACACCCTCCAGCGACCGGCCCTCCGCGACGACCACCGTCTCGAGGTCCTTGGCGTCGTGCATCCATTTCGGTACCGCGTCCTCGCCGAGGGCCGCCGCGAACGCCTCGAGGTCCCGCACGTCCGCGAAGGCGGCCTGCCCCCCGCCCATCGAGACGGCGATGCCTCGCACCTCGCGGTCCTCCAGATCGAGCCGGATGGCCTTCGGCCCGTCCGCCGCGACGAGGGCGACCGCCTGGGCCGCGTCGACCTTCCGAAGGTCGAGCTCGGCCACCTCGACGGCGGGTTTCGCGCTCCGGCCCACCTCCTCGAGCCGATCGAACAGCGTTCGGAACTCCAGCGAGGTGAACAGCCGCCGCACGGCCTCCAGGTCCCACTCCCCCATCACCGCGTCATCGGGCTCGAGGTCCACGTCGACGTCCGTGTTGAGCTCGGCCAGTTCCTTGTTGAGCGCGAGCTGGTCGCCGGCCGCCGAGATCGACTCCTTCAGCTTCCCCTTGAGCTCGTCGGTCCGGGTCAGCAGCTCCTCGACCGAGCCGAAG
>Ga0137373_10007576_pt1 | contig 11524 bp, 8 predicted proteins | sample SagtaG_5_FD_104912 | JGI IMG/M metagenome (GOLD analysis project Ga0137373, IMG submission 104912) | Vadose zone soil microbial communities from Sagehorn Ranch, Mendocino, California, USA - Sage1_R_80_16 metaG | ecosystem: Environmental > Terrestrial > Soil > Vadose zone | place: USA: California...
ATGCGCTTCATGACGACGGGACGCGTCGCCGCCGCGTTCCAGGTCACGATCCCGACCGTGAAGCGTTGGATTCGAGAGGGGCACCTCCAGGCATTCCAGACCGCTGGCGGCCATTACCGCATCACCGAGCAAGAGCTCGAGCACTTTCGTGTGGCCAGAAACTTCCCGGTGATCCCGGCCGTGTCCGACGAGCTGCCGAGGGTGCTCGTGGTCGACGACGACCTGCCGCTCCTGTCGATGCTGAGTGACGCTCTCACGCTGGCCGGGCGCTACAAGGTCGAGGTCGCGCAGGACGGCTACGAAGGCCTCATCAGGGTCGGCAGCTTCCGTCCGCACGTTCTCATCCTCGACATCCGAATGCCCGGGCTCGACGGGTTCAAAGTTTGTCGGCGGGTCAAGGCGGAGCCCGGGAGCCGCGCGACGCGAATCCTCGTCATGAGCGGTCATATCCACGGCGACACAGAGGCCCAGGTCATGGAAGCCGGGGCCGACGTATTCCTCGCGAAACCTGTCCAGTTGACGCGGCTACAAGCCGCGGTAGACCGGCTCATCGGCAGATCTTCGAACGGACACCAGGCCCTCTCCCGCGTGGGCGCGACGGAGTTGGGGCGAACGGTTCCGGTGGAGCAGTAGGAGAAGCGGCCATGGGGACAACGAACGTGCGACTCATCCTCGGCGTGGTCGCTCTGCTGGCGATCCCGCTGGTTGCGATTGCCGCTCCCCCGGGGAGCGGCGACGGTCAGCCGATCGTCCTGAATTTCGAGCCGACGGTCATGTTGCAATCGACTCCGAACGGGACTCATCCGAGCGCCGACGGGCTGGGGGGAACGGCCTGGATGGTCATCAACCAGGCCAGCGGGGGGAGCGATATCAACTTCTTCGTGCGCGGGGCTCGCCCGAACACGCTGTATACCATCTGGACCGTGTTCAAACCGCTCAAGTGGTGCAAACCCTCGGACCCGGATTTCGCGCCTGGTTGCCCGAGCGCGTTCAAGGTGCTTCAGCCTGATAACACCGTCAAAATGGACATCAAGCCGGGTTTCGCAGCAGCTTTCCCGGCGGGGTCGCTGCCGTTCTATCCCGAAGGCGGCGCGGTAGCCCCGACCGCGTCGATGGCCAGTGGGTTCACGAGCGGGATGGGGCTCGACCCCGGCGCCACGTTTTACACGAACAACAACGGAGACGGTCAGGTCCACGTGAAGCTCGACTACGATTTGCTGGGCACGACCTACGACGACGGACCGCCCGTGGGAAACGCCGATGTCGTCGCGCAGTGCGCGGTGCCCGGGGTACCCCTGACGTACACGAGTGCCACGTCGGGGCCGACGGCGTGCCCGAAGGTGACGCAGAACGGGATCACCACGACGCCGAGGTTCACCGTGACGTCATCCTGGCTGCGCAAGTTCATCATCCAGGTGAGCGACCCCGTGACCGAGTGCGCGAACTACGATCCCACGAACCCCGGCAGCATCTTCTGGCAGTGCATCGATCCCGCCACGGTCGACCCCAAGAACGGCACCGGCCTGCCCCGCGTGTGGCGGTACCCCTTCGACCACTTCCGACTGGCCGCGCATCCGGACGAGCTCACCCATGGATTCATCGGCGGTAGCGCGTTCGAGCACGCCATCGACTTTGTAGGCCGGCGCTGCGTGCTGACGAACACCTGTCCGTGAGGCGTGCCGAAGAGACGGGCGCCGAAACGTAACGCCGCCGAGTTCGCATACGACGACGACCCCGGAGAGCCTCTCCGGGGTCGTCGCGTTTTTCTCGCCTGAGCCGGCGGGAGGCGGTTACCGGGCGGACTGCTCAGCGGCCAGCATCTCGTTGACCATCTGCGTGATCTGATCGATCGCGAGCGGCTTGTTGAGCACCGGGCGGCCGGCGTCCTGGAGGAACTGCTGCGTGTCGACGCTCATGGTGTCGCCGGTCATGAACAGGACCCCCGACGCGAGCCGCGGCTTGTGCTCGCAGATCCAGCGCCAGATGAGCTTGCCGTCGATGTCGGGAAGCTTGAGATCGAGCGTGACGAGGTCGTAGCCGCTCTGCTCGAGATGCCGCAAGCCCTCCTGCCCCGTGGCCGCCACGGTCACGGTATGCCCGAGCCCCGTGAGAACCTCGGTGAGGATCGAGCGCAGCGACGCTTCGTCCTCCACGACGAGGATCCGGACCGGACGGCTCGGTCCGGCCGCCGCCGCACGGACGCCCGCCGGCACCGTCTCCGCCTCGTCGCCGATCGGCAGGCGCAAGGTGAACCGCGCGCCCGCGCCGGGAAGGTTCTCGGCCTGCATGCTGCCGCCGTGGGCCTCGACGATGCCGATCGAGAGGCTCAGTCCGAGCCCCGTGCCTTCCCCGACGCCCTTCGTCGTGAAGAAGGGGTCGAACACGCGATTGAGGTTGTCGGACACGATGCCGGGGCCGTTGTCCTCCACCTCGAGGACCGCCCAACCGTCGTCCCGGCGGGAGCGCACGGTGAGCACGCCGCCGCCGTGGGCCGTCTTCATGGCGTGCGTGGCGTTGGTGAACAGATTGAGCAGCACCTGCTGCATCTGATGCGCATCGCCCATGATGGGCGGGAGGGGAGCCAGCTCGCTCACGGCGCTGATGCCGCTGAGGTCGAACTCCGGCCCCTGTAGATTCAGGGCGGACCGCGCCACCTCGTTGAGATGCACGGGCCGGCGCTCCGGCGGCTTCCGGCGCGCGAACACGAGGAGCTCCCGGATGATCCGGGCCGCGCGCTCGCACTCCTCCTCGACCACGTCCATGCGATTGCGGATCGCCTCCGGCAGCGCGTGCTGGCGCTTGAGCAGCTGGACGGAGAGCTGGATCGTCGACAGCGGATTGTTGAGCTCGTGCGCCATGCCCGAGAGCAAGGTCCCCAGCGCCTTGAGCTTGTCGGCCTGAATGAGCTGGGCCTGTGTCTCCTTGAGCCGTCGCAGGTTCGTCTGGAGCTCGGCGTACAGGCGGACCTTTTCCAGCGCCAGCGCCGTCTGATGGGCCAGGCTCGTCAGCGCGCGGCTCTCCTCGTCGCTGAAGCGATGGGGCGCTTGATAATAGGCGGCGAGCACGCCGATCGGCTGGTCCCGAACCCCGAGGGGCACGTCGATGCCGGCCCGGATGCCGTGGGCGAGAAGGTGCGGGGGAACCAGGAACCGCTCCTCGGCGCCGAGGTCCTGCACCTGGACGATCTTCTTGTGCACGAAGGTGAACCCGGCGAAGGACTCGTTCGATGGGGTGATCGTCAGCGTGCCGATCGTCCCCGGATGCCAGCCGACACCCGCCTCGAGCCGGAGGCTCTGTGTCTTCGCGTCGAACAGGAAGACGGCGACGCATTCGGACCCCAGCAGATCCCGCGTCGTGCGGACGGCGTCCTGGAGGATCTCCGTCTCGTCCGTGGCCTCGAGGAGCCGCTGGCAGAAGTCCTGAAGGGCCTCGTCGTGCGTGGCCTTGAGGGCCAGCTGCTCGAAGGAGCGCGCGTTTTCGAGCGCGACCGAGGCCTGGGTCCCGAACGCCGAGAGCAGCTCCACGTCGGCGTCGCCGAACTCACGCGCGTACCGGAAGAACACCGCGAGGGCCCCGAACACTTCGCCGGTCTGCACGAGCAGCGGGACCGCGATCACCGCCTTGAGCCCCTCCGCCCGCATCCGCGCGCGGACGGCGTCGGGGAAGGGAATGCTGTCGTCCACCTGCAGATCGTGTGTCCAGGCGGCCTGCCGCCGCGCCACCGCCAGACCCGACGCTCCATGCCCGACCGGCAGCTCGAGCCCGGTCACGAGGTGCTCGCTGATCACTCCCGCCCGGCTCACGGCGCGGACGATCTGCGCGTCGTTGTCCAGACGGAAGAGAATGGCCCCGTCGGCCCCGATCACCTCCACGGCCTTGGTGGCGATGGTCTGGACGATCTCCTGGGGGTCGAGGCTCCTGACCAGCGCCTGCCCGGCCCCATGCAGACCTTCCAGGTCGTGCTGTCGCGCGCGCGCCTCGCGATAGAGCCAGACCTGCTCGCGCAGGAGACCGACGAAGATCAGACCGACCCCGAGGGGGCGTGACAGTCCCGCGAGATACCACGGAACGCTGTAGCGGTAACCGCCGGAGCTCAGGAATCCCATGAGACCGGCCATCCAGATCACGGCGGCCAGCAGCAGATAGGACGCGAAGGGATCGCGATCGGCTCCGAAGAACCGCCGCCGTCCGCCCCAGAACAGCCACACCACGAACGCGGCGAGGATGAGGCTCGCGGACACCAGCGTGAACGGCGTGAATTTCCCGGGAGGCATGACGAGTGACGGCAGCAGGGGCCGCACCCGGATGACCCCGAACTCGACGACGAGGCTGAGGACGAAGACGCCGGCGCCGATCCAGAAGCGCTCGCGGTCGGTGAGCGGAAACGATCGATCCCCGTGGTGGGCGGCGAGGCCGATGCCGAGGAAGCCCGCGAAGAAGCACGCAAAGAAATAGTAGGGCGCGATCCCGGGATTGACGCCCGGGTTGGCGGGATAGTCGGGCTGGGCGAGGATGTGCGCGAAGGCGAGCAGCGCGGTCAGCCACAGCGTCACGCCGATCGCGGCCGATTCGAGATCCTGCCGCAAGCGATGGCGCTCGAGGCAGAGATAGCCGATGCCGATGGCGACCAGCGCGAACGGCGTGTCGAAGATCGGAATCGCGAAGGGCGTCGGGTAGCGGTACGGTGCAGCGGGGCCGGAGCGCAAGAGGATCAGGACTTCGTACGCGGCAGCGAGCGCAACCACGAACCACAACGGGAGGTTCAACACTCCCCGCCGGTGAGCCCGAAGGCGTGCGCGCGGCAGCGCCTGCTCAGCCATGGGCTGGCAGCATGGCCGAGAAGCGCTGATTAATCAAGATCCTCGTGAGGTGCCAGCCTGACCTATAATCCGCGTATCTCGGCAAAGGAGACCTCGATGAGCACCCGGACGACCAGCCGACGCACCTTCCTTGCCAGTGGTCTGGCCGCCGCCGCTGCGACCGGTCTCACCCGTCCCCTGGGGGCTCAGCCCAAGACCATCAAGGTCGGCGTCATCCACCCGGTCACCGGTCCGCTGGCCGAGCCCGGTCAGGCCTGTCGGCTCGGCGCCCAGATGGCGGCCGACGCGATCAACGCGGCGGGCGGGATCAAGGCGCTCGGGGGAGTGAAGCTCGAGCTGCTGCTCGGCGATACGCAGACGAAGCCCGAGGTGGGTCGCACCGAGGCCGAGCGGGTGGTCAGCCAGGGCGCGCAGCTGCTCGTCGGGTCGTTCGACTCCGGCAGCACCGCCGCGATGGTGCCGGTGGCTCAGCAGCGGCGGATCCCCTTCCTGGTCGACATCGCGGCCGCCGATCCCATCACCGCGAACGTCGCCAAGGCGGTGAAGGACGGCCAGCAGAAGGTCCAGTACGTGTACCGGAACTTTCCCACGGGTTCCTCGTTCGGCCGCAAAGCCGTCCAGTACTTCACCGAGATCTTCAAGGAGGCCGGCGTCTCACCCAGGCGCGTGGTGCTGATGTACTGCAACGACCTCTTCGGCCAGAACCAGTCACGCGGCTTCATGGCCGCGCACAAGGCGGCGAGTCCATCGTGGGAGATCGTCGAGACGATTCCCTGGCCGGAGCCGCCCTCGGACCTCTCCACGGAGGTCTCGCGCGTGAAGGCGGCCAAGCCCGACGTCATCGCGCCGATCACGCGTCCGGCTTCGGCCCAGCTCCTCCTGCCCGAGATCCGCAAGCAGCGCCTCGAGACGATGGGGATCGTCGGCCCCGGCAGCCCCGGCCTCTACGAGGCGGGCCAGCTCGCGGTGCTCAAGGAGGACCTCGAGCACGTGCTCACGAGCGTGCCGTGGCCCAACTTCAAGAATCCCAAGACCGGCGCCGTGGCCGAGGAGTACAAGAAGCGCTCGGGCGGCAAGACGTTCGACACCAACTCCGGATACTCCTACGACGCGATGTTCATCATCGCCGACGTGCTCGAGCGCGCGAAGTCGACCGATCCCGAGGCGATCGTCGAGGCCATCAAGAAGACGAGCCTGACGACCGGGCTCATGCAGTACGGCGGGCCCATCCAGTTCAACGAGCTCGGCGACAACCCGAACGCCATCTCGACCATGATCCAGATCCTCGGGCAGAGGCCCGTCGCCGTCTGGCCCCGGGAGGCGGCGCTCCAGAAATTCGTCTTCCCGCGCCCCAAGGCCTAGCCCCTCCTGGATCCGGTTCTCGTCGCGCAGGCCCTGCTGAGCGGCCTCCTGTTCGGAGGCGTCATGAGCCTCATGGCGGTGGGGCTCAGCCTCATCTTCGGCGTCATGCGCGTGGTGAACTTCGCGCACGGCGACATGATGGTGTGGGGGATGTACCTGGCGTGGCTGCTCGCCTCCCGGCTCGGCATCGATCCCTACCTGGGGTTCGTCGCGTGCGCGGCCGCGCTCTTCGTGCTCGGGCTCGCCATCCAGCGCGGGCTCGTCGACCGGATCGTCGACGCTCCGCACGAGATGCAAATTCTCCTGATGCTCGGGGTCGCCCTGATCCTCGAGAACACCGCCCTCCTCGTCTTCGGCCCCGAACCCGTGCGCGTGCGCTCGCCGCTCGCCGCCGCCACCTGGTACGTGGGCTCGCTCTACGTCGACGTCGCGCGCCTGCTGACCTTCGCGGTGGCGATCGCGCTCACCGCGGCGCTCTACGCGTTCCTGTTCCACACCGATCTCGGGCGCTCGATCCGCGCCGCGGCCGATAACCCCTACGGCGCGCTCGTCATCGGGACCGACGTCCGCCGGGTGTACGCCGTCGCCTTCGGCATCGGCGCCGCCTGCGTGGGCGCGGCGGGCGCGCTCACGGCGCCGATCGTGCCGTTCTCGCCGTCCCTGGGCCTGTCGGCGTCCGTCGCGTCCTTCAACATCGTCATCATCGGCGGCCTGGGCAGCCTCCTCGGCGCGTTCATCGGAGGCCTGCTCGTCTCGGTGGCCGAGTCGCTGGGCGCCGTCTTTCTCAGCCCCTCGCTCAAGGAGCTCGTGAGCTTCTCGCTGCTCATCCTGATCCTGCTCTTCCGGCCCGCCGGCCTGCTCGGCAAGCGCGCGCCATGATCCGGGTGGGGGTGGTCGCGGCGACGGCCATCGCGCTGGCGCTGCCGGCGGTGCTCGGCCCCTACGCGCTGGCCATCGCCATCAACGTGCTCTTCTTCGCCTACCTCGGGCAGGCCTGGAACATCATCGGTGGCTACGCCGGTCAGCTCTCGGCCGGGCACGCCGTGTTCGTGGGCGTCGGCGGCTATGCCGCCGCCGTGCTCGCCGCGGAGACCGGGCTCACGCCGTGGATCGGAATGTTCGTCGGCGCGGGGCTGGCCGGCGCGCTGGGCGGCGTCATCGGTTACCTCGGCTTCCGGTTTGGACTCCGCGGGTTCTATTTCGTGCTCCTCACGGTCGCGTTCGCCGAGGTCGGCCGGATCGTCGTCAGCAACTGGGAGCGCGTCGGCGGCGCCGTCGGCTTGTACATCACGTTCACCGGCGATCCGCGGCGGCTCTCGTTCCAGGACGATCGCGCGTGGTACTACATCGCTCTGTGCCTCCTGCTCCTGGCGACCGCCGTCGCCTGGGCCGTGGAGCGGCGGCGATTCGGCATCTACCTCACGGCCATTCGCGAGGACGAGGTGGCGTGCGAGGCGCTGGGCGTCGACACCCTGCGCTACAAGCTCCTCGCCATGGTCCTGTCGTCGTTCCTGACGGGGCTCGCCGGCGCCTTCTACGCGTACCGCTACTCGTCGCTGCAGCCGAACGCGGTGTTCGGCATCCCGCTGTCAGTGGAGATCATCATCAGGCCGATCGTCGGCGGCGCCGGTACGCTGCTGGGCCCCATCGTCGGCTCGCTGATCCTCACGCCGCTCGGGGAGCTGTCGCGGGCGGTGTTCGGCCAGGGCGGCTGGCACGGGGCGCACCTCGTCATGTACGGGGTGCTCCTGGTCGCCGTCGTGCTGTTCGTGCCCCAGGGCGTGGTGCCCTGGCTGCGGGACCTTCTCCGGCGCAAGCCAGCGTGAGCATGCTGGAGATCCGCGGCCTCGCCAAGTGGTTCGGCGGGCTCCAGGCCGTGAAGGACCTCTCGTTCCAGGTCGACGACGGCGAGATCGTGGCGCTCATCGGGCCCAACGGGGCGGGGAAGACGACCGTGTTCGCACTGGTCTCCGGTTTTCTCGAGCCGGACGCCGGCGAGATCACGTTTCGTGGTCGGCGGGTGCGCGGGCTCAAGCCGCACGCGCTGAACAGGCTCGGCATGGCGCGGACGTTCCAGATCATGCGACCGTTCGCGCGCCTCAGCGTCGTCCGCAACGTCATGATCGGCGCCCTCGGTCGTCATCCCGAGCCGCGGGCGGCGGAGACGCGGGCCCGCGCCGTGCTGGAGGAGGTCGGTCTGGCCGCCAAGGCCGCGCAGCCGGCCGGGAGCCTCACCCTGGCCGAGCGCAAGCGGCTCGAGCTGGCGCGCGCGCTCGCCACGGAGCCTGTGCTGCTGTTGCTGGACGAGGTCATGTCGGGGTTGAACGACCGCGAGACGGAGCGGATCGTGGAGCTCGTCCGCGCCATCAATGCGCGCGGGACGGCGATCCTGCTCATCGAGCACGTGATGCGCGCGGTGATGTCCCTGGCCGGGCGGCTCGTCGTTCTCAACTACGGCGAGCGCATCGCCGAGGGGCGCCCGGACGTGGTGGCCCGGGACCGACGCGTGATCGAAGCGTATCTGGGAGAGGATCCTGTCGCTCCTCCGGCTTGAGGCGGTGGAGGCCGGATACGGTGACATGACCGCGGTGCGGGACGTCTCGCTGGAGGTGCGCACCGGCGAGATCGTCGCCCTCATCGGCTCCAACGGCGCGGGGAAGACGACGACACTGCGCGTGATCTGCGGCCTGCTGCCGCTGCGCGCCGGACGGGTCGAGGTCGACGGCGTCTCGGTCGGCGGGCTGACGCCAGCGGCCATGGTCGCCGGGGGCATCGCCCACGTTCCCGAAGGCCGGCAGCTCTTCCCCACCATGACCGTCCTCGAGAATCTCGAGCTCGGCGCGCGCACGCCGGAGAGTCGCCGCCGGCGGGCCGAGAGCCTCGATCGGGTGCTGAGCCTCTTCCCGCGGCTGGCCGAGCGGCGGCGCCAGATCGCGGGAACGCTCTCGGGGGGCGAGCAGCAGATGACGGCCATCGGGCGCGCGCTCATGGCCCGGCCGCGCCTGCTCATGCTCGACGAGCCGTCGCTCGGTCTGGCGCCCGTCGTGGTGACGGCCATCTTCGACAACCTCCGCGTGATCAACGCGGATGGCGTGACCATCCTCCTCGTCGAGCAGAACGTGCTCCGCGCGCTCCGTCTCTGCCACCGCGCGTACGTCCTCGAAAACGGCACGATCGTGCTCCAGGGCGCCTCCGCGCAGCTCCTCGCCGACGACACCATCAAGCGCGCCTATCTGGGCCGCTGACGCGGGCCGATCAAAAGGGTCCAGATGCGACCGAGCCAACGAAGCAGATGGGCCCTTTTGATCGGCCCGCGTCGCTGGTCCGAACGGATGCTAGTATCGGCGCCATGACCAGTCCGATCCTCACCGAGGCGGTGCGCGCCCTCGTGGAACGGCGGGATCTCACGCGGATCGAAGCCGCGGCCGCGATGGACGCCATCATGTCGGGGGCGGCGACCAACGCGCAGATCGCCGCGTTCCTCACCGCGCTCCGCATGAAGGGCGAAACGGTGGAGGAGCTCATCGGCTTCGCCCAGGTCATGCGCCAGAAGGTGGCCCGCGTGCGCACGCGCGCCGACGAGGTGGCCGGGCTCACCGGCACCGACCGGGAGATGTTGATCGACACGTGCGGGACCGGCGGTGACGCCTCGGGCAGCTTCAACGTCTCGACGGCCACCGCGTTCGTCGTGGCCGGCGCCGGCCTCAAGGTCGCCAAGCACGGCAACCGGTCGGCGTCGTCCCTGTGCGGCTCCGCCGATGTCGTCGAGACGCTGGGCGTGAACCTCGAGCTCACCCCGGCGCAGGTCGGGCGCTGCATCGACGAGGCGGGCATCGGCTTCCTCTATGCGCCGCTGCTCCACACGGCGATGAAGCACGTGATGGCGGCCCGGCGAGAGCTGGGCTTCCGCACCGTCTTCAATCTGCTGGGCCCGCTGACGAACCCGGCCGGCGCGAACGCTCAGATCATCGGCGTGGCGGCGGCCGCCCTCACGGAACCCCTCGCGCGGGTCCTCGCGGAGCTCGGCACGTTTCGCGTGTTCGTCGTCCACGGCGCCGACGGTCTCGACGAGATCTCGAACACGGGGGAGAGCCGTATCTCCGAGGTGCGCGAGGGCGTCGTCCGCACCTTCACGGTGCGCCCCGAGGACTTCGGGCTGCCGCAGGCCTCGATCGGCGATCTCCGCGGCGGTGACCGTGACCAGAACGCGCAGATCATCCGCGCCATCGTGGACGGCCAGCGCGGGCCGCGCCGGGACATCGTGCTGATGAACGCCGCCGCGGCGCTGGTCGCCGGGACCAGGGCGCGCGACCTCGCGGAGGGCGTCGAGCTGGCCGCGCGCGCGATCGACACCGGAGCCGCGCGGGAAAAGCTCGATCGTCTTGTCGCGCTCAGCCGCAAGCTCGCCGACGACAAATAGCGGCCGATGAAAAGGGGCCATCTGCGTCGTTGGCTCAGTCGGGGTCTCCCTGCGGCGTACTCGGAGTACGCCTCAGTCGCCCCTCCTTCGCCGCCTAGCATCTGGCCCCTTTTGATCGGCCGCGGAAAATGATACAGCCCCACATGAGACTCGAAACGCGGGCCGTGCACGCCGGCGCCGGCATCGATCCCGCCACCGGCGCCGTGGTCTCGCCGATCCAGCTGTCGGTCACCTTCGAGCGCGACGCCGACGGCGGCTACCCGCGGGGCTTTCTCTATGGGCGTAACGGCAACCCCAATCGCGAGGCGCTCGAGCGCTGCCTCGCCGATCTCGAGGGGGGCGAGGACGCGGCGGCCTTTGCCTCGGGAACGGCGGCGATCATGGGAGTCGTCCAGGGGCTGTCTCCCGGCGATCACCTGATCGCGCCCACCGACGTCTACCAGGGCACGGCCCGGCTCCTGCGCGAGCTCGTGATGCCGTGGGGCATCGAGGTGAGCTTCGTCGACATGACCGACCCGGCCGCGGTGGGTGGGGCCGTCCGTTCGCGGACGCGCCTCGTGTGGGTCGAGACACCGTCCAATCCGTTGCTCGCCATCGTCGACGTCGCCGCGATCGCGCGGATCGCCCGTGACGCCGGCGCGCTGTGCGCCTGCGACAACACGTTCGCCACCCCGGTGCTCCAGCGTCCGCTCGCGCTCGGGGCGGATCTGGTCATGCACTCGACGACGAAGTACCTGAGCGGCCACAGCGACGTGACGGGCGGCGTGGTCGTCGCCGGCCGGCGCGCGGGAATCTTCGAGCGCATCCGGCGGGCGCAGGTCTATGGGGGCGCGGTGCCGTCGCCGTTCGACTGCTGGCTCATCCGGCGCAGCGTCCGGACGTTGCCCTATCGCGTGCGCGCCCACTCCGAGCACGCGCTCGC
>Ga0137373_10007579_pt1 | contig 11521 bp, 10 predicted proteins | sample SagtaG_5_FD_104912 | JGI IMG/M metagenome (GOLD analysis project Ga0137373, IMG submission 104912) | Vadose zone soil microbial communities from Sagehorn Ranch, Mendocino, California, USA - Sage1_R_80_16 metaG | ecosystem: Environmental > Terrestrial > Soil > Vadose zone | place: USA...
GGCGATCACGCGGCGGGAGATCCGAGACCTCGCGGTCGCCGATGCGCACGGTTCCGCCGTCGATGCGCTCGAGCCCCGCGAGGCAGCGCAGCAGCGTCGTCTTGCCGCACCCCGAAGGACCGAGGAGGACCATGAACTCGCCGTCGCGCACGAGAAGGTCGATGTCTTTCAGAGCCGTGGTCTTGCCGAACACCTTGCGCACCGACTCGAAGGCGACACTGGCCATCTCAGCTCACCGTCCCGGTCCCCACAGATTGAAGAGGTACTTCCGCATGAAGAAGATGAAGAAGAGCGAAGGGATGATCATGAAGAAGCCGCCGGCGAATTTGAAATACAGCGGCGACTGATTGAGCGTCGCGAGGATGTGGGCCGGCAGGGTCCGCTCGCGCACGGTGAGGATCGTCGCCGCGAACACCTCGTTCCAGCTGCTCACGAACGCGAAGATCGCGGCCGCGGCCAGGCCGGGTAGCGCGAGCGGCAGCGCCACACGCACGAACGCACCGAACCGCGAGGTGCCCAGGGTCATCGCCGCCTCCTCCAGCTCCCGCGACACGCTGTAGAAGACACCGGCGGTCACGATCACGACGAATGGCAGGACCATCGCCGAGTGGATGATCACGACGCCCAGGAGCGTGTCGTACAGGCCCAGGCTGATGAACGCGACCGCGAGCGGGATCGACAGGATCGCGATCGGGAACATCTTCGATGAGAGGACCGCGAGATGGAACATGTCGCGGCCGGGGAAGCGGAAGCGCGCGAGTGCGTAGCCCGCCGGCGCGCCGATGGCGAGGCTGAGGACGATCGTGCCGAGCGCGACGATGATGCTGTTCTTCACCGACGACAGAACGCCGGTCGAATTCACGAAGAAGGACATCGTGTCGGTGGAGAACTGCGTGGGCAAGAACGACTTCGGGAAGTCGTACACGGCGCTGCTCTTGCTGAAGGCGGCGAGCGCGATGAGATAGATGGGCACCAGCGTCCAGGCCGCGAGAAAGATTGCGGCGCCATACAGAAGCACCCGATCGATCACCGTCCGGCGCGTGAGGCTCGCGCGCCTCGCGGGCGCCGACGCTGCCGTCATCGCTGGATCTCCGCGTCCTTGACTCGCAGGAGACGCAGGTAGAAGAAGACGACCGTCATGGTCATCAGCAGGATCAACGCGGCGAACGCAGCCGCGATGAACTCGTTCCGGTTGTTGTAGTACCAGTCATACGCCTCATATGAGAGAACCGGCAGCTGCCGCCCGGCGAGTGCGAGCACGACGGCGAACGTCTGGAAGGCGAAGATCGTGCGGATGATGAGCGCCGACTGCAGACTTGGCCGCAGCATCGGCAGCACGATGAGCATCGTCCGCTTGAGTCGCGACGCCCCGAACAGATCGGCGGCCTCGAAGTACTCGCGCGGTATGAGTTGGAGACCGGCGAGCAGGATCACCAGCACGATCGCCGTGGCGCGCCAGGACTCGGCGACGATGACCGTCCCGAGCACGAGGTGCAGGTTCTCGTAGGACAGGAAGTTGATCGGGTCGGTTGTGAGACCCAGCCCGTTGAGCGCGCTGTTGAGAAAGCCGGTGTCGGCGAAGATCGACAGCCACACGATTCCCGCCGCAAGATCGGAAATGGCGAGCGGCAGCGCAAAGATGTAGAGGAAAGCCCCGTGGCCCGGAAAGCGCGAGTGGATCAGGAGCGCCATCGCGAGCGCGAGCACCAGCTGCACCGGCACGACGAGGACGAGCAGCAGGAGGGTGTTCTTCAATGAGTCGGCGAACGCGACGTCGGTGACCATGCGCCGGTAGGCCTCGAAGCCGAGGGTCCCGGGTACCGCCTGGAACGAGAGCAGGATCGCCTGCGCGACCGGGATGAGGATGAGCAGCGTGAGAAAGATGATGGTCGGCGCGAGAAGGCCGAGCGGGAGGACGGCCTCCGACCGCGCGATGCGCGCGGGGAACGGCAGCGCCCTCCCGGCTCGGACCGCCATCTAGATCACTTGACCTGACATGGCCCGGTGCTCGGCGGATCCGGCCGCCAGCACGGCGCCTTCGTATCGTTCATCACCGTTTGCAGGATGGCCGCCTGGTCGTTCAGCACCTTCTGGATGTCCTCGTTCTTGATCACGATGCTCTGGAACGTATCGAGCTGGACCTTGTTGAACTCGCCGCCCTTCGCGCCGAGCCCGATCGGGAGCAGCGCGACCTTCGCATCGGGACTCTTGGCCTGCTTTGCGACGCCGTCGGCCATGAGCTTGAGGAACGGCGGCAGATCCGCAGGGAGCGCCTGGGTCAGTACCGGGAAGAACGACACGGCGATGAGGGTCTTGCTCTGCACCGCGGGCGTCGTCATGTAGTCGATGAATGCCTCGGCGCCGGACTTGTTCGCTGAGCTCTTGGGAATGCCGAGTCCGGCAAGGACGGACATGTAATACAGGCCCTTAGGACCCTTCGGCGCAGGTGCGGCGATGAAGTCGTTCGGCTTTGCCGCGAACGCATCCTTGAGCCGCGCCACGTGGTCGAACCCGACCCAGACCTCACCCGAGAGCATCGACTCCTGCATGAAGTCGATCTGGAGCGACTGCGGGTTCGTGTACTGCCACAAGGCCTTGAGGTCCCGCCACAGCGTCGCCGCGTCGCTCGACTTGTAGGTCGTGACCAGCCCACCCGTATACGCGGGATACATGTACCCCTGGATCAAACGATGCAACAGCGATTTCGGGCCCGCGGGGAGACCGCAGCGCTTGCGGCCGCTCTTGTCCGCGATGTTCTTGCACCACTCCGTCAGCTGCGTGTAGGTCATGTTGTCGACGCTGACTCCTGACGGGAGGTACTGCAGCGCCTGCTTGTTGACACCGAGCATGTACGTCGCCTGCATCCACGGGATGTAGATCTGTCGACTTGTTCCGAGCTTGCCGAGCTCCATGAACTCCGCGGGGAAACCGCGGTCCTTGAGCTTCGTCGCGAGCGGCGTCAGGTCCTCGAACAGGTTCGGGTCGAGAGCCCCGAAGTCGCCGTGGAGACCACCGACGACGCCGACGGTGCCTTTGACCTTCGACTCCGCGACGATGCGATCGGCGAACGGTCCGGCATCTTCGCCGCGGTATTCGACCTTCGCGGCCGTGAAGCCGGACAGGATCTGGCTCCGGAACGCCTCCGACTCGGTCACATTGTTGAGCTGCGTCGAGAGCATCACGAATGGCTCGCTCGAGACGGCAGCACCGCTGGCGCCAGGGCTGGTGCCGGTCGTGCCTCCGGAACCGCCGCCGCACGCACTGGCGATGATGCCAAGCGCGAGGGCGAACACCGCCGGCGACCTTAGGAATCTCATGGTCCTCTCCCCCCTAACAAGACGAACTTCCCGGCGACTATATGCCTCTCAATACGACAAAGCCGCCTGCAGCATGTCGCCCGGACGCTTGAGCGCCTCGAACGCCTCGGCCGCGTTCTCGATCGGGAACGTCGCGCGCGGAAGGCCGCCGAGAACGACCGCGCCCCGCCGCGCCAGGTCGATGCCGAACGCGCGCAGGGCGCCGATCTCCCAGCGCGGGTGAAGGTTTCCGATCTGGCCTGACCGCACCTCGACGCCGTTGTGGTGGAATTCATCGCCGAGGAAAAGACCCGCGGCCTCGCCTTGATAGAAACCGACGGCCACGACGGTGCCGCGGCGGCGGACGACCCGGATGGCCTCGTTGAGCGCGCGTGTGCTGCCGGAGCACTCGAACGCAACACCGATCCCGTCCGCGCCATGTTCGCGCTTGAGCCGCAGCGCGATGTCCTCCCCCGCCGCGTCGAGCGGCACGAGCCCAAGCGACTTCGCGATGGCGAGGCGCTGCGGCAGGCGATCGACGGCGTACACCGTTGTCGCCCCCGTCGCGTGCGCGACCTGACCGAGGATCAGCCCGACCGGTCCGCAGCCGAAGACGACGGTCGGAGCTCCTGCGTGACGCTCCTCGGCATACGCGACCGCGTTCACGGCGATCGGCAGCATCTGCGCTAGGTCGGCGCCGTCCTCGAACGACAGCTCCCTCGGCAGCAGCTGTGCGCGCGCGTCGGCGAGCGACAGTGTCGTGAACTCGGTGTGCCGCCACTTGCCGAAGACGCGCGTGCCCGGCGGCAGATCCGCGTCGCTGCTGGCGTCGATCGTTCCAGCCGCGCGGTAGCCGAACACGATGGGGTGATCCTGTGTCGGTGTTCCGGGCGTGAAGATGCGGAGATCTGGATCCCAGGTCTTGTGCAGGTACGGGTTGCTCGCGTCGCGTCCGACGTACGTCATCTCGGTGCCGGGACTGATGACCGAGACCTCGGTCCGCACGCGCACCGTCCCAGGCGCGAGCGGGCCGAGCGGATAGACGTGGCATTCGACGATGCCGCTCTCCGTGATGCGGACGGTGCGTCCTCCGATCTCCCCGCGTTCCGCGAGACGATCGGTCAGGCTCACGCGAGCCCCGCTTCGGTCATCTTGGCACGCACGTATGCCACGGACGCAGGAAGCACCGCATCGGCGTCGCCGGAAAGGCCGGCAAGCTCGAAGGACGCATAGCCGCGGTACTTCAGGCGCGCCAGCGCGGCGAACACCGGTGCGAGGTCGAGATGGCCGCGGCCGGGCTCCTGGCGCTGCGAATCCGCGAGATGGAGGTATGCGAGCCGGTCGCCAGCGGACTCGAGCGCCGCGCCCAGGTCGGCCTCCTCGATATTCATGTGGAACACGTCGCCCATCACGAACACCGCGCTGCTGCCGATACGCGCCCGCAGTCGCAGCGCGTCGGCGATCGTGACGCAGACGTCGTTCTGGTAGCGGTTGATCGGCTCGACGTAAACCTTCGAACCGGCGCGCTCGGCACGCGAGGCGAGGCCTCTCATCCCCTCGACGAAGATCAGCTCGTCCGCATCACGCGAGCGGCCGGTCCCGATGTTGGGCAGGTTCCGAGTACGACCCCAGATCGGCACGACGACGCATCCGGTCCCGAGCTCGCCGGCGAGCGCGACGAGATGCGCGAGGTCTTTGCGGGCCAGCCGAATCTGCTCCGGATCGGGGTCGATGAGCCAGCCGCGGTAGCCGCCGCAGATCGCCGAGATCGGGATGTGTTCGCGCAGCGCGATCTCGGCGTCGTCGAACGGCTGCTGCGAGAGCTCGATCGCCTCGAATCCGTAACGCCGTGCGTTGTCGTATTTCTGACGCAGCGACGCGCCGGGCAGGAGCCGGTCCTGGATGGAGAGGCGCACGCGGTCCAGGTCCCTCACGAGACGGTCACCCACTTCTCGCGCGATGCGCTTTCGAGCGCGGCCGCGGCGAAGCGCGCGTGACGCAGGCCATCCTCGAAGGTCGCGAGTGGCGCCGCGGGCGTGCCCCCGTTGCCGGAGAGTCGCGCGTACACGGCGGCAATGAGGTTGCGCCGCGCCTCATTTGGCCCGGCGGGAAGCGCCGCGAGCGCGCGCGCCGCCGGCGACAGCAGCTCGTCGTCGCGAGCGACGACGATGGCGTCTCCGCCGCGCGAGCCTAGCCAGAGCTCGTCGGGACGCTCGTGCCGCCAGGTCGCCGATCCGGTCGCGCCATCGAGCGACAGCTCCATATCGTTGCGATGGCCCGCCGCGGCCTGCGAGAGCATGAGCGTCCCGGTCATCCCGTCGGAGAAACCAAGCAGCAGGCCGGCATGGTCCTCGGTGCCGCGCCCGTGGAGCCGACCGAGCTGCGCGGCCACCGCGACGATCCGCTTACCGCTCACGAGCTCCGCGAGGTCGAGCCAGTGCGCGCCGATGTCAGCGATCGCGCGTGAGGCGCCGCCGCGTGCCTCCTCGACGCGCCAGTTCGCGTCCGTCGCGAGCAGCAGCCAGTCTTGCAGGAACGAGCCGCGCGCCGTGTGAAGGGGGCCGAGGAACGCTACGCGCGCCGCGAGCTCCACCACCATCGGATGGAACCGGTAGTTGTACGCGAGCACGGCCAGTCGGCCCGTCTTCTGCGCGAGGGCGACGAGCTCCTCAGCGCCGCGCACATCGACTGCGAGGGGCTTCTCGCAGACCACGTTCTTCCCCGCTCGCAGTGCGCGGCCGGCAAGCGCGACGTGAAGGTCGTTCGCCGCGCAGACATGCACGACGCTCATCGCGGGATCCTCGAGCGCGCGGGGATCCTCCATCGCGCGCCGCGCGCTCAGCGGACCGGTGAACGGTATGCCGAGCTCTTCGAGCGCCTCTGCGTGTTTGACGCCGGCGTATCCGGATCCGACGACAAGCGCTAGGTGGTCCCTCTCCACGACGTCATTGTGACCGCGGCCCCAGAATCGAGACGTGGCCGAGTTCATCCCCTTCCGTGGAATTCGCTACGACACATCCGTTGCCGGTCCACTCTCCGATCTGATCTGTCCCCCGTACGACGTGATCGACGAGTCCGAGCGTGAGCGGCTCTACGCGCGAAGTCCGCACAACTTCGTCCGCATCGAATTCCCGAAAGACGGACCAGATGACAAGTACGCGCGCGCAGCGAAGGATCTCGCTGATTGGACAAACCGCGACCACATCCTGAGCCGCGACGGTCGCGACTCCTTCTACGTCCACTATTACGGATTCGAGCTCGCGGGACGGCAAGTGATGCGCCGCGGCATCTTCGGCGCGCTGCGCCTCTATCCGCAGAACGAAGGCAGCGTTCTGCCACACGAGCTCACGTTCCCAAAGGCGAAGGCGGACCGCCTCGAGCTACTGCGCGCGACGCATGCGAACACCAGCCCGGTGTTCGGCATGTTCGCCGACGAGGACGGGCTCATGGGCTCGCTCGGCCGCGCGGCAACTCATGAGCGCGCAATACGGGGCGACGCTGCGAGCGGCCTCGCGGCCGAGGCGACGATCGGGACCGAGCGGCACGTGCTCGAGCGTGTCGAGGACAGCGTCACGGTCGAGCGCATCACGTCGGCGCTGCGCGACCAGCGCGTGTACATCGCCGACGGACATCATCGCTATGAGACCGCTTTCAACTACCTCGCGGAGCACTCGGGCGTGGGTCCGAATGCCCCCGAGCGGTACACGCTCGCATTTCTCTGTACGCTCAACGATCCAGGCCTCCGGATCTTCGCCACACACCGCATCGTGCAAGGAGCGGACGAGGCGCTCGAGTCCGCGATCGCGCGGTCGTTCGACGCGGCACCGATCGACCGCGGCGCGCTCGGCGACATCCAACCCGGAATCGTCGTGGCACGCGGCGGCATGTTTCGCGCCCTCGCGCTTCGCCCGTCCGTCGACCTCTCCGCGTTGCCGGCCGCATGGCGGACATTGCCCGTGGCGATCGCGGAGGAGTTCCTGGTGAAGCCCGCGCGCGATGCGGGCGCGGAGATCGCATACGAGCACGACACCGAGCGTGCGATCGCCGGAGGCACGGCGATCCTGATACGGGCAGTAGATCCGCCGACCCTGCAGCGCGTCGCGGACGCCGGCGAGAAGATGCCGCAGAAGACGACGTACTTCTATCCGAAGGTGCCATCCGGGCTGGTCCTAAGGACGCTCGACCCGTAGCGGCGGTTTAGCGGTAGGCGAAGCGTGGACGGCCGATGTCCGCGATGAAGCTCAGAAGTGCGAACAGCGTGACCAGCACCATCGCGCTTGCAGTAAGGGCCGCCGCATCGCGATTCGCGATGGATTGCAGCGCGACATAGCCGATGCCGTTCCAGTTGAATATGTACTCGACGATCGGCAGGCTGGCGAACGAAACGCGGAGGCCAGAACCCAGGCCTTCGAACACGACCGGCAAGGCGTGTGGCAGAACGTGAACGCGGACGATCCAACTCTGGAACAGACCCTTCGCATTCGCCGTGGTCACGAACTCCGCCTCCATCACGTCGCTCACGCGCGCCGCGGTGAGCTGAGCCGTGATCGCCAGCGCCGGGACGGCGACCGCCAGGAGCGGCAGCACGATGTGCTCGTCATAGCCGAATCCATACACGGGCAGAAAGCGACTGCCGGTCGTTGGGTTCGCGCCGAAAACGATGACCGCGATCTGCAGGAAGTAGGCGATGAAGAACGAAGGGATCGCGGCGGTCAGCCCGGTCGCCGCGAGCAACGCACCGCTCGCGAGGGCGCGTCGCCGCACGATCGCAGCGACCGCGCCCAGAAAGACTCCCAGCGTCAAGGCGATCAATGCCGCGCCCACGAGCAGTGCGAGGCTGCGCAACGCCGCTTCAGCGATGAGCCCCGGCAATGACTGCTCGTAGAGGACCGTGAGCGCCTCGCCGCAGCTCCGGGTGAAGCCGGGTCGACAGGCCGACCCAGGGCCCAGGCGCATGTCATATGCGGCGTACTGCGTCATCGCGCGAGGGACGATGACCGCGAAGATCGCCCACAGCACGAACGCCACCGCCGGGATCCGTGCCGCGCGCACAGCGATGGTCATCGGCGTAGCTCCGGCGCACTCTGCGCATCACGGCCGGCGATATAGCCGAGGAGCGCGGCCGTGTCAGGGCGGAGGTCACCCGCGCCACCCGCTCCAAGGACGACAACGGAGCGCGATTTCGGGAACGCTTGGATCCCGGGCCAGGTGAAGTCATCTCCGGCGGACCCGCGTGTGATCAGAGCGCGCGCACCCGACCGTTGCGCGTACTCGTCGAACGCGGGGATCAGATCCGACGAGTTGGTATCGAAGCGAAGACGTTCGCCTTCGAGATCATCAAGTACGACGATGAGATCCCAGTTCGTCCGGCCGAGACGCTCAGCCACCTGCCGCGCATTGCCAGGCGCATCGGCGGTGCGATCGAAGACGACGAACGCGACCTCCTCGCCCGTCTGGTCCGCAAGTGCGCGGATCGTGCTGGCGAGCGCGTCCAGGGCGGGCCGCGAGCTGAGGCGCGTCCCCGGAGTGACTGCCCATACGAGGATCCGCGGGGCGTCGCCGGTCGTGCCAACGAGGCTCCGCGGCGTCGCCGCAACGCGCTCCACCGGCAGCTCGAGGTGCGCCGTCACTCCGAGGTCGCGCGCGTGTGTGCGCTGGAAGACCGCGTCGTCACTTTGCACGATCCCGGTTTGGGTCGTCGACGGCAGGCCGACTATCGCTGCGTGTTGCATCCCGTTCCAGATCGCGCTCGGAGACACGCCGAGAGGGCCGAGGATCCGCTCGGCCGCGCGCAGGCTCAGCACGATCACCGGCGGTCGGTCGGCTCTCTCGATCGGGACGGATTCGCCGAGACGTTTGTACGGATTCAACCGCCCAAGATTGTTCGTCGTCTGCGGCAGCGTGGGTAGGAATGGATCGATGTAGAGCACCGCTCGAGCCCCGCGCTTGAGGGCGTTCGTCACCGTACTCTCGAAGTCCTGCGTCACGGTCGAGAAGCGCGAGCCGGTCCTGATGTTCGGAGTCTTGAAGATGACCGCGATCTTTCCGCGCACGTCGACGGCCTGGTAATCGTCGGGCCAGTCCTCTATGACCTTGCCGAAGCTCGGTCCGCTGAAGATCTGCGTCGCGACCGCGGGGTGGTCCGAAGGCGAGAGGCCCCAACCGGCGAAGACGAGCGGCGCGTCGAACACGCCGCCGCCCGACGCGAAGTACAGCACCGGAAGGAAGTCAGTCGGGGCGTCGGCTTCCTCGCTGAGCACTCCCGCGCGCGGCACGCTGATGCTGGCCGGACCGGTCTGGGCCAGCATGCTGACCTGCCGCTCCACGACGTAGCTCGATCCGATCGGGCGCAGCCCGCCCTCCGCGAACGCACTCTCTATCGGCGCTCCGATGGTCACGCGCTCGCGCGCCGCATCGGCCCACTCGCGTGCGGCGGCGTAGCGCTCGGGGATGAGCAGCATTCCGACCACTCCGGCGACGCAGAGCAGGGCTAGTGCGGCGGCACCCCCGGAACGAAGGTCGTAGAACGCATTCCTGCGCTGGTATTGACGCGCAATGCCGAGACCGAGCGCTGAGATCCCCATCGCCGCCAAGGCGAAGGCCACGCCTGGAACGAGAATGACCCAGCGCGTCGTCCAGAGGTTCTCGAGACTGCGGCTGTTCGCGAGGATCCCGCCCCACTCGGGGATCGTCGAGGTGAACTGACCGGAGAGGAGCCGAGTCGCGCCGATCGTGTAGCCGAGGACTCCGAGCTCGGCAACGGCGACGAGTGACGCGACCGACTGCTGCGCGGTGGACACCGCGAGCATCGGGACCAGGTGCGGCAGATGGTGCCGCCCGAAGAGCGGCGCGCGACGTACCCCGAGTGCGAGCGCGCTCTCACTGAACTGCGAACGCGTGAGGCGGTCGAGCTCGGCGCGAGCGATCCGGTAGGGACCGGCCCAACCGGTGAGCAGCAGCGCGCCGATGAACGTGTAGAGCTGCGGATCGCTGCGTACGACGACGAGGACGACGAGCAGGGCAACGAGCGTGGCGGGAACAGCTGAGACGATCTCGGCGAGCGAATCGGCGACCGTGCGCATCGGGCGCCACCAGCTCGCGACCAGGGCGATGAAGAGTCCGCACACGACTCGTGAGATGCCCGCCGCAGTGGCGATGACGAGGGTCGCTCGCGCGCCGGCGAGCACGACACTGAACAGGTCTCGGCCGAGACCATCCGACCCCAGCGGATAGACCTCGCCCGGCGCGTACGGCGGCCGCAGCGGAGGTCGACTCAGGACCATGTAGATCGTCTCGTACGGCGCGATGCGCTCTCCGAAGAGGACCACGAATAGCAGCCCGAAGAACGCGAACATGCCGATGGCGAACCACGGATCGATGCGGCGCATGCGAATGACGTTACCGGCTAAGTGCGATTCGGGTTCCGTTTACGTAGCTACATCGGTCATCCAGTCCTCGGCGCCCACATCGAGATGCTCGATCGCGGCGCGAATCTGAGCCCTCTTGACCGGACCGAGCCAGGGCCAGATCGCCTTGATAGCGGCGCTGCACACATGTCTGCCGTTCGCCTCCCAACGGTATTGAGGCAAGCGCGACCACGGACTGGGGACCATGCGCGGACCGGTTACGGTGCCGACACCCACGACGGAACGAAAGCGGAGCAGCGTCTCAGGGACGTCGGTTGCCGACGCCTGGGGTACCGACATTTGGGCGCCGCGCCAGGACGACCTCATGTGCGGTTTCGCGTATGCGCCAAACGTGCCCTCGCCGTCGAAGAGCCCGGCCGCCCAGGCCGCTTCAGAGTCGCGACCGCTCGACTCATCAACTGGACCAGGCGATGAACGCTGCATGCGAATCGCGGCGGCAGCAAACTGTTCGCGCTTCTCGCGGCTCAGGTGTCGCCAGAGCAATGCCCCAACGGCGTCCACGTCAACGTTCGTCGTGATCTTCCAGTAGTAGAGGCCGTCATATGGCCCGGTGATACTGCCGAGGCGAACGATCTCCCTGAAGCGCAACAGAACGGAGGGCGTCTGGCCGGGCATTCCACCTTGGCTGACTGCCATTTGTCGTCGCGGGATCTTGTTCGGCTTGGTCAGGTAGGTCGAGGTCGAACCTTCGCCGTCGAAAATGCCCGCGGCCCACGCGACATCGTGTTCGGTGCGTTCTTCCATCTAGTAAGACATCGGCAGCGGATTGACGCGGCGGAGATGGCGGGATTCGAACCC
>Ga0137373_10007580_pt1 | contig 11521 bp, 13 predicted proteins | sample SagtaG_5_FD_104912 | JGI IMG/M metagenome (GOLD analysis project Ga0137373, IMG submission 104912) | Vadose zone soil microbial communities from Sagehorn Ranch, Mendocino, California, USA - Sage1_R_80_16 metaG | ecosystem: Environmental > Terrestrial > Soil > Vadose zone | place: USA...
CAGCGTCATCACGCTGCCGCCGCCGGCCTTCGTGAAGAGTGGCAGCGCCGCGCGGCACAGCGACACCAACGTGTAGGCGCTGATCTCCACCGCCATCAGCACGCCGTCGCGCGAGATCTCGTGGAAGCGGCCCTTCAGATCGTCGACCGGGGCGAATGCGATGGAGTGGACGAGGATGTCGAGACCCTCCCAGCGACGATCGATCTCGGAGATGAGCGAGGCCACATCGTCGGGTTTGGCGGCGTCACAGAGGAGCACCGGCATCGACTCGTGATCCGGCAGCGTGTCCACCAGCTTGGTCACATTGTCTTTGAAGCGATCGTTGAGATAGGTGAAAGCGAGACGGGCGCCCTCGCGCTGGAAGCTCGTCGCGATACCCCACGCGATGCTCCGCTGATTTCCGACCCCCACGATGAGCGCGCGCTTTCCTTCGAGCAGACCCATACCCGTCACCTCCGCGTCTCGCGCATCATCCCAGAACGCGCCCACCCATGCACCGCAATTCGACTACAGCCTGTCTGCATCCAACTCGGCGCGTGAGAGCTCCATTAGGTAATGCTGCGGCTCGCGCGACTCGGGCTCCAGATAGTTCTTGAGGAAACGGAAACCGGCCTTGTCGTACGCGCGGATCGCGGCAACGTTGCTCTTGGTGGGCCCAATGACACACAGATCGACACCGTAGCGCGCGAATCCGACATCGCGTAGGAACGCGCGGATAAGGGCCGGGCCGTGACCGCGGCCGATCAGCTCGGGCTCGCCGATGAAGAGATCGATCCCCATCGCCGGCCTGCCCAGCGCCACCATCGCCGCGTAGTCGGGGTGGTCATCGATGCGGTAGCTCTGGATCTCACCGATCGGACGGCCGTCGAGTTCGACGACGAAGTAGTCGGTCGGGTCCGCGCCGCGCATGGCGAGCCGGTACTCGGCGATCGTGTCGTCGGGATACGTATCGCCGGCGACATCGTCATACTAACGCCGCACATGCGGACGCAGCAGCCAGGCACGAACGAGATACAGATCCTCCTCGCGCCGGGGCCTGAAAGTGAAGATGGGCGCGGCTAGTTCCAGCGACCGCGGCGCTCGTCGTCGTCCACGCGGCGGCCACGCCAGTACTTCAGGTCACCGCCTCCCGCGCGTGGCCGTCCGAGATCGGCGGTCACCACGAGGACGCCGATCGCGAGCGCCGCCGGAATGACGACGCCGAGAGGGCCGGCGACGCCCCAGGTGAGCGTCTGGCCGACCGCCCACGCGACGCAGATGAGGAGGAAGCGCAGGATCGCGGCCTGTCCGCGTGTCATGCGACCGATGGGCGGTGCACGAATGAGGCCTGCTGCGCCCACTCGCCACACTGCGAGAGCTCTTCTTTCGACACCCACTCGCTCCTCACTGCGAGACGAAGCTCATCGCGCAGCGTCGTCTGCAGCATCTCAGGGCCGTCGGTGTTGAAGCTGAAGCGCACCTTGTGCTTCTTGAACGTCGCGATGAAGCGACCGAGCTCCTCGGCGTCCTTCACCACCTGAGTGTGCAGGTTGGAGCTCGGGCAGATCTCGAGCAGCACACCACGCTCCGCGAGGCGCTTGCAGAGCGCGGCGTTCTCCGCGGCATGGATGCCGTGTCCGATCCGCTCGGGCTCCAGGTGTTGGAGCACCTCGTCAACGGAGTGCCAGTCCTCGTCCTCGCCCGCGTGCACCGTGAGGCCGAGACCCGCGCGACGTGCCTTCGCGAAGAGCGCCGCGTAATCGCGGTACTGGAAGTCCGGGTGCGTCGGTCCCGCGATGTCGATCCCGACGACGCCCCGGTGCCGGTAGGCGATGGCCTTGTCGACGATGATCTCGTTCAGCGCGTACGTGAAGGTGCGATCCAGACAGAAGATCAGGCCCGCGCGCACTGGGTACTCGAGACGTGCGCGATCGAGACCGCGGATCGACGCCATGATGATGTGGTCCAGGTCCTGCTCGCCGCCCCGGTTCCGCTTCATCGGGTTGTAGCGGAGCTCGAGCGTCGTGATGTTCGCCTTCCGGTACGCGCCGCCGACGACCTCGTACACGGACTCCTCCACCGCCAGGGGGCTTGACTGGATCAGCTCGGTCCAGCGGTAGAGCGCGAGGAAGTCCTCGAACGACTTCCGCTCCTTCTTCCCCACGGTGATGAGGTCGACGAATTCCCAATAGTCCTTCGTCGGGAGGCGGATGCCCTGCTTCGCCGCGATGCCCCACATCGCCGCCGGGTCGACCGAGCCGCCAAGATGGACGTGGAGCTCCGTGAGCTCATCGCCGAGTGGGTGCGGCAGTCCTTAGCTTCCCTGCTCGCGCGTCGGTGGGCGGCGCACCCTCCGTCGGCGCCGCGGCGCGGCGGGCTTTCCCTCAGGGTGCTCGCGCCAGATCACATGTCCATCATCGTCAGGCGACGCGATGCGCACCAGGCGGTCCCAGACCTCGGCACGCCGGAGCTCTTCCTCGGCGGTCTGGCGAGAGACCTCTCGCTCAAGCATGACATCGCAGTCGTACGGCGATCCGATGACGCGCCAGCCGTTCTCGGTCAGGTGATCCAGGAGCCAGGCGATCTCGGTCAGCCGCTTCGGTTGCTCGGAGACGTACTCGCGCAGCCACGCCGAGTACGAGCGCTTCCGAGTGTCGGGGTCCTCGCGGTCAAGCTCGTCACGGACGGTCCCAAAGACGTGAATGAGGATGTAGTTCGGACCGGCCACGGGCGAAGTCTAGGGCTGGCTAGCCCCGCTCCTCAACGAAGCGGTAGCCGCCATCGGAGTCCTTCGCGATGACGACGAGCGCGCCGCTCTTGAAGCCTGCCTGGCCCTTGAGAGCGGGGCAGATGAGGTGATAGTGCTCGTGCTCCGGCGGGACGCACACACAGTTCTCGGACTTGATCTCAGCATCGAAGCGCCGCGCGCCAATACGAAGGGCGACGCGCTCGCCAGGATTGGGGAAGAGCTTCCACGCGTCCTTGGTGATCAGGATCCTGGCCTTGCGGACATCTTCGGAACTGAGGCGGTGACGGTAGGTGGATCGGGAAACACTCATTGGTACGTCTATTTTCGCACGAAAACGGCCCGCGCGCGGACCGGCCGTACGACCCCTCGTTCGGCCCATTTTGGGCCGCTTGCGCTAGCCGAACGCAGCCGGATCGTCCAAGAACCGCATCAGATGCACCACGGGCACGCTGGAACCCGCCGCTCGAAGCCCCGCGACGATCTGCAGGATGCAGCCCGGATTCGCGCTCACGACGACATCCGGCCGCGCGGCAAGGATGGCTGCGACCTTCTGTCGCTGCAGCTCCTGTGAGATCTCGGGCTGCGTGAGGTTGTAGATCCCCGCGCTGCCGCAGCAACGCTCGGCGTCGGCGATCTCGGCGATGGTGACGCCCTCGATCGCGCGTAGCAGCGCGCGCGGCTGCGTGCGGATGCGTTGGCCGTGCGCGAGGTGGCAAGCGTCCTGGTACACGATGCGGATCGGACGCCCGACCCGGTCCGGCCGTGGACGCGCGACCTCCGTCACGTCGCGCACGCGCGCGCCGAAAGCGCGGCCGCGCTGGGCCCAGGCCGGATCCTCGTGGAGCACGTCTCCGTAGGCCTTCAGGTGCGCACCGCAGCCCGCCGCATTCACGACCACCGGAAGGTCGTTGCGGGCGAACGCGTCGATGTTCAGTCGGGCGAGCTCCCGCGCGTGCTCGCCGTCGCCGGCATGTGCGTGCAGCGCGCCACAGCACCGCTGCTCGATCGGCACGGTGACACGGTGCCCGTCGCGCTCGAGGACTCGCACCGTGGCTCGCTCGGTGTCGCCGAACGCCTCCCGCATCACGCACCCAGCGAACAGGCACACGTCCGCGTCCGCGCGGTCCGCTAGCGCGAACGGCGCGCCTTCGGCGCGTGGAGCGAGGGCGCTGAGCCACGAGAGGCGGCGCGGCCCGATGCGCCGCGCCAGCGAAGCCAGCCCGCTGCGCACGACGAGGTCGGTGAGCTTCGTCATAACGGCCAGTCGCCGCGGGCGCGCGATGGTCTCGAGGCCGATCCGCCGCACCGCGCGTCTGACCGGGCCCTCTGAGCTCCGCTCAGCCAGCACTTCTCGTGCGCCTTCCATGATCCGGCCGAACGGAACGCCTGACGGACACGCGGTCTCGCACGCGCGGCACACGAGGCACGCATCGAGATGTCCGGTCAGCGTCGCGCTCGGTGCCGACGGAGAGGACACGAGCTCCCGGATCAGCTGGATGCGTCCGCGCGGAGAGTCCGCCTCCTCGCCGAGGACGCGGTACGTCGGACAATCGTTCAGACACAGCCCGCACGAGATGCACGTGGCGAGATCCTCGGAGCGGACGTGCGTGGAGAGCGACGTGATAGACCCTAGGATACGGTCGCGATGGTGACGACCACGCCCACGCTCGCGGATCGTCTGCGCGAGATCATCCCCGCCGACCACGTCATCGACGACCCCGCGACGCTGCTCCCCTACGCCTACGACGCCTCGTTCTGGTCGTTGCGTCAGCAGCGGCTGCCCGACGTCGTCGTCGTTCCGCGCTCGACCGCCGAGGTCGCCAGCGTCGTTCGCTTCGCCGACGCGACGGGAACGCCCGTCGTCCCACGCGGCGCGGGCACCGGCCAGACCGGTGGCGCCGTGGCCGCGCGCGGCGGCATCGTCATCTCCTTCGCACGGATGCGGGAGATCATCGAGATCGATCGCCGCAACCTGCAGGCGGTGGTCGAGCCGGGGATCGTGTTCGCCGATCTTCAGGACGCGCTCCGACCGCAGGGCCTCTTCTTCCCACCCGATCCCGGGAGCGGACGTGCGTGCACGCTCGGAGGCATGGCCGCGAACAACGCGAGCGGTCCGCACGCCGTGCGCTGGGGTACGACGTCCGCGTACGTTCTCGGAGCCGAGGTGGTCCTGGCGGACGGATCAGTCATCACCACGGGCGGCGTGCGCTCGAAGGCGCTGAAGTCGTCGAGTGGGATCGACCTCACGAAGCTGTTCGTGGGGTCGGAGGGCACGCTCGGCATCATCACGCGTCTTCGGCTCCGCGTTCAGCCGCGGCCACCGGCGCGTGGCGTCGTGCTCGCCGGATACGCCGCGCTCGAGGATACCGTCGCGTCGCTGGACGACCTCTTCGAGGCCGGCATCCTGCCGTCGACGGCGGAGCTGCTCGATCGGAGCGCGGTAGACGCGCTCCAGCGATGGAAGCCCGACCTCGGCCTGCCCGACGGCGAGGCGGTGCTCTTCATCGAGGTCGAGGGGACGCCCGATCATGTCGCGTCGTCCGTGCGCTACGTCGATGGGATCGTGCGCCGCCGCGCGACCACGACGAAGTTCGCCGAGGCGGAAGCCGACATCGCGAAGCTCTGGGCGGCGCGCAGCGGTCTCGCGGCGGCGGCCGCGCTCGCGCATCCCGACAAGCACCGCATCTTCGCCGGCGAGGATCTCGCCGTTCCGCTCTCGGAGATCCCGCGCACGATCCGCCGCGCTCGTGAGATCAGCGCCGAGCTGCACATCGCGGTGATCTTCTACGGCCACTTCGGCGATGGGAACGTCCATTCCGCGATCCTGGTCGACCCGTCGGACGCCGACGAGGTCCGCCGCGCGGACGAGCTCGCCGACCGTTTGCATCGACTCGCGATCGAGGTGGGCGGCACGGTCACCGGCGAGCACGGCACCGGCGCGGTGCGCCAGCCCTACATGCGCGCGGAGCACGGCGACGCGCTCGATCTCATGCGCAAGGTCAAAGCCGCCCTCGACCCGAAGGGGATCCTCAATCCGGGAAAGATCTTCTAAGCGAGCGCGCGGACTGCGAGCGGTCGCTCGCCGCTCGCATCGACATGGAACGCTCGTCCGCCGGGGCGAGCGCTGACCACCTCGACGAGCCGCTCGTCGTCGTAGCGCGCCGCGACGCCATCCTCGAGCGCGATGCCCGGCGCCATGCCGGCCGCGATCTCACGTGCGTATACAGGGCGACGAGCGTCCTGCGAGTCGTAGTGCGGGCACGCGCTGCCGCTGAGGATGCCGAGGTCATCACCGAGTGCGCCGAGGTTTGGGGTGAACGAGTCCGTGATGCCGCCTTCGAACCAACACAGACAGCCGGCCGACCAGCCGCTGAGCAGTGTGCCGTCGGCGTACGCGGAGCGCAGCGCGTCCTCGACGCCGTGCAGCCGCCAGATCGCGAGCATGCTAGCGGTGTTCCCGCCACCGACGATGACGACATCCTGCGATCGCACGTGCGCGTCGATGTCGTCGACCGTTCGATCGAAAAGCGCAAGATGGCTCGGTTCGCACTCGACCCCCGCGAGCGCCTCGTAGAAGATCAGCAGGTATCCGGCACCGTCGCCTGACGCCGTCCCAAGGAAGAGCCCTTCGGACGCGCGCGGCGCGCTAGGCCGAAGAGATATGTGGTCAGCGCCGGAAAGAGCAGCTGCTGACCGCCGCAGGCCACGATCCGCCTCACCACCCGACGATGCTCCTCAGGCCGGCCGCGTCGCGCCGCGGGAGACGATGAACGCGACGGCGGCAAGGACAATGGTGGCCCCGATGAGCATCGACGGCTTCACAGACTCGTTCAGAACGACGGCCCCGAGGAAAACGGCCACCACCGGATTCACATAGGCATAGGTGGAGACGACCGACACCGAGGTGTGCTGAAGCAGCCAGGTGTACGCGGAGAAGGCGACGAGCGAGCCGAACACCACCAGGTACGCCATCGCCGCGAGCGACGCGGTCGAGAACGACGACGGATCCGCTCGCGCCGGCTCCCCGATCACCACGGCGACCACCATAAGAAGCGCGCCCCCGGCCAGCATCTGCACGGCGGTCGACGCGAGCGGATCGCGCGGCGTCCGCAGCCGCGGCGACGCGAACGTACCGAGCGCCCACGAGAACGTCGCTCCGACGACCGTGAGGAGCCCGAGCTGGTCGATCTCGCCGCTCGCGCCGCGCGGGACGACGAGAAAGGCGACGCCGGCGAAGCCCACGAGCACGCCTGCCACCAGTGACGCACTCATGCGGTCGCCGGCGACGAGCCCGAACACGACGATCCACAGCGGCACGGACGCGACCACGAGGGCGGTGAGCCCGGACGGCACCGTGCGCTCGGCGAGCACGACGAGGCCGTTGCCGCCCGCGAGCAGCAGTGCGCCGACCAGCGCCGCTCCACCAAGCTCCGCACGGTCGAGGCGCAACGCGCCGCGCCCGTGTCGGGCGATCAGCCAGACGCACAGGAGCGAACCGGCCAGGAGGAACCGCAGACCGGCCGAGAGGAACGGCGGAAGCGTCTGCACGGCGATGGCGATCGCCAGATACGTCGATCCCCACACGAGGTAGACGACCCCGAGCGCGGACCAGACGAGGACGCGCGACGAGCTAGTGGATGTAGCCGTAGTCGGCGAAGAGCAGGCGCAGGAAGAGCGCGCCGCAGAGGATCACGAACCCGACGCGCTGCGAGAGGATCGCGCGCGGATTCTCCTTGCCAACGAGCGCGACCTGGCCCCAGAAGAAGAGGACGAAGCTGAGCTCGGTCCACATGAAGAGCGCGTGGTAGTAGCCGAGCGGCGTCCATTCGAACGGCCGCGTCATGGTCCAATTCAGCAGAGCGTTGAGCGCCTGATAGAGATGGACCGCGACAGTGAGAACGCCGGCGCCGAGAACGGCCCCTACCAACTCGGTAGCGCGTGGTCGGCGGCGCCACGCAACGAGCTGGCTCGTTATGAAGACGTTGACGAGCGGGACGAGGAGACCATCGCCCACGACGGCGGACGTGTACATGAGGGTGGTCCGGTACTCGCTGACGATCGGATCGGCGCGCCAGTTCAGGTAGACGTTACCCGCCGCCTGCACAATGAACGCGAAGAACAGCGTGGCGAAGAAGACGCTGGCAAGCAGCAGCCATGGGCGTTGTTCTACGGCCGAGACCGTACGCAGCATCTCCCCTCCCTCGACGCGGGCGTGTTCGGGCTGAAACCCTAGCAGACTCAGTGCTTTGGAGCCCCAAAAACGCCCGCCAGGTACGACCGGCGATCGACCCGGGAAAGCCGGCTTGCGGTCGCCCGGCCGATCAGCGGGGTATGGCGGGCCACCGCCAGCCACTCGACAACCGGCCAGAGGTCCTCCTCAGCGGTCATCCAGCCGAGGCGGTCGAAGCGCGTCAGGGACAGCGGACGGGAGTACGCGCGTAGGCTGCGGTCCCCGTCCCAGTTGAAGTAGTCCTCGAAGTAGCTCAAGACCAGCTCGCGGATCGTCCGGTAGACCGGCGCGCGGAAGCGGAGCCCCGAGAACTTGGACGTTGCGACCGAACCCCAAAGACCGCGGTCCCGGTAGACCGCGAGCACGTGGTCGTCATCGTCGTCGGCCTCGAGGTCGACGAGCAAGGGCGGTCGCCCGTTGACGCGGAACGCGGCGGCCGCGAGGAAAGCTCCTTCCGCGCAGTGAGCGGTGCGGTCGCGCATCACGCGACGCGGAGATCGCACGGTGTCGCCATCCGGCTCGAGGTTGTACGCGAGGTCGTCGAGATAGCGCTGCACTTTCTCTGGCGTCGAGAGGCGACGCAGGATCACGGTCTCGGCGCGCGTCAGCCCATACATGCGTGTCAGTCTCTAGCATTCCGCAGATGCACGCGGCCTATGACGTCGTCATCCGCGGCGGCACTGTCTACGACGGCTCGGGCGCTTCCCCGTTCGACGCGGATGTCGCGATCGATGGCGACCGCATCGCCGCGATCGGCAAGATCGCAGAGCGCGGGCGCGCTGAGCTCGACGCCGCCGGCCTCGCGGTCGCGCCCGGCTTCATCAACATGCTCAGCTGGGCGACGACGTCGCTCATCGCCGACGGCGGGTCGCAGAGCGACATACGCCAGGGCGTGACGCTCGAGATCTTCGGCGAGGGCTGGTCTCTCGGTCCGGTCAACGACACGATGCGGCGCGAGCAGATCGAGCAGCAGGGCGACATCAAGTACGACATCCCCTGGACGACACTGGCGGAGGCACTCGACACGATCGCCGCGCGCGGCATCTCGCCGAACATCGCCTCCTTCGTCGGCGCCGCCACCGTCCGCATCCACGAGCTCGCGCACGAAGATCGCCGGCCGACGTCCGACGAGCTCGGACGCATGCGAGGGCTGGTCGATGCGGCGATGCGCGACGGCGCACTCGGAGTTGGCTCCGCTCTCATCTACTCGCCGGCGACCTACGCCGATACCGACGAGCTCGTCGCCCTCGCCGAGGCAGCACGTCGCCACGGTGGCATGTACATCTCCCACATACGAAGCGAGGGCAACCGCCTCGTCGAGGCCGTCGACGAGGTCATCGAGGTCGCACGCCGCGCGAAGGTCCCCGTGGAGATCTACCACCTCAAACAGGCCGGCCGCTCGAACTGGACGAAGCTCGATACGGTCATCGATCGCGTCGAGCGCGCCCGAGCCGACGGCCTCGCCGTCACCGCGGACATGTATCCGTACGAGGCCGGCGCGACGGGCCTCAGCTCATGTTTCCCGCCATGGGCGCACGAGGGCGGACTGCGCGCGACCCTCGCACGCCTCCGCGACGCAGCGCAGCGCGCGCGCATCCGCGACCAGATGGCGCGTCCCGGTACGGATTGGGAGAACCTCTACGAGGCCGCCGGCACGCCGGACGGGGTCGTGCTCGTTTCATTCAAGAATGAGCGGCTCAAGCCGCTCACCGGACGGACGCTCGGCGAGGTCGCCGCGCAGCGCGGCGCCGACCCGCGGGACGTTGCGATGGACCTGGTGTTGGAGGATGAGAGTCGCGTAGGCATGGTCATCTTCATGGCCGCACCGGAGAACCTGCGCCGCGAGGTCGCGCTCCCGTGGATGAGCTTCGGCTCGGACGCCGGATCGATCGCGCCGGAAGGCGTGTTCCTGAAGTCGCAGCCGCACCCGCGCGCCTACGGCACATTCGCGCGGGTGCTGGGTCGATTCGTTCGCGAGGAGAAGGCCGCGCCCCTCGAGGACGTGATCCGGCGCATGACCGGCTTTCCCGCGACGAACCTCAAGCTCGACCGCCGCGGGCTGCTACGCCTCGGCCATTTCGCGGACGTCACGGTGTTCGATCCCGAGACCGTCCGCGACCACGCGACCTACGCCGAGCCGCACCGATACGCGACCGGTATCGCGCACGTGCTCGTCAACGGAACACCGGTCCTCCGCGACGGGGAGCACACCGGCGCACGGCCCGGGCGCGTCGTCTTCGGCCCCGCGCGCCGGCCCAGTTAGTCTCTCGCACGATGCCGGTCGACCCGAAGATCGTCGAGCTGCTTGCCGAAGCCGAGAAGATCGACCCGCGACCGATCGAGGCACTCAGCGTTGCTGAGGCTCGCGCTCGCGGCGGATCGGTGAACGCCGCGCCGGCCCTGGCGCCGGAACCCGTTGCCGACGTGCGCGACGTCGTCGTCGACACGCTGCCGCCGATCTCGGCGCGCCTCTACCGGCCGCGCTCGGGCACGCTTCCTCTGCTCGTGTATTTACACGGCGGCGGTTGGGTCGTGGGCAGTGTCGCGATCTCCGATCCGTTCTCCCGCGCGCTCGCGAACGCGAGCGGCTGCGCTGTCATTTCGGTCGAATACCGCCTCGCTCCTGAGGACCGCTTTCCCGCCGCCGCGGACGACGCCTACGCGGCGACGCGCTGGTCCGCGGACCATGCTTCGGACCTCGGCATCGATCCGTCACGGATCGCCGTTGGCGGCTCGAGCGCCGGCGGCAACCTTGCGGCCGTCGTCGCGCTCATGGCACGCGAACGCGGAACACCACAGATCGCGTTCCAGCTCCTTCATGTGCCGGTGACCGATCACGATTTCGAAACGCCTTCATACCGCGCGAACGGCGCGGGATACGGATTGACGTTGAAAGGCATGCGATGGTTCTGGGATCACTACGCACCCGATCCGAAGGTGCGCGACGAGCCGTACGCGTCGCCGCTGCGCGCGAAGGATCTTTCGGGCCTTCCCCCCGCACACGTCGTGACCGCGGAATTCGATCCCCTTCGTGACGAGGGCAAGGCGTACGCGACGCGACTGCTCGAGACCGGCGTCGCGACGACCTACGTCGAATATCCGGGGATGGTGCACGGCTTCACCGGAATGGCGATGGCGATCCCGATGGGACGCACCGCGATCGACGACATGGGCGCCGCGCTCCGGCGGGCGCTGGCCTAAGCGGTCTTCATCGCGCTGGTCGTTGCCGCGGCCGGCGTCGCGGTCGAGCCGCGGACCTCGAGCTGCGTTTCGAGCACGACCTGCCGTCGCGCGATATGCCTTCCCTCCAAGTGGTCGATGAGCAGTGCCGCGGCGAGCACGCCCATGTCCTCCTGCGGCACATGAACGGTCGTGAGCGGCGGGTCGAATAGCTCGGACTGCGGGATGTCGTTGAAACCGACGACCGATAGATCACGCGGCACGTTCACCCCGATCTCGCGCGCGAGGCGGATCGCGCCGAGCGCGATGAGATCGTTCGCGCCGAAGATGGCGGTCGGGGGCTCTCCGTCGAGCAGCAGGCGCCGCGCGGCGCGATAGCCCGA
>Ga0137373_10007589_pt1 | contig 11514 bp, 10 predicted proteins | sample SagtaG_5_FD_104912 | JGI IMG/M metagenome (GOLD analysis project Ga0137373, IMG submission 104912) | Vadose zone soil microbial communities from Sagehorn Ranch, Mendocino, California, USA - Sage1_R_80_16 metaG | ecosystem: Environmental > Terrestrial > Soil > Vadose zone | place: USA...
AACCCTCGCCGCCGACGCCCATCCGGTTCTGCCAGTTGCGGTTGAAGGACGTGATGGCGCGCTCTCCGCGCCCGAGGGCATCGGGCCCCTGGCCGAAGCACGGCCCGCACCACGACTGGCGGATCGCCCCGCCGACGGATCGAAACACCTGCGCGATCGATTCGCCCGCGAGCCGCGGATCGGGCGATTCGATCTGGCGGCCTACGCCGCCCGAGCCGGGGAACACGGCGAGGCTCTTCGCGACTCCCCGGAACCCCTTTTCCCTCGCCGCGCGGAGGACGAGAGCGGCGGAAAGGAGATCGTCGTAGCTTCCGTTCGTGCAGGAGCCAATCAACGCTTTGTCGAAGCCGAGACGCTCCCGCGCGACTTCGTCGGCGGGGAAGGCATTGCCGGGCGAGTACGGTTTCGCGATCATGGGCTCGACTGAGTCGAGCTCGAGCGTCTCGTCGAGCTCGTAGGCCGCGTCTGGGCCCGGAGTCACGCGCGGGTAGGGCAGCTCCTTGAGAGCGATTCCTTTTGCGCGGTACCAGGCCTCGGTCACCTCGTCCTGCGCGAAGATCCCGTTCAACGCCTCGCCTTCCGCCATCATGTTGGCGATCGTGTTGCGGTAGGCGATCGGGAGCTGCCTGTCCGTGTCCACGAACTCGACGGACATCCCGCCGGACTGCTTCGCTCCCCAACGGCGAAGCAATTCGAGAACGATGTCCTTTCCGCTGGCCCATGGCTGGAGCCGGCCCCGGAAGACGACTCGCCGCTGCTTCGCAAGGGTGAAATAGATGTAGCCGGTGGCCCACCCGAATCCGAGCGTGGTCGAGCCCACGCCGAAGCCGACCGCTCCGTAGGCGCCATACGCGCGGCTGTGGGAGTCGGCGCCGGGGATGAACTGACCCGGCAGCACCAGCCCCTGCTCCGGAAAGTAGAAGTGGAAGATCCCGTCCCCGGGCGTGGCGTAGTAAGGCTTCTCGATTCCGTGGATCCGGGCGAACTCGCGACCGATGGACGTCTGGCGCTCGTCGGCCTCCTTGCCCGTGAACACGAAGTGATCGTTCGCGATCGCCGCCTGGCGCGGGAAGATCGCGTTGCCGCCGGTGATCTCCCGGAACGTATGGATCGCGAACGGAGCGGTACCGTCGGACGCCGGCAGCAGGTCCGCGTACACGCGCAGCGTCGCCCCGGAAGCGACGTTCGAATCCCGGTCCACCCGGTGCGCCCAGACGATCTGCTCCGTCGCCGTCATGCGCCTCGCGGTCTCGGCATCGGGCCAGATGATCTCCGGACACGTTTCGACAGATCGGCGAAACTCCCGGCGCCCGACGGCGAAAATGCCGCCGTTGCATCGGATCTCCTCTTCTTTCGGGGTCAGCGGAACAGGCTCGTACGCCTTTCCCTTCGTCTCGTTCTTCAGCCTGCGCGTCGCGACGTCGAAGGCGAAAACGTCGTCGTCCTCCGCGTCCGCGACCGCCTCCGCGCTCTGAACGACGTGGAGACCGAGGTTGAAAGCGTTGCGGCGGAAGATGTCGCCCATGTTTGCGCCGCACACGACGACGAGCTCGAGCCCGGCCTCCTCGGCAACGCTCTTCAAGCCCGCCGGGCTCATCTCGCGCGACGAGCCGATCGCGAACCGATCTCCGGCGACGAGAAAGGTCTCGCCTCTGTGGACCCGCTCGCGGAAGTCGGGCATGAGGTAGCGGAACGCGCCCGCCTTCCAACGCTCGTCGAGATGCTCCAGGCTTTCCGATACACAGTCCGCGGCAGGGGTGATCTGGTCGGTGTCGATCGCGTCGAGCTTCCGGCCGGGGACTTTGGGATCCCAAAACACGAGTGCCTTCCCGCGAATCGTGCGCGGGCCACCCTCGCCGGCCGCGTCGGAAGCCCGGGGGCCGGGCAGGCGATCGATCGACATGCCCGGCTTCCGATGCGCGGGCTCGATTCGGTGCATCAAGCTAAACCTAACTCTTTTGCAGTCCCGGACCCTGTCGCGGTCCCGCGCCTCGCTCCCTCGTGCGACCACCGCTCTGGCGGCGCAGGACCGAGGAGGAGCAAGAAGCGGGTCGGCCACTCCACACGTAACGCGACAGGAGTCGGCTAAACTCCACTCGAGACGCCGCTTAATTCTCGTGACTTCTCTTCGGATCGTGATCGTGAAGCCCAGCAAGTACGACGAGCAGGGTTTCGTCGAGCGCTTCCATCGGGGCTTCATGCCCAACAGCACCGTGCCGTATCTCGCGAGCATGACCCCGCGCGAGGTGTCGGGAACGCCTTGCGAGGTCCACACCGTCGACGAATACGTCCAGATCGATCTGGACTATTTGTCTCTCTTCGAGGCGCCGCGCGGGGCGAAAACGCTCGTGGCGCTCGTCGGAGTCCAGAGCCACCAGCTTCATCGGGCGCTCGATCTCGCCGCCTGCGCGCTCGACCGGGGCGCCCTCGCAGTCATCGGTGGGCCGCATCCGATGACGTGCGACACGGCGATGCTCCAGAACCGGGGTGTCGCGTTCTCTCTTTCCGAAGCGGGAATCGTATGGCCGGCGATCCTTGAGGACGCCGTTTCGGGCGGGCTGCGTCCCGTGTACGGCGGGGAAGAGCGCTGGCAGAAACAGCTCGACCCCCCGGTTCTCCGTTCTCCTTCGCGGCGGGACCTCCGGCGATACGCGGTTCCGATGCTCGGCGTCTACCCGGCGCGGGGCTGCCCGTACTCCTGCAACTTCTGCTCGGTGATCAAGATCGCGGGCCACGCGGTTCGAAGCCAGCCGCTCGAGACGACGCTCGCGAGCCTCCGCGCCGCGAAGGCGGCTGGAGTGCAGTTCGTGATGTTTACCTCCGACAATTTCAACAAGTACCCGGAGATGAGATCGCTCGCGGAGGCGATGGTCGCAGAGCGGATCGAGCTTCCGTTCTTCGCGCAGTGCGACGCTCAGATCCATCGCGACCCGGATTTGGTCGCGCTTCTCGCGCGGGCCGGGTGCTTCCAGATGTTCGTGGGCGCGGAGTCGTTCAACACGGCGACCCTGCGGCAGGCGCACAAGTTCCACAACGATCCGGGGAAGTACGCGCGCATCGTCGCCCTCTGTCGCGAGAACGGGATCACGACGCATTTCTCGAACATCCTCGGGTTCCCGGCGGACACGGAGGACGGCATCCTCGAACACCTGTCGACTCTTCGAAAGCTGGCCCCCGACGTTGCGTCCTTCTACATCCTCACCCCGATTCCCGGCACGGAGCAGTACGACGACTTCCTGCGCGACGGTTGGATAACGGAGACGAACCTGGATCGATTCGACGGGACGACGGTCACCTGGCGCCATCCGAACCTCTCGAAGGGGGAGTTGCGCCGGCTTCTCTTCCGCTGCTACCGCGGGTTCTATCCGGCCGCGGACGTCGCGTCGAAGCTCTGGCGGATCTTCCGCCGGCGGCGCGACTACCGCTCTTTCGCGGCTCTTTTCGCCGTGTCCGGGCTCTCGGTGATGTCGCGGATGGCGAGCGCTCGCGGTCTGCACCCGATGGCCGGGGGAATCGGTCGCATGCGAAAGGATCGGGCGAGCGACTATTCCGGCCTGCGCCGCCGGACTTTCGGCATCGACCTCGCGCCGCTGCCTTCGAGCCTCCCACTCTCGAAGGAGGACGAAGAGATCAACCGCCGCGCGAAGCTCGTGACGGCCTAGGCGGGGCAGGCGGGCTCAGTCGGACCAGTCCTCGCTCGGATCCTTCGCGAGGGCTCCGAAGAGCCCTCTGGAGAATCGACCGGGTCGTTGTGGAGGTTACATCGCCGCCTTGGCGGTGCGGTGAATCTCCGTCGCCCACATCTTCCCGTCCTTTTCCTTGTAGTCGAAGTGAATCGCGTCGCCGGCCTTGAGATCCTCGACCTTCGCGTCCTTGACCTTCGTGGTCTCGTTCCAGTAGAGCGTCCAGCTCTGGTCGTGCTCACCCGCGACGACGATCATCTTCTGGTCCATGTCGATGCTGGTGATCTTTCCCTCGTGCGGACGCCTGGCTGCGTAGAGAGCGGCGTCGACGCAGAGAAAGGCGATCAGGGAAATCGTGAGAGCCTTCTTCATGACTGACCTCCTCGAGGTATCAACCTCTCGATGGAGTCGAACACGGCTTCCATGAACCCCGGGTGAATGGTAATCCTGCGATCGCGCCGCGCCGGGACCGGTCGGGCACACCGCTTGCTCCGATACCCCGAGAGGAGTTGACGGGAGCGGGTGAGGTCTACTCCGTCGATGGCAGACTGTTCGCGGACAAGGAGGAACCATGCTCACGAGGAAGCCATTTCCGACAGCCGTTCTCGTGGTTACGGCGTTGATCGTTTCGGCCGCCTGTCGTCCGACCCAGACCGTTCAGCGGCAGACCGACGATGCCGGAATCAAGACCAGGATCAAGGCGAAGCTCGCGAGTGACGTCGGCGCCGCGACGATCACAGCCGTGGAAGTGAATGTGACGAACGGCGTCGTGACCCTGGCTGGGCCGGTCGCGAGCGAGCAGGAAAAGCAGAAGATCGAGGCGGCGGCCCGGTCCGTCGAAGGCGTCGTCAGCGTCACGAGCAACCTGCAGGTCACGGCGGCTCCGGCCACCTCGCCTCAGCCGGCCACGAGCTCCGCCCCGGCATCCGCGCCGTCCCCTCCGAGCGGGAACAAGCCGCTCTATGTCCCGTTCCCGACGCCGACACGGGCGCCCTAGCCGAACTCCCGGAACGTACGGGTTGCGGACGGCGACCGGACCTACCGTTTCTTCGCGAATCGGGCGATCTCGTTTTCGAAGCCGGGCAGGATCGACCGGATGAACGCGTTCTCGAGGAGCTTTCCGATGACCTCCCCCGGGCTCGCGTGAGGGTTCGAGACCGGACCGGAGATGTCGGCGACCGTCACGACTTCCTTGCGCTTCTTGTTCTTCAGAATGTCGGCGAGGCCCTCGATGACTCCTTCGTAGAGCTTCTTGAAGAACGGCTTGTTCTTGTCCTGCCCTGGATCGTAGACGTTCATGTCCTTGAAGATCGGCTTGACGTAGCCGTCGATCCGGCCGTCCTTCACCTTTAGCTGGGTATAGACCGAGAACTCGCCCCCGGCCACGTCGAACTTCCCGTAGGCGCGCCAGAGGTCGTTCATAGAGGTCATCCGCGTGCCTTCGATTCTCAGGTTGAGGTCGAAGTCCGCTCCGGTCCGCTGCGGCCGGAAGGTCGCGTGCGCGACGGTCTTCCCGCTCCCCATGAAGCTGCCGGTCAGATCGGCCACGGCGCGGCCTTCGATCGTCTTGTTGCTGAGATTCGTCACCCGCAGGTTGGCTCCCGAAAGGAACAGCCGGTACGAAGGCGTCTTCACGCGGTTGACGATCGCGAGCGTGCTATTGCGGATCTCAAACTGATCCAGCCGGATGTGCATCCCCGGCTTGTCGCTCGCCTTCCTGACCTCCTCGCCCACCTTCTGGGCGCGCTTCGCCTCGACCGGCGCGGTCGACGCGGTGTGGATGTAGTCCAGGCGGACCCGGTCGATCAGCAGGTCCTCGATCCGCGCAGTCTTGACCGTCGGGGCGAACTCAACCTGTCCGTGGGTCGTTAGGAAACCGTTGTGGATCTCGAGATTCGAGTGGCGCGAGAGCATCGGCCGGAAGTAGTCGAGCGGGACGCTCTCGAAGGAAAAAAGCGTGTTGAAGCCCAGATACGGCTGGGCGAGGAAGTTCGCGTGTCCGTCGATCTCGGCGCGGCCGGTGTCGAAGACGATCCCCTCCGCGTGGACCGGCGAGGGGTAGACGCGATCGGCGGAGCGGATGTTACGGATGTTGTTCGCGCGGAAAAACAGGTGGGTGACTTTCAACGGCCTCGTCGGGTCCTGGTCGATGTAAGTGAAGCTGCCGTCGTTCAGTTGAAGGAGGTTGATCTTCAGGGGATAGATCGCGTAGGCGGCGTCCTGCCATCCGCGCTTGTGGAGCGGGACTTCGTCGCTCGCCTCCTTCCGGAGCTGCGGCAGGTTCACGTAGATCTGCGGCTGGTCGAACTGAAAATCCGAGACCAGCTTCAGTTTCAGGAGCTCGCTCCACTGAACGCTCGCGTGAAGGCGAGGGAGGAGAGCGACCGGGGGCTCCGGATGAGCGTTCTGGCGGATCGAGACGTCGTGGAGGGTGACCGAGAGCCCGATCAGATGGAAGTCGAGATCCTGGATGTGCGCGGTGTAGCCCGTTAGCCTCTGGTTGATGTTCTTCTCCATCGCGCGCCGCATGGGCTCGTCCACGAAGAGGGACGCAATCGCGATCAAAACGAGGATCCCGAGGAGGATTCCGAGGAGTTGAAGGGTGTGTTTCGAGAAGTGAAAGCCAGCGTGGCCGATTTTCCCGAGGAGAGTCGGGTGCTTACCGGGCCCCCTCTTCGGAGTCTCGGGAGGTGCTTCCTTTGGTCGGGGCGCTGTCGAAGCCATCGATCACCCTTCCGGTCTGTGAGGGCAATCCACGTGCCAGAAGGAGCCTCCGCGGAATAACCTCTTGTCCATGAAGAGCGAGGTCCTTTTCGAAGGCGATCATCTTGTGTTTCGGCGCCGCCGCGGCTGGGAGTACGTGGAGCATCGCACGGCGAAAGAGTCCGTCATGGTCGTCGCGCTGACGGAAGACCAGAGTGTCGTCCTCGTCGAGGAGCTGCGCCCGGCGGTCGACGCGCGCGTGATCTGCCTTCCCGCCGGACTCGTCGGCGACGAAGGACCGGAGGACCGCGAGAGCGCGGCCCGGCGCGAGCTCACCGAGGAGACCGGCTACGAAGCGTCCAGGCTCGAGCCTCTCGGGAGAGGGCCCGGCTCCGCGGGCATGTCTTCGGAGATCGTGAACTTCTTCCGGGCGCGCGGCGTGCGCTTCGCGGGCGGTCAGGGAGATCGGGAGAAAGAGGAGATTCGCGTTCACGTCGTTCCTCTGGGGGAATTGACCGTTTGGGCGCGCGATCGCGAGACGGAGGGAATCCTGATCGACCCGAAGATGTGGACCGGCCTCTCTCTCTCGAGAGATCGGCCGTGATGCGGCGTTACGACCTCGTCACGTTCGACTGCTACGGAACTCTGATCGACTGGGAGGACGGGATCGGATCGGCGTTCGTTCGCGAAGCGGCGGGAGACGGAGTCTCGCTCGATCCCTCGCACGTCCTCGCCGCGTACTACGAGGTCGAGCCCGAGGTCGAGGCGGCGGACTTCCGGCTTTATCGCGAGGTCCTCTCCGAGTCGGCGATGCGCGTCGCGTCGCGGCTCGGATGGAGGCTTCGGAAGAAGCGCGCGGACTTTCTCGCGGCGTCGCTCCCGGAATGGCGCCCGTTTCCCGACGTCAATCCGGCGCTCGTGGAGCTCGTCGGTGCCGGGTATCGGCTCGGGATCCTGTCGAACGTGGACGACGATCTGCTGCGCGAAACCCGGCGTCACTTCCCGGTCGCTTTCGAGGTCATCGTGACGGCGCAGCAGGTCCGCTCGTACAAGCCGGCGCCCCGGCACTTCCTCGAAGCGCGCCGGCGGACCGGCGACGAGCCGTAGCTTCACGCGGCGCAGAGCTACTTCCACGACGTGGTTCCGGCGCGAGCGCTCGGGATCCCGGTCGCGTGGATCAATCGGAAAGGGGAGCTGCGGTCCGGTGACGCTTCGCCCGACGTCGAGCTTCGGAATCTGACCGAGCTCGCCGACTGGCTGGGCTTGCTCGATTAACCGGCGGGAGTCTCACGCAGATCACTCGGCGGCGTTTCGCGCACTCCGATCGGCAACGGTTCCCTCCGCGACACCTTCATCCAGACGCCACCCGCTGGTCTCAGAGTGATCGAAGGGAACGGGACGACCTCGACGTCCGACGTCCTCTCGAGTCGAAAGCGGCGTGCGACGGTCGCGAGGATGAGCACCGCCTCCATCATCGCGAAGCGGTCTCCGATGCAGACGCGCGGACCGCCTCCAAACGGGAAGTAGACGAACCGCGGCAGCCTCGCCGCGAGCCCATCGAGCCAGCGTTCCGGAAGGAAGCTCTCCGGACTCCCGAACCAACGCGGATCGCGATGCATCACCCAGGGGCTCATGTAGATCGTCGAACGCGCCGGCACCCGGTAATTGCCGATCTCGCAGTCCGCGACCGCTTCGCGTCCGAGCACGTAGGCCGGAGGGTAGAGCCGGATCGCTTCCTTGACCACCGCGTCCGCGTAGGGGAGCTTCGGGAGGTCGTCTACGGTGGCCGGCCGCCGCTCGAGCTCTCCGAAGAGCTCCGCCACCAGCTTGTCCTTGACGAGCGGATGACGGGAAAGGAGATGCCAGGTCCAGGAGAGCGTGATGGCCGTCGTCTCGTGGCCGGCCAGGAAGAGAGTCACGACCTCGTCGCGCAGCTGTGCGTCCGACATCGCCTGCCCATCGTCGTCGCGCGCGCTCATCAGCATCGAAAGCAGATCCCCACGGTCGCCGGGCGAGGCCCGGCGCTCCCGAATGATCCGCGAGATCACTTTGTCGAGCAGCGCGACTCCGCGTCGGTAGCGGAGGTTTCCCGGAGTGGGGACGCCGTCGGGGATCCGAAGGGGCCGGCGAAAACGCGCCGCGATTTCCTTCAACACGACCTCGAACGCATGGCCCACCTCGTCCACGTCGCGTTCGACGTCGGCGTCGAAGAGCGTTTTCGAGACGATCTGCATCGTCACCCGCATCATGTCTTTGTGGACGTCGCGAACCTCGCCGTCCCGCCATTGGTCGACCAGCCGGTCCGCGTATCCGACCATTGCGTTGCCGTAGGAAGCGATCCGGTCGGGGTGAAACGCCGGGGCCGCAAGACGACGCTGTCGAAGCCAGAAGTCCCCTTCGCTTGTCAGCAGGCCGTTTCCGAAGATCGCGGTGACGTGGCGCCAGAAGAAGCTGTGTTTGACGAAATTGTCTCGATTCTTGCGAAGGACGTCGTCGATCAGGTCGGGATGATTGAGAAGGAATACCTCCCATCCGGCGAGCTTCAAATAGGCGACGTCGCCGTGCTCGCGCGCCGTGGCCGTCAGGAAGCCGAGGATGTCGCGGCTGAACTCCGGGAGATTTCCGAGGAGGAAGTGACCTCGCGGTCCGGGCGGGCGGACGGCATTCATGAGGACTAGACATGCCGCGGGGACAGGCCCTGCGGATCTGCACCCGCCGCAGTACAAGACTCTACATCCGGAGGGCTTTCTCCGACCGAACCTCTCGCGCGACCAGCTTCAAGTCGGTAACGAGCATCCCGTAAAGCCGCTCCTGGCCGGCAGCGTCCTCCGCGCGCAGGACCGCCGACGGGTGCAACGTCGCCATCGCCTTCGGCGCCCAGCCGATGCCTTCCAGGATCTGGCCGTGCTGTTTCATGATGCGAAAGTCGGGGCCGAGAAGCGCCTTGGCAGCGGTTCCGCCCAGGCACACCAGCATCTCGGGGCGGATGAGCGCGAGCTCCGCCTCGAGCCACGGCCGGCACGCGCCGATCTCGACCGTGCCCGGCGTCTGGTGAATGCGGCGTTTCGGCGTACGAATGAACTTGAAGTGCTTGACCACGTTCGTGACGTAGACGTCGCTTCGCGGAAGATCGGCGTCCGCGAGAGCGCGCGTCAAGACCTCCCCGGCCGGGCCGACGAAGGGCGCGCCCTGGATGTCCTCCTGGTCGCCGGGCGCTTCGCCGACGAGGATCGCGCGCGCCGTTTGCGGCCCCTTGCCGAAGACGGTCTGGGTCGCGTCGCGATAGAGGTCGCAGCCCCGGCAGGAAGTGGCGGCCGCGCGGAGCTCCTCTAAGTTCGCTGCAGTCTTCGGAACGAACTCTCCCGCTCCCGGCGTGCGGGCCGCGAGGTCGGCATCGGTGATCTGCTTCGCGATTCGCTTCAAACGCACGACGTCGCGATCCGATTCGGAGGCGAGGACGTCGGGGTTCGCACGCACGAGCCGCCAGAGAACGGAGTAGAGGAGGCGCCAGCGCTCGGGGTCGGAGTGGCGCGCCGCCGCGCGGCAAAGCTCGACGAACTCGCGCGGGACGCGGAAGTCGGCGGCCTCCGACGGCACCTCCCGGATCACTTCCGGCTCGAAGAGCCCGCCCTGCGTCGCCGCCTCGCGCCAGACGACTTCCTCCGGCGCGACCCCCTCGGCGAGGAGCTTTCGAGCCGTCGCGCGCCAGCTCTCGAGCGTCGGCTGGATGACGACGTCTCTCACGACGGGAATGTTACCGCCTATGACATGCTTGCTTGCAGTTTCTCGAAGATGCTCGACAGACCGAGCAGCTCCGCTGTTGATTTATCAGCGCGTTCGTCTGGCAGCGTTCGAATTCCTGAGAGAACAGCAGGCTGTAAGAATCGACGCCGAATTCGGAATTCCTCGCCGAACTCTTCAAGAAGGCTGTCTGAGGACATGGCTCTTTATTTCAACCCTCGCCATGCTTGACCCCCGAAGCCAATCGTACTATCATGCGTACGCTTACTCGTACGGAGGGCGAATATGACCGAAATGCCGTTGATGACTATGAGACAAAGACTGACGGGGCTCAACCGGGAGCTGCAGAAGAGCCCCGGAACCGTCGTTCGCGTGACTCACCGCGGGAAGCCTTCTCTCGCTGTGATGTCCGCGGAGCTCTACGACAGCATCGTGGAAACACTGGACGTGATGTCGGATCCGGAAGCAGTCGAAGCTCTTCGCGGTAGCCTTGCCGACATCGAGGCGGGTCGTGTTCACTCCCTCGATGAGGTTGCACGCCGTCTCCATCTGCGGCGGTGACGCCGGACCCTCATTATGAAGTCATCTGGACGGAGACAGCCGTCCGGATGCTCTCCCGGGTTGGTGACCGCAGAATTCATCAGCAACTGTTCGACGTCTCGAAGCGCCTGGAACTCGAACCCGAGAAACAGGGGAAACCGCTGCGCGAGGGACTCATGGGTTTCCGTAGCCTCAGAGCCGTTGGCCAGCGCTACCGCATTCTTTACACGTTCGACACGGCATCCCGAGTCGTACACGTCGTCGGAGCAGGACTTCGCCGAACTGGTGCGCGTGATGACGTCTACGCTCTCGCACAGAAGCTGGTGCGGCTCGGCCTGGTTCCTTCTGGAGCCCGCAGGAAGCCGCGAAGCCCGCAGCGGAAGAAGAGATAGTCCTCCGCCGTTTCGGCGAGGAGGAGTTTGATAGCCGCGCCGCGTCCGAGCTTCGTGTCGCACGCGCGATAGACCTCGCCCATGCCGCCCGCGCCGAGCGGCGAGATGATTTCGTACGGACCGAGGCGCGTGCCGGCAGCGAGAGGCATATAAGGGACCGCTCGGATTCTATTTCTGCCCGGGGAGGAAGACCTGCCTTCAAAGCTCGAACGACGGCTGGGCGTTGCCGACGCGGCCGCGCTCGTCGTGTCGAACGTGATCGGCGTTGGAATCTTCACGACGCCGGGAATCATTTCCGGGATGCTCCGGCATCCCGCGGCGATTCTCGCCGTCTGGGCGCTCGGGGGTCTGCTCGCTCTCTCGGTGGCGGCGGTCTCCGTGGAGCTCGCGGCCTTGAAACCGAAGGCGGGGGGAGAGTACGTCTATCTGCGTGGGGGTTTAGGACGTCTGGCGGC
>Ga0137373_10007592_pt1 | contig 11514 bp, 18 predicted proteins | sample SagtaG_5_FD_104912 | JGI IMG/M metagenome (GOLD analysis project Ga0137373, IMG submission 104912) | Vadose zone soil microbial communities from Sagehorn Ranch, Mendocino, California, USA - Sage1_R_80_16 metaG | ecosystem: Environmental > Terrestrial > Soil > Vadose zone | place: USA...
AGGGTTCGTCGCCAGCCTGGCGCACCCGGGGGGGAACATCACGGGCTTGAGCTTCCTTGGGGAAGAACTCCCCGGGAAGCGGCTAGAGCTCCTCAAGGAGACGGTGCCCCAGAGCACGCGCATCGCCGCGTTGGCCAATCCGGCCTTTCCAGCGTATGAGTCCGCCATGCACAACCTGACCGGGGCCGCTCGGGCGCTGGGGCTGCACCTGCACGTCGTGGAAGTGCGCCGCGCGGACGAGTTGGACACCGCTTTTGCGGCGATGACCGGAGCGGGTGCGGACGCGGTCATCGTGATAGAGGACGCGATGCTGCTCAATAGTCAGCGTGGACGGGTCGTCGCGGACCTCGCCGCCACGCACCGGCTGCCCGTGATGTACGCCTGGCAGCAATAATTCACCCCCTCCCCTGATGGTCACCATGACACCTTTCGGCGACATGGCGCCTCAGTCCAAGGGGACATGCATTTTACAGAAGTACATCGAATTCTTGCACTCATGGCTCAGTGCCTTGCCACCTACCTCAACGCTCTCCAATATCTACATTTATAGGTCATGAAATCTGCTGAGTTGGTCTGCCCCTTCTCCACGGGACTCGGCTTTTGACTTTGTGCATACATTCTGTGTACATATCTGCCGTGCTCTGGAACACCGACACCACCCCGTGGGAGGGCATGGCCATGCATCTCACGCTCAGCCTCAACGTGCAGGTCAAAGACGGCACGCTCGTGCTCACAGACTGTGCCGGCAAGAGCGTTCCCTTCTCCCAGGAACAACCCGTCCAGAAGCAGGTCAGCATGATCACCCTCGGGGAACTCTGCGGCCTCCCCACACGGCAGCTTGCCACCGGCTTCGGCTTCAAGTCGCGCACCTCCTACTCCGAGAGCCGCAACGCGGTCCTCCAGGGGATCGCGGCCGACCTCTTGCCCAAACGGACAGGGCCCCACACCTCATCGAAACGCACCAAGGAGGTCGAGGCGCGCATCATCCGCACGCGTTTCGAGACCCATGGCAATAGGTAGGAGATCGCTGACACTGTCACCCAGATGGGGGCCACCGTCAGTGCCCGACTCGTGGGACAGGTCCTTGCCGACGACGGCCTGTCCAAAAAAAACGGCTGACACCGCCCGCCCGCCCGGCTCGGCTTCTGGCCAAAGAAGAGATCGACATCCTCGACAGCGCCTGCACGCCCCCTCCCCGCGTCGTCACCCGGCACGACATCGCGCATGACGTCACCGCCCTGCGCAAACGCGGGTTCACCACCACCAGTGCGGGTGGCTTTTTCTTCCTTCCCTCCCTTGTGCAACTGGGCGCCTGTGACCTCGTCGCGTCTTGAGGTCCTCTCAAGACCGCAGGCCTCCCGAAAGAGCGCCTCGCCTTCGGGCTCGTCTTTGAGGCGATTTTCGGCGATACCGCCGGCATGCGCGCCGTCGATACGGTCAGCCGCGCTGCCTTCGGCCTCCTCGCGGGCCTGCCCTTTCTTCCCGCGCTCTCCACCCAGTACCGGTTCCTGCAGTCCGTCTCCGTCCAGAGCGCCTTGGAATTCCAGACCATACGAGGCCAACGCCTGGTCACCCTCGGGCACGTCACGCCCCGTCATCCCGTCAACGTCGATGCCCACCACATGAAGACCTCCTCGCGCAAGGCGATGACACAGTCCTTCATCACCCAAGAGGACCACGACGGGAAAGCCGTCCGCACCTTCTCTACCCAGGACCAGGCGTCACAACAGCCCCTCATTGCCCTGGCCGCCTCCTCCGGCACGACCGTCTCCCAGGTCACCCGCCGGCTGGCCACGCTGACGCGCGCCATCCTCGGTCGAGACTTCCTCAGGGTTGCGGACAAAGAGGGGTACGGCGGACAACTGATCCAGGACCTCCACGCCCAGCATGGGGTCGAGGTCTTGACGCCTGTGAAGGCGTCGCCCAAACGCCAGGTGGAGTGTGACGCGGTCCCCCTGGAGCAGTATGACCCGACCGTCTGGGGCAACGTTGCGGCCGTCTACACGACCATGACTGCCGTCGACGGCCCGTTGCGGATGCTGCTGAAGAAGCGGCCCAATGGCACGTACTTCGCGCTGATCACGCCCGCCTGCGCCATGACCGTGGCCACCGCCATGCCGACCTCTACCACACGGTGGCGCATTGAGACCGTCTTTGCGGAAAACGCCTTCCTGGGGGTGAACCATCTGCCTTCCCTCCATCTCAAGGCGATCCAGACGATGCTGTCGCTGCGTCTGCTGGCGTTCCACGTGGTCGACAACTTCCGTCATGACCTCGGAGCTGCCTATCAGAAGAAGACGCCAGAGCTGATCCATCGCGAGTTCGTCGACGGGGTCCAGGGGCGGGTACAGTGACGCGGCAACCTCATCGAGGTCAGCATCTATGGGTTTGCACATGAGACAGCTGCCGCAGCGATCCTGACCCATCTCGATGCGAAACTCGAAACCTCTGGTGTTGATCCACGCATCCCGTGGCTGGGCCATCGACGTTTGCGGTTCACATTTCACTGACCGTTAGCCCCAAAAGTGTACACTTGGACTTGGCTGAACGATTGCTGACAAGGGTAACAATCCTTCCGTTCGCGGCAGCAGAGCTTGGCAACATGCTTAGCGAGGCCTTGGTCCTGCCGGCAGGGCCTGCACCCCGCCGCCTGCCCACGCCTCCAGAGCCAGACCGCCACTGCCGGCTGGGGGTGGCTTCTGGGGCGTCGCCACGCCTGCACCCATGGCTGGGCACCTGGCGGTTCGTCACCCTCCGGCGCCTGGAGCCACGCGTGTCCCTCCCCTACCTCCAGCACCCGCTGGGCCCCGCGCGTCACCAGGCGCCGCATGAGAGGTGGGCATCGAGGACCTTCACACACCGGAATAATGAGAACGCTCGGGGGAGAACTGAAGGGTCCGGACATAATGTTACCTCCTTGATCACACCTGTGTCGTGCGTGGTCCCCACCGGAGGGCAGCCGACGTCGCAGGTGCGACGATCTCGCGTGTCACCCGTTCCCAGGCCACGAATCCGTGCTGTTCGGCCTTCACCAACATCTCAATGAGTTCCCTTTCATGCTCCGGCCGCGCCTGGAGATAGCGTCGGAGGACGGCGTCGGCGTGATGGGTGCAGGTGAGGAGGAGGACCATATCAACCGATGGTATTAGTCTCTTACAGATTCAACTCAGCGATCGAGAGGGGCACGAAGCCAGCCGCGTTGGGCCGGAAGCCATGCCACTGGACGAGCACATGGAAGGCCGCCCTGGTGAACGCCAGACGAGCGTGGAAAGACGCCCAGACCCGATGCATCGCCTTCTTGAAAGGGCTGCCCAGCGTCAGCCTCGCCAACCCCGGCGCCACCAGCAGGCGGTCATCCCCCTCGCCGCGCTGACAGAGGGTGAGGTTGCTGGGAGCCCCCTCCGCGGCCTGGCAGGCGGTATCGCTCAAGATGAGCATCCGTGCTTCGCACGGGCGCATCAACCACTGCAAGGCGGTATCCACGACATGCGCGGTGGCCCCCTCCCACGCGACGACCAAGCCAGACTGGTGCAACAACCGACAGAGTTTCCCCCGTCAATCCAGCGGTGATTGGCGAGACCTGGGCGGCCGATCTGCTGCGGGCTGCGGCCCGCGCGCCTGGGGTGGAGCCGTGCGATGCCGTAGGGGGCAATGATCCCCAGCCCCGGCGCAGCGGCCAAGCAGACCGGCGTCCAGTCCTGAGGGGGCCTCCTCGCGCTAGGACATCTTGCCACGCGGATGATGGCAAGGCCTCCGACAAGACCATCAACACGACCATCTTGTCGGAGATGGCGCAGCATGGCGTGCGCCCCAGGGCGTCTATCTACGTGGTTGATGCTACGTTGGTGACCGAGGACAATCTCATCACACTGGGCGAGATGCCGTTTATCACGTGCCTGCTAGCCACCTATAGCGCATGTGGGCGGCTCATTGAGGAGATTGTGGGGTAAGGGACGTGGGACGACCTCGGTCTCCTGGCGTCCACCAAACCCACGCAGGACCGACAAGCCGCCTCCTACCAAGTGGCAGAGGGGCACATGCCCCTCCATGGGAAAGCCTATCGGGCCGTCGTAGTGAAGTCAAGTGCCCAAGACAAGCGCCGACTCAAGCGGGTGGAACGCAAAGTCAACTAAACTGATGCACTACCGAGGAGACGAAGTGAGCTAAAAGAGAAAGCTTGGTGCAGCAGTGAGCCTCAAGATAACCTCGTTACGGTAAAATGGCTCAACACCCAGAAGAGGTATTCCATTGCTTAATTGGCGTGTTGAATAACGGTACGAGAGATCCAGCAATAGCCACTGCCGTACTGCAAATTGCGATGCAAAAGTGAAGCGGTGATCACCTATGTTAGCGATGTTCAAGTTAGAACCCCCTTGGGTAAAGTCGGTCAGCTCATAGGCGTAAGAAGCGGAGAGCCTCCAGGGGCGGAGAATTTGGTAGGTCAGGCTAGGGCGGACGGCCCACACAGAACGATTCCCCCCGTTTGTCACAACTTGATCTGCTGTAATGTTTCGAAAATTATAATGCGAGAAGCTGCTGTCCAACGCCGCAGTGAGCTTGCCTGTAATCTCAGCAAGGAAGGATAGGCGCAGGGTATCCGCTAAAACGGCCCCGCCTCCACCTCCGCCAGAGGTAAAGTTCCGTGCATAATTCAGTGATACCCGCCCAATGCTGAGTGTCTTCGTAATCTCAAGGTCCGCCGCAACACCGGAGTCTCCGTCTAGCTGCGGATCCTTTGATGTGACAAAGGCATAGCCAATGGCAACGTTGCCTGACAGCGTAGGCGTGAGCTCACGCCGAAACCCAACTTTTATATCATGTGCCTCGAAGTCTGCTGTTTCATTCCCAGACGTCACAGGTGCGTTCTCTCGGAACGTGTGGAATGTCACCAGGTAGGACAGATACCCCGTGCTTCGTCGTGCCACATCGGTTAGATATCCCAGGTTGGCACCAACACTATAGCTGGTCTCATCCACCTCATCGGGGATATCCACATTATTGACTATACTCTTGAAAACAACACCGAGGGTCGACCTCGTCCCGAGCTGGATATCTAGGGCGCTTTCTGCGATATTTGTGACTGTGCGTCTACGGCCCTGCTCACTTGCAGGTCGTAAGCCTGCGAACTGGTTGATGACGTCTGTCCTGTCTCGCGGCTCTTCGGTGCTGACCAGGATATCTGTTACTCTCAGAGAAAGCGCTGGGGTCAACTGAGATGCAAAACCGAGCGATCCTCGATGAGAAATTTGGTTTTCGCTCGAGTGTCTGGCAAAAGACTCGAAGTTGGCTTGATAGTCTAGGTGGAACGTTGTGTCAGGAGTGGGAGCTGTAGACACGTAGTTCGCGCATATCCCAGGAGAGACGAGGGTAATAAAATCGTCTGTTCTGTTTCTGAAAGTTTGAAAAATATTGTCATCATACCGTTCGCCCAGGGAGAGAAAGGGAGTCAGTGTGAGTCTTTGAGCCTCAGATACAGGAGCCACAGCCAACAGACTGATATCGGCGTTTATTGGGTTGCACCCAACTAGCCTTTGACCATAAGACGCAGGAGCCACAGCCAAAAGGATAGTAGCGAATATCGCTAGTTTTACGAGGTGAGTCAGTAGGGTATGGGAACCATACATGTAGAGGTTATCTAGGCAATTCTCCCGGAAGCCATGGGAGGCAACAATCCAACCAAGAAACTTTTTTTGTAATTCCATTCCAAACCCCGTTTAAGTAGTGTTCAACTAGAGTTTGTAAGATGTACCGTGTAGACTCGTATTCTACCACTGGTAGCCGAGACAGAATATCATATCGTAGTTTTCTTTTGGAAGCTAGAGCATGCGCTCTATCGCAAAGGTTTTAATGAAATGGATCCATCCTTTTTCAGAACGGCTGGTCGTGTACCTGAGGCCTACGGATAATGAGCGCGGCCCTGTCGGGAGCCATCTGGTGGGGTACACCGGACCAGCAGGACCTCTACCATCAGTTGCACCAGCCGAGGAGGATTATTCGAATGTCCCTCCATGATCGCTTATGTAAAAATCGAGTTCATACTTATACTTGTCCTGGTGGGAGAACTCCGCTCCTACAAAATGACCATTGGTCCGTCTGATAGTGATCTCCTCGCGAATAATGGATTGACGGTCATCGTTGAGAACGAATTGTATGTCAAATACATCACCAATATTTATTGTTATGTCACTATTTATGATAAAACCTATTCCCCCCATAGATAATGAGATTATCTTGACATTTCCTAGTACCTTTTGTGTGTGGAGTCGTACAAGTTTTCCTAGAAAATCTACTTGTATTCTTGGGTATCTTCTGCAATCGAATCTCACATAAAAAATTCTTTGGCAATTCTTACATTTGATTTGTACAAGTTCCCTTCCTACAGACTCGTGCAGATACTGTGACATAGGCATTGGATGCTGTACGTCACAATGGCGACAGGTAATTACACTTGGACCGTCTTCGTTAAGATATATTCTGCTGATGTCTACCGTGGCTACCATGCACAGCACTCCCACAAGAAGGTTGACATGTTGGTTGTACGCTTTTCCTATTTGTAATCTTATCGTGCACCTTACAGAAATACTTGAGCGTCAGATCGTCCATAATGGATGTGGAAGGCACATAAGGGCCATACTTTCCGCAAGTCATAAAAAGGTTCGTTCCACGTGATGTCCTGGCTCATCATAACAGAAGCTTCGTAGGGGCACGCGGCTGTGTGTCCCTCCCAGCAAAAAGCATTGCCAGACACCCGCCGGCAGTGCACAATGTCAGGCAGTGACGCGTGAGGCAAGAACCCCAACAAGGAGCCCCAGCTATGGTAGCACGGGAGTACAGCTATACGGCTGAACTAGAAGCATACCACCGGCAGAACCCGCGCTCAGCCGCGCGCTTTGCCGAGGCGCAACACGTGCTGGCAGGAGGCAATTCCCGCCTAACAGCCTACTTTGCACCTTTCCCGTTCTATGTCGAACATGGCGAGGGGTGTGCCATCTATGATCTGGACGGGAATCGCCGCCTCGATTTCTACAACAACGCCACCTCGCTCATTCTGGGCCACTGCAATCCCCAGGTGACGGCCGCCGTGATGGCCCAGGCCACCCAAGGCTCGGCGTTTGCTAACCCTACTGGCCCGGAGATAGAGCTGGCGACATTGCTTACCTCAACCGTGCCCTCAGTGCAGCGCCTGCGCTTTACCAATAGCGGTACAGAAGGCGTGATGCTGGCCATACGGGCGGCGCGCACCTACACGGGCAAACCCAAAATTGCCAAGATCGAAGGCGGCTATCACGGCACCAGCGATCACGCTAGCATCAGCGTCACGACCTGTGCCGGAAGCGTCGAGGATCCACAGCCCGTGCCCAGCTCGCGCGGCATTACCCCCAATACGCTGGCTGATGTCGTCGTACTCCCCTTCAACAACGCTACTGTAGCCCGACGCATCTTGGCGCAGCACCGCGACGAGTTGGCCGCGGTGATCGTGGAACCGGCCATGGGGGGCGTTGGTTATATCCCGGCTGAGTCTGAGTTTTTAGAGGCGTTGCGCGAGGCGTGCGACGGCCAGAACACGCTGCTTATCTTCGATGAAGTGCAGACCTTACGTATGAGCCCGGGAGGCGCCCAGCAGTGGTTTAACCTGTTTCCCGACCTAACCTGCATGGGAAAAATTATTGGTGGCGGGCTGCCTGTAGGCGCCTTCGGTGGCCGGACCGACATCATGGACGCCTTTGATGCCACCCGGCAATCCCCGGGCATTCCCCATGGGGGTACGTTTAATGCCAATCCCATGACCATGCAGGCTGGCCTGGCGACCATGCGCCAGCTCACGCCGGCGGTCTATGATCGCCTGAATGACCACGGCACGACCCTGCGGCACCAGCTCGACGAGATGGCGCGGAGCTACCATGTGCCGATCCGCGTCACGGGCGTGGCATCATTCTTCGGCATCCAGTGTACTGAGCAGCCTGTAATCGACTATCGCAGTGGCCAGGGCCAAGACCCAGTGCTGCGTCAGAAACTGTTCTTGCACTTACTCAATAACGGGATCTACGTCGGCAATAAAGTGGTGGGGAACATCTCAGTGCCCATGGGACACGAGGAACTCGACAGCTTTGTGCAAGTCTGGGAGAGCTTTTTACATAAGGTGCGGTGAGTGCGAGGCATTGGGGCATCATCACGTGCTCTGTTCAGGCCGGCAAAATCGACCGCGCTACGCGCAATCAACCCCCCATGAAGGGAAAGATTCCCTGCGGCACTCCCCCGGAGACCATTGCTGTAGCCTCCTAAGGAGTGCGGAACACCTCCTCCAAAGAGGTTGCATCGAGCAGCCGTAACCCCCATTGCTCCAGGGCCGTCGTATCTGCAGCAGCGATGTGCTGCTCTGCCCAGGCTGGCAACACCCCAAAACGGCGTGCGAGCTGCCGACGTACCAAAACCCTTTCTCCCTCGATCTGACCTTCTTGGCGGCCTTCTTGGCGGCCTTCTTGGTGGCCTTCTTGGTGGCCTTCTTGGCGGCCTTCTTCAAAGATATCACGCAGGAATGGATTGTTTTCGATATCGAGTATAATGGCCATCTGTTGTGTCTCCTCGCGCACGAGAGGCTGTAGATGTCTGAGCCCCGCGAGAATCAGCAGCGTCGTCAACGCCTCCGTCTGGGCTGTACCAGATAAGTTCGCGATGCGTGCCAGGATGTACTGGACGGTGGCACGGGTAGCGCCCCCACGGCACAGCAGGGCCAGAATATTATCCTCAAGCACTGTGCTGTGGAGGAGTGGCTGTCCATCCAGAGTGCGTACGTCTATCGCTTCGTACTCAAATAATAGTGTAGCATGGTCAATCTGTGCTACCAGCGTCATCGGCCTCTCACCCACATACAACACATGCTGAAGGGGTTGCTGCCCATAACGCTGGTACAGCAGCCCGTAATACTCGAGCATGCGCCAGGGCATGGCAGCATCGTTGTCACTTTGGAGTTCCAGGTGGTACAGGCGGCCATCGGTCAGGCGCACAACCAGGTCCGGGCGCCGCATGTGCCCGGTCGGGTATTCGACCGTCAGCATCTCACGCGCCTGTCCGCCGACGAGCAAGCGCAGCAATTGCTGTGGTGGAGCCTGAAATAGGGTTTTGAGCGTCGTATCATAACGTTGCCCGGCCACGTCTCCCACTAGCCTTCCCCGCCTTCGTCGAACTGCACCAGGATGCCATCTGGATCGCGGAAGAAGACCGTACGCAGGTGTCCCTGGGCGTCGCGAAAGGCGTCGGCTGGTCCGCAGGTCTGAACCCCCTGGGCGAGCAGGCGTTGCGTGACTGCTTCAACGTTGGGGACGGTAAAAGAGACGTGGCTAATGCCGACCTGATCCAGCATGATCGGTGTGCCACTCACCGTATCGCCCGGGTGCTCAGTCAGTACCAAGAAGGGTACAGACTGCGCATCGCCGTAGCGCAGGTGCACCACGCGTCGCTGCGTGTGGCGATCGTGATACAGGTGGGGCAAACCGCCTCGACTGGTATCTTGCACTTCGTCCTTGGTCACTTGAAAACCCAGGCCGTCGCGATAAAACTGCAGCGAGCGTTCGAGATTACGGACGCACAGAGCGACGTGCGATATGGCTGAGGCTTGGATAGATGCTGGCATAGGAGTCCTCCTTCAACAACACTCTCTCTGCTCCCCTGACTTTGCCTGCTACCGCGCGACAAGGCATGCCAATGTATGGTACCAGATGCTGTCGACGATTGCTGCACACCTGACAGAGGATATGGTAGAGTTGCTTGAGGGGAGAGTGTCTCTGGCATTGAACGCTCTCCTCCCAATAGAGCGACTCAAGCTCCCAGTGTTGCAACCAAAGAAGGCAGACGAGGGATACTGCGGTCGACATAGGGGATATGGCATGGGTGAGCTGTTGCTAGCGTTGGGCTGGTACTTTGTTTTCCTGTTTTCTACCACCTTTCACGAAGCCGCCCATGCCTGGGTAGCTCAGCGGGGCGGCGACCTCACCGCCTACGAGGGTGGCCAGGTCTCCCTTGATCCGCGGCCCCATATCCGGCGTGAACCCTGGGGTATGGTGGTGCTGCCCCTGATATCGGTGCTGATGTTTGGGTGGCCCTTTGGCTTTGCGAGTACCCCGTATGACCCCATGTGGACGCGTCGCTATCCACGCCGGGCGGCCTGGATGTCCCTGGCAGGACCGGGTGCCAATTTGCTGCTGGTGGCCGCAGCAGGACTCGTCTTGCGCCTCGGTATAAGCCTGGGATACTTGGAAGTACCGGGACACTTTGCCTTCACCCGGCTGGCAACTGGGACCAACTCAGGGTACTGGACAAGCATTGCGGTGTTACTCAGCATGCTCTTCATACTGAACCTGATACTGGCAGTGTTTAATTTGCTCCCAGTACCACCGCTGGATGGCAGCGGGGCGGTGTTGCTCTTCTTACGCAAGGAGCAGGTCGCTGCCTACCAAAACCTGCTGCAGCATCCTCTGCTGCGTGGCTTCGGGATCCTTGTGGCCTGGTACCTGTTCGAGCCACTCTTGCGACCTGTGCTCATCGCCGCTCTGCGTCTGCTCTATCTCTAAACCAAACAGGCGGCCAGCGGCCATCAGCTAGCAGTGACAACCGCCCAGGATGTTGACACCCGCTGGCGCGACGCGTATGCTCCCCTCCCAGCAACACTCTGGAGAAAGGACGTCGCCATGGCAACGCATGCAATCCGCATTGATCGGAGCAAACGTCTGCACGAGGAACCCCGCACGGGGCATAACCGCTGGCATCCGGACATCCCGCCTGTACTACGCGTTGAGCCGGGCGACACGGTGGTACTGGAAACCCGTGATGCGCTCGATGGCGCCATTACGCCAGCGACGACGGGCGCGGATCTGGACCGCGTTGATCTCAATCTCGTCCACCCCCTGACTGGGCCAGTATTGGTCAATGGGGCAGAGCCTGGGGACCTCCTCGAAGTGCACATCGTTGACATCACGCCCCAACCGTTTGGGTTCACGACGATCATCCCGGGCTTTGGTTTTCTGCGGGACTTTTTTCCTACGCCCTTTCTGGTCAAATGGACGATTGACGGAGCCGCAGCCGTGTCTCCTGATCTCCCCGGTGTGCGTATTCCTGCTGGGGCCTTCATGGGCGTTATGGGCGTAGCGCCGTCCCGTGCCTCTCGCGCCCGCATGGCAGCGCGCGAGGACGAGCTGTTACGCCGTGGTGGCGCCGTCCTGCCGCCGCTCGCGCAGGGGGCGGTGCCGAGCACAGAACCCATCGCCAGCGAAGCCTTGCGTACTATCCCGCCGCGTGAGACAGGTGGCAATTTTGACATCAAACAACTGACGGCCGGCACCACACTACTCTTGCCAGTTGATGTGGCTGGAGCCCTGTTTTCCGCTGGCGACAGCCACTTTGCCCAGGGGGATGGCGAGAGCTGTGGCACGGCAGTGGAGATGGGTGCAACCCTCACGGTGCGCTTTGGCTTGCGTAAGGGCGTCGCCACCCAGCGCGGCATTCGCCGGCCGCAGTTTG
>Ga0137373_10007601_pt1 | contig 11507 bp, 8 predicted proteins | sample SagtaG_5_FD_104912 | JGI IMG/M metagenome (GOLD analysis project Ga0137373, IMG submission 104912) | Vadose zone soil microbial communities from Sagehorn Ranch, Mendocino, California, USA - Sage1_R_80_16 metaG | ecosystem: Environmental > Terrestrial > Soil > Vadose zone | place: USA: California...
CAGAATATTGGACTGCTGACTTCGACGGACTTTGGATTGATCGAACGCATTCAACTGGGTGAAGAGATCGCGCTGGAGGAATTCACCAAAGGGGCCGATTCGATCTCCAGAGATATTATCGAGTACGGCGGCTTGTTTAATTACAACAAGGGGCGACTGGCCGGTGAAGTATCGCCGCCGGAGCTGTCACCATCCGCGTCAGCGGATGGATCAAAACACAAACGCTCGATGAACATCGTCGAAAAAATCATCGCCGGCCACGCTTTCGTCAAAGCCGGCACGATCGGCGTTGATTCGGTGAAACCCGGTGATGCTTTGTTTGCGGTTGCTGACGTGCGCTTCTCGCATGAATACGTAACGCCGATGGCCGCGTCACTTCTAACCCAGGCGTTGGGTGCGAATGCCAGAGTCACCGAACCCGACTCAGTCTTTGCCTTTCGCGATCACCTGACGTTTCTGAATAAAGTAATGTCGCCGAAACATCGCGAGATGGGTTTGCTCGAGAAAGCAGAAGGACTCGCGATCACACAGGAAAGTTTCACCGCGAAGCAGGGCATAAAACTCTATGGCGAAAATCCCGATGGCGGTTCCGAAGCGATTTGTCATAACGCGGTCGTCGAGGATCTCGCCTTGCCGGGTCAGATTGTGATCGGGACTGACTCGCATACCTGCATGGCGGGCGTGCTCGGATGCTTCGCCTTCGGGGTCGGATCGACGGACATGGCGAATGCCTGGTTCACCAGAGACATTCGCATCCGCGTGCCGGAAACCGTGCGCTACGTTTTGAAAGGTCGTAAGCGCGCCGATGTCGCCGCGAAAGACGTGATGCTTCATATCCTCGCGACTGAGTACATGAAATCGAGCCACGGGATCGGCAAAGTTTTGGAGTTCGCGGGCGAGGATTTGAAAAACTGGCCGATGGACGAGCGCGCGACGCTGACTAATATGTCGGTCGAAGCCGGAGGCTTTACCGGAATCATCGAACCGGACGCACAAACACTTGAATACATCGTGAGAATGCGCGGCCTGGAAGCGGACGAAGTTCGCAAAGGATTTGTTTTCAGCGACGCGGACGCCGAATATGCCGCGACTTTTGAAATCGATCTGGACAAGATTCATCCGATGGTGGCTTTGCCCGGAGACCCTCGGAACGGAATTCCGATCGAGTCGTTGCCGGAAGAGGTAAGGATCGACGCCGCTTACGGCGGGTCATGCACGGGCGGCAAAATGGCGGACATGGATATGTACGCGACCGTTTTGCTCAACGCCCTGAAGCACGGAAAGCGCGTCGCTCCCGGGGTTCATCTGTACCTGCAATTTGGCTCGCAAAAGATCAAGCAGTACGCCCGCGAGAAGGGTTATATCGAAATCTTTACTGAAGCAGGTGCTGAACTAATCGATCCCAGCTGCGGTGCTTGCATCAACGCCGGCCCCGGCGCTTCAAAGACTGCCGAGACGGTGACCGTCAGCGCCCAGAATCGAAATTTTCCCGGCCGCAGCGGGCCGGGCAAACTTTATCTGGCTTCGCCTTACGTCGTCGCGGCATCGGCGATTGCGGGAAAGATTGTCGAGCCGGATGAGTTTCTTAAGAATGGTGACTAGTCGTGCGCAGTTACTTTCACCCGCGCGGGTGAGCTAGGCTAACAAGAGTAAGTTGGCTAACGGTTACCATCCCGGTATTAATAGACAGGATTTACAGGATTAACAAGATGGCTGAGAAACGTTCAAGTTGATTAATCTCTCAGGTAAGGAAGGCGGGTTCACCCCCGCTCCTTGGTTACCCAAATCTTAGCGGGGGCAAGCCCCCCTTCCTGACCTTGAGGCATACGAAGAAGAGTTGTCTTCGCCCGTAGCATTGGTCTCGCCGCTTGCCGTCCCGGTTAGTGACGTTACATAATGCGCCAAATTTAGTACCGAGGAGTGCCGATATGATTTCCCTTAGACGACTTTCACTTTTCCTAATCACAATTTTGTTTAGCGTTTTGATTGCCGTGCCGCTTGCCTCAGCTCAGCAGCCGCCTCTAGCGATCAAACCAGTCCGGCCCAGCCAAAAGGCCAGCGTCATGCAGACGATCGGCGTCACCGACATCACGATCACTTACAGCCGCCCGCCGGTGAAGGGACGCACAATTTTCGCCGATGCTCCGGCCACGATGGCGGCGCGCGCGACCGGCGAAGCCACTCTCGACGATCAAAACAAGCGACAAGCCGGCGAACCGATTACGCCCTACGGCCACGTCTGGCGCGCGGGCGCAAATGAAGCCACGATGTTTCAGGTAACCGACGATGTCCTCGTCAACGGACAGCCGTTAAAGGCCGGGACGTACAGTCTGGAAGCAATACCAGGCAAGGACGAGTGGACCATCATCATCAACAATGATCCCGGACAGTGGGGCGCCTTCAGTTATGACGAGAAGAAGGATGCGCTGCGCGTTAAGGCCAAGCCACAGATGGTCAGCGACAATCAGGAATGGCTCGAATACACCTTCGATCCGGTCACGGAAAATTCGGCCACCGTCAATCTTCGTTGGGAGAAAGTCCGCGTCCCGTTCACGGTTGAAGTGAAAGACGTCAAGGCAGCATGGCGCGCTCACGCAGACGCTCTGATCGCCGCAAATCCAAACAACGAAGAACTTCCGCGACAGGTAGCAAGCACCTACTTAAACGACAAGAATTACGATGAGGCTTTGAAGTTCGTCGATCGGTCGATCAAAATCAAAGAGACGTTCCGTAATCTTTCGACGAAAGCGAACATCCTCTGGGCGGCCGGAAGAAAGGGTGAAGCGATCACGGTTGCCGACGCCGCCATCGCGACAGGGAAAGCCGATAAAGTGGACACCGCGGCTTTTGAAAAGCGCGTGGCCAACATGAAAGCCGGCAAGTTGTAGAATTGAGTGACGCGCGCATCCTTGCGTGTGAGACGGTTGGTTCGGAGTTCGCCTTCAGACGGTCGGCTAATCTGATGATTCGTCCTGAAGGCGGAACTCCAAACGTTCCACGGCGCCCAGTTTCACTCTTCCAAATTCGATCGTCGCCGTGATTAGGCAGTCCCTGTACTCGGGACTGCCTTTTCTTTTTGTGAGCTCCCACTATTGTGTGGTCTCAGCAAGGTTCGATTTGTATTTGGTGTTTGTCAGGCGATCATTGAGCTCGATGTATACGTAGCTTGGCGGAACGACACCATCTTCGAGCGCAAACCAGATGCCGTTTAGATCCGCTGGCTTTGTGAGGGCGCAGAAACCATAGAGCCGTTTTCCGCCCTGGTCGAAGAAGTCCACCCACGTGCGCGAGGCCTTTGTATTCTTCCCGCACGGTGGCAGAGAAGGCGACGCGGCGAAAAAGTCTGCCGGATATGCGTCTTTGTTCTCCACGTCATAATGGTAACGGATGAATTGTTTCGCACCCTGCTGAAACGGTTCCTGCGAGGTAAGGTAAAGAACAGGATTCGGGAGAATGGGCACAGAGGCGACTCCTTGTGTCGCGATTAGCCCGAGAATAAATCCAGGAAGAAGCAAAGCAAGTTTCTTTGACAGAATGAACTTCATTTTCGGGACTCCTTTTTAGTTAATAATGCGCCGAAGCAACATTTTACATTGCGTGTTGACCGGTTTGCTTTGATTGCCTTCGTTAATCAAGAGTTTCACGCCGGGGCGCAAAGACGCAAAGGCCGTAGGAGACTCGCTCTTACAATATCTACCGTTGCTTTCGTACACCCCACGTCGGCAAGGGTGGTTCCTTGCTCGCGCGATTGACCGGATGTTCCCTGAGCATGCGCATTGCTTCCTGAACAGCGCGCTCCAGTTGCGGATCGTTTCCGGCGATCACGTCCCTGGGCCAGTTTTCGACATCAACGTCCGGCGCCACGCCCTCGTTCTCGACGGCCCATTTGTTGTCGCGCGCAAAGAAGCCGCCGCGCGGAGCAATCATCGATCCACCGTCGATAAAAGGCGGTGTATCGGCGGTATGGACGAGGCCGCCCCAGGTGCGCTTGCCGACCAGCAAGCCGATCTTTCGATAGTGAAACATGTAAGGCATCAGATCGCCGCCCGAACCGGCCATCTCGTTGATGATCATTACCTTTGGTCCCCAGATGCCCGCCGACGGGCTGGTGAAGGGATAACGATCGCCGGCAACGTTGTTGAAGTATCCATCAAAGTCGCGTTGGAGAACGTCGATGATGTAATCGGCCGCTGAGCCACCTCCGTTGTAGCGTTCGTCGATAATTGCACCTTTCTTTTCCTGCTGCGCAAAGTAATAACGGTTGAAGCTGGAATAACCCGGCTGTCCGGTATTCGGTAGATAAACGTAGGCAAGTTGGCCGTCAGAAAGTCGCTCGACCAGTCGCCGGTTTGATTCCACCCACGCGCGCGTGCGCAGTGCCTGCTCACTCGCAACCGGCACGACCGTCACATGGCGCGCGCCGTCCATTGTCGGCTTGTCATTCACGGTCAGCGAGGTTTGCCTGTTTGCCGTGCCGTCAAGCAGACGATAGATGTTGTCCGGTGCTTTCAATTCGATGCCGTTGATCGCCAGAATGTAATCTCCGACATTAACGTTGGCTCCTGGCGATGAGAGAGGTGAACGCAGCTCGGGATTCCAGTTCTCGTTGTCGTAGATGCGCCTGACTTTGTAACGTCCGCTATCGATGGCAAAGTCAGCGCCGAGCAAACCACCTTGTACCTGCGGCACGTCCGGCATGTCGCCGCCGCGCACGTAGGAATGCCCGATCGCGATTTCGGAGCCCATCATGTCGATCAGGTAATTCAAATCGGCGCGATGCATTACGTAAGGCAACATCGCTCCGTACATCTCTCTGTCCTTTGGCCAATCGGTCCCGTGCAAGTTCGGCACGTAGAGATAGTCGCGCTGGTTGCGCCAACCTTCATTGAAGATTTGTTTGAACTCTTCTTTCGGTTCCAGATACATGCGGAGGCTGAAATTGAGACGCCCCGCACCCGCCTGCGGCGGGGTCCGATCAGCATCGACGATGAACAGCGACGGAACCGGCGGCGGAGCGCCGGGCCCTGGAGGAGCACCCGCTCCGCGCGCTCCGGTTGTGCGGTAGAGCAGTTTGCGGCCGTCCGCGCTGACGGTGTAGCCATTGACCCCGGAAACGAATGTGTTGGCGCGGCGATCGCACAAGCGATAACGAATCAGTTCACTTCCGCCACCGAGGCCGGCGCCACCGCCGTTTTGCGCGCGCGCACCGGATTCGAGGTAGTAGACAATTCCGTCCACCCCGGCGCGCAATTCGGAATATTGCCGCTCAGGAACTCCGGGAACTGAAATGATGCGCTTTGGGAGTCCGTCGAAATCAATCTGCACATTGACCGGAGCGCGCGGCCCGCGCGGACCCTGCGGCTGTTCGCCGGCAGTAGCATCAGCTCCGCCCGCGGGCGCATCGCCGGCGCAAACACCTGGCGGCAACGACCGCCGGCCCGTGCCGACGCCACGGTCTTCGTCGCTTTCCGGAAGCAGAGGGCTCGAGTCGCTCTTCTTCAGGACAGCCAGATACAAACCAAACGTCTCGTCATGATCATAAGAAGTCATGTCCAGCCACTGTGACCGCAAGCCGAAATCTGTCGACGCCAGAAACCAGAGGTACTTTCCGCTCGCGTCCCACGCCGCCCACACGGCGTCGGCCAATCCGTCGGTAACCTGTTTGGTCTCTCCGGTTTCGGCGTTGCTGACAAATATCGCGTGATACATCGAGCGCAGCCGACTGGAGTACGCGACCCATTTAGAATCAGGACTCCAAACCGGATTGAGCGTTCGTTGCGGGACCATCCACGGATCATTGCCGACGATTTTCGCGTTACCGCTCGCCACATCGAGCACCCACACGTGAAGCCCGGTATCCGTGAAAAGAAGTTTCCTTGAATCTGGGGACCACGAAGCAGTGTAATAATGCGTCGGATGTTGGAGCACGATTTCACGCGGCGGCGTCAGCCCGTCCTGCGCTTCGACGTAGAGTCGATACTCCCCCGACTTGTCGCTGAAATAAGAGATAAATTTCCCATCCGGCGACCATGCCGGGTCGCGTTCGGCCGAGCTGCTGGAATTAGTAAGGTTACGCACGTCCCCTTTGTCGGACGGGATTGTAAAGATCTCTCCACGTGCTTCAATCAGCGCGCGTTTGCCCGTCGGTGACAAAGCCATATTCGTCAGACGGGTTGAAACGTCTTCCCAGCGCGGCATCATCCAGGGAAAGTCGCCAGTCGCCGTGATGTTTACGATGTGTTCTTTGCCATTTCCCGGATCCAATTCGTGCACATAGCCGGCTTGCTCGAACACCACCGCGCCGGCCCCTGAATCCAGCGTCTTCACATCGTAATCGCTGAAGTGAGTCGCCTGCGTAAGCTTCTTATTGTTTGTCTGATACGACCAGATGTTCGCAACCCCATCCCGATCGGAGATGAAATAAACGGTGTCGTTGATCCAGACCGGATCCATGTCTTTCGAATCAGTCCAGGGTGGTGAAACCAGATCGTATGACTTCAGATCGACAATCCAGATGGGACGATTCTGGCCGCCGTGATAGTTGCGGCGCTCTTCGTCCCACGAGTTATTCATGCGATAAGCGATGTGACTTCCGTCGGCGGAAATTTTCCCCTGATAACCACGAGGCAGAGGCATAGGTTCTTCCACGCCGCCCTCGGCAGGTACCGTCCAGAAGCGCGGCGCGCCACTCGGCGCCCAGGTCGCGCGCGTCGACGAGAACATGATTGCCTTGCCGTCAGGTGTCCAACCCTGAACGGTGTCAGCGCCTGGATGCCAGGTTAACCTGCGCGGCTCGCCGCCTTCGGCCGCTACGACATACACGTCGAGATTGCCCGCGTACTCGCCGCTGAAAGCAATCCATCTTCCGTCAGGCGAGAAATGTGGATTGGTTGTCTGCCCCTGGAAGCTGGTAACGCGGCGGGCCATCCCTCCGGCGCGCGGCACTACCCAAATGTTGTTGGCGTAGGCGAACGCAATCTGCGTCCCGCTGACAGTGGGCGCGCGCAGGAGTCGCGTCTGACCGTTCTCAGCCTTTGGGCGTACGGTCAGGTCGGCAAACAGAAATCCTGAGATTACGAGGGCCGCGAAAACGATTAATAAGCGAACGCAATCCTGCGAAAAAACTTTAGGTTTGGACATTATTAATTGTTCTCCAGATTAAAACCGATGAGATTTTGCGCGCTCTTTTTAACACGAAGTCAGCGAGAGAGCAACGCTTTTTGTGGCCGATTAGAGGTACCAGCTGCGACGCAGGCCGCCGGCCCCGCCGCCGACGAAGACTCACTTCATTCAGGCCGATCAGGAGCGGCCGTGTAATTACTCTGGTATCGGACGAGAAAACCTTGACGTCCCTCAGTGGCGGCGCTACAGTTTCCGCGAAACTCCCAACGGAGCCGCAGTCAGGAGCGGGTTCCTCCCTCGCAGGATGGAGCTTTCGGGTTCGTGACGGTGAGCGCTTGGGCGATGGCTCACCCTGGACATTCGACATGCGAGCAAGCAATCCCCTATTTGCCTTACCCTCATGCTGAATCCCACACGGTAAATAATGTCCGCCCACTCACTCTGGAGGACAAAACAAATGTGCAAGGAGTTACACAGTCGAATCTGCTTTATCATTCCACCACACATCCACGAAAGTATCGCGCGGAACGGTAATGACAGGCAGAAAGAACATGCTTACCAGGCCTTGAGTGTGTCGGCGCACATGCGGGGACAGCGCGAAATTTTGAATACGTTTACAATGCTTGCAACCACGCCGACCGGCGTCAAGCGACGCACAATCTATAACGCGCAGAACGGCCTGTCACTGCCGGGCAAACTCGTGCGGGGCGAAGGCGACCCAAAGAGCAGCGACACTTCAGTCAACGAGGCCTATGACGGATCCGGCAAGACCTACGATTTTTACCTCAAAGCGTTCGCGCGAAACTCGATCGACGATCGCGGGCTGCGGCTCGATTCATCGGTGCACTATCGACGCAAATTCAATAACGCGTTCTGGAACGGGCAGCAAATGGTCTATGGCGATGGTGACGGGCAGATATTCCAGCGCTTCACCAGGAGCATCGATGTGATTGGCCACGAGTTGACTCACGGCGTCACCCAATATGAGGCCGGGCTTGTCTATCAGGATCAACCCGGCGCGCTCAACGAACACTTCTCGGACGTCTTTGGATCACTGGTGAAACAATTCTCGAAAAAGCAGAAGGCGAAACAAGCTGACTGGCTGATTGGTGAAGGTCTGTTCGCGCCGAACATCCACGGCACCGCGCTGCGTTCAATGAAGTCACCGGGCACCGCCTACAACGATCCGGTAATTGGAAAGGACCCGCAGCCGGCGCACATGAAAAACTTTGTGAACACAACCGCGGATTTTGGCGGCGTGCACATCAATTCCGGTATTCCCAATAAAGCTTTCTACGAACTCGCGGTTTCGCTGGGCGGGTTTGCATGGGAGAAATCTGGAAAGATCTGGTATCAAACTTTGATCGATAAGGTGGGACCGCAAACTCAATTTGCTGAGTGCGCCGCCATGACGCACGAAGTTGCCGGAACGCTGTTCGGCGTGGGAAGCCTCGAGCAGAAAGCCGTCAGGTCAGCATGGGCGGTAGTCGGAATCCAGATTGGCGCGCCGCTGGCAATTGCCGCAGGAGCCAGACGTTAAATGAGGATCAGCTTTGAACGAACGGGCGGCTTTGCGAATGTTCCGCTACGCGCGGAGATTGATACAGCGCAAATGCCGGCCAATCGGGCACAGGAACTGGAGCGGCTGGTCGAAAAGGCCCAGCCTTTTGACCAGCCCGCCCAGCCGCAATCAATGCCGGTGCCGGATGATCTGCACTACGAACTGAAGGTCGAAGACGGCAGCCGTTCACATTCGTTTCGCACCAGCGACAGCGCCGCCAGCGACGATCTAAAGATATTGTTCGACTTTCTCGGTGAAGAGGCGTTGAAGAAGCGGCAGCACGGTTGAGGAAGAGCGAACCTTCGGCGCGGAACTGATTACTCGAGCATCCGGTTTGAACGCCGAAGGCGTTAATGAATTTCAGCCCGGGGTCCGAAGAACCCCGGGAATCGATCTCTGCAAGCAGAAGAGAACTCTGAAAAAGTTCGCGAGTTGCTGCGGAGTTCAGGATATGTTCCAACATTTCTTTACCCAGGGTAGAAACCATGGGCTCGAATTTGTGAACGCCGAAGGCTTTCAAGGGCAAGCTCGAATTGAATCCGGCACGACCAACTGACTCAGTGCGTTTTGCTAAGGAACAAAGGCACTTGAATCAACCAGCTGTTTTGACTTTCCTGTTTCTAATTATCCTTTGGCAGTTACCGCTGCACATTTCACAATCAACAACGCTGCCGCAAACGCCGGTAATCTCACGCGATTCGCGCTATCCGGCGCACTGGTGGACCCCGGTCTTCGATCCGAAAAAGCCTGACTGGGAGATCCTGCCGCAGGAAGCCGGCCCGGGCGAAGTGATTCTCTCCAAGCGAAACGAACTCGGCTTACTTTCAAATTTTGCGGCCACACCTTTTGTCTTTCACGGAAAGCGATACGCGAGTCTGGAAGGCTTCTGGCAAATGATGAAGTATCCCGAAGGGCCGGGCGATCCGCGCGCGAAGTTTCCCGGGCTTGAATGGAAATACACGCGCCGGCAGGTAGCGCAAATGGTCGCGTTTGATGCCAATCACGCGGGGGCGCTGGCGAGTGACAACATGAGTAAGATGAAAATTACCTGGGTGAGCTTTGAAGGAAAACGCTTTGAATATAAACCTGCGGTACCGGGAGAGCATTACAAGTTGATCGTTGCCGCAACCTGGGAAAAGGTGAAGCAGAATCCCGAAGTGAAGAAGGTACTGCTCTCAACCGGTGATCTGGTCCTCAAGCCGGATCATCATCAGGAACCAAACGCACCCGCGGCCTGGCATTATTACGAAATCCTCATGCAGATACGGAAAGAGTTGCAGAGCCAGAGCAGGTAGATCATTTACCGGCAGGACGTCAGTACCATCCGCGTTAGCGCGTGGATCATTCATTCAATAATCGATGGTCGATAGATTTACCCATCCGCTGACGCGGATGGTACTGACCTCGGCGCCATCGCTTCACCAGGTCACGCAGGTCGAACTGATTCCTATCGCTTGCCGATCTCTTCAAACCTCACATTCCCGATCCGGTACTCTTTCCAATCCTTATAATCAAAATGCCACCACTCGGCTTCGTAGACAGTGAAGCCTTCCGATTCCATCACATCTCGCAACAGCTTGCGGTGCCAGCGTTGCAGCGAAGTTCCTCCGGGATAATCCGGATAAGCCCGAGCAGTTGTTTCGTCGTAGGTGCTGACCATCTCGACCGGTTTTTTCGTCTTCAGGTCGTAAAGGGTCAGATCGACCGCGCAGCCGCGATTGTGCCGCGAACCCTTCGCCGGATCAGCCACGAAAACTTTCTTGTCGTCCGGGGTCGCGTCCCAGAAAACTTTGGTGACATACCATGGCCGGTAAGCATCATGGATGAGCAGGCCATACCCATACGCTTTCAACTTGCGATTCGCGCGGACTACGGCTTCGGCGGCCGGGCGCTGCATGAAAGCCCGCGGTTCAGAATAGAAAACCGTTCCGAGAAAGTTATTGGTTGTGGCGTAACGGATTTCCAATCTAATCGTCGGATCAAGTTTGGTAAGTTCGACCAGATCGGCCTGGCGAAAAGTTCCGTTCTCTTTTGGCGGTTGCGCGGCGAGGGCTTCCTTCATCAATTCCGCGACCGGGCGCACCGGCTTAACGCGGAGTTGGTTTGCTCCCGCTTCCGGTTCGATCTGCCGGCGCTTGCTGATGACTCTGTCGAGTACGACCTGCGTCGCGCGGCCGCTCCGGTCGCGCGTAAAGATCAGTTGCTGCTGCGCATGTGGACCGGGAGCCGGAAATTTGAAAATATTTTTCGAGACTTCGTCGAGCTGCTCGATTTCGCCGCGCTTGAACGACGCACTGAGGCGGCCGTCCTTTTCCAGAATGATCAGGATGGCGTCGTCTGGCCCATATTCACCGATGAGCCCGCGCCAGCGGGCGGGAGCAGGTAGCAGCTTGGGTTGGGCGGGCGCAGTTGACTGAGCCGTTCTTTGCTCAGCATGAAAACTTGAAGAAGAGACAACCGCGCTCGAAAGTGCGGAACTCGCAATTGCGATTAAGCAGAGGGGCAGAGTTAGCCGCAGCGCGAGCGAGACCAGGCGGTTTGATTCTTTACTCTCAGATATTCGCATATTTCGATTATGCGGATTACTCGGCGAGACTCAAGTGGAATCGGGAACGAAGAGTGATTTGATTTCCGAGTAAATCCAGAAACAACCTCGAGGTGACTTGCGTCCTTATCCCGCCTGCTACCGCTTGCCGTTCTGTAGCTGCAGGCGTCGCTTGATATCATCCAGCTGCACCGAAGAAGTCGGTTTGGCTTGATGCTCCGCCAGCCGCTTGTCAACTAATTCTTCATCCGCTGCCGACAAAGGCGGGTCATCCAACTC
>Ga0137373_10007602_pt1 | contig 11506 bp, 9 predicted proteins | sample SagtaG_5_FD_104912 | JGI IMG/M metagenome (GOLD analysis project Ga0137373, IMG submission 104912) | Vadose zone soil microbial communities from Sagehorn Ranch, Mendocino, California, USA - Sage1_R_80_16 metaG | ecosystem: Environmental > Terrestrial > Soil > Vadose zone | place: USA: California...
AAGCGACACCAGGGCCGCAGCCCGCAACCGCTCGTTGGGAGGGAGCGCTGCCTGATGCTCGGCCGCGAAGCGCGCGTATGCTTTCCACTGGCTCGAGGGCGAGCCCTCTAGCATCAGGGTTTGCGCGAGCCAAAGCTGGGAGCGTGCATTTGTGCCATCCGCGCTCACCGCTTTCCGGAGCTGAGTCTCTGCCGTCTTGAGATCCCACGCCTGCAGAGCTTGCTGTGCCTTCTCGATCCCGCCGCCACGTCCGCGCGACACCCACGCGAGGATCCCGGCCGCGGCGACGACAATGACTCCAACGCCGATCGCTGCCCTGCGCACCGAGCTTGTGCGAAACTCGATCGTCGGCACTCTCAGTCGCCGCTGCCGCGTGTCTTTCGCGCACGCGCGCAACGCGTCACCAAACTCCTCGACAGTTGCCCATCGATCCGCGGGTGATCTCGCCAGCGCTTTGTCGATTGCCGCTTCCATTGACTCGGGAACGCCGTCGCGCACTTCCGACAGTGGCGGTGGCGGGGCAGCGAATCTTCGAGAGATGATCACTTGCGCCGTCGGCCCGACGAACGGTGGAATCCCGCCGATCATCTCGTACATCACGCAGCCGAGCGAATAGATGTCGCTTCGAGTGTCGAGAGTGCGATCGCCGAGCGCCTGCTCGGGACTCATGTATGCGGGAGTGCCGACACCAATTCCGGTGGAGGTCAAGCGGTCCACGCCCGACTCGATGATCGCCCGCGCGATCCCGAAGTCGAGCACGAAGACGCCGTCTTTCCCAATCAGGATGTTGTCAGGCTTGAGATCCCGGTGAACGATTCCTCGTCGATGTGCGTACCCGGTGGTATCGATTACATCGCAGGCGATATTGACGGCATCGGGTATCGGGAGCTGCTTCTCGCGCTCCAGTCGCTTCTTGAGCGACTCCCCCTCCACGTACGTCATCACATAGTATGGAAGCCCATCTATCACGCCCGAGCTGAGCACCTTCGGAATCCGGGGATGATCCAGCTCCGAAGAGAATGCGATCTCGCGCAGGAACCGCTCGATTACAACAGTGCTTCCGAGCTCCTGGCGGAGGACCTTGATGGCGACCCTGGTCTGATCGCGAAGGTCCGTGCAGAGATAAACCGTCGCCATTCCACCGCGGCCGAGCTCTCGCTCCACCCGGTAATGCTCGGCGATTACGCTCGTTGGAGCGTACGCATTGTCAGAAGCGATGTTGTCGTGGTTCGCGATGGGAATGTCCATGAGACGCGTTGCCTTGGGAGACCGATGGTCTTCCGGTTCCGCGACGAATAACGACGGTTTCCATACTATGACGGAAGGACGGCCAAACGCAATGACAAGCGGCTCCGGCAGAGGGGCAGAATGCCCCGCATCGCATCGGCGGTGCGGGGCCTGATCACTCCTTGCCTATTTCCCGCCCGACGCCTTGTACTCCGCCTCGCTCAACTTCTTGTGTCCCACTGCCTGCGCCACACTGGATTGTCCGGTGGGCAGTCCGTCGGCGAAATAGAAATGATAGATCAATCCGTCGGTTGTCGACACGAGATCTGCCACCTCTTTGGCCTTATCCGGAGGCAGATCCAGAACCTGTACTCTGCCACTGGCGATCTCGACGGTGTGATCGTGCCAGTAGCGGTTCCACTTCTCGCGCTCGACCTTGGGGCGCGTCAGCTTCTTCGCCATGATGTATTCCACCTGCACGAGCATCGCGTTGGGCTGCGTTGACTCGTAGATGAGGCAGACAATCTGTGGGTCACCAGCCAGCACCTTGCAGTAATGGTGGTAGGGGCCCATTGACTTTCCGTCCACGAGATGGGGCGCGAGGACGTGAACGTTGTAGCCGTCGGATGGTGACGCTGGAGCCTGTGCTCTCGCGGAAACGGCACACGCGAGAAGACCGGCCACGACGCAGGTAGCGATTGCGTGTCGCATCTGGATACCCCTTTGGTTCTGGTGGAGAACGAAGCGGCAACAATTTGCGGCCGCGAGAATACCCGTGACGCTATGAGCCGTTTTTTTCTGATTGCCCTGCAGCCTTGATCCTACGTCGTCCGCTCGCCGGGTCAATACTCGACGGCGGAAGCCACTGGCGACCGCGCCCGGTCGGCGCGAGTAACCAGGGTTGCCACGGTGATGTCCGCGGTCACGTTGAGTATGCTTCTCGCCGCATCGGGAAAGACGTCGAGAGCTATCAAAATCCCTATACCCTCGACGGGCAATCCGATCGACACGAACACGGGCGCGAGTATCACCAGACCGCCGCTTGGGATTCCGGGCGCCGAAAAGCTCAGGGCGATCGCAACGGCGGCAACCATGAGTATCTGCTGGGGGGCCAGCTCTATGCCGTAGAGGCGCGCGATGAACAACGCCGAAACGACCTGGGTCGGCGGAGTAGAAAGCTTGAACGTGGACACAGCAAGCGGGAGCACAAATCCGCTCACCGCGGGGGGCAGCCGAAGGCCGCGTGTCGCGCTGTCGAGCAGTGCGGGAAGCGACGCCAGCGACGAGCGACTGCTGAACGCGACAGCCTGCGCCGGCGATACGGCCAGGGCGAAGCGTCGCAAAGGCATGCGTCCTCCGATGGTCGCGACAGGGTAGAGCAACAGCAGCTCGAGAATCAAGACCGAGCAGATGACGAGGATGTAGAAGCCGACCGCACCCGCTGCAGTCGCACCGAGCCGGGATGCCAGCCCGAGCGCAAGGACGAACACGCCGATGGGCGCGAGCTCGATGATCCAGCGCACCAGCACCAGCATCGCTTCGCTTACCGCCCTGAAGAAGCCGACGATTGTTTCGCGGGTCTCGGGCGTGGCGCGGGTTGCCGCCACTGAAAACAGAACCGAGAAGATGACAAGCGGCAGCATCGTTCCATCTGCCGCCGTCTTGACGGGATTTGTCGGGACGAGATCAGTCAGCCACTGCGCGAACGAAGGAAGTTGTCTCGCACTTTCGGCAGCTGCGCCACCGGACGCCGCGGCGGTAGCGCGCAATGATGCGGCCATCGCCGGATCGATGTGCAGCATTCCGAAGATTGGCGGAACGACGAGCACCGCGAGCGTCGCGGAACAGACGAGGAATACAAGGAACATCGCGAAAGTGCGGGCGCCAATGCGACCAACGGATGCAGCGTCGGACGCCGAGGCGACGCCGACAACGAGCAGCGAGAATACGAGAGGCACCACCGTCATCCGGATGGCGTTCACCCACAGAACGCCGACCGGCTGGAGAAACGCGACGACCGAGAGCAGGCCGGGCTCACCCGCCGCGGAAACGCCGATTCCCAGTGCCAGTCCCGCAATCAGCGCCAGGACGACACGTTTAGTGAGCGACATGACAGCCTCGCAATCGGCGACGACGATGAGCGCACGGAGCCCGAGCGGCTCGAAGTTGCACGGACACGGCACAGGTTACAAGCGAATCGCCTGTCGCGCCCGTCATTCGCAGGGGCAGGGGAGAGACAAGAGATCGACGTGGAGCCCACAAAAATCTGGACAATCGGCCATTCGACGAGGCCCATCGCTGAGCTCATCGAGGTCCTGCAGCTCAACGATGTGGAGACCGTAGCGGACGTTCGCCGCTTTCCATCCTCCCGCGCGTACCCTCAATACAACGAGGCAGCGCTCCGCTCGGCGCTGGCTGGAGCGGGGATCGACTACCTCTGGCTTCCCTCGCTGGGCGGGCGTCGCCGCACGGTCCCTGATTCTCCAAACGACGCCTGGCGAAACGAGGCATTCCGCGGGTACGCCGATCACATCGCTACCGAGGAATTCGCATCCGGGCTGTTCGATCTGCTGATGGTTGCCGAAGGAGCCCGGACTGCCGTCATGTGCTCGGAGGCGGTCTGGTGGCGTTGCCACCGCTCACTTATTGCGGACGTCCTTCGCTCCATCGGCATGGAGGTGCTGCACATCCTGGACTCCATCAAAACGACCGTGCATCCGTACACTTCGCCCGCGCGAATCATTGACGGAAAGCTGACATACGCGAAGGCAGCGACCGAAGATCCGCAGGAGCTCCAGATCTCTCTGTTGACGTAGCCGCAGTCTCTGGCGACTGTCACCGTCGAGAAATATTAGGCCACCGGCTTCCGCCCCCACCACCCCGTCGATGCACACCACGGCACTCCTTCTCCCGACGATGTCCATCGCCGAGAAAATCCTGCGTACGCTCGTCGTCTATTTCTCACTGCTCGGCGGTCTGCGACTCGCCGGGAAACGCGAGCTCGGTCAGCTCAACCCGTTCGATCTGGTGGTGCTGCTTCTTCTGGCGAACACTGTTCAGAACGCGATCATCGGGCCCGACGACACTCTGACCGGCGGCCTCATCGGCGCAGCAACGCTTCTTCTCGTCAACTGGCTGGTCGTCCGTTTTCTCTATTCGCATCCCGGGCTCGACAAGATCGTCGAGGGTGAGTCGGATTGCCTCATCAGTGGCGGCAAGATTCTATATGAGAATCTGAAGAAAGAGACGATTACCGTTTCGGAGCTGGAGCTCGCGGCGCGCAAGCAGGGCTTTCAGAGTCTGGACGAGATCGAGAGCGCGCGACTCGAGGTCGGAGGAGCGCTGACGTTCATCACCAGGCATCCGACGAGCGACGAAGGGCGGCACAAGGAGCTGCTCGCACGTCTGGACAGCCTCGCCGCTGCTCAGAGCGAGCTCGCGCTGCGCGTCGACGCAATTCGGCCGAACGGCGGGGGTTGACTTCTGCTCAGCCGCGTGAGCCGCGGCACACCAGGCAGTGGACCATTCCCCGGATGAATCTCTGGCGGAGCCTGCGCGGTCTGCCGCGCGATCTCTGGATTCTCTCGGGCGCGACCCTGATCAACCGGCTGGGCACGATGGTGATCCCTTTCCTCGTGCTCTATCTGACGCGCGAGCTCGGGTTCAGCCCGGAGCGCGCGGGTCTCGCGCTCGGTGTTTACGGCGCAGGCTCGATCATCGCCGCGCCGATCTCCGGCCGGCTGTGCGACCGCATCGGAGGATTGCCGATCATCCGCGCTTCGCTCATCGGGTCGGGACTGATGCTGCTGGTGTTTCCATTTGTGCGGACTTACCCGGCGGTCGTCGGTCTCACGCTCGCCTGGTCGCTGCTCAACGAAAGCGGGCGACCGGCGACGTTGACGCTGATCGCCGACCTCGTGGCTACGGAACAGCGCAAGCCGGCATACGCGTTGATGAGGCTGGCGATAAATCTTGGAATGAGCGTGGGGCCGGCGGTGGGCGGGTTCATCGCCGTCCACTCGTTCAAGCTGATATTCGTCGCCAACGCCGGCGCGTCGCTGGTTTCCGGCCTCTTTCTCACGCTGGTGCCATTGAGCGCCGCGGCTCATGCTCGCGTAAAGCACGATGTAGACGACGGCGTTCCCCGGCGCGCCGTGCTCGGCGACAGCCGAATGATGGTCTTTCTCCTCGCGACGTTTCTGGTGAGCGTTGTCTTCTTTCAGCACGAGGGCGCTCTGCCGCTCTTTCTCGTGCAGGATCTGCATCTCTCCACCGCGTTCTACGGAGCCCTGTTCACGGTCAACACTCTGATGATCGTGTTCATGGAGGTTCCGCTCAACGCCGCGACGGCGCACTGGCCGCATCGGTGGGCGCTGAGTCTCGGCTCGCTGCTTTTCGCAGCGGGATCGGGTCTGTTTGGTTTCGCCAGTGGTCCGGCGATGGTGCTGTTCGGCATCGTCGTCTGGACGTTCGGAGAGATGATGCTCTTTCCTCAGGCGTCGGCGTATGTCGCCGACGTCGCGCCTCCGCACCGTCGCGGCGCGTACATGGGCGCGTACTCGATGGCGTTCAGTCTTGCCTTTGCGGTGGCGCCGTGGGCGGGCACGGTGGTCTTTGCCCGCTTCGGCGCTGGAATACTGTGGAGCTCGGTGTTCCTGGTGGGGATCGCCGCCGCCGGGATGATGCTAAGGGTGACGAGTGAGGAACCGGACCCCTTGCCCGTTTCCCGTTACCTGTTACCCGACCGGGAGACGGGTAACGGGTAACGGGTAACGGGTAATGCAGCGGGCCTCGATAAGCCGTTACCGGTTACCGGGTCTACTTACCGCATTTCAGTGTGACGCGCGCCGCTTCTTCGGGCATGTAGATCGCCAGCGCCGAAGTCTTCGTGTCCGCGCTGCTGCTGCCGAGCGCTGCGCCAACCACCTTCGCTGTCGCGCCGGTGGTTGCAAAATCGTTGACGATGATGGCATTTGCACCAGCGTCAGCGGCCTTCTTCTTGATCTGATCGACGATCTTTCCCTCGGACGTGTATACGGAGTTGCCCTCCGCGCTGATCCACGCCAGCTCGTAGTAATCGTGCGGGACGGCTCCTCGGCTCGTATAGACGTCAACGGCCTCATCGCACGTTGCGGCGCGCGTGATCGGGCTGACCTCGGTCGTCTTTGTGCGAACGCCGCAGGCTGTCGCCGCAAGGGCCGCCATCAGGAACGGGAGCGCCCGCCCATTTTTCATTCGGGTCATGTTTCATCCTCCTTTCTCAGTGATCATCCCCCAAAGTATGGGGAGAACAGAGCCACCGATTTGCAAGCTTGGGGCCGGATCGGGCTTTCGCCGACCATCTCAAGTGCCTCTGATCGCGAGGTCGCCGCAGCATTAGCTTTCGGCGTGCACTTAGCCCGCTTTTTCGGGAGCCAGCGCGTGAGTCGGCGAAGGTCGATCGTTTACGCGTCTGTCGTTGCCGCCATCGCGTTGAGCGGTGTCGCGACGCTGAGCTGTGCCAGGGAGCCCACCGACCCGTCGCGCTCCGACCTCACGGGATTATGGAAATCGTTCGATCGGGATCTCTACATCTACAACATCGAGATGGAGATCACCCAGGCGCGACCCGGAATCGTGGTGGGGAAGTGGAGGGCGCTCGGCAGAACCGATAACCGCTGCACGCCGGGAATTCCGTGCAAGGACAGCAGCGCCATCACCGGGCGCACCGAAGTGGCGCAGGTCGTCCTGGAGCTCCTTGGCGCCGGCACGTTCGTGGGCGAACAGCCGTCGAAAGACCTGCTCAAAGGAATCATCCGCTCCGAAACACAGAATTTCCACGTCACCTTCACGCGCCAATAGGCCCATGCCGACGTCGCGACGATTCCGAGTGCTGCTGCTCGTCGCACTCCTGTTCGTTCTTCTCACCATCGTGCCCACTATTGTGGGTCTTTTCACCGACTGGCTCTGGTTCCGCGAGGTCGGCTATCAGATAGTCTTCACGACGGCTCTCACCACCAAGATCGGTTTGTTCGTCATTGCCGGCCTCGTCGCCTACACGTTTCTCGCGCTCAATGTCCGGCTTGCGCGAAGCGGACCGTCGCGGGTGCCGGTACTCTGGCGGGTGAGCCCCGAGCTGCCGCCGGTCGATATCGCGTCGTCCCTCATGAAGGTCGCCGTTCCGCTCACGTTCGTTCTCGCGTTCCTCTTCGCCATTGGCGCGGCCGGAGACTGGATGAACGTGCAGCAGCTCGTTCATCGGACGCCGTTCGGCGTGAATGATCCGGTATTCGGACGCGACATCGGCTGGTACGTCTTCGTTCTTCCCGCAATCGCTTCGCTGCTCGGTACACTTCGGAGCCTCGTTGTGCTGGCGCTGATCGGGGTCGTGGCGCTGTATCTCCTTCGCGGAAAGATCTCACTGCCACCACAGCGTATTACGCTTCTCTCTCCGGCGGACAGGCACGTTGCGGCCCTGCTCGTTTCATTCCTTGTTTTGACCGCGCTTCAGATCTGGCTCGTCCGCATCCCCGAGCTCCTTTACTCGACTACAGGGCCACTTGTCGGCGCGAGCTACACCGATCTGCATGCGAGATATCCGGCGCTGCATGTCATAGCGGCGACCGCCGTCGTCGGAATCGGACTTGTCATTTATGGGATGCTTCGCGGCAGAATCGTTCTCTTCACTCTGGCGGCGGCGCTGGCCTACGTGGTGGTCTCGATCGTCGCCGGCGCCTTGTTTCCTTATGGAATCCAACGCTTCATTGTCGCCCCGACGGAGCTGACACGGGAGCTGCCGCAGCTTCGCAGTCACATCAGGGCCACGCGCCAGGCATGGGGTCTTTCCGGCATTGAGACTCGCGAGCTCACGGGCGATGCAGGACTCACCCTGGCGGACATCCGCGCGAATTCCGCGACGATCCAGAACGTGCGCCTCTGGGATCGCGATCCATTGCTCCAGACCTTCGGTCAGCTCCAGGAGATCCGCCCCTACTACGATTTTATCTCGGTGGACGACGACCGTTACGTCATCGATGGACGGTACCGGCAGGTTCTTCTCTCACCGCGGGAGCTGAATTCCGAGTCGCTGCCAAAGCGGACGTTCATCAACCAGCACCTTACGTTCACTCACGGGATGGGTTTGACGCTCGCCCCGGTGAATGAGGTGACCAGCGAAGGTCTGCCTGTCCTTTTCGTCAAGAATCTTCCACCTGTCTCGACTGTCTCACTCAAGGTCACGCGGCCGCAGATCTACTTCGGCGAGCTCACGACCGATCACGTCTTCATCGACACCCGGCGGCCGGAGTTCGACTACCCGTCAGGCGACGCGAACGTCTCCGCGACTTACAAGGGAACCGGAGGCGTGCGAGTTGGCGGCTTGCTGCGGAGAGCACTGTTCGCGATTCGCTTCGGCGCGGTCAACATTCTCCTCTCACAGGACATCGAGAGCGACAGCCGGGTGCTCTTCAACCGGCAGGTGCAGGATCGCGTAAAGACGGCGCTCCCATTTCTGACGTTCGACGCCGATCCGTACATGGTGGTCAACTCGAGAGGCGAGCTCTACTGGATAATCGACGGCTTTACGTCGAGCGACCGGTATCCCTACTCGGCGCGGCTGGATGACGGGACCAGCTACATGCGCAACGGCGTCAAGGTAACGGTCGACGCCTACAACGGAACGATCGTCTCATACATCGCCGACGCAACTGACCCGTTGATCAGGACATACGCGAAAATCTTTCCCGGCATCTTCAAGCCAATGTCCACGATGCCGGAGGATCTTCGCGTGCACGTCCGGTACCCGCGGGATTATTTCCGCATTCAGGCGGCCCTGTACACGACTTTCCACATGGACGAGCCGAACACCTTCTACAACCGCGAAGACCAGTGGCAGCTACCCGCTACCTCGGATCAGAAGGACCAAGGCGACCGCTTCATGCGCCACCTGGTGATGCGACTGCCCGACGAGAAACGTGCGGAGTACGTCTACATGGCTCCGTTCACACCGAGGGGAAAGAACAATCTCGCGGCGTGGATGGTTGCCCGTAACGACGGCAGCAGTTACGGGAAACTCAGAGTTTACCGGTTTCCCAAACAGAGTCTTGTTTACGGGCCGGCACAGATATCGGCGCGGATCAACCAGGACACAGACATCTCGCGCGAGCTGACTCTGTGGGACCAGCGCGGATCGGAGGTGATCAGGGGCGAGCTCCTGGTGATTCCCATCGAGGAAGCGCTGATCTACGTGCAGCCGATCTACCTTCGCGGCCAGGGCGGACAGATCCCCGAGCTGAAGCGCGTCGTCGTCGCATTCCAGGATCGCGTAGTGATGTCAGAGACGTTTGAGACGGGACTCGCGCGACTCTTTAGCGGCGAAATTGGAGCGCCGTCACAGACGGCAGCCGCAGTGACGGCCGCCGTTGCGGACACTGCTTTGCGCGCGGCGCCCGCGCCCGGCACGCAGATCCAGCCAAGTGCAAGCGGGCAGCTCATTCGGGAAGCTGATGATCATTACCAGCGCGCGATATCGGCGCAACGCGCGGGCGACTGGGCGACCTATGGTCAGGAAATCCAGCGACTGGGGGAGGTACTGCGACGGCTCAATGCGGGGCGCCGTTGACCCCGATGAATATCTCCTGCGACTCGAGCACCGATTTCATCAGCATCGGCTCGTAGCACTTCGTCTTGAGCAGGGCGCCGGCAACCGTAGGATCAAAATGACGGCCGCTCTGGGATCGTACCTCCGCTAGCACGTCATCGATGGCCCACGCGGCCCGGTACGGACGGCTGTGGGTAAGTGCGTCGAAAAAGTCCGCCAGTCCGACGATCCGGGCCTCGAACGGAATCTGCTCTCCGGCCAGACCCTTCGGATAGCCCGTGCCATTCCAGCGCTCGTGATGACTCAGCGCGATGCGCTCCGCCATTTTCACGAGCTCGGAACGGCCACCGGAAAGAATCCTGGAGCCGATAACGGTGTGCGACCGGACAATGTCGATCTCACCCGGCGTCAGGGCACCCGCCTTGAGAAGGATGTGATCCGGTATTCCGATCTTGCCGACGTCGTGCAGTGCAGCGGCCCGCCTGATGAGGTCCACGAATCGGCTTCCCGCCCCAAGCGCTTTAGCAAGCAGCGCCGAGAGATCTCCTACGCGAAGGGTGTGACGTCCCGTGGCGTCATCGCGTATCTCCGCCGCCCGCGCGAGTCTCTCGACAATCTCGAACTGCGAGTGCTCGAGGTCACGTGTCCGCTCACTGACTCGCGTCTCGAGGGCCGAGTTCTGCAGCTCCAGAGATCGATAGAGGAAGCGCGTCTCGAGCAGATTATGGATGCGGAGCAGAACCTCGCTCGCATCGAACGGCTTGGCGACGAAGTCCTTGGCTCCGAGCGAAAGGGCGCCGCGCTTGGCCTCCGGCGTCGCATCTCCGGTGAGCATCAATACGGGGAGGTACCCGCTGCCATGAAGACGTGGCGCAAGCTTCTTGAGGACCTCGAACCCGTCGAGGTGCGGCATGTGAAGATCGAGCAGAACGAGGTCGGGATCGAATACGCTGACGATCTCCTCGACATCCCGGGGGTCTGCTGTTCCACGGTTCTCACCATAGCCCGCCCGCGTGGGTATGCGCTGAAGCAGGCGGACGTTGGATTCCTCGTCATCCACCAGCAGCAGCCGCGCCGAGCTCGCGTGCTCGCTAAGTGTGACCATTGCCTGCGACAGCTACTTGGCGTCGGCTGTCGAGCACCTCACGTGCCCGCTGCGCGAGTCTCGCGGGGGTGAACGGCTTCTCGATGAAAGCCGCGCCGGGCTCGAGGAAGCTTGGTCGAAGTATCGCGTCCTCGGTGTACCCGGAGGTGAACAGGATGCGAGCGTCGGGCCTTCTCTGCCAGACTTTCTGGGCGAGCTCGAGACCTCCCATTTCCGGCATCACGATGTCCGTCACTATGAGGTCGAAGTCGCCGCCGCGCTCCTCGCACTGACGCAGGGCATCGGCACCGTTGGTTGCCTCTACAACGGTGTAGCCGTTCCGACGCAGCACCCGACTGGCCACTTCACGCACGGCGTCCTCATCCTCCACTAGCAGAATTGTCTCTTCGCCCCCGTGTCCGGTAACGGCCACCGGCGCAATCTCCTCGTCCAGCTCTGCGTCAACTCTCGGCAGGTAGATCTTGAATGTCGTGCCGCATCCCGGCTCGCTGTACATCCAGATCGATCCGCCGGACTGCTTGACTATTCCATAAACGGTGGAGAGGCCGAGGCCGGTCCCCTTGCCCTTGTCCTTTGTCGTGAAGAACGGCTCGAAA
>Ga0137373_10007615_pt1 | contig 11495 bp, 9 predicted proteins | sample SagtaG_5_FD_104912 | JGI IMG/M metagenome (GOLD analysis project Ga0137373, IMG submission 104912) | Vadose zone soil microbial communities from Sagehorn Ranch, Mendocino, California, USA - Sage1_R_80_16 metaG | ecosystem: Environmental > Terrestrial > Soil > Vadose zone | place: USA: California...
GAGGCCGGCGTGCGAGGGAATTCGTTTTTCCAAATGAATGCGCGCTCCCTTTCCTTGCGCATGTGAGCTTTGCAGCGCCGCCGCGGCGCGATACACGAGGGTTCCTGCGGCCATCGGGAAGGTCCGATCATCACCTGACAGGTGGATTTCAGGCGTTCCCGTCGCCGTGAAGTGAATGGTATCGTGCAGGCTGATCGTCTGAAGAACGGTGTCGATTTCGTGATACCCGTCCGGGCGCCGACCTAAAATGCGCAGGCTCCAATTGATCTTGGCGAAGGCCGGAAGTGTGATTGAAGCCGCGGACATTTAGGTATGCAAGTGTTTAGAGGCGGACTACTGCCCGCCAGGTAGCAGAGTAAAAAGCAAGACGGCGGTCGCCAGCCCGCCTCTACACAGAAACGCCGGCTCGGTCCATCAGAGCTTTAGCTTCGCGGTCCGCGTCATCAATCACCGATTCTTCATTCAGCGTTAACAATTTCCGATCGCGCATCACCAACTCTCCATCGATGATCGTTGTCTGCACATCCGAAGACTGCGCTGAATAAACCAGGGTTGAGACGACGTCATTCACCGGAACGGCGTGAGCATTATTCAGATCCACGACAATTACATCAGCGCGCTTGCCGACTTCCAGACTGCCAATTTCCTGCTCGAGACCGAGCGCGCCGGCGCCGTCGATCGTCGCCAGTCGCAGGACCCTTGCCGCCGGCAGGACTTCCGGTCCATGGGCGAGTTTCTGCAACAGCGCCGCCGTCCGCATTTCCGTAAACATGTCCAGGCGATTGTTGCAAGCGGCACCATCTGCTCCCAAAGACACAGGGATCCGCCGGGCCAGCATCTCCGTTATGCGCGCCAACCCGGATCCCAGCTTCAAATTCGACGACGGGCAGTGGGCGACATTAGTCTTAGTCTGCGTCAGTGTCTCCATTTCTTCCGGGTCGAGATGTATGCAGTGCGCGAGCACCACATGCGAACCCGCTATTCCCAATGAATCAAGATAAGCGACATTGCGCATCCCGGTTTCGCTTTCAACCATCTCGCATTCGTTTCTGTTCTCCGAGGCATGCGTGTGAATTATAGCTCGATGTTTCTTTGCCAGTGTGGAAACTTCAGTTAGTAGTTCGCGCGTGCAACTGACGGCAAAACGGGGCGCGAAACAACAATGAATGCGGTCGCCGGCTTTGCCATGCCACTCGTCGAACAACTTGAGAGATTCGCGGATCGAGTCAACCGTATTCTCACGAAGATCGGGCGGCACATCGTTCTTGTCCATCATGCATTTGCCGACGGTGGCGCGAAAACCAGTTTCCTCAACCACGCGAAACACTTCTTCCGTGTGCCGGACAGTTTCCATCGTGAGCCCGCAGGTGGTGCCGCCCTTAATTAATTCGGCGATCCCAAGTTGTGCCGCCGCGCGAATGGATTGAGTAGTATGCGCCGCTTCCATCGGCCAGATTCGCTTCTTCAGCCAATCGATTAACGACAAATCGTCAGCCGCGCCGCGAAACAGAGTCTGACAAAGATGAATGTGTGACTGCACAAGTCCAGGCAGGACTGCGCATCCGCTCGCGTCGACTATCTCGTCAGTTGTCTCTTTCAGATTTTTGCCGATACTTGCGATGCGTCCGTCACGAATCAGCAGGTCCCCGCGTATGACTGAACCGTCCTGGTCCATCGTCACAATCGTGCCGTGTTTAATGAGAATTGATTTTGCCATGAATAGGAGACCGCGCGGATTATGAAAGGATTAGTGAAGGTCTGTAAAGCGTTCCGGGGATGGTAGATCAGTCGCATTCGAGCGTGCGCCGAACCGCACGCATGACCTCTTCATGTGTGCGACCAGCTACTTTGCCTGACGAAAGTTCTTCATCTCGCTGGATAGCCTCAGTAATGGCTGCACCTTGATCGATATCCGGCAGTCCTGAGTCAATGCTTTCCCAGAGCGCCTGCGCAAGTAATACTCGTTCTGCAAGGGGAAATGCCATTGCGTCGGCCATAAGTTGTTCGATGGTTTTAGCGTCAGGATACGTCACTCTTAAACACTCACCGAAACATCCGTGCTCTTCTATTTCTTTTCAATTGGTGGCTGTGAGCATTCACAAGTATACAAGGCTTTGAACTTGATATTGGCTAAGTTATTCCAGATTCGTGCTTCGGATGGAGATACATGAGCATCGGCGTTGGTCAACTGACCCTTCTCGTTTTCTGTTTCACGGTCCTGGTTATTCGTTTCGTTCTCGTCAGATTTCACGTGAGCTCTTTAAATGGTGGCTAAATTAGTAGGCTGCACTACCGACTATTTCTTATCCGCTCCCGCCGCCGTAGCCTTCTTTTGTTCAGGCGCTGCTTCGGCCGCAGCTTCCTCACGCACCGGGATTCCCAGCGCGCGCTTCACGTCGTCTTCGATGCGCTTCAGCAACTCCGGATGATCCTTGAGAGTTTGTTTTGAATTTTCGCGTCCCTGGCCGAGCCGATCACCTTTATACGAAAACCACGCGCCGCTTTTTTCGACGACGCGATTATTAGCAGCGAGATCCAGCACATCACCTTCGCGCGAGATGCCTTCTCCGTACATGATGTCGAACTCAGCCTCGCGGAACGGCGGCGCGACTTTATTTTTCGCCACCTTCACCTTGGTGCGATTGCCGACCACGCGATCGGCATCTTTGATCGCGCCGATGCGGCGAATGTCCAGGCGCACAGATGAATAGAACTTGAGCGCGCGGCCACCCGAGGTAGTTTCCGGATTGCCGAACATCACGCCAATCTTCTCGCGAATCTGATTGATGAAGATGAAACAGGTGTTAGACTGAGCGACGATCGCAGTTAGTTTGCGCAGCGCCTGCGACATCAGACGCGCCTGCAACCCTGGCAGCGAATCCCCCATCTCCCCATCCAGTTCAGCCCGCGGTACGAGCGCGGCTACTGAATCAACGACGATTACATCAACACCATTTGATCGCACCAGTGCTTCGGCGATTTCCAAAGCCTGCTCGCCGGAGTCGGGTTGTGAGATCAGCATGTCGTCAATCTTGACACCGAGCTTCGCCGCATATTCCGCATCCATTGCGTGCTCGGCGTCGATGTAAGCCGCCACGCCGCCGGCGAGTTGGGCTTGCGCGACGATATGCATAGCCAGCGTTGATTTGCCGGAACTTTCCGGTCCATAGATCTCGACGATCCGCCCACGCGGCACGCCGCCCACACCGATGGCTGCGTCCAACGACAACGAGGTCGTCGAAATCGCCGGCACATCTGAAATGTCGCGCTCGCCCAGGCGCATAATCGATCCTTTGCCAAATCTCTTTTCAATGTTTGCCAGCGCGGCTTCAATCGCGCGGCTGCGGTCTGCAAATCGGTCTTCAGGCATAACAGGCATCGCTTTCTTCTGCTCCTCTTCCCGGATTAACTCTCAAAGAACTCACGGCTGAGTTCAGTGAGCATAGCACATCTCGCGCGAGAATGGAACAGGGTTTCATGGATGAAACGAAAGTTTTTTCTGACTCAAAAGCACGCCAGAATACCTTCACAAGGTCTCTCGGTCGAGAGGTTTTCACAGAAATTGATAAGAACTTAAGCAGCCAAAACCAGTTAATGACTGTAGCAACGATTCTGCGGGTTGGCTTTGCGCGGTTCCGTAGTTCTTCTTCCTAGGCAATCAACTCTCTTGCCAACCTTCCAACTCGAGCAAGTGCATCCGCCGGTGACTCCGCCTGCTCGATCTCGGCAACGATGGCTGAACCGACCACGGCGGCGTCGGCATAACGCCAGACATCCACGACATGTTCCGGTTTTGAAATGCCGAAACCGACGGCGATCGGCAAGTTTGAAAAGCGCTTGACGCGACCAACCAATTCTTCGGCCTCGGCGCTCATTTGTTCGCGCGCGCCAGTGACGCCGGCGCGCGACACAGCATAAATAAAACCGCCGGCGTGTTGCGCAATCATTTTTAAGCGTTCATCGGTCGAAGTGGGGGCAACCAGAAAGATCATGTCGAGCTGATATCTACCTAGCGCGGCGGCAAACTCGCCGGCCTCTTCGGGCGCGAGGTCCGTTACCAGGATTCCATCAAGACCGGCGCCTGCTGCTGCTCGCGCGAGCGACTCAAAACCAGAGGCTCGGAACGCCGACGTCTCGTCCGCGTTTTCCTTTAGGGAGAACTGCAAGAGCGGATTGAAGTAACTGAAGAGAATAATGGGAACGTCCGTTTGCTTCCTGGCGGCGGCAACCGCTCGCAGAATCTCTGCAAGACCGAATCTATGACGCAGCGCTCGTTCGGAGGCGCGTTGAATCACCGGCCCGTCCGCCATCGGATCGCTAAACGGCACCCCCAGCTCGATCAGGGTTGCGCCTGCGCGCGCGAGTTCAACTATCAGTTCGTGGGTCGTTTCGAGATCCGGATCGCCGGCGGTGATAAAAGGGATGAACCCTTTTTTACCTTCGCGTTTGAGGTTAGCGAATGTTTTGGAGATTCGATTCAAACAAATCTACGACAGAGGAAACGGAGGATTTCCAGTTTTCTCAGCGCGCCTCTGTGTCCTCTGTGGTTATTCGCTCCCGCACAGTATCAATGTCCTTATCGCCACGTCCGGACAAATTGATGATTATCACCTGGTCCCTTTTCATCTCGCGCGCGACCTTCAACGCATGGGCGACCGCGTGTGCGGACTCCAACGCGGGGATAATTCCCTCCAAACGCGACAACATTTGAAAAGCCTCCAGGGCTTCATCGTCAGAAACCGAAGTGTATGCAACTCGGCCTGAGTCATGAAGAAAGGCGTGCTCAGGTCCAATCGAAGGATAATCGAGCCCGGCGGAAATCGAATGGGTCGTCGCTACCTGGCCACGATCGTCCTGGAGCACGTAACTCATTGTGCCCTGCAGGACGCCCGGACGGCCCCCGCCATTCGAATTGAATCGCGCGGCGTGGTCACCTAAATCGTCGCCGCGTCCTCCAGCTTCAACTCCAATCATGCGCACTGGTTCATCACCTAGAAACGGGTGAAACAATCCGATGGAATTCGATCCGCCGCCGACGCAGGCAATCAGGCAATCAGGCAGACGGTTTTCCTGTTCAAGAATCTGCCTGCGCGTTTCGCGCCCAATCACGCTCTGGAACTCGCGCACCATCAAAGGATATGGGTGCGGCCCCAGCGCGCTGCCGAGCAAATAATAGGTGTCTGAAACGTTGGTCACCCAGTCGCGCAGCGCCTCATTGATAGCGTCCTTCAACGTACGCGAACCCGCGTTCACTTCACGAACTTCAGCTCCGAGCAGTTGCATGCGAAAGACATTCAGCGCTTGTCGCCGCATGTCTTCAGAGCCCATGTAAACAGCGCATTCGAGCCGAAACAACGCGCACACGGTCGCCGTCGCAACACCGTGCTGGCCTGCGCCTGTCTCGGCGATGATGCGCCGCTTTCCCATCCGCCTGGCAAGCAGAATTTGTCCCAATGTGTTGTTGATTTTATGAGCGCCGGTATGCAGGAGATCCTCGCGCTTGAGATAGATGCGAGCCCCGTTGGCTTCTTCGGTTAGGCGTTCGGCAAAAAAAAGCGGCGTCGGACGTCCCGCATAATCGCTTAAGAGCCGATCCAATTCGTTTTGAAAATCTTGATCAGCGCGGGCAGCTTCATAGGCGGCGGTCAATTCTTCGAGCGGCGCCATCAGGGTCTCAGGCACAAAGCGGCCACCATATGGTCCCCAGTGTCCGAGCGAATCAGGTTGGGTGATTGATTTCACCATTACTAACTAAATGTTAAGAGGCGGGCTACTGCCCGCCTCCGTCAGTGTAGCGCATGTGTTCCTCAACAATTAACTTCGCGGCGCAAATAGGCGGGCGGTAGCCCCCTCTAAACGGGTTGGTTAGCGAGGTGGTCACCCGCCTCTGAACAAATAATATCTGCTATGGATTTTTGTTCACTCGATGGGTCGAACGCACCCGTCCCGGCGCCTGCTCACCGCGCGCATCATCAACTACCACACGATTCTCCTGGTGATACCAGGTGAGGCGGTTCCCGTCGGTGGTTCCCTGCTTCTCGTCCTCGACGTGCGCGGGATTCCCTTTCAAGACGGCGACATCATCCGCGCTCGTGTATTGCATCCAATCCCCACTGCCTCGTTTTCCCGGTTGTGTCAGCACCACGGTCCGCTGGGCTATCGTTCGCTCGACTTCATTCGACTCTTTCATCAGGTAAACATCGGCGACGCCGGAAGTGATCCGATCCGTTCCCTGCTTGATATCGACATTGGTTTCATAGTGCAGCAAACGATCGGGATCGGAATATTTCATCAAGTCCGCTGCAGCAAAGACGGGTACAACGCTGCCGGCGCCGTTTATTTTTTTCTGCGCGCGGTAAAGCGCGCTTTGCACATGACCTCGGCCTTCCATCCGCTTTTCATCGCGGAATAATGTCAGAGTGTCCGAGCGAACAAAATTGTCGTCCTGCCACGCCCGCGCGTTGCCCGTATAAATACCAACTCCGGTGTCGTGATTGAACTGGGCCCTATCGGCGACGATGTAGACGGGACTCTTCACTTTTCCAAATGGCAGAGCGCCGTTTGTTTGTTCCTGACTGTAGTAAGTCGTCTGCACCTTGCCCCGACATATCGAAATATGATTTTGCGTGTCCGAATCGATTTCACTGGCCCTCGTGCGCGCGCGCGCGTCCCAAACTGTTGGGTCACCGCCGCGCAATCGAAGCGTCTTGTCGGCATCAGTGTAGCTGGCACTTCCAGCCGTACCGTTCCGATCCTTTTCATTGAACTTAACATCGCCCTGGGTATCGATCTTCTCGGGGTTTTGGGTCTCGCGGCTGAAAAACGCAGTCATGGTTTGGGTAGTTATCGTCCGCACTGAGCGACTCTCGACCGGCATTACCGGATCCAAAACGACCCTGGCACCGGCCGCGGCGACGGCGCTGCGCGCCAGGTTTCCATTCTCGTAGAAATCACAATCGATTTGAGGGGCGGTCAAGGTCTGCCGATCGGCCTTAGCCGTTTTCTGCACAGGATCGACGAACAGTTCAGCATTGCCCGACGCTTGCGCTCGCTCGAGATCCTGCCCCGTAGCATGCCAGGTTAGCTTGATCGCGTCCGCGGTCAAGCGCTTGTTGGCCGCGCGAGGATCATTGAGACGCGATTTCGGCGCGGAGAGAGTAACTACCGACCGCCCGTTCACGTGCATCTCTTTCAAAAGGCTGCGGTCCCCCTGGGCCTGAAAAAAAACTTCCACGCCGTTCGCCCCGCTGAGTTGCATGTCGGAATCCGAATTGAGGCTTTGCGCGCGAACGTCCTTCATCGCGACCGCCGTTTGCAGGCGCTGGTCGGAATCAAAACCAAAATCCATATCGACCGCATGAACTTCCGCAGCATGGCCTTGATCCATTGTCCGCAGATAAGAGTTGCCGCGGACCTCGATCTTCTGCAACTTCTTTTGTTGATTCAGAATTCCGGTCAGGCTGTCGCCGCTCATCACATCCTTGTCCTGCTCGGCAGTTGCACCTCCGGTGAAAGCCAGACGCATGGACGCCTGATCGAAGGTTGCCTGCGGCGAATGAATCGTCACGGGCCGAGTTCGCGAGCCTTTTAATTGCGGCACCTTGCTGTTCTTCTGATCGCGGTTCGTCGCTGCTTCAGGATTGACGATGATTTCGACGTCATTTCGGAGCTCGAGTTGTTTGTTCTTTCCGTCAACCCGCGCGCCGGTGGCATGACCCGAGACATTCTCGCGTTCGAAAGTTATTAGCGCAGCGGTTTCGCCGATCTCAGTGTTTTGGTTATACGAGATTGTTTCGGTCTTGACCTTCAGTGCATCGCGAGTTTCAATCTGCACGTTGCCATTCAGTTGAATCTCACCCGTCTTCGGATCGTAAATCGAACGGCTGGCTCCGATCTGATCGGGCTTGTCCCCTGTTTCCGGAAAGACCTGAAGATTGACGTCTTCCAGTTCGTGATGACCGTCCGAGAAAGTTACGTCCCGCGCCGCGCGCAGCCACAGATACAGGCGATCACCTTTGGTGATCCGCTGTTCATAGCCGTTGACAATCCCGGTGATTTCCTTTGATAGTTCCGGCGGTCGCTTGGCCAGGCGGAAGATCGAATTGTTCCGCATCTTGTAATAAGACACGCCGACAAAGAGCGCCCCGGCGATTAACAGAAACAGTGCCACGGCCCGCGCCAGTAGGGGCGCGCGCGCGCGGATACCGACTGCGCTGATTCGTTTTCGCTGCAAAACCTGCATAACGGTGAATCGATAATCGTTTAGAGGTGGGCTACTGCCCGCCAGTCACTGTACCGATCTTCCCAATCTAACATCACCCAGTAAAGGCGGCCGGTAGCCCGCCTAAACGAATTCAAACATTGACTGGCCGCAAATCTCGAACATTCAACTGCAATCTCACGTCGCCATTCCACAGATTCGACTCGAGTTCGTAAACCAGTTCGATGCGTTCGTTGATTCGCGGCGTTCGCTCAGTTTCCTGCAAGCCGCGCCACCAGATCGCTTCAAATGGACGATTGTCTTCGCCGGCGACGCGCAGTTTCAGGTGCTGCTCTTTGATGATCTGCGGCTCGCTTAATATCCGAAAATCGCGCGTCACAAATACAGGACGGGGATTGCCGGCGCCGAATGGCTCGAGCGCACGCAAGTCCTGAGAAAGCGAAAAAGTGATTTCGCGCGCCGGCACCTCCGCGTCGATATTAAGTGTCGGTACCAATTGTTCATCGGTCAAACAGGACGCCGCATGTTCATTCAAACGCTGCCGGAATTCCAAAATGCGTTCGCGCCGAATACTGAGCCCGGCCGCGTGCGAATGACCGCCAAACTTTTCCAGCAGATCGCGACAGGAAGTCAATCCATTGAAAAGGTGATAAGACTCGATGCTCCGTGCCGAACCGTGTCCAATGTCACCATCAAGCGAGATTACGACGCAGGGCCGGTTGATTCGTTCCGCGATCTTCGAGGCGGCGAGCCCAATCACGCCTCGATGCCACCCGTCGCCGGCGATCACTGCCACATGCGTTTGCAAATCGCGATCAGGTCCGTTTTCAAACTCCTCAATTGCGCGATTGAACATTTCACGCTGGGCTTCCTGGCGCTCGCGATTTCGCGCATCCAGGTGATCCGCCAAACGGCGCGCCTCGTCTCGATTGTTGGCTTCAAATAATTCGATCACTGCACGCGCTGAGTCCATGCGACCCGCAGCATTGATGCGCGGTCCGATGCGAAATCCAAGATCGTAAGCGGTCATCTCGCTGCCCTCGCCACAACCCGCGATATCAATTAGAGCACGCAGGCCGTGATTGACTGCCCGCGGCAAATCCGAAAGGCCGAGGGCAACGATGGCTCGGTTTTCGCCAATCAACTTCGCCACGTCGGCGACAGTCCCCAACGCGACCATTTTCAGAAATCCAGGCACCTGCTTTTCGCGATCGCGAACGCGAAATAACGCGTGCACCAGCTTAAAAGCGACCCCAACGCCCGCCAGATTCTTATCGGGATAAGTACAGCCGTGCTGATTAGGATTGAGGACGGCGAGTGCAGGCGGCGCTCCTTCGTCCGCGTCCGGAAGATGATGATCAGTAACAATTATGTCGAGGCCATGCGCGCGGGCCCAGTGCAAAGGCTCGTGCGCCGTAATGCCGCAATCAACACTGACCACCAGTTTGTATCCATCATTGACTGCCTTTTCCAGGCCGGCTTGCTGGATCCCGTAGCCTTCGGTAAAGCGATGCGGCACGTGATAACCGACGGTTGCGCCCAACATTCGCAGCGCGCGCAATAACACTGCTGTTCCCGTCGTGCCGTCAACATCATAGTCACCGTAAATCAGTATTGGTTGAGCGTTATCGATCGCGAATTGCAGGCGTTCGACAGCTTCCGGCATGCCCAACATCAGGGCCGGATCGTGAAGTTGATCGAAAGCAGGCTTCAAGAAGCGCTGCGCGGACTCGAGATCCTCATAACCGCGAGCCAGGAGCAGGCCGGCGACCAGCGGTGAAATCTTAAGTTCATTGGCGAAGTCAGAAGCGCGGGCTTGATCAAGTTGCCGAATGATCCAACGCCTTGAAGAGTGCTTAACAGGCGATGAGGCAGAGCAAGCTGGGGCAAACGCGCTCTGGTTCTGATTCATCCTTCATCCTTCATATTGATTTCTATTCGGCAAACCAGCCGTCGGCTTCCAGAAGTCGCACACCAACCCTTTGTTTGCCGTCGGTTTCCTCAGTCCATATTCCGTTTATTTCGGCGTCGAGTTTTTTCCCAAATGGTGGTATGAGAACGATTCGATCGCCAACCACCACGTCTTTCTCCAGAAGAATCGTGGCGCCCCCACGGCTGATTTTCACCGCCGCGGCCTTGGTTTCGAACGGCTTACCTTCGCGCGTCCGGCCTTCAACGACCAGCGAAAAATTTACCGGAACACGCGGGCTGCGCGGGCGCTGTGGCGGCCCGTTCACCTCTACACTGCTTTCTTCTTTCATCAGGCAATGGCCTCTCTTAAATGCTTACGGACATGGCGTCCGCTGAGGAAGGGGCAATACCAGTGTAACTGATGCGGCGAGGGTTGTCAGCGGTTTGCTTCAGAAATGAGTATTTGAGGCGGACTTCTCAATCCGGCGTGTCAGTTTTCGACGATTTGCAGCGATTATCAGAGCCGGGCGAGGCGCCCGCTGAATACCATGAACAGGATCGCCCCACCAACAATCAGGCGATAGGCGATAAAGATCCCGGTCGTGTGCGTGCGCAGGTAGTGCAGCAGGAACCAGATTGAAATGTAGCCGATGATTCCTGAGACGATGATTCCGAATGCCAGCGGACCCAAACTGCCCTCCGGCAGTTTGTGAATAGCTTCCCTGAGCTCGAGCAAGCCGCTGGCGGCAATTGCCGGAATCGAAAGCAGAAAGGAAAACCGCGCCGCCGTCTCGCGCGTTTCTCCCGCGAAAAGTCCGGCCATAATGGTCGAGCCCGAGCGGCTCGATCCCGGAATCAGCGCCAGGCATTGAGCAAACCCGACGGCCAGAGAATCCTTGATTCCCAGCTCGCCCATTCGGCGACGCTGTTGGCCGACGAATTCCGCAATCCCCAGCAGGATCGCGATAACGATCATCATGGTGGCGATCACTACGAGATTCTTGGTAAACGTCCCTTCGATCTGCTTCTTGAAGAGCAGACCGACAACGGCAACCGGAATCGAGCCGATAATTACCAGCCAGCCCATCCAGGCATCCGGTGACAAACGCGCGCCCGGGATGGTCCGATTGAAGTCATCACGCCGGCCGTTTTTCAAAATCATCAGATGATCGCGGACAAACGACCGCGTAATACTCCAAATGTCGCGCGCAAAATAAATCAGCACGGCGACAAGCGTGCCCAATTGAATGACGGCGATCGAGGCGGTCGTTTGCTCAGGCGTGAGCGGCAGGTTCATCGCGCGGGCCGCGAGCACCAGATGCGCCGTCGAGCTGATAGGAATGAATTCAGTTAGTCCCTGGAC
>Ga0137373_10007628_pt1 | contig 11485 bp, 9 predicted proteins | sample SagtaG_5_FD_104912 | JGI IMG/M metagenome (GOLD analysis project Ga0137373, IMG submission 104912) | Vadose zone soil microbial communities from Sagehorn Ranch, Mendocino, California, USA - Sage1_R_80_16 metaG | ecosystem: Environmental > Terrestrial > Soil > Vadose zone | place: USA: California...
CCATGAAGTTCGAGCCGATGCAGTTCCCGTCCTCGTCGAACGTGATCTGCTCCATCGCGGCGATGCCGTACCCCTCGGTGAGCCCGCCGTGGATCTGGCCCTCGACGATCATCGGGTTGATCCGCCCGCCGCAGTCGTCCACCGCGACCATCCGGTCGACCTTCCACTCGCTCGTGTCGGGGTCCACCTCCACGACCACCGCGTACGTCCCGAACGGGAACGTCAGGTTCGGCGGGTCGTAGTAGTGCACGCCCTCCAGCCCGGCCTCCGTCCCGTCGGGGAAGTTCGTGTACGCGGCGAACGCCACGTCCTGGATGGTCCTGGCCTTGTCCGGCGCGCCCTTCACCGAGAACGTGCCCTTCTCGTACTCGACGTCCTCCTCGTTCACCTCGAGGAGGTGCGCCGCGATCTTCCGGGCCTTCTCCCGGACCTTCCGAGCCACCATCGCCGTCGCCGCGCCGCTCACCGGCGTCGACCGCGACGCATACGTCCCCAGCCCGTACGGCGTGTTGTCCGTGTCGCCGTGCATGACCTTCACGTCCTCGGGCTGGATCCCCAGCTCCTCGGCCACGATCTGGGCGAACGTGGTCTCGTGGCCCTGTCCCTGGGTCTGCACGCTGATCTTGAGGATGGCCTTGCCGGTCGGGTGGATCCGGAGCTCGGCGCCGTCGTTCATCTTCAGCCCGAGGATGTCGTAGTCCTTGTGCGGTCCCGCCCCGACGATCTCCGTGAACGACGCGAGCCCGATCCCCAGCAGCCGGCCCTCCTCGCGAGCCTTCGCCTGCTCCTCGCGCAACGACGCGTACGACACCTTCTCCAGCGCCAGGTCCATGGCCCCGCGGTAGTCGCCGGAGTCGTACACGAACCCCGTCGCCGAGGTGTACGGGAACGCGTCCTTCGGGATGAAGTTCTTCTTCCGGAGGTCCGCGGGGTCCATGCCCAGCTCGTACGCCGCGTTCTGCACCAGCCGTTCGATGAGGTACGAGGCCTCCGTCACCCGGAACGAGCACCGGTAGGCCACGCCGCCGGGGGCCTTGTTCGTGTAGTAACCGTCGGCCTCGACGTGCGCCGCCGGCAGGTCGTAGGACCCGGTCACGATGTGGAACAGCCCCACTTTGAACTTGGAGGGCTGTGCGTCGGCGTGGAACGCGCCCTCGTCGGCCTTCAGCGAGACCCGCAGCCCCTTCATGGTCCCGTCGTTGGTGAGCGCCATCTCGCCGTGCATGTGAAAGTCCCGAGCGAACCCGGTGGAGATGAGGTTCTCCGAGCGGTCCTCGATCCACTTCACCGGCCGCCCCAGCAGCAGCGACGCCGCCGTGGCCACCACGTACCCCGGGTACACGGGGACCTTGTTCCCGAACCCCCCGCCGATGTCCGGCGAGATGATCCGGATGTTCTCCTCCGGCAGCCCGGCCACCAGAGCGAACACCGTCCGGATGGCGTGGGGCGCCTGGGAGGTCATCCAGATCGTCGTCTGGCCGGTGGCGGGGTTCACGTCGGCGAGACAGCCGCACGTCTCCAGCGGCGCCGGGTGCGAACGCGGGTAGAACGTGTCGAGCGATACCACCTTGTCGGCGTCCGCGAACGCCCGGTCGGTGTCGTCCTTGCTGCCCGACTCCCAGTGGTAGATGAGGTTCGAGTCCACGCCCTCCTTGTCGGTCCGGATCACCGGTGCGTCCGGGGCCGCGGCCTGCTCCGGGTTGAGCACCGGCTGGAGCGGCTCGTAAGCCACGTCGATGAGCTCCAGTGCGTCCTGCGCGATGTACGGGCTCTCCGCGACGACCGCCGCCACCTCCTGGCCCTGGAACCGCACCTTGTCGGTGGCCAGCACGGCCTGGGTGTCGCCGGACATCGTGGGCATCCAGGCCAGGTTGTGCTGGGCCATGAGGTCGCCGGTGACCACCGCCACCACGCCGGGGAGGGCCGCCGCCCGCGAGGTGTCGATGGACGTGATCTTCGCATGGGCCATGGGGCTGCGGAGGATGGCCATGTGGAGCATGTTCGGCAGGACCACGTCGTCGACGTACGTGCCCTTGCCCCGGATGAACCGGTCGTCCTCCTTGCGCTTGACGCTGTGTCCGATGCCGCGGATGTCGGTCGCCATGTCTGGATCCCCCTAGCCTGCCACGGCGGTCTCGGCCGCCGGCTCGGTCTCGGCCGTCTCGCCGTCGCCGGCGTTCTTCCGCGCGGCCCACTGGATGGCCTTCACGATGTTCATGTAGCCGGTGCAGCGGCAGATGTTGCCGGAGATGGCCCACCGGATGTCGTCGTCCGACGGGTCCGGGTTGTCGTCGAGCAGCGCCTTCGCCACCAGCATCATCCCCGGCGTGCAGAACCCGCACTGCAGCCCGTGCTCCTCCTTGAACCCCTCCTGGATGGCGTCGATGGCCCCTCCCGTGAGCATGCCCTCCACGGTGGTGACCTCCCGGCCCCCGGCCTGCACGCCGAACATCGTGCAGGACTTCACCGGCGTGCCGTCCAGCAGCACGGTGCACGCCCCGCACGACGTGGTGTCGCACCCGATGTGGGTCCCGGTGAGCCCCATCTCCTCGCGCAGGACGTGGACCAGGAGCCGGCGGGGCTCCACGTCCACCGTTCGCTCGGTGCCGTTGACGGTGACGGTGATCTCCATGTCGTCCTCCCCTCAGCCCTGCGCCGTGGCGGTGGCCCGGGCGAGCCCCCTGCGGACGAACACGTCCACGATGTGCCGTTTGTAGTCGGCGGATCCCCGGAGGTCGGAGACCGGATCGGCGGCCTGCGCCGCCAGGGCCCCGGCGGCAGCGAACGCGTCCTCGTTCGGCTCCTTGCCGGCCAGCGACGCCCCGGCCTCCTCGGCCAGGATGTTCCCCGAGCCGACGGCGGTGAGTGCGATCGCGGCGCTTCCGATGGTGCCGTTCTGCATCGTGACCTGGACGGCCACGCCGACCGTGGCGAAGTCGCCGACCTTGCGCTCCATCTTCAGGTACGCGCCGCCGGAGCCCGCCTCGGGCTGGGGGACCCGGACCTCCACCAGCAGCTCGTCCGGCTCGAGGGCCGTGGTGAACGTCCCCTGGAGGAACTCGCTCACCGGGAGTGTGCGTTCGGCGCTGGCGCTCTTCAGCACGACGTGGCCCCCCATGGCCAGCATCACCGAACCCCAGTCGCCGGCCGGGTCGGCGTGGGCCAGCGAGCCGCCGATGGTCCCCAGGTTCCGCACGATGGGGTCGGAGATCATCGGCGCCGCGGCCGCCATGGCCGGATACCGCTCCTTGACGAGATCGGACGTCTCGAGTGCCTTGTGGCGGGTCAGCGCGCCGACCCGAAGCCACCCGTCCTCCTCCACCAGGCCGGTCAGCCCGTCGACGTGGTTGATGTCGATGAGGTGCTCCGGCGCGGCGAACCGCAGCTTCATCAGCGGGATCAGGCTCTGCCCACCGGCCAGGACCTTCCCGTCCGCGCCGAAGGACGCGAGGAGCGCGAGGGCCTCGTCGAGCGATGACGGCCGGTGGTACTCGAACGCGGCGGGGAACATCTCAGACCTCCTTGGCCCGGCGGGCGGCGGCGGGGAAATGAGTGGCGGCCGAGCGAATCGGCGAAAGGGGAATCAGCGCACACGAAGCAGTACGGGCGAGCGGAAGGCCAGGACTCCCGGACGTGGCGTTGGCGCAGCACTGCACCGTGGTGCCTCCGGTTCGCAGCCGCCGCGGTCGCGGCGGTCAGCGCGGATTCTCACGCCACGATGGTTGCGCGGTCAAACGAAAAGCCAGGCACCGCGCACCCTTGCCCGGCGGTGGCCAGGATCGGTCAGCTGCACGCCGGGCCGGTGCCCGGTCTCCGATCCAAGCTCGAGGTGGTCCCGATTTCGCGAGTTCGTCCCCATGGGCATACGATCCGGCCAACCCCATCGGGTGAGGAAAGGAGACGCCGTTGACACGCATCGCGGTCACGGTGAACGGGGCTCGCCGCGAGGCTGACGTCGAACCCCGGACGCTGCTCGTGTACTTCCTCCGCGAGCACCTCGGGCTCACCGGTACGAACGTCGGGTGCGACACCTCGTCCTGCGGCTCCTGCACGGTGCTGCTGGACGGGGAGTCGGTGAAGTCCTGCACCCTGCTCGCGGTCCAGTCCGACGGCCGGGAGGTCACCACCATCGAGGGCCTCGCCACGAACGGCGAGCTGCACCCGATGCAGCAGGCCTTCCACGAGGAGCACGGCCTGCAGTGCGGCTACTGCACGCCGGGCATGATCCTCGCCGCCGTGTCGCTGGTGGAGCACGCCGACGGCCCCCTGGACGAGGACGCCGTCCGGCACGGGCTGGAGGGCAACCTGTGCCGCTGCACCGGCTACCACAACATCGTGAAGTCCGTCCTGGCCGCACAGGACTCCATGCGCGGCGCGGCGACGCCCGCCTGATCCGAACGCGAAGGAGGCACGAACCGATGGCGCAGGTGAAGGAGCGCTACGTCGGCGGCGGGGTCCTTCGCAAGGAGGATCCCGAGCTGATCACCGGGCAGGCCCGGTACATCGACGACATGACCCTGCCCGGCATGGTGTGGATGGCGGTGGTCCGGAGCCCGTTCGCCCATGCCCGGATCACCGGGTTCGACGCGGACGCGGCGAAGGGCATGCCCGGCGTCCTGGCCGTGTGGTCTGGCGAGGACCTCGCCTCCGAGTGGATCGGAGGCCTGCCGTGCGCCTGGCCGGTGACCGAGGACATCAAGATTCCCACGCACTGGCCGGTGACCAAGGACGTCGTGCACCACGCCGGCGAGGCCGTGGGCGTGGTGGTGGCCGAGACCAGGGAACAGGCCCTCGACGCCGCCGAGGCCGTGAACGTGGACTACGAGCCACTGCCGGTGGTCCTGGACATGGAGGAGGCCGCGAAGGACGGCGCGCCACTCGTCCACGACGAGCTCGGGACGAACCGCAGCTACACCTGGACCCTGTCGAACGGCGAGGTGGACCGGGTGTTCTCCGAGGCCCCGGTGGTGGTGAAGGAGCGGTACTACCACCCCCGGTTGATCCCGAACGCCATCGAGCCTCGCGGGGTGCTGGTCCAGCCGGTCGCGTCCCAGGGCGAGTACACGATCTGGTCGGCCACCCAGATCCCGCACGTCCTGCGGGTGACGCTGGCCGCGTTCGTGCTGGGGATCCCGGAGTCGAAGCTCCGGATCATCGCGCCGGAGGTGGGCGGCGGGTTCGGCTCGAAGCTGAACGTGTACGCGGAGGAGGCCGCGACGGTGGCCGCGGCCAAGCGGCTGGGGCGGCCGGTGAAGTGGATCGAGGAGCGCTCGGAGGCCTACATGGCCACGATCCACGGCCGCGACGTGATCCAGGACATGGAGCTGGCGGCCACCGAGGAGGGGAAGCTGCTGGGGGTCCGGGCGACGCTGCTGGCCGACATGGGGGCGTACCTCCAGCTGGTCACGCCGGGGATCCCCATCCTCGGCGCGTTCCTGTACATGGGGGTGTACGACGCCGAGGTCTACCACTTCGAGTGCACCGGCGTGTTCACGAACAAGACCCCCACCGACGCGTATCGCGGCGCCGGTCGGCCGGAGGCCACGTACGCCATCGAACGAGCCATCGACGCCCTCGGCCGCAAGGTGGGCAAGGACGCCGTGGAGATCCGCCGGCTGAACTTCATCCCGGCCTTCTCGGAGGCCCGGCCCGTGGCGTCCGGGTTGTCGTTCGACTCCGGGGACTACGAGGGGACGCTGGCGAGGGCCCTCGAGCTGGTCGGGTACGAGGACCTGCGGAAGGACCAGGCCGAGCGGCGCGAGCGGGGCGACGCGGTGCAGCTGGGCATCGGGCTGTCCACGTACATCGAGATGTGCGGGCTGGCGCCGTCGCAGGTCCTGGGCTCGCTCCGGTACGCCGCCGGAGGGTGGGACGCGGCGACCATCCGGGTGCTCCCCACCGGGAAGGTGATGGTGTCCACGGGCACCTCGCCGCACGGGCAGGGCCACGTGACCTCCTGGTCGCAGATCGTGGCCGACGCGCTGGGGGTCTCGTTCGAGGACGTGGAGGTCCAGCACGGCGACACCGCGGTCTCGCCGCTGGGGATGGACACGTACGGCAGCCGGTCCCTCTCGGTGGGCGGGGTGGCCCTGCACCACGCCACCCAGAAGATCGTCGAGAAGGCCCGGACCATCGCGGCGCACACGCTGGAGGTGGCGCCCGAGGACCTCGACTACGAGGCCGGGACGTTCACGGTGAAGGGCGCGCCGGACAAGGCCAAGACCATCCCGGAGATCGCGTTCGCGGCGTGGACCGCGCACGCGCTGCCCCCGGACGTGGAGCCCATGCTCGAGGCCACCCACGTGTTCGACCCGCCGAACTTCACGTTCCCGTCGGGCGCGCACGTGGCGGTGGTGGAGGTGGACACCGAGACCGGCGATGTCAGGGTGGCGAAGTACGTCGCGGTGGACGACTGCGGCACGGTCATCAACCCGATGATCGTGGAGGGGCAGGTCCACGGCGGCGTGGCCCAGGGGATCGCCGAGGCCCTGTACGAGGAGGCCTCCTACGACGAGAACGGCACCCTCCTCACCAGCTCGATGGCGAACTACGCGGTCCCCTCGGCCGCCGAGCTGCCGTCGTTCCTGCTGGACCGGACCGAGACCCCCTCGACCACGAACGAGCTGGGCGTGAAGGGCATCGGCGAGGCCGGGACCATCGCCGCGCCGCCGGCGGTGATGAACGCGGTGGTCGACGCGCTGTCGCCGTTCGGGATCACCGACCTGGGGATGCCGGCCACGCCGGAACGGGTGTGGCGGGCCATCCACGGCGGCGGGGGCGCCGGCGCGGCGGAACGGGCGGAGGCGCCCGGCGCCGGCAGCGGCGTGGGTTCGGCGGAAGCAGAGCGGGAAGGAGGCGACCGATGATCCCGGCGGCGTTCGAGTACGAGCGGGCGGAGTCCGTGGACGGCGCCATCTCGCTCCTGCAGCAGCACGGCGAGGACGCGAAGCTCCTGGCCGGAGGCCACTCGCTGCTCCCGCTGATGAAGCTCCGGCTGGCCCGGCCCTCCGTCCTGGTGGACATCGGGCGGCTGTCGGACCTGTCCTACGTCCGCGACGCCGGCGACCACGTGGCCATCGGCGCGCTGACCCGGCACCACGACGTGGCCACGAGCGACGTGCTGGCGTCGGCGAATCCGCTGGTGTCGTACGCGGCCGGGCAGGTGGGCGACCCCCAGGTCCGGCACGTGGGGACCATCGGGGGCTCGGTGGCCCACGGCGACCCGGCCTCGGACCTCCCGACGGTGCTGCTGGCGCTCGACGCCACCCTCGTGGCGAAGGGCCCGGGCGGCGAACGAGAGATCGCGGCGGCTGAGTTCTTCAGCGGGCTGTTCGAGACCGCGCTTGACCCCGACGAGGTGCTCACGGAGATCCGCGTGCCGAAGCTGGACGGCGCGGGGTGGTCGTATCAGAAGTTCCACCGGCGGGCCCAGGACTGGGCCATCGTCGGCGTGGCGGCGGTGGTCACCAAGTCCAGCGGCGGATTCTCGCGGGCGTCCGTGGCCCTGACGAACATGGGCGAGGCGCCGATGCGGGCCAACGAGGTGGAGCGGCTGCTGCTGGAGACGGGCGACGTGAGCGCCGCGTCCGAGGCTGCCGACGCCGGCACGAACCCCACCTCGGACACCTTCTCGAGCGGAGAGTTCCGCCGTCACCTGGCCAAGGTCCTGACCCGCCGGGCGGTCGAGGAGGCCGGATCGAGGTAGGTCAGCTCCCGCTCGACGTACGATCGCTGGAGTGAGGACCACGGAGACGCCGTTCTCGTCGGCCGCGGACGTGCAGGAGGCCCTGCGCGCGCACGACTACCTGGCCGACCGGGGGCTGGCCACGGCCATCCACCTGGCGCTGTCGCTCGACCGGCCGCTGCTGCTGGAGGGCGAGGCCGGGGTGGGCAAGACCGAGGTCGCGAAGGTCCTGTCGACGGTGCTGGGCCGCCGGCTGATCCGCCTGCAGTGCTACGAGGGGATCGACGCCTCGCAGGCCCTGTACGAATGGAACTACTCCCGCCAGCTCATCGCGGTCCGCGCGCTGCAGGCGGTGGAGTCCACCGACGCGGTGGTCCACGACCTGTTCGGGCCGGAGTTCCTGGTGGAACGGCCGCTGCTGGCCGCCATCCGGGCCGGTTCCCGGGCCGTGCTCCTGGTCGACGAGCTGGACCGGGCCGACGACGAGTTCGAGGCGTTCCTGCTCGAGGTGCTCTCGGAGTTCGCCGTGACCATCCCGGAGATCGGGCCGGTGACGGCGGAGCAGCCCCCGGCCGTGGTGGTGACGTCGAACCGGACCCGCGAGCTGCACGACGCGCTGAAGCGGCGGTGCCTGTACCACTGGATCGACCACCCCACCCCGGAACGCGAGGTCGAGATCATCCGGGTCCGGGCGCCCGAGGTCCCGGAGCGCCTGGCCCGCCAGGTGGCCGACGCGGTGGCGAAGATCCGCCGGCTCGACGTGGCGAAGCGACCGGGGGTGGCCGAGGCGATCGATTGGGCCAACGCCCTCGCCTTCCTCGGCGCCCCGAGCCTGAACGGCGACGCGGCCTCGGCCACGTTGGGGACGGTCCTCAAGGACCACGACGACCTGGAGGTCGCTCGCGCCGCCCTGCCGTCGTTGCTCGGAGACGAATGACGGCCACGTCCGGAGCCGGGCCCGACGCCGCGGTCCTGGAACGTCTGGTCGGGTTCGGCCGGTACCTGCGACGGTCCGGCCTGAACGTGGGGACCGGGCGGATCCTCTCGTTCTGCCGGGCGGCAACGGTGCTCGACCCGTTCGATCCGGATGAGCTTCATCTGGCCGCGCGAGCCACGCTGGTGTCGCGCCCCGAGGACTTCCCCCCGCTGGACGAGGCGTTCGACCGATACTTCGGCGGCGGCGTGCACCCCCAGCCTCCGTCCGCGGGAACGGGAACCGGCGAAGGTGCCCAGCCGCACGCTCAGGCACCCGGGCCGGAGGAGCGCGGTATCGGTGTCGCCGCCCGATGGTCGACCCTCGGCTCGGACGCGGCGAACGAGGACGAGAGCGAGGAGATCGCCATCAGGATCGTCGCCAGCGACGCCGAGGTGGTGCGGGCCAAGGACTTCGCCGACCTGTCGGAGGAGGAGCGGAAGCTGGCCGTGAGGCTGATCCGGCGGCTCGCGGCGGTGGTCCCGGTCCGGCGGTCCCGCCGGTACCGGACGTCGCCGGGCGGCGACCGGTTCGACCTCCGGGGAACCCTTCGCCGTTCGTTCCGCACCGAGGGCGAGCCGTTCGACCGGGCGTGGAAGGAACTGAGGGTCCGGCAGCGGCCGCTGGTGCTGATCCTCGACGTGTCGGGATCGATGGCGCCGTACAGTCGGGCCCTGATCGAGTTCGCGCACGTCGCGTCCCGGGCCGGGAGGAAGGTGGAGGTGTTCTGCTTCGGCACCCGGCTGACCAGGATCACCCGGGCCCTCAGGCGGCGCGACCCTGCGGAGGCGCTCGCCGCCGTGGGGGAGGCCGTCACCGATTGGGAGGGCGGCACGCGGATCGGCGACTCGCTGAAGGAGCTCCTCGACACGTGGTCCACACGAACCGCGCTCCGGGGCAGCGTGGTCGTGCTCTGCTCCGACGGGCTGGAGCGAGGCGACCCGGAGGTGCTGGCCAGGCAGATGCAGCGGCTGTCACGCCTGGCCCACAAGCTGATCTGGGTCAATCCGTTGAAGGGCAGCCCGCGCTACGAACCGCTCGCCCGGGGCATGGCGGCCTCGCTCCCGCACGTGGACGTGTTCCTCCCCGGCCACAACCTCGAGAGCCTGGAGGCCCTGGCCCGAACGGTGGCCCTGGCCTGAGCTCGGTTCAGCCTGGGGCGTCGGCGTCGTTCTCCGGCTCGAACACGTAGTCGGAGGAGTCGCACACGAATTCGTATCCGATCTCGCGGTAGATCTTGTTCGAGGTCGGGTTGGCCATGTCGGTGAACAGGAAGCAGAACCGCCTCCCCTGGCCCAGCAGCCACGAGCTCATCCCGGCCACCAGGCCGCTGGCGTATCCGCGCCGTCGAAGGTCACGCGGCGTGTACACCGGCCCGACCCGGACGCCGTTCGGCGTGAAGGCACCGTAGCCGGCCATCGACACCGGTCCGTCGTCCTCCCACAGGAAGATGCCGCCCTCGCCCTCCCCGAGCCGGAGGTCCGCCCATTTCTCGACGTCGCTCTGCATGTGTCCGGGCACGGCCTCGTCCTGGAAGGCCGTGACCCACTCGATCAGCAGATCGCGGTCCGCGTGAGTGGCCGGGCGCATCCGGCCAGACACTCCCGATACGAGCAGGACCGTGGTCAGCCGGTAGACGCCCAGCGCCATGCGCTGGCGCGGCATCACACCGGAGAGCTTCCGCCACTCCTCGGCGAACCGCTCCACCTCGGGCCGCGCCGCGGTCACCCCGGGCAACTGCATGCCCTGACGGTGCAGCGCCTCCGCCAGCGCGGGGATGGCCTGGCCGTTTCGGGGCTGCCCGACCAGGAGGTTGTGGGGGGGCGTTCGCATCGCCACGGCCACCGGCTCGCCCGCATCCTCGACCGTCCACAGGTTGAACTCCGGGTAGACGTCGGGCTCCGTACGGAGCGTGGCGCACAGGCCCAGGATGAGGTTGTGCCGGGCCTCGTCGGCCAGCAACAACGGCATGGCCCGGGCGGCGAACTCCTCGGGATCGTCGAACCGTACGACGTGCACGGTGCGACGTGCGGTTCGGTTACCCGGCGGAGGGCCGCTTCACCAGGCGGCCCAGGACGACCGGGTTCCACCTCTTGGCCCGGGGCGGCTTGATCCCCCGCTCCATCAGCGCCCGGCCGATCTGCGGATACGACATCCCTTCGGCCTTGAGCCTGGACACCTCGGCGGCGACGTCGGCCGCTATGGCGCGCGAACTCCCCGTCCGCGTACTTGCTTTCCGCGTGCTCGCCTTGCGCGTGCGACGCTTGGCCCGACTCGCCGTCGCCGTCGCCGGCGCCTTGGCCTTGTTCCGGCTCCCCGGCGGCCGCCCTCGTCCCCGACCCGCGGGCCGCCACCCGGTCGTTAGCTCGGAGAGATGGGTCCTGCAGAGGTCCTTCTTCAGCCGTCGCGATCCCACCGCCAAAATTGCGCTCTCCACAGCTGGATCACCACACACATCGCAAACCAAGATCGTCTTCTCTGCCACGAAACACTCCTTTTCCGTCGGTGTGGGAGTGAGCATACACTGACCGATACTTGTTCGGGTTCATGCTTCGTCCTCGAAATCCCGATTGTGTCGTCGTCGAACGCCGTCGGCGCGACGGACGATGCGGTCGCTACGATCGGCCTGACGGCCAGTCGGGCTTGGGCTTCGGCTTCTCGCTCAGGACATCATCGAGGGACCGCTTCTTCACCGGCTCGGCCGTCAGCAGGCGGTCCAGCTCCGGGCCGCCGAGATCCCCGGCCGCGGTCAACAGGTCCTCGAGCTTCTTACCGGGGTCTCCCTTCAGCCGGATCCGCAGCGCGGCCAGGACCGAGGCGTGCTTGTC
>Ga0137373_10007633_pt1 | contig 11483 bp, 8 predicted proteins | sample SagtaG_5_FD_104912 | JGI IMG/M metagenome (GOLD analysis project Ga0137373, IMG submission 104912) | Vadose zone soil microbial communities from Sagehorn Ranch, Mendocino, California, USA - Sage1_R_80_16 metaG | ecosystem: Environmental > Terrestrial > Soil > Vadose zone | place: USA: California...
CTCGTCGAGGATCAGCAGCAGCGGGCGGTCCGACCCACCAGCGAGTGCGGCGGCGCACACGAGCTTGACCGCCTTCTCGTCCATCTGGGCGGTGTTGCCCTTCACGTTGAACGCCGAGAACGGCCCGCCCTCGGAGCGCCGCCACTTGGGCGTGACCGTCCAGCGCCACGGCTTGTCGGGCTCAGCCGGCGGGTCGGGCTCCGGGAACTCCAGCTTGGCGCCGTAACCGCCGTACTGCTGATCAAGGCGGTCGAACTCTTGTGACACGAGGCGGAGTCGCGCCTTGATGCCGTCGGCAAGCGATGCGCGGTGGGCGCGGGCGGTGCTCTCCGCTTCGTCGAGTCCTTCCCGGGCGCGTTCGAGTGCGGCGTTGCGTTCGGCGCGCTGGCTGGCGATCTGCCGTTGCTGCAGGCGGTCGAATGTCTCGTGCTGAGCGAGGTGACTGCTCAGCGTCCGGTGCGGCGCTGGCACCAGGCCGACGCGCGCGCCGAGCGTGCCGCTTGTCCAGCCGTCGGGGCCGTTGAGGATCTCCCACAGCTCGGCCGGGATCTCCTCGCGCGAGCGGGCGTTCGGAAAGCAGCGGCGGATGACGTCGTCGAGTTGTGTGCAGGCCTGGTGGTTCCAGTCGGCCGTCGTACGGCGCTGTGCGTCGTCAGGCAGGCCGAGGATGAACTCCTCTGCCTCGGCCGGCGTGGTGCCCCAGGCCGTGGTTCGACCGACCAGATCGAGCGAAGTTTGCTCCTCGAGCAGCGTCAGTCGGCGGGCTTTCAGGTCGTCGAGGATCCGTTCGTGGTCGCGGCGGGTCGCCTCCAGGTTCTTGAGCCGTTCGTCGCGGACGAGCTGCTGGCCGGCGGCGGCCTCGGCGGACTCCTTGGCGGCCTGGAGCTGCGGCGCGAGCGAATCCCGGTCGCTCTCGTGCCGGTCGATGGTCTCGCGGAGCGCGAGGATCTGCTCCTGCACGGCCTCGGCGTCGGCGAGCGCGCGGGCGGCCGCCGTACGACGCTCTGCCTTTTCGACCCGGGCACGTGCGTGATCGAGGGCCGTGGAGGCGACTGCGCGAGCCTCGACCGCAGCTTCGAGACGTCGACGGGCCGCGTTGATCCGCGCGGTCCGGCCGGTCAACGGCTCGTCGAACTGCCCGACCGCGACGACGCCGGCGACGTCGTCGATGTTCTCCTTGGTCGCGCGATCACCGAGCGCCGCGAAGAAGCCGTCGAGGTTGAACCGCTGGTCCGCCGACGCCGGCCCCTTACGCCTGGCCTGATCACCAGGCCGATTCGCCAGCACCAGCAGGAATCCGGCGTACCCGGCGTCCGACAGAGCTGTCGACGCGACGGCCGCATCGCCGGCATCGATGACGACGGCTTCCCGGTACGGCGCCAGCCGTGGCTCCCACTCGGCACGGTCTGATGAGGACAACTCCGTGATGTCGGTGAGCGCACCGCATTCGAGGCCCGCGTTCTCCAGCACCTGTTGCTGCGGCGCCGACACAGTCTGACCGCTCTCGGCCTCGCGCAGCTCGGCGGTCGCGAAGTCGACCGCAGACCGAGCAGCGTGGTCGCGGCCGATGTGCTCTTCGAGTACGGCGCGTGCCTTGGCCTGCTCCTCGGCAGCAGCGGTGAGGTCACGCCCGTCCGCCGACCGACCGGCGTCGAGCAATCGCCGGTGCTCCTGCCCGAGTCGTTCGAGCTGCTCGCGGACTGAACGCTGTGCCAAGTCGAGCTCACGGTCGCGCGCGTCCAGCTTGTCCCGTTCCTGGCGGGTCAGCTGGACGTCCCGCAGCAGTACCTCCTCGTTGCCGAAGGCATCAATCTCGCTGTCGACGGCCTCGCGCCGCGCCTCCTGTTCGGCGACCCGTTCGTCGAGTACGGCGAACTCCTGCAGGATCTCGCTGTTCCGCGCCTCGCCGTCGATCAGGTGCCGCGCACAGCGTGCCTGCCATGACTCCTTCGCGGCAGCCAGCGCGTCCCGGGCCGCTGCCCGCTGCAGGATGCCGGCTTCGACCGTCGCCATCTCCTGCTCCCAGCGCTGCAGGTCGGCGGTCGCCTGCTTGGTCGCCTCGCGCTGGGTGTGCTCAGCAGAGCGATGTGCCTGCTCCTGCTCGAGTTCATGGTCGAGTCCGGTGAGGGTCGCGATCGCGTTGAAAATGCGCGCCGGGCCGAGTTCGTTCAGCGGCTCGGCGAGCAGGTTCGCGGTCGGGCTCGACCGGACCGAGGTCGACAGGAACGAGACGCAGCGCACCTGGCCGCCGTACAGAACCGTGGACAGTTTGTTCGCGTGGAAGTCGGTGCGGCCGTTCGAATGCGGCAACGCGGCCCACAGTGCGTCGGCGCCGGCCGCGCGCTCGGCCTCGGTCGCGGCGTACGGGACGTGCAGGCCGTTCTTCCAGCGCAGATCGAGGTACGACGCCTTGCGGTTGATCCGGAGCCACACGGTGATCGCGGCCGCTTCGATCTCGGCGAGGTCGGTCAGCTCATGGTCGGAGAAGACGCCGACGATGTACCCGCGGTCGACGTTGGACCAGTTGCCCTCCTGCCCGGCGGCCTCCGCGGTGAAGAGCAGTTCGGCTGCGCCGGGAGCACCGCTGGTCAGCCGCCATTGGTCGTCGGCGTGCAGCAGGCTGAGTGCGGCGATCCACGACGACTTGCCGGCGCCGTTGCTATCGGTCGGGCCTTGGCCGGCGACAGTGACGAGACCCTGGCCGACCATCGGAATCGGGTGCGTCGAGAGCCGGGACAGGTCGACGACCTGCACGCCGAGCAGCACCTTCGACCCGAGGATGTCGAACGGACCGTCCTCTACGGTGCTGCTCATACTGCTCCTTCCGTACTGATAGCGGTCTTGAGGTCGGCGGTCGAGTCTGGTCCCGATCGTGGTGTGCCGTTGCGGGCTCGGATGGCGTCGGCTATGGGGCTGGCGGGAGCGGCGGCGAGGATCAGTTGGTCCTGCAGGCGACGTCGTGCCGCTGGAGTGAGGCGTTGCAGTTGTGGACCTGGGATATAGCTCGGGCCGCCTGAGTGGTCGCCGGACAGTTGGACCAGGCCCGCGGCGCGCAACCGCTGCAGAGCCAGGCGTCGTTCCTCGCCGCTGATCCTGGTTGTGCGCAGTTCGTCGACTGTGGTCGGGCGGGCCGACTTCCAGCTGTCGCCGGTGAGGATTCCTTCGCTGCGGGGGATCGCGACCGAGTGGATCAACACGAGCACCAGTACGGCGCGGTCGACCACAGACAACGGCTGCCAGCCTTGCGCGGTCAGCGTTGCTGCGATGTCGTCGGCGTATCCGGCGGTCCAGTGGGTGCCGTCGACGTGTACCAGGGTCCGGCCGATCAGCTTCAGCATCTTCTGGACATGGCGGCGTAGCGTCACGTCGCGCAGTCCCGCCAACTGCACTTCGGCTACCGGATGTGCCGCGAACTGCACGGCGCTGAACGCAGCCAGCACCTCGTCCCGGGCCCGATCACTCAGATCTTGGAGCAGAGGATCGAACAAGACATGCTGCTCACTCATCTGTCACCCCCGTACGACGCTTGGGCGTCGTTGCCGTGACTAGTGGCGCGGACTCGGGCTCCGTGGTCGGCAGTGGATCGGGGTCCGGCTCCGCGACCGGCGGTGTGGTGAGGACTGCTGGGGGTGGGTCGGGGAGGTGGCGGCAGAGGTCTCGGAGGGTGGCCTGGTCGGCTGGGGTCCAGGTGATGACGCGAGGGCCGAGGCGTACTTCGCCGGCCTTCTCGTCCCACAGCAGCCAGTGCGTGGCATGCAGGCGGCGAAGGCTTCCGATGATCAGGGTCAGGTCGCTCGACTGCTCGGGCCGCCCGCGCATTCCGGCGTACACGGACCTGATCTGCGCGAGCGTTCCCGTTGAGCCGGGCCACGCCGGTCCGCTGCGGTCCGTCCAGCAGCAGGCGACGCAGATCGCCAGTACGCGCGCGGTCTCGTTCGGCTGCTCGACGGCGACCGGGGGAGCGCCCAACTCCTCCAGCACCGTGTCCCCCGCGCCGGACGGCAAGGTCGGCACCAACCACACAGTCGAGCCATCCGGCGAAGCCGCGCGCGTCAGCCTCGCCACGGCAGGTGTGTCCGGAGCGACCTCGAGCGGGCCGGCGGACTGCACCTTCGCCCACCACAGCGCGTTGTAGAGCCGCCGCTCGACGGCGTCGGACGGCGTACTCATCGCGGCACCCGCCGGAACACACCCTCGGTCGCCCACGGCGTCCCTGCAGTCGGGTCGATCCGCATCCCGTCCGACCACACCAGCTCGTAATCGAGCTCGTCATGCAGATGCGCCGCGGTCAGCTCAGCCAAAACTCGCCGCGCTGTGATCCAGTCGCCGGCCTCGTCCACGACCTCGACGACGTCCACCGACGACCGCCCGGCCAGCACCCGCTCGGCCTCTGCCCGCAGGTCCTCGCGATCCGTCGCCGCGGCCGATTCCGGCGCTTCGCTCTCAGAGGTCGGCCGGGGCGGCGCCATCCGCGCAGTACCTGTACGACGTCCTGTCTCGACCGCCTCGACCAACGTCTGTGGAGAGAAATCGGGCGCGGCCGCGTCGAACAACAACCCGTCAAGCACCCCGGCCAGCACCTCCGGCTCGCTGCTCCGGGCGAACGTCAGCCACGTCTCGATCGGCAGCAGCCCAAGTGCTCTCGTAGTACCGGCTCGCTCCACCAGCCGACCCGCCGCGAGCTGCACAGCATCCGCATAAGCAGCCAGCGCCATCCGAAGCGACGTACATGCGCGATGCAGCGGCGGCCACCGATCGAGCACGATCCGGTGAACCTTCTCCGCCTGCTCGATCAGTCGCTCGTTACCCCACGCGAGCTGCGCGTTCTCCCTCAGTTGCGCGGTCGTGCTGGTCGCCACCAGAATCGCGAGCTCGTTGCCGAGCAGCCGGAACACCTTCGTCAGCCGCTCGATCGACGCCAGCCCGTCGTCCTCGGTCGCGCCAGGATCGCTGACGCTGTGCGCTTCCAGCGTGAGCAACTGGTGCAGCTCCGCCTGACCGCCTTGCACCGACATCCGGCGCAGGAACATCAGCATCACGTACGGCGCGAACGCGGCCCGGTGCCGCATTTCGTTGGGCCGGTCGACGAGCTTGGTGATGGCGCCGTATTGCCGCAGTACCTCGAACCTCCGCACGATCAGGTCATGCGGATAGGCCCGGCAGGCCAGCGTCGCCTGCTCGACCGTGAGCCCGTCACTCCCTGCCTCGGCGAACGCGTCCAGGATCGCCTGGTCCACATCGAGCAGCTCCGGGTCGACGATCATCGCCCCGGCCTCGCGGGCAAGCACCGCGAACACCTGACGGTAGACGCGCAGTACGGCCGCCTCGGCCTCGGCGTCCAGCAGCGTCGCGTCCATCGGTTCTCCCTCCCGTGTGGCGCCGCTGGCGAAAGCGACCGGCAACCAGAGAAAGGGACTCTAACCACCCGCACCGACAGACCAAAAACCGGCAACGGTCGGCCTGTGGACAACTCTTGACCCCCTGCGTGCCGCGCGGGCACGTAGAGGATCAACAGACGCCCTCACTCCTTCGCGATGGTGATGTGTCGCGCCTCGCCCTTCTGCTCAGGCCGCAGCGCGACCCGAACCTCCAGGATCCCGTCCTTGTACGTCGCCCGGACGTTGTTCTCGTCGGCGCCGGACGGCAGGCTCAGGCTGCGCGAGAAGGTGCCGTACCGGAACTCCGACCGGTGCGCGTCCGTCCGTTCCTCCTTCCGCTCGGCCTTGAGCGTCAGTACCCCGTCCTGAACCGTGAGGTCGAGATCGCGGTCCGGATCGATCCCGGGCAGCTCGGCCCGTACGACGTACTCCTTCTCGTCGAGGTAGTCCTCGACCCGCAGCATCTGGAGCCCGGCAAACGGCCGGAACCCACCGAAACCGGGGAACTCGGACTCGATCCAGTCGACCAGATCGGCGAACGGGCTGCGCTCCCGCCTGACCAGGGTGTTCATGCCTGTACCTCCTTGTCCGCAGGCGTGACTGGTGCACTTCCAGTATCCCGTCACGGGAAATGTGAACAGCGCGAAAACCGGATGACGGCCGGTGCGCCGGCTGCCTACCATCGCGAGCATGGAGAGAATCCTCGGCTGACGCGGTCCAGGTAGACCGCGTCCCGACCACGGCGCTCAGCGCCCGTACGCCGGTGTGGACCCCGCGACAGGGCCCCGGCTCGCTTTCTGGTTCTCTCCTCACCGGAGTTCCGCACATGTCCGTGCTCGACGCGCGCCCGATCGGCGCGCAGCATCGCCGCGTTCGCGACCTGCTCACCGTCCGCAAGGACGCCTCACCCGGCCGGATCATGATCGAAGGCGGCTGGGAACATGACCGCCTGCTCGACACCACGACCCCTATCGAGACGTTCTTCTGGTGCCCTGAGGTCAGTACGTCGTACGCCGCCGACCGGATCGCCAAGCGCGCCGAAGAGGTCTACCGGATCTCGGAGAAGTTGCTCGCCCGCGTCTCCCGCAAGACCCGCTCGGACGGGCTGATCTCGATCGCCCGGCTGCCGGTGTGGAAGCCGCGGGCGTTCACCTTCACCAGCTCGTCGCTGGTCCTCGTCGCCGATGGAGTCGAGTACGCCGGAAATCTCGGCACGCTGATCCGTACCGTGGACGCGGCCAACGCCGACTGCCTCGTCCTCACCAGCAGGCGAGCTCGGCCCAGCCATCCGGCCGTGTACTCCGCGAGTCGCGGGACCGTTCTGTCCACACCGGTGCTGGAGTTCGACGACATCGCGTCCGCGGCCGCGTGGTTGCGCGGCCATGGGTTCCGCGTCCACCTCGCCGATCCGGCGGCGACCGGCAGTTACCGCGAGGCTTCGTACCACGGGCCGACTGCCTTCGTCGTCGGCTCGGAGGGCGCCGGGCTGTCGAAGGCATGGCACGAGCAGGGCTTCGACGCGGTGTCGATCCCGATGCTCGGCCAGGCTGATTCGCTCAACGTCGCGCTGTCGGCGGGCATTCTGCTGTTCGAAGCGCGGGCTCGGAAGGACGGTTGGTGAGCAGCAAGGCAGAATTACCACCGCCGCCCAGGACAAGGAGTGAGACGTGCCGTTCGAGCCAGGTGAGGTCGTCGCCCCCGGAGATCCGCGCATCATCCTGGAAGGCCAGTGGGGTCACCAGCCCGGTGTGGCGATCACCGTCAACTCCGGCTCACGGATCTCGTTCTCCTTCGTGGGTGAACGCGTCCAGCTCCTCTTCGACACGACCGGGCTCACCGTCGCCCCACACCTGTGGATCACGATTGACGACGGTGAACCCGCATTGCACCTCGTCGAGGAGCCCGTCGTCGAGTTGTCCGCGGAGTCCGGTCGTCACCAGGTAGAGGTGGTGGTCAAGGACGTCAACGAGCACGTCAACCGCTGGAGCCCGCCGTTCGAGTGCGCGGTCGTGTTCGCCGGCCTGGTGCTGGACGTGGATTCGCGTCTTCGGCTGAGTGGGCGGCCTGGCGGGCCGCGGCTCGAGTTCTACGGCGACTCGATCACGCAAGGCGTGCGGGCGCTGAGTGCCGCGACCGAGTCGGACGGTGCCGACGGTACGACGTCCTACGCGTACCTGACGGCCCGCGCGTTCGGCGCAACGTCGTACCAGGTCGGCTTCGGGCGGCAGGGCATCCTCCGGCCCGGCAACGGCGAGGTGCCGCCCGGGGTGGAGTCGTTCGGCTGGAACTTCGCCGGCTCGCCCGCCGAGCGCGTCGAGGCGCCGGATGTCGTCGTCATCAACCTCGGCGTCAATGACGAGACGCTGGAGCCGGAGGAGTACGCCGAGTACGTGACGCGGGTTCGTACGGCGTACCCGAGCAGCACGATCGTGTCGCTGACCCCCTTCAGTGGCAAGCACGCGGACACGATCACGGCGGCGGTCAAGTCTGTGGACGACCCGAACCTCGCCCTCATCGACTCCACCGGCTGGATCACCGAGGCCGACACCACCGACGGCGTCCACCCCTCGGTCGCCGGCCACGCCAAGATCGCCAACCACCTCATCACCGCCCTAGAAACCCACACCACCCTCGCCCGCCCCTGACCCCAGCTGAGGCCGCCCGGATGGTTGCCCGCTAGAGCTTGGCTGGTCAGGATGGCGGCATGGCGGAGGACACGTTCGCGAGTGTGGACGAGTACATCGGATCGTTTCCGGCGGACGTCCAAGCGGTGCTCGAGGAGGTACGGCGGACGATCCGCGCGGTTGTGCCTGAGGCGGGGGAGAAGATCAGCGACCAGCTCCCCACCATCACGCTGAACGGCAAGGCCCTGCTGTACTTCAGCGGCTGGAAGGAGCACATCTCGCTCTACCCGATCCCGCCACTCGACGACGCGCTCGCCGCGGAGATCGAGCCGTACCGCTCAGGCAAAGGCACCCTCAAGTTCCCGCTGAAGAAGCCGATTCCTTATGACCTCATCACCCGCATCACCCAAGCCTTCGTCCAGGCCCGTCAGTCCTGAGATGTGAGAAGGTCGCGCGGATCAGGCGACGGTGGCCGGCTCAGCGTCCAGTCGTTGAAGTGCTGGTCGAAGCGGTACCAGAGCCCATCACCTCCAAGCCGTAGCTGTGTCCTTCCCGCGGTCACTCGATTCCCGTCCACCGAACCGCCCAGCGCCTCCACGCCCTCGGCCAGCGCGACCTCGTCAACCTCAATCGGCTCGTCGCGAGCCACCGCGAGAGCGCCCGGACCGCCTTCACGCCACGCGACGGCCCAACTCGTCAGCTGACGTGCCGGTACGCCGGCCCGATGCGCAAGATCGGCGAGCTCCGGCGTACCAAGAACCAATGCCCCCCGCCGAGCGAGGTCCTGCTCGAACGTCAATCCCAGCCCACCATCACCGTCACCTGAAGCGAACTCCCACGCTCGCCGCGCCGCATCCGTCGCCAACGTCACCAGGTCCCGTACGTCGATCCCCGACGACCGCGGCGGATCCAGCACCTGCACGGCCGCCGGCACCCCGGCGTGCCCCAACGGCCGAGGCGGAACAGGAACAGTCCCCGCACTCGAGCCCGCGGGAACGATTGCGGCAGCAAACGCCGCCTTCGCGAGCACACCCGTCGGCGCCTTCTTGAGCGGCGGCAAGGTAGAACCCTCGGCTGCGGACCGCCGGGACCGCAGCGCCGACAACAATTCATCACGCCGCCGCCCCCGAAGCAGCAGCAACGCAAAGGGATCGTCGTCCAGCGCATCCGCCACCAGATAGCAAACCGCGGCAGAGTGCTTGCACGGTACGGCGAAGTCCGGGCAACTGCAGTTCGTCAGCACCTCGCCCGCACCCGGCAGAAGCTCCAACCCAGCAGCATGCACATCGTCGACGACCTCAGGCGGCAACTCGCCATCCAGCAACGCCGCCACCCGCCCGATCTGCGACGACACCACGTCCAGTACGGCGTCCCACTCGGCAGCCGAGAACGCGCGGATCCGCACCGTCACCTGGTACGGCGTGACCCGGCTGCCCTGCACCAGCGCCTCAACCTCACCCGGCGAGACCGTCAGCTCCAGCACACTCCCGCGTCGCGCGTACGACCGCCCACGCGACAACCGATTCGGATCCAGCCGAGCCCGGTGCTCCAACGCCTCCAACCAAGCTCGGCCCCACCACGTCGCTCCGAACGGTCGACGACTTCCAGGCCCCTTGGCCGCAGGCAGTCCGGCATCCTCACCCTTCCGCCGCCACCCCTGCCAAGGCACTCGCTCATTCATCGTCCTCACCCCCGACCGAGCGCCCAACGGAGGAGGGGTTGTAGGCGCTCGCTGAGCCCGACTTGGCCGGAGTCGTGGACAGCTCGACGAGCTCGGCGAGTTCGGTGTCGCTAAGTTCGCTCAGCCAGGCTTCCCCAGAACCGACGACAGCGTCCGCAAGGTCGCGCTTCGAAGCGATCACCGTGGAGATGCGGTCTTCGAGCGTGTTCTCGGTGAGGAGGCGATGGACCTGCACCGGCCGGTCCTGGCCGATCCGGTACGCGCGGTCCGTCGCCTGGTCCTCGACCGCCGGGTTCCACCAGCGGTCGTAGTGCACCACGTGGGTGGCGCGCGTCAGCGTCAGCCCGACCCCGCCCGCCTTCAGCGACAGCAGGAAAACCTGAGCTTCGCCCGCCTGGAACTGCGAGACCAACTGCTCCCGCTTCCGAACCCCGATCCCGCCATGCAGGAACAACGACCGAACCCGCCGCGCCGCCAGATGCGCCTCGATCAGCCGGCACATCTCGACGTACTGGCTGAAGATCAGCACCGACTCGCCCTCGGCAAGGATCACGTCGAGCAGTTCGTCCAGCGCCGCGAGCTTGCCCGAACGACGTTCCAACGGACCCGGCTCGTGCAGGAACTGCGCCGGATGGTTGCACACCTGCTTCAACTGCGTCAGCAGGCTGAGCACCAGTCCGCGCCGCGCGATCCCCTCGGCCGACTCGATCTTCGCCAGCGCCTCCTTCGCCACCGCCTGGTACAGCGTGGCTTGCTCCACCGTCAGCGGTACGACGACATCGTGCTCCGACTTCTGCGGCAACTCCGGCGCAATCCCGGGATCGCTCTTCCGCCGTCGCAGCAGGAACGGCCGTGTCACCCGAGCAAGCCGCGCAGTCGCCTCCTCGTCGTGATACCGCTCCACCGGTACGGCGACGTCGTGGCGGAACCGGTCCAGCGTGCCGAGCAACCCCGGCGCCGCCCAGTCCAGGATCGACCACAGCTCCGACAGCCGGTTTTCCACAGGGGTTCCGGTCAGCGCAATCCTGGTTGCTGACGGCAACGTTCTCAACGCACGTGCCGTCCGCGACAGCGGGTTCTTCGCATGCTGCGCCTCGTCCGCGACCGCCAATCCCCAGAACACCTCGCCGAGCACGCGGTGGTCCTGCCGCACCACGCCGTACGTCGTCAGCACGACCTCGTCCGGCACGAGATCAGTCAGGTTTCGTCCAGCACCGTGATACCGGCGCGTCGGCACATCCGGCGCGAACCGTGCGAACTCCCGCTCCCACGTCCCGAGCAGCGTCGACGGGCAGACCACCAACGTCGGCCCACGTCCACGCCCCAGCAGGTGAAGGTGAAGCGCGATCACCTGGATCGTCTTGCCCAGGCCCATGTCGTCCGCGAGACATCCACCCAGACCGAGCTCCGCGAGCTGCGCCATCCACGCGACACCGCGCCGTTGATAGTCGCGCAACGTCGCGTGCAACCCCGCCGGCTCTTCGAACGGCGCCGGCTCCTCCGCGGCGCGCAGTCGCGCGACCATCGAAGCCAGCGAACCGTCCGGGTTAAAGGCGACAAGCTCCCCATCGACCTCGATGGTCCCGGTCAACGCGGCACCGAGCGCCTCCGCGCCGGTCAGCTTCCGTGTGCCACCGCGCTGAAGCTTGCGAACCAGGTCGTGATCGACCCGCACCCACCGCCCGCGCATCCGGATCATCGGCAGCTTCGCCTCCGCGAGCGCCGCTACTTCCTCCACGCTCAACTCCTGCCCGTCCGGCGTCGGCCGCCACCGGAACGCGACCAACTCGTTCAAGCTGA
>Ga0137373_10007637_pt1 | contig 11477 bp, 7 predicted proteins | sample SagtaG_5_FD_104912 | JGI IMG/M metagenome (GOLD analysis project Ga0137373, IMG submission 104912) | Vadose zone soil microbial communities from Sagehorn Ranch, Mendocino, California, USA - Sage1_R_80_16 metaG | ecosystem: Environmental > Terrestrial > Soil > Vadose zone | place: USA: California...
ATGTTGAACGTATTACTGTGAGCGAAGTAAAAAAAGGCCCGTTCCAGGAAACAATCCCTGTAAACGGCGTCGTGCTGCCTCTTACAACTATTTATCTTGATGCGGTAGAAGGCGGACGCATCGAAGCGCGTGTAGCCGGGCAGGCGCACCGTGTTCGTGAACGACGTGAACGTTTCCGCCTGCGACACGATCCCTGCGGCGAGACGGAGCGTGCTCGTGATGTCGTGCGCCGTCCAGAGCGACGCCTGGTGACGCGGCACGAGGCCGGGCCGGCGTCCCGCGGGCGCCGCGGTCGTCGTCTTCGTGATGCGCGCGTCGAGATCCGCGTACCCGCCCGAGAGCTCCCACCGCCGGTTAATGCGTCCCGACGCTGACAGCGTGAAGCCGTCTGTGCGCTGCTGTCCCGTGAGCACGAGACGTGTCGGGTCGATCGGATCGACGCTCTTCACGTTGTTTCGATCGAGGCGGAATACCGCGGTCGCCAGCGTGAGGCGGCTCCCGAGCACATCCAGCTTCGCACCCACCTCGTAATTCTTCGCATTCTCGGGGCGGAGCTCCGCCGTGTTGCCGGCCAGACCGAGCTTCTCGCCGCTCGGCAGGAACGTGTAGCTGTAGCTGCTGTAAATCGACGTGCGGGTGTTCGGCTGGAAGATCAGACCGGCGCGCGGGCTGGCGGCGACATCCACACGAGAGAGATCCACGTTGGCCGGGAGCAAATCGTCAATCGAGACGGCGAACCGGTCGAGGCGCACGCCGGCGACCGCCTTCCAGCGCGTCAGGAACGCGATCTGATCCTGCACGTACGTCGCGAGCGTCGTCGCGCCGGCGGCCCTGTTCACCGCGAGCGGCGCCGACGCGAAGTTTGCATTGCGCACGCTGTCGGTGACCGGCACGTTCGCCATTGCCGCCGCCGTGCGGCGCGTTTCATCCTGCGCCTGGCGTCCGGCTTCGACACCGGCGAGAAGCACGTGGGCGATGCCTGCCGCGCGTCCCTCGACGATCAGGTCCGTCTGGTTGAACACGTTCGTGCGATCCATTCCGTGGTTGTAGGCGGACAGCGTCAAGGTGCCCGCGGCATTCACGGCGCTTCCCGGGTAGACGTTCTGGTAGAACTTGTCGTAGCGGCCCGCGAGAAAACTGTTACGGAGCCGCACCGACGTGCCGAGCCGCTGTTCCAGCGTCACGCCCGTGCTGTCGACACCGCTCTTCGCCTCGTTCTGATCCGCGGATCCGAACAACTGCGATGGCGCGACGTCGGCCGGGCGGCCCGCCTGCGAAGGAATGCCGCGATCCGCAAGACGGTGGTCGCGAAGGTGTTCGAACGAGAAGGTCAGCGTCGACTGCGAGCCAAACGTCACGCGTGCGACGGGATTGATCGCGTGGCGCTGAAGGAAATAGCCGTCACGGAAGCCGCCTGAATCTTCCGCCATCCCGCTGACGCGAACGAATCCGTTGGCGCCAATCGTGGTGCCGAGCCGCGCGGTTGCGCGCTTGTGCTGGTAATCACCGATCTCAACGTTGAATTCCGACCGTGCCGGCTGCGTGGGCGTCGTGACGAGATTGACAAGCCCGCCCGCGCCGCCGCGGCCGAAGAGAACGGCCGCCGGTCCCTGCACGATCTCGACGCTCTCCACGTTATACAGGTCGCGGAAGCGCTCCTGGTCGTCGCGGACGCCGTTCACGAAGAAATCCGACGCGGTGCTGATGCCGCGCAGCACCAGCTGATCGCGATTGCCTTCACCCTGCGCGATCGACACGCCTGGCACGTTCCGCACGGCGTCCGCCACGGACTGCGCGTGCTGATCGTCGAGCAGCGCCCGCGGGACGACGTTGATCGTCTGAGGCACGTCGAGCAGCCGCGTGTGCGTGCGCGTCGCGCTCGTGGACTTTTCGGCCACGTAGTGAGGGAGCTGCCCGGTCGTCTCGACGCGGTGCGCGGGGTTCGCCGGTTCGAGCACGAACGCGCCCGACGGCGTGATGCGCGGCGCGAGACCGGTGCCTTCGACGAGCCGGGCCAGGGCGTCGGCGGCGGTGAGCGCACCGCGTACGCCTCGCGACGTCAACTGATCGAGAGAGGAGACTGTCTGGACCCTGACGCCGCTCGCACGTTCGAACGCGGTGAGGGTATTGGCAAGCGGTCCAGCGGGAATGTCGAACTGTATGAGGGCTGGCGAAGGGACTGCGGCGGCGCGGCCCTGCGCGGCGGCGGTCGCCGGCAGCAGCGGAACGAGAAATGCGATGGCAAAAGCGGTTAACGTGCGGAACGAACGAACGGGCATAGAGACCTCCGTCTCTGATTGCACCGGCGTCGCCCGCCCCTTTAGAATGAAGGTGTCGGGCGCGTCAGGCGCATAAGGCGCGTGAATGGGTCTGTCCGGACTCTGCGTTCGACGGCCCGCCGGTGTCATCACCACCGGCGGGCTTCTTTTTTTATTACCCTTTCCCTTTTCCCTTTTCGCTTTACGTCGTGCGCAATTCGCGTCCCTGCGGACGCGCGAGGAAGAACGATCCGACGACGATCGCCGCGGCGACGACCTGAGCCGTTAGCGTTTCCACCGTGGGAAACACCGCAAACCACAATCCCATCCAATCCGGAATCAGATGCTGCAGCGGCCGCACCGGCGTGGTCGGCAGCCATCGCGCGAGCTGCATCTCCTGCGCTTGTTCGCCGACCATCACGAGCAGCACGAGACCGAGCATGATGCCGGTGAACACCAGCATCCGCCGATAGGGCAGCCGGCGGTGCGCGATGAATGTGAGCACGCCGACGACGATTGTCAGCGCGAGGCCGATCGACACGCCGTAGAAAACCGGAGTGCCGCCCAGCTTCAACCGATAACTCTGAAGGAACAGCACGATCTCGAATCCTTCGCGGTACAGCGAGGAGAATCCGAGCAGCGCGAGTCCCCACCACAGCCGGCCGCGTGATGCTGACATCAGGGCCTGCTTGCGACGACTGTGCATCGAGATCCATCCCGCCCAATACACCTTGTGAAAGAACCAGTTCATCACGAGGAGGAGCACGAGGATCGCGAGGAGACCGGTGGCAGCTTGCAAATCCAGCGCCGGGAGATTTTCGGAGAGGCTGTCGATGATGGAAATCGCGATGTACCAGGTCAGGAGCGTGACGAAAAGTGCGGCACCTGCGCCGGCGGCAACGGGCCGTTGAAGTGAGCGCCTCGGGCCGACCATGTTCGCGGTGATCGCGGAGAGGACGAGGATGCACTCGAGCCCTTCGCGGAACACGAGCACCGCAATGTCGAGCACGCGCGCGCCGAAATCCGAGTGCCCCGTCGGGTCGGGAAGGCCGCCGGTGCGGAGGACCTGGAGTATGAGAACGCCCGCCACCGCTGCGGCACCCGTGCAGAGGAGGGCGGTAGTAACCGGTATGCGTTTCAGCATCTTGACGATATCCGACCGAACAAGTCGTATAAGGGAGCTTATATCCGACTCGTTTGGTCGTCAATACCCGAAAAGTCCACTTTGTGTGGGATATTTCCCGCAGGTGGCTGGCACCTTTGGTGCCAGCCACCTGCGGGCCTTTTTGAAAAAAGGAGTGTGCTGTGAAGATGCTGCTGCCGATCGTCGCGGTCGCGACGATGCTTGCCCAGGGATCGCCCGCGAACGTGCGGGTGTGGACGTCCGCCGATATCCAGGCGAAGGGAAAAGCGCTCAGTCAGAAGCTCGATGCACAGAAGGTTGCGAGCGAGGTGATCGCGACCGAAGGCAACCGCAGGTTCATGGTCGCGCATCGCGAGGGATCCGGCCAGGCCGAATGGCACGAGAAAGAGGCCGACATCATGATGATCTCGTCAGGTGAGGTGACGATGGTGTACGGCGGCACCATTCCCGACGCGAAGACGACGGCAGCAGGCGAGATGCGCGGCGCGTCGATCGCGGGCGGCACGCAGGTGAAGCTCGGCGCGGGAGACGTCCTGCACATCCCTGCCAAAGTGCCGCACCAGATGATTCTCGCGCCCGGAGCCCAGGTCACCTACTTCGTCGCGAAAGTGGTTGAGTAAGGGCGCGGTTAACGGCGCCACGTTCTACGCGTCCTTTTCGTCAATGGTCAATGGGCGGCATCCCCGCCGCCCCCGCCTCCGCCAAGGCTACGGCGGGCAAGCGTGATGCTGGTCGACCCAGCGGAAAGGTCAGGTATTGACGTGAAGACCCGGATCATCGGCCTTGCGATTCTTGGTGCATGCCTCGGCGCGACGGTCGCGCTGCACGCGAGCGACTTCGTCGGTGTCTACGCGGTGGTCGAAAAGGTCGTGCTCGAACCGTCGGACACAGCGCCGCAGCGCATCCAGATCTGGGGCGCGTTTGCACTGGCGGACAAGGTGAACGGCTCGACCTATCGGCCGGCCGAGCGCGGCTACCTGTATTACACGTGCCCGCAGGGACGCGAAACGATGTGCCGCGCTGAATGGGCCGATCTCCAATCCGTTGCGGGAAAGGGCACGGGCGTGGGCTTCGGTCAACGCTGGCAGGATAACGGTCGCGTCCGCAAGAGAACGGAGAAGCCCGCAACACCCGACGTCTATGTGATCGAGAAGGGTGTCGTAAAGGTAGAAAAGGCGTCCGACCGAGGCGCGGAAACGCTGCGCATCGTCGAAGACCTTCGCGACGCGCTCAAACAGCGCTGACGCGGCAGACGAACGAGAGCAATGCCTATCGCGCTGGTGGCCCGGTCGCGCGGAGTGCTCCGGTACTCGCTGTGGGACAGCGTGCTCATCACGCTGTCCGGCGTCTACGCGGCATGGGTGCTGTGGGCACCGTCGATTCCGCTCATCGCCGTAGGCCTGTGGTGGACGGCGAACACCGTCGCGCACAACTTCATTCACACGCCGTTCTTCCGCTCACGCCTCGCCAATCGCGTCTTCGCGCTGTATCTCAGCGCGCTGATGGGGTTCCCGCAGGGACTCTGGCGCGATCGACACCTGCGCCATCACCGCGGTGACGACCGGCCGACACGCTGGACGCCAGAGATCACCGTCGAACTTGGCATCGTCCTCGGTGTCTGGCTGACAATCGTCGCGTTCGCGCCGTGGTTCTTCGTCACGGTCTACCTACCGGGATACGTCGCGGGACTGGGCCTGTGCCATTTGCAGGGACATTTCGAACACGCGGCAGGCACGACGAGCCACTACGGCTGGCTCTACAACCGGCTGTTCTTCAATGACGGCTACCACGTCGAGCATCACCGCCACCCGGGCGAGCACTGGACGCGGCTGCCACGGTCGGCGGATCCGCAGGCGCCGCGCAGCCGCTGGCCGCCGGTGCTGCGCTGGCTCGACGCGATCACGCTCGAGCAGCTCGAGCGGATCGCGCTGCGCTCGGCATGGCTGCAGCGATATCTGATCGCGTCGCACGAGCGCGCGTTCCGGAAACTGCTGCCGCAGGCGCCGCAGGCGCGCCGCGTGACGATCGTCGGCGGCGGGCTCTTTCCCCGGACCGCGCTGATTCTGCGGAAGCTGCTGCCCGAGGCGACGTTGACCATCGTTGATGCGGAGCGCGAGCACCTCGAGATCGCGCGGCATTTCGTCGACGGCGAGGTCGAGCTGCGGCATGAGTTCTTCGACGCGCACACGATCGACGACGCGGATCTTGTCGTGGTGCCGCTTTCATTCATCGGCGATCGCCACGCGGTCTACGAACATCCGCCGGCACGAACCGTCATCGTCCACGACTGGCTGTGGAGGACGCGCGGCGGAGGCGTGTGGGTCTCGTGGCTGCTCCTGAAGCGCCTCAATCTCGTCACGCGCTGATCACCGCGTGCCTGCTGGCGGTCCTCCTCGCCGCGCGGGGGGTCACGCTCGCGGGCAGAGATCTGCCGATCTCCTTCTGGTCGCCGCTCGCGTACATCTGGCAGGACGTCCTCACCGCGCTGCTGTTCTTCGTGACGATCGCGCGACTGCCGCGCGCTGCCCTCGCATGGGCGGCCTATGGGGCGGTGGTCGCATACGTCGCGCTGAACGTGCCGGTCGCGCGCGTGTTGTCGACGCCGCTGACCTGGACGATGCTGCGCGCGGCGCGAGGGCCGCTGGCGGACGCGGTACTGCACTACGCGACGCGAGGAAACATCGTCGCCCTCGCGTTTCCCCTCGCAATCGGCCTCGCGTTACCGCTCGTCCTCGGCCGCCGCCGCTTCACCATCCCGTCGGCGGTGCTCGCCGGATCGCTGGTGTTGGTGCTCATCGGGCCGTACGCGTCGTCGCAGCTCGATACACGCGGGCTCGATCGCAATGCGTTCGGCGCGTTGGTCCCGACAGCGTTACCTCGCGTCAGCGCGGCAGCGGGTGAGGAAGAAGATTGGCGCGTCAGTCCGTTCAACGATCGAGAGCTGGACGATCTGTCGTCGTTGCGCGGCACGATGCGTGGACGGAACGTGGTTCTCGTGATCCTCGAATCCACGGGGGCGCGCCATCTGGGCCTCTACGGATCGTCTCCTGACCCCACGCCGCGCCTGACGGCGCTCGCGCGCGACTCCGTCGTCTTCGAGCACGCGTACTCCGTGTATCCGGAGAGCATCAAGGGCCTGTTCGCAGCGCTGTGTTCGCGTTATCCCGCCTTCGACACCGCACCGGAAATCTACGCGGACATTCCATGTGCGTCGCTCGCGGCGACTCTTCATGGTGCGGGCTATCGAACGGCGCTCTTTCACTCCGGGCGTTTCATGTATCTCGGCATGAGCTCCGTCATCGAGCGCCGCGGCTTCGACGTGCTGCAGGACGCGGGAGCGATTGGCGGCCAGATGGAATCGAGCTTCGGGGTGGACGATGCGTCGACGGTCCGCCGCGCGCTGCAGTGGGTGGACTCGGGTCGCCGGGGCGCTCCGTTCTTCATCATGTATTCGCCAACATCAGGCCACAGTCCTTACACGACAACGTCACGCGGGCCGTTCGAGCCAACGACGGACTTCTGGCGGTACATGAACGCGCTGCACGAGGGAGACGTGGCGTTCGGCGCGCTCATCGACGGCTTGCGCGCGCGACACCTGGACACGAACACGCTGTTCGTTATCTTTGGCGATCACGGTGAGGCATTCGGCGAACATCCCGGCAACTTCGCGCACACGCTGTTCATCGACGAGGAGAACGTGCGCGTGCCGTACGTCATCGCCGCACCGGGCGCGATGCGGTCGCACAGGCGAGTCCAGAGGATTGCGAGCGTGATTGACACCGCACCAACCATCCTCGACTTGCTGGGGCTTCCCTCCGACGCGGCGCACCAGGGCGCCTCGCTGCTCGAGCCGGCGCCGCATATGGCGCTCTTCTACACGGATTACTCGATCGGATGGCTGGGGCTGGTGGATGGGTGCTGGAAATACCTCTATGAGATGGATGCCCGGCGCTCGCGTCTCTTCGATATCTGCGCGGATCCGTCAGAGACGCGGGACCGGTCGGCGGGCGAGGAGTCGCGGACCGCGGCCTATCGGGATCGCGTGACCGCGTGGGCCGCCGCCCAGAAGGAAAGGGTGCGCAACCGTCTGTAATTTCAGTGATTTGGCGCAAATCCCCTATAATGACCGCTCAATGCACCCAACCGAGGTGGGGAACCCCAAGTACTACCACCGGGTCGTCGACTGCCAGTACGCCTGTCCGGCGCACACGAACGTCCCGGAATACATCCGGCTAATCGCCCAGAACCGCTTCACGGAAGCCTACCTGCTCAACCGCGAATCGAACGTGTTTCCCGGGATCCTGGGACGCACGTGTGATCGGCCGTGCGAGCCGGCCTGCCGCCGCACGCGCGTCGACGGAAAGCCGGTCGCGATCTGCCGGTTGAAGCGCGTCGCCGCCGATAACCGCGGCGAAGTGAAGCACCTGCTGCCGACAGCGCCGGAGCAGAAGAACGGAAAGAAGATCGCGCTCATCGGCGCCGGTCCCGCGTCGCTGACGGTCGCCAACGACCTGATGCCGCTTGGCTACGAGGTGACGATCTTCGAGAAGCAGCCGCGCCCCGGCGGGCTGATGCGGATCAACATCCCGTCGTTCCGCCTTCCCGAACAGGTCCTCGACGAGGAAATCGGCTACATCGTCGATATGGGTGTGAAGGTCCACTACAACACGCCGGTGAGCAGCCTGAAGGCGCTGCTCGACACCGGCGAGTTCGACGCGGTGTTCGTCGGCACCGGCGCGCCGAAGGGCAAGGAGCTCGACGTGCCCGGCCGCCACGAGAGCGATCAGATCTTCATCGGGATCGAGTGGTTGGAGTCGATTCACTTCGGGCACATCGACTCGGTCGGGAAACGGGTGCTGATCATCGGGGGCGGCAATACGGCGATGGACTGCTGCCGCTCCGCGAAGCGGCTCGGCGCCGACACGGTCAAAGTGATCGCGCGCAAGACACGGAAGTACTTCAAGGCCTCGCCGTGGGAGCTCGAGGACGCGGAGGAGGAAGGGGTCGAGATCGTCGAGAACCTTCAGCCCGTGCGCTTCATCATGGAGCACGGCCGGCTCACCGGGATGGAATTCGACACGTTCCGCTCGACCGAGACGTCCTCCGGGCTGAAACAGGAAGTGATCGGCCGCGAAATCATCCCGTGCGATTCGGTCGTGCTCGCCGTCGGGCAGGACAACGCCTTCCCGTGGATCGAACGCGACATCGGGCTGCAGTTCGGCAAGTGGGACATGCCGGTGGTCGACAAGACGACGTTCATGTCGACGCGCCCGGGCGTGTTCGTCGGCGGCGACGCGGCATTCGGCCCCGCGAACATCATCTGGGCGGTCGAGCACGGGCACCAGGCGGCGATCTCGATCAACAACTACTGCATGGGCATCCCTGTGTCGGAGCGGCCGGCCGAGGGCATGAAGCTCACGAGCACGAAGATGGGCCTCCACGAGTGGGCCTACAGCAACGAGTACAGCTCCGCCGAGCGTCAGAAGATGATCCACGTCGAGCTGCCCGCGCGATTTGCGAGCATGACGACGGAGGTGGAGAAGGGATTCACGGCGGAGCAGGCGCAGGCCGAAGTGGAGCGGTGCCTGAACTGCGACATCGAGACGCACTTCATCGACTCGCTGTGCATCGAATGCGACGCGTGCATCGACATCTGCCCGGTGGACTGCCTGGCGATCATGCCGAACGGCGACGAGCCATTCATCCGCAATCGGTTCAACGCGCCGGCGCTCAATCTCGAGCAACCGCTCTTCGTATCCGGACCGCTGAAGCAGACGCGGCGCCTGATGGCGAAGGACGAGAACATCTGCCTGCACTGCGGCCTCTGCGCGGAGCGCTGCCCGACCTACGCGTGGGACATGCGCAAGTTCGTCCTCCAGGTCCCCTACGCGAGCAAGGTGATCCCGACGGTGGCGGTGTAACCACATGCACCGCATCAACGATTTTGCATTCAAGATAGCGACCGCCAACGGGACAGGGTCCGCGTCAGCCAACGGGCTGATCATGCAGGCCATCTTCCGGATGGGCGTGCCGGTCACGGGCAAGAACGTCTTCCCGTCGAACATCCAGGGGCTCCCCACGTGGTACGAGATCCGCGTGAACCGCGACGGCTACACGGCGCGCACGCCGCACTTCGACCTGATGGTCGCGATGAACCCCGCGACGTATCAGAAGGACATCGCGGAGCTGCGCAGCGGCGGCTGGCTGCTGTATGACTCCACGTGGCCGCTCGACGCGCGGCTGTCGCGGCCCGACGTCACCTACCTGGGGATTCCGCTCGCCGAGATGTGCAACGCCGCGTTTGCCGGCGTGCGCGAGCGGATCCTGATGAAGAACATCGCGTATGCCGGCGCGCTCAGCGCGCTGCTGCAGATCGACACCTCGCTGATCCGCACGCTGCTGACCGAGAAATTCTCGCGGAAGCCCGCGCTGATGGAATCGAACCAGCAAGCGATCGAGCTCGGGTACGAGTACGCCAGGGCGCACTTTTCCTGTCCACTCCCGATTCGGCTCGAACCGCTGGACAAGACGAAGGACGCCATCCTGATCGACGGCAACACCGCGGCGGCGCTCGGCTGCCTCTACGCGGGGGCGACCGTCGGCGCGTGGTATCCGATCACGCCGGCGACTTCGGTGATGGAGGCGTTCAAGGGGTTCTGCCAGAAATACCGGCGCGAGCCCGACACGAACAGGAACCGGTTCGCCATCCTGCAGGCGGAAGACGAGCTCGCGGCGATCGGCATGGTGATCGGCGCGTCGTGGGCCGGCGCACGCGCGTTCACCCCGACGGCAGGTCCCGGCGTCTCACTCATGACCGAGTTCATCGGCCTCGCGTACTACGCGGAGGTGCCGGCGGTCATCATCGACGTGCAGCGCACGGGACCCTCAACGGGCATGCCGACGCGCACGCAGCAGGGGGATCTCATGCTGTGCGCGTATGCCTCGCACGGCGACACGCGCCACATCTGTCTCTACCCGTCGGACCCGCGCGAGGCGTTCCAGTTCGCGGCCGCATCCTTCGATCTCGCCGAGCGCTACCAGACCCCGGTGTTCGTGCTGAGCGATCTCGACATCGGCATGAACGACTGGATGGTGCCGAAGCTCACGTGGGACGACAGCTATCGTCCCGATCGCGGCAAGGTGCTGACCGCCGAGGAACTGGAGCACGTCAAGACGTTCCATCGCTATCTCGACGTGGACGGCGACGGCATCCCGTATCGCACGCTCCCCGGCGTCCATCCGAAGGGGGCGTATTTCACGCGCGGCTCGGGGCACAACAAGTTCGGCCAGTACACGGAAGACGGCGACGAGTACCTCGAGGTCGTGGATCGCATCGACCGGAAGATCCAGCATGCGGCGAGCGCGGTGCCCGCGCCGATCGTGAAGACCGCGCCGGGTGCGAAGGTCGGGCTGGTCACGATCGGCGGCTGTCACGCGGCCTGCATGGAGGCCCTGGATCTGCTGCGCGCGGAGGGGATTCACCTCGACTACATGCGCGTCCGCGGGTTCCCGTTCTCGACGGACGTCCGCAGTTTCCTCGACGCCCACGACGTCAACTTCGTTGTCGAACAGAACCGCGACGGCCAGCTGCGCAGCCTGCTGCTGCTCGACACGGGCGTCGCCGTGGAGAAGCTGGAGTCGGTGCGGTATTACGGTGGATTTCCCATGAGCGCCCATCACGTGATCACGGGCGTGAAGGCGAAGCTGGAGCGCGCGGCATGACATACATCGCAAAGCCCCCGGTCAGGCACCCCGCGCTTCAGAAGAACGCGATCGGGCTGACGCGCCGCGACTACGAAGGGGCGATTACGACGCTCTGCGCCGGCTGCGGCCACGATTCGATCACTGCCGCGATCATCCATGCCTTCTGGGAGCTGTCAATCGCGCCGCACAAGGTCGCGAAGCTCTCGGGCATCGGCTGCTCGTCGAAGACGCCGGCGTACTTCCTGCGCGAGGCGCACGGCTTCAACAGCGTGCACGGACGCATGCCAGCGCTCGTCGCCGGGGCGAACGCAGCGAATCGGGACCTCATCTACATCGGCGTCTCGGGAGATGGTGACTCGCTGTCAATCGGC
>Ga0137373_10007646_pt1 | contig 11471 bp, 10 predicted proteins | sample SagtaG_5_FD_104912 | JGI IMG/M metagenome (GOLD analysis project Ga0137373, IMG submission 104912) | Vadose zone soil microbial communities from Sagehorn Ranch, Mendocino, California, USA - Sage1_R_80_16 metaG | ecosystem: Environmental > Terrestrial > Soil > Vadose zone | place: USA...
GCGCACCCGAGAACTCATGCCCCCGGCGGCCGACGTGCTGACGGTGATCAGCACTCGGGCGGAACGGTACTACGGATCCGAGCTGAGCCTTGGCCGGGGCGAAATCGCTCTGGGGGACAGCCGCCATCCCATGGTCGTTCGACGGTTGATGGGTGATCGGCGGGCGCGGTGGGTGATCGGTTCGCCCCCTTACTACGGACTCGATACCTACTTTCCCGACCAGTGGCTGCGCTACTGGTTCGTCGGCGGACCAGACAGAACCACGTATGTCAGCCCGGGACAACTAGACCACCACAGCCCACGGATCTACGTGGCGCAGTTGCGCCGTGTCTGGCGGAACGTTGCAGAGGTCAGCGCACCCGGAGCGCGTATGGTTGTCAGGTTCGGCGGAATCCGTGATCGGAAAGCCGAGCCGATGGCTCTGATCTTCGCGTCGCTCCGCGAATCAGGCTGGTCCCTGCCTCGCGTGAGGTCGGCAGGCACGGCAATGAGCGGGAAGCGTCAAGCTCATCAATTTTCTGGTACCCCTGCGAAGGCCCTTCAGGAGTACGACCTCTGGGCTGATCGGCTCGCCTGAATGGAGTGCCAACGCTCGGGCCTCGCGGTCGGATTTTCCGGTGCTTAGCGTGACGCGCTCTATTCGGCTTGATGCTGGCTGCTGGATGCGTGCCAGCACGTCGGTCTTTCGACCGCGACTAGGTACAGCGGATCTCAGACTTGCCAGGACGGCGCAGCGCCATCGTCAGCCCACGTCACCATTATGTGATTGTGCCCACACGATAAGCATCGTGCACGATGTGTTAAAGGCCGTCGAAATAGTAAGTTCCAGACCTCCACCCATCGTAGGCGCTCTTTCACTTAGCAGCGGCTCCATATGGAACCCCGAGGCGTTATTAGCGGTCCACACGTGAATCAGCCAGCGTAACCCCGAGACATGTCCGACACTACGGAGTTTCTAGCCGAGTCTTTTGCTGACTCCCTACGGACGATCTGGCCGCGGATCCACGCGGGATCGCTCAGGGTCATCAACTTCTTAATGTCCGGGGGTAGCTGACCCACCTCCCGCCGATTCCGGTCCATCACTCTCTGCAGCCAAGCTGATTTCAGTTCTGTCATCGAGCTGCAACCCCTCCGGTTTTTCCGTATTTTCGCCGGCAGCAGGGAAACCTGCAACCTTCGACTCGTTCGGGTGGGTAGCAAGGCGAGGTTCCAACAGGTCGCGAAAACGACTCAGCCACTGAAGTTCGCCAATTTCGGTCATTAGTGGATGATTTTGAAACTCCTGCCTCAGCGCGCCTAAACTCGCCTGCCACCGGCGAACCTGACCATCCGAGGACTTTCGGGAGTCTTCGGCCGCAGTGAAGACGGTCGTGTAAAGACGAGGGGCAATGCCTACAAACGGAACAAAGGGTACACCCCCGGGAACCGGAACCTCGCCTTCAACTTGGATCGCATCATTGTGCAAATCACGCGCAAGGCTTTTCGCGTATGGTTCGATGAATATGACTCTTGCGATGCCTGCCGCAACAATATGACGCGCACACTCATGACATGGAAAAGTCGTAGTGTACAAATTGAGGCCTTCGGTACTAATCCGGCGTCGGGCAGCATCGATGATGGCCGACATTTCGGCGTGCACGGCGCGAACGAACTCAATCAAGTTCATCAACCGCGCACCTTTCAACGGCGACAAATCCGTACCACGTATTGCGTTTTCAAGCATCTCCGTGAATTCGTCGTCAGCCCGATCCGCGAGCCACCCGCTGTCCCGTAGCATTCGTAGCGCTTCAGCTATGACGATCCTTTTATGTTCCGCGTTCGGATCCAACTCCCGATGGAAGTCGCGGTCGTCGTTTGCATCTCCAGGCCAGTACTGCCCCCCACCTGCGCGCGGAACCTCGTTCGTACCTAGTGCGACAACGTCACCCTCGGAAGTCGCGAGAGCAGCCCCGACTTGGCGGCCCAGATCAGCAGACCGCAGCGCGGCCGCCCGAGCAAGGAACATCGCGTATTCAGGTTGCGTCGGTGTATGGAACGGGCTGCCGAAGAGGCACTCAACGAAACGGCGAATGCTTATTCGTGCCGATTCGCGATCAGATACGTCTACGAACAGATCTGCGAGTGGGAATGTATCGCGGACATTCTGACCTAGCTTTCCTTTGTTCTTTGCGTCATTCTGATCCCGTCCCATCAAGTCTTCTGCTGCCCGTCTATGGTTGTGGTCTAGTCGCTCGTGTCGCTCGCGAGCAATCTGCTCGGCCAACCGCTCCAACCGATAATCTTCAGGTGCGTAGGCGGCAATAAGCAGGAAGCTCGGACCGTAGATGGTGCGGAGCGTGTCGACTTCGGCAGGGTTCTTCAGCGAGTGGACGATGAACGCGCAACACGGCCTGTTATCAGCCGCCGCGTCCCTTAGTTCACGAATCTCGCCGACAGCCAACAGCGCTGGAGCGTCACCGCGGGCTGTTCGCAACCTCAACTCATCACCGGCGTTCATGAGGGCGCGGTACCGCCGGTCGTCCCGTGGTTTCTCCGATATCTCGATGCCAAGGTCAGGCGCAATTCCAGCGAACAAATCGCGAATGCGAACCCTGATCGGAGCGCAACCCACGCGCTCCAATTCCTCGGTCAAGTTGGCATCCAAGCTATCGAGCCCCGTACCAACCGCGCCCACTAGACCGATAATCAGTTCGGGTCGCCGACGTTCAAGCGCAGTGGCGTGGGTGAGCTGGCTCGTGACGAGCACGCGGGAGTCTGGGCCAACCAACCTACCGCTGCCCATAGTGAAGGATTCTACGATCTGCAAAATTGTGGTGATCCTGCACATCACCCCGATGGACGCGTTCGGAGGCGTATTAAGAGTAGTGGGACACTTGCGACGGTGTGGGACCGCGGCGCGCGAGCGTAGATTTAAGGATGGAGCTCGGCTTCGGCTTTATGCCATCGTTGTAAGCGGCGTTTCGATGGAAGCCTGCCTACGTATGGGCCCGTTCAGGGCTGTTCGGCCAGGAGGAAAAGAATCTTGGAAAAGCAGGTCATTCAACCTCTCATCCTTGTCCAAGCTGTCCACCCATCCTCCGACGGATGGCTTGACACGGTGACCGACATGGATCCAATGCCACCGACGGTGTCGCTTGACAACGCGGCTGCGATTCACCCGAGAGATACCCGAATAACAGAAGTTCGAGAAGAGACCACTGACGACGAATAGATGCAGTACGGAAGCGAGGCCTGCACATGCATCCGCTTATGCTGCGATTTGCGCAGCCAATCGTGCGCCAACGTGAGCAGATTAGCCCAGGCACCTCACCGCACAGTACCACGAACCTGCCGGTAGACGGTCATAGGATCCTTCCAAGTCCCAGGACTACGACGGGAGATACACGGTTTACAAAGGTACGAGACGAAACAACTGACGATGAGTGATGTCTCTGTGCTCGTGGTTAGTACGAGCGTGGATGTTGCCACCGATGCAGTTGTGCAACGTCTCACAGAACACGATGTTGATGTACAACGCCTGAATACTGAGGCTTTCCCATTTCATCAGACGTTAGCGTATTACCCGACGCTGTTGCCGGACAGTGAGCGGCTCGTTTGTGATGGCAGAGCGCTTCCCACACCTATAAGCATTTGGTATCGGCGCATTCGTTCTTCGGCCACACCGGACGGAATGGACGATGGCGTCGCAACCTTCTGCCGACAGGAAGCCAGAGCCGCACTGATTGGGGGCCTACTTGCTATTGACGCGCGATGGATGAGCCATCCATCTGCGATATGGCAGGCGGAGTTCAAGCCGTACCAGTTACAAGTCGCTTCCGCTATTGGCCTAAGAATTCCCCGCACTGTTGTTACCAACGACCCGTCCGCCGTGCGTGCCGCGTCCGCGCACTTCGGTGAACTAATCGTTAAACCGACCCGGACAGGGCACCTGATTAACAATGGCGCAGAATACGCTGTGTATACGTCGCGGATCCTCGGCGAGCACTTAGAGCAGTTGGAGTCTGCACGATGGAGCCCCAGCATTTACCAGGAGCTTATTCCCAAAAAGTATGACATTCGGGTGACTATCGTTGGCGATCAGTGCTTCAGCGCAGCGATTGACTCCCAGTCGGATCCAGCTGCAAGCGTCGACTGGCGCCGAACCAACAACCCGTACCTTCCTCACCATGTCGTGTATTTGCCAGCCGCGCTCGAAGCCGCCTTGCTTCGATTCATGCGTAGGTTAGGCCTGAGGTTCGGGGCGATTGACCTCATCGAGACTTCCGACGATGACTACGTATTCCTCGAGGTAAACCCGAACGGGCAATGGCTCTGGCTCGATGAGATGCTCGGCCTGGGGATAACTGATGCTGTCGCGGATTGGTTACGTTTCGCCAGGTTATCATGAGGCTGGCATCCGCAGCCATCTGGTTCCTAATCGATTGCATTTTTCCGTTTAGGCAGCCACTCTCGGAAGAGGAAAAGCGCGCTAACGAGGAGCGCCGTTCTGCAGCTCAGATCGAGTGGAACCACCGCCTAGCTAATCTGACCACCGACGAGGAAACGCTGAGCAAGTATGTTGATGCATGCAAGGATGCGCTCGACGATGAGCGAGAACGTCAGCGTGGTGTGGACTCGCGACTCACGACGATGATTGGGCTCTCATCGATCACGGCAACCATTGCGCTCGGAACGATCTTAACAGCAAGCGTACAGAAACCCCAATGGACTTGGGTATTGATGGCCCTTTTACTCTACCTGACGCTACAAACCTGCAGTACAGTCCTGGCGGCCATTTCGGGTCTCGATAGGCGCGCGTATAGGGGTTCGCTGCCTTTTGATGTTTTGCCTAAGCAAGGCGAGGATCGCGTAGCGCACCTCCGTAGGCTGATGCAGCTGCATCACGACATACTGATGCAACACCAGGACCAGAACAATTCGAAAGTGACGCAAATGGCAGTGGCATATCGCGCTGGCCGGAACTTCATTCTTGGGGTGATCGTATTCGCCGGGGTGGCGGCGTCGTATCGGTTGCTGTAAAGCCCGATCGCGAATCTGAGAGGCGGCGCCGCGAAGTTTCGATGCGTACGGCCTGCTTCTCGGGAGAGTATTTCGAGCCGTGCCAATTGATGCCCAGCCGAGCGTCGAGAATCCCGCCCCTGCACAGTCGTACCTGCGACGGCTCAACATCCAGCCCACCGCAAAACGAGCATTCTTTCGTGGCCGTGATCTATAGCGGCTCTTGTACGGGAATCAGTCCGCGCCGAGTTTGTAGACGCGCTCGAAAAATGGGGGGGTGTACGGGAAACAGTGGCGAAATCTCCTTATGCGCTTGTAAAGCGACCACCCGCGGTAGTACGCAGGTGGGAGTTGCTTGGTCGCCCTCTCCCAACGCGGAGGACGCCAAAGGGCTGGAACCGGAGTCGACGGACTGCTAACTGCGAGCGAGCAGCGTCTCAGGAACGGACCCTGAACGGACAAGCACTTCCGCGCTCCTCCTCAGGAGGCGGATACCCATAGCGTTGCACCATCTAGCACAGCTTGTCAAGACTCAGTATGATCTCAGTATGACTGAGATGGCCGGCATGCCCGGGTTCGCCGGCTCCGAGCTCGTCGGTAACGACGCCTCGCTCGACAGCTACGTCAACGGCCTGGTGTGGCGCCTGCCGCGCGAGCTGCAGGTCGATGACACCTTCCTGCGCTGGGACCGGCGCCCTGAGCAGGACGTGCTCGTCCGACCGAGCGGCAAGATACTCGAGGACTTCGTCAAGCTGGCCGACGCGCCACCCGAGCATATCCTCGCGTACGGCGAGCAGTGGGGCCCTCTGTGGCTGTGCGAGCACGGCGTGCACTGGCGGCTGCACGGCCCCGAGTGCTACCCCCGGACTGATCCCGATGCCGGCAAGTGGTGGTGCTGGGATCGGGAGTACCTCGACCACTGGCGCAAGCTCGCAGCCGAGGCTCGTGCGGTGCTGAAGATCGCCCAAGCTCTCAACAGCGGCGAACTCCGCGACATTGACGATTGGAAGGCAATCCCTGGCCAGAGTGAGCGTATACAGCGGCTGTTCACGCCGCTCGACGAGGTCCAGTGGATCTCCGAAGGGACCGAGAAGGCGCACGAAGCCCAAGTCCAGGCCGGCGCCGACCTCGAGCTCTTGGAGCAATTAGACGGGCGCCTTGCCCAGCAGGAGCGTGCCAGTGAGGACTACCTCTCGCCCGACGAGGCCTGCAGATGGGAGCGGGAGCCTGGCGCGGCCACGGTCGACATCCATCGCCGCCTCTTGGCGCTTGTTCTTGAGGGCTGGCTGGCTCGCACGGGCGTTGAGCCCGCAATGTTCGCCGATCGAGACAAACTCTCGGTTCGGCTCGGTGGCGATGGCCTTTACGGCGCTCTGGCGATCCAGCTCCTGTTCAACGTCTGTCGAACGGACGGCTTGGCCGTTTGCACCTCGTGCGGCGCGCCGTACGTGCCCGGCCGAAAACCGCGGCGCGATCGAAACCCCTACTGTCCTGACTGTGGCCGCAAGGCCGCCGTGCGGGATGCGGCCGCGCGCTATCGACGCTCCGCGAAGTACCAGCAAGCGCGTAATCGTCGCCAGTAGACCTCAGATCGAAATCCGATGAGTCTATTGGGAGGTTGAAAACGTGCCTTGACGCGCTTCGAACGCCTTTGATCCTATCGGGTCTCCGGTTGGCGGCGGAGGCCGAAGGACGGGCAGCCCCAAGGAGTAGCGACCCGGTAGCATGTGGTCCGCCGTGCGGGATCCAAAGATCGTTACCTCGGCTCGAAGTGCCTGACCGCGACGATCAGATCTGCTCAACCCTGCAGTCCGAGCCGCCGACGCCGACATTTTTGACAATCGAGGATGCCTCTCGCCTGACTGGCTGCACACCGGCGCGGCTGCTTCAGTTGGCACGCACACGCCAGTTGCAGCACCGAGGTAGCCTAAAAGACCCTCTATTTCCGCTCACGTCGCTACTGGGATATCGACCGGACGATCTCGGCGCTCTACCAGACTCGCTTACCCAGCCAGACTCCCCGGCGCCACGCCGAGCTCCGGGGCCCCCACGCATGTCCCCGCCCGTGTTCTCCCCGAATACTTTGATACGCGCGAACGTGTTGGACGTCCTGCCGGTCATACCCAAGGACAGCGTCGCTGCCGTGGTGTGCTCGCCTCCGTACTGGGGCCAGAGGGTGTACGAGGGTGAGGCTCGAGTCAGGTGGGCCGACGGATGCCTGGTGCCGTTCGGCCGTGAGTCCACGCCAGAGGAGTACGTTGCCCACACACTTGAGGTTCTCAAGAAGCTGCTGCCCGTAATGAGGGCTGATGGCACTATCTGGTGGAACGTGGCCGATACATATATGACGCGCACGATCATGCGAACCAGCAGCACTGATCGCGTGGAGCATTATGCGGGCAAGACTACGCGGTGGGCGGGCAACCCCAACAGGCGCTCGTCCTATGGTCACTCCTACCTACGGGACAAGGACCTGGCACTGGTGCCGTTTCAGATTGCAATCGGCGCACAGAAGCTCGGGTACTACCTGCGCTCGGTGATTGTTTGGTCCAAGCAGCGCGGCGACGATGACTTTCGAGACCTGGTACCCGCAAGGGAGGTAGCGACACGGCCGGGCCAGGAGCCCAACCGCTCGCATGTTCCCGAGGTCGTGACCGATCGTCCCGTGACAGGCCACGAGTACATCTTGCTGCTCACCAGAAGTGAGCGGTACCAGTACCACGCCTACATCCCGGACGGCCTTACAAGCGTGCTCAACGTACGCACAGTCTGGACTTTCCCGCCCGTCGGCGTGCAGGGTAATCATGGCGCCCGCTTCCCCGACGAACTCCCACGCCGCTGTGTGCTTCTTGCCACCAGCGAGGGCGACTTAGTTTTCGACCCGTTTGCTGGCCAGGGAACCACAATGCGCGTCGCGCGTGACCTAAAGCGGCAGTACTTCGGCTGCGACATCTCGGACGCATATGTGCGCCATGCACGTCGCGCGCTGCGGCCGCCACAAGTGCGGGGGAATGCGGTGGGCTCGTCGCCGCCTGACGTCAACGGACGGCGGCCTGTACAGCCACCGCCTTTGGCCGGGGACACTGGACCAACCGCCAAAGCTAACGGCTAACGCCCTGGCCAGTTGCGAGATGTGCCTCTCGGCCGCTAGTCGCAGGTGCTCGTGCTTTGCGTTGCGAATCAAAGTTGCCCTGCGTGCGCTGGATCCACGCAAGAAAGCTCATCGCCGCCAAGTTTTCAGCAGCGGCCCAAGCCGTCGCGGGGCAACGATTTAGCCGTCGACGTGTGCCGGGTGGCAGACGTCGTCGTCAGGCGGTCCTCTACGGAGTAGGACGTCGGCGACTATGCCTAATGGCAGGTAATTCCCCCTTACCTAGTGCTAACGGATTCGTACCGATCTAGATCTTGACGCCTGATCGGGCCACCCGTACAGTCGCGGCATTGGGAGTGAGGCATATGCAGAACGACGACCAGAGCCGACTACTCGACCAGTTGAAGGGCCTGTTGAAGGTGGGTCCGCAGCTGGATACGGCCGTTCGTCGCATGTGTACGCCGCTTGCGCGATGCGGGCGTGACATGGCGCGCCATCGGCGACGCCAACAGCATGACCCGGCAGGCGGCGATCATGAAGTGGGGTCGGAAGGTGAAGCGGGTCCAGCCGCATGCGCAGCCGTCGCCGGCGACGGCCGAGGATCTCCGCAACCTGATCGATCCCGCTAACTCTGTCGATATCGGCCCAAGCGAATCGCCATCAAACGGCGGCCGCTACTACACCCCTACAGGAGCAACGCACCGGTGACGCAGACGCTCGATACTCTAGCCGACACCAACAAAACCCCACCGCTGAGTGGCGACGACCAGCAGACTGGCACAGCACTCGCCGACCCTAACCTGGAAGAGGACGAGGGGATCGACGGGGAAGTATTCAGCGCGCTGAGCAGTGGCCGTCCAATGGACCGCCGCCTCGAAACCGCGCTCGACGACTGGAAACTCAAGTACCAGATGCGCGAGATTCCAATCGCTAAGATCGTCCGGGGCGAAACTGCCCAAGTTCGCATGCCCGCAAACCGTGCACCCAGAGATCGAGTCCAGGAATATCTCACGCAGCTGAATAATGGTGCCGTGTTTCCGCCCATCGTGGTCAAGAAGCACACGTACGAGTTGATCGATGGCAACACCCGCCTCGAGGCGTACAGTGACGCCGGCCGCACAACTATCCCGGCGTACGTCGTTGACGCCCCGACCTATGACATGTGCAGACAGCTGGGCGTGTTCCAGAACCAGCAGAACGGGCAGCGGCTATCGCAGGCCGAACAGTTCACGTGGGCACGCAATGCGTTGGCGCGCAATATGCGCCCCGAGATCATCGCTCGCATCTCAGCCTTGTCCATTGAGACTGTGCGTCGGCTCGGTCAGGAACGGGCTTTCGAAGCCAAGGCATTGCAAGTCGGTCTCGACTTGTCCGCTTTGACACTGCCGAAGGCAACCCGCGCGGCAATCGGGCACGAGCTCGCTCAACTTGCACAGGTTAAGGCCGTGACCGAGATCGCAGAGGATTCGGGCATGTCCACGGCGGAGACCAGGCGACTGATACGTGCGGTAAAGGACGCGCCAAGCGAAGAAGCCAGCCTAGAGATCGTGGCTGCCGAGCGCTCGGCCCGGTCGCCGCAGATCCAGCAGCGCGCCTCGGGCGTCAGGCAGCCACACCCGACGTTTGCTCAACAGTCGTTCAGCCATATGCAGTGGCTGCTCGACCATACGCTTGACGATATGATCGAATTCAAGCCCGAGTTGGCAGTCAAACAAGCCGAGATGGCGCGAAAGTTGTGCGAACACATTTGCGGCCTGGCTACCAAAGTCGAGGTGTATGTCGCGGGGATCCGAAGTGATACGGCTGGTGCACAGCCGGACGATAAGGCCACGTGAGCCGAAGTACTACCGAACGCGATGAAGGGGAGGCAGCGCCTTTGCTGCCTTCCCCTGACCGTCGGCCCGCTGAGAGCGACACCGAAGGCCGGCAACCCGGCGTTACGCCAACCGAGATTCTCCTACTAGATCTGCTCGAAAACGGGCCCCTTGACCGGGAGACGCTGTTCACTCGAGCCGAGCCTGCAATCTGGGGGCACCATGTAACGTTGGCGGCCGTCGAGGCGGGGCGGCAGGCTGGTGACGATTATCAGCTCATGGTCCTGGGCAAGCGACCGGCGTTCGATCGCGCGCTCGATTCGCTCATTAACCAACGGTTCGTTCGGCGAGCAAAGGGCGGGCTTGTAACCCTGAAGGGCGCCGGACGCGGGACGGTGGTGGATGCTGATGGGGAACTCGTCCCATATGTACCGGGGACCCAGGCGCGCCAGACCAAGCGATGGCAAGTGGAAACCGCCGCGCGCGAGATGGAAAGGGCTCACCCGGAGGTCGTTGAGAAGCTGTCGCCTCCAATGTCCGAGTCGGAATTCGCATTGCTTGTCGAGAGCATGCGCTCCGAGGGGTTTGACCCTCTTCTTCCGATAATCATCGACAGCGACACCGGCAAGGTCGTAGATGGATACCACAGGCTTGCAGCTGCCAACGCGGCAGCGGTCAAACCGCGGTTCCGCAGTGTCCGGTTTGAGTCGTCTGCCGAACGCTTGCGCTTCGTCGCCAGGGCCAATATGCACCGCCGGAATCTCTCACCTCGTCAGGAAGCCCAGTTTGACAAAGCGTTGTCGCAGCTCGGCGTCAGCATGCACGACGTGGCCGACATCAGCGTCCGGCCGACAACGAACGCGCATGGCGCAAACGCCCTCGGCAGCAATCGTTTCCAGCCCGCTGCCGGCAAGACAGAGGTCGGAGAACCCGGAGTCAAGATCTCGAGTCGAGCCCATGGCATGACCGTCCAGACTCGGCAGCAGGTCGTCGAAATACTGGGAGGGATCCGTGAGCAGAACCCACGTTCGGTTAGGGAGGCTCGGGTTGCGCGACGCAAAGTGGCCAGGAAGGTCGCTGCCCAATTTGACAAAGCGGTAGGCACTATCATGGATCCGCTCGTGCGCAAGGCGGGTCACTCTCGGGCGGATGAATTTGACCGGTTGGCCTTGGAGTGGCTAGAGGGAGACGGTTCGTCTCTGCTGGCATCGATACTTGGCACCGATCCGGCACGATGGAATGAAGAAGACGCTGAAGCGTTGCAACGGCTGTTGTCCGAGTCCGGACAGAGGCCAGCAGCACCTCCAGCCTGAAGAAACTTGCCAGCAACTGGCGCCGGGTCGTTAGCTTCTAACGGCGTGCTCCGCGTCGGTGACTCGTGCCCAACGACCTGGTGCGCCTGCGAGATCACCGAGAGTAACAGCTCGGAGCGCATTACACGCCAAGGCGGGCCCGTCCGCTCTTGGAGAGATACACAGCCGCGCCGCAACGTGTCGCATGCGCGATCTATCCAGCGGCAAAATCGTCACGTCCGATTCGCTCTGGTCCACCGGTGCGGTCGGGTAGGA
>Ga0137373_10007649_pt1 | contig 11470 bp, 8 predicted proteins | sample SagtaG_5_FD_104912 | JGI IMG/M metagenome (GOLD analysis project Ga0137373, IMG submission 104912) | Vadose zone soil microbial communities from Sagehorn Ranch, Mendocino, California, USA - Sage1_R_80_16 metaG | ecosystem: Environmental > Terrestrial > Soil > Vadose zone | place: USA: California...
ACTGTCCACAGAATGTCTTTCAGTGTGGCTCTCGCTACCCGGTCGGCCGACCGTAATTACAGAGTCGGCCGCGCAGAGCGGCCGAGCGGGCCCTGGAGGACTGTGATGAACGAAGCTCAGGTGACCATGATCGGTTATGTTGCGAGCACGCCGAAGCTTTTCAAGACCAAAGGAGGCCGCTTTGTGGCGAACATGCGCGTGGGCGTCACGCCGCGGCTGCACGACAAGGAAACCGGCCAGTGGTCCGATGGAGACACCTCGTACATGACAGTGACGTGCTGGCGTTCGCTCGCCACCAACGCCGCCGCGTGCCTGCGCAAAGGCGATCCCATCGTCGTGAAGGGGCGGATGCGGGTACGCCAGTACGACGACAAGGACGGCAATCAGCGGCTAGTTGTGGAGGTCGATGCGTCGACGCTTGGCCACGACCTGACTCGCGGCGTCGCCCACTTCCTGCGGACCAAGCGCTCGCCAGGGGATGCTCCAGCGGCAGGCGAGGCGGGCTCGGGTGACTCGGCGAACGGGCATTCCGGTGGCGAATGGCCTGGCGCGGCGCCGGACGAGACGCAGCTTGGGCCCGGGCACATTCCCGACGATGACCTCGTCGCAGCCGATCTGTTCGATGACGCTGCGATAGAGGCGTCGTCGGTCACATTGACCCGCGAGGCCGCCGTGGGCGATTCAGAGGCCGAGGCTGACGTTGGCCCCACCGCGAGTGGCGGTGCACCGGGTGAGCCGCACGCTGGACAGGCGGCGGCCTGAGCTGGTGTCTGCTGGTGCTGGGTGCGCCTAGCCGGCCACCTCGTGGTTGGCGCGCCTGGTCGGCCACGTTTAGCTCCGCGCGTGGTCGGCTGGGTGCGCTTAAGCCCGGCCGCCGGGTGCGCTGGCGGGTGCGCTTAAGCCGGCCGCCGAGTTGGCTTGGCAGATGCGCTTGGGCGTTGGCCGACCGGGTGCGCATGGCGCCGCGCGTTCAGGCTGGTGCCAGTGCGGTGGCATCACGTCCAGATGATGCCTCGCATAAGCGCGTCTCCTTTCATCCGCTAGCACCGAAGGCCTTACCCCAGCATTCGGCGCAGTCCGTCCCCGCAGCCGGCTCACGCCGACGCTAAACGCCCCGGCGGACGAGCCATGCGACGTCGGATGCCGCACGCGCCACCCGAGAAGGCTCTATCCGCGCAGCCACAACATACTGGTTCGCAGCGCAGTGCGCACACATTGCATCTATCGTGTTACCGAGTGTGACCAACAATATAGGACCGGCATGGAGCCACAGGACCCGGGAGTGGAAGGCATGTCACCCCGCGATGCCACGTTTCTGCGTCGGACACCTGGCCGTCTGCGCGGGTTGCTGAGGTCGCCGGGACGCTGGCCGCTCTTCGGTCAGCCGGTCCCGCTCAGGGCATACGTGCTCGCAGTACTCGGCGGGGACCTTGCCCTTTTCGGCTGGGCACTCGCGCACACCGGTGCGCGCGCGGGGGAGCTGCTGCTATTCGGTTCCTTGCTGGCGTGCGGCGCGGTGTGCATTGAGGCAACACGGCGGCTTGGCATGCCGGCCGGTGTGTCGCGCGATCTCCTGTCGGCATGGTGGCTGCCAGTCGCGTTGTTGCTGCCCCCCCTCTTCGCGCTGCTCGCTCCGGTGCCTCTCGGCCTGCTGCTGCAGCTCAGGGTCAGGCGCGGTCCCGTCTTTCGTCGAGTCTTCAGCTCGGCCGCACTCGGGATCGCCGGTGCCGTCGCGTCGGCCACATTCCATGCCATCGGTGCTGTGAGCGCGGGAGATGCCGCGCTCGTACGCTCACACGCCTGGCTGACAGACCCAGCAATCGTGGCGGCGGCCGTCGCGTGCGCCGTGCTTTTCACCATCGTGAACATGCTCATCGTCGTGTTCGCCGCTCACCTCGCGGATCGGCAGACGCCCTGGCGCGGGTTGCTGTGGGATCGCGAAAGGCTTCTTCTCGACGTCGCCGAACTGTGCGTGGGCGTGCTTGTCACGATTGCTTGCCTGGCGAGCGCGGCACTGTTGCTCGTCGCGCTGCCGCCCGTGGTCGTGCTTCAGCGCAGCCTGCTCCATAAACAGCTTCGAGCTGCAGCGCGGATCGACGCGAAGACGGGACTGCTGAACGCGGCCGCGTGGCAGCGCGAGGCCGACATTGAGATCGGCAGGGCGCTTCGCGCTGGTGATTCCCTTGCGGTCCTGCTGATCGACATCGACTACTTCAAGCGTGTGAACGACAGCTGCGGTCATCTGGTCGGTGATCAGGTGCTCGCCGAGCTGTCGGCCACGCTGCTCCACCTCGTCCGCGGGTCCGATCTCGTCGGCCGGTTCGGCGGCGAGGAATTTGTCGCGCTGCTGCCAAAAATCAGCGTTGTGGAAGCCTGCCAGATTGCCGAGCGGGTGCGCATCCGCGTGAGCGAGTCGGTCGTCGCAGTCCACGACATGCGTGTCACTGTCACGGTGTCGATAGGAGTGGCGATGCTCGGCACGCACGGCCGTGACCTCTTCGAGCTGCTCGCGGCCGCTGATCTTGCCCTTTACCGCGCCAAGCGGGCAGGACGCGACCGGATCTGCCTGTTCAACGGCGGTTTCAACGGCTGTACGCCGACACACGGCGATGGGGGGAGCGGCGAGCAGCCGGAAGCCGCCGGGCGGTAACGATGGAGGCGGGTCGCTGGCCAGGCATAGGAAATTTACTCGGGGGCACCTCGCCGGTGCGGCGTCGCGGCCGGGCTGACAGTTTGGGCACCTGGTCGGCGCGAGGCGTCGCGGCCGGGGATGACCGCTGCGTGCGCCATATGTTCAGCGCTCGGCGGCGACCCCATACCCTAGGTGCCATGCCGGAGTTCATCTACCAGATGCGTCGCGCGCGCAAGGCCTATGGCGACAAGGTGATTCTCGACGACGTCACGCTGGCGTTCCTGCCGGGAGCCAAGATCGGCGTCGTTGGGCCGAACGGTACCGGCAAGTCAACGCTGCTGAAGATGCAGGCCGGGCTTGAGCAGCCGTCAAATGGCGAAGCGCGCCTTATGCCCGGCTACACGGTCGGGATTCTTCTGCAGGAGCCGCCGCTGAATGAGGACAAGACGGTCCTCGGCAATGTCGAGGAGGGCGTCGCGGAGACCAAGGCCCTGCTCGACCGGTACAACGAGATCGCGGAGAAGCTGGCCGCCGACTATTCGGATGAGCTGCTTGCCGAGATGGGCCGCCTTCAGGAGCAGCTTGACCACCGCGAGGCATGGGATCTTGACAGCCAGCTCGAGCAGGCCATGGACGCGCTTCGCTGCCCGCCGCCCGATGCCGACGTGCGGCTGCTCTCCGGAGGCGAGCGTCGCAGGGTCGCGCTGTGCAAGCTGCTGCTGTCCCAGCCGGACCTGCTGTTGCTCGACGAGCCGACCAACCACCTCGACGCCGAGAGCGTCCAGTGGCTCGAGCAGCATCTCGAGAAGTACCACGGAACGGTCGTGGCGGTCACCCACGACCGTTACTTCCTTGACAACGTGGCGCAATGGATTCTCGAGCTCGACCGCGGTCACGCCTACCCCTATGAGGGAAACTATTCGACGTACCTGGAGACTAAGGCGGCGCGGATAAAGGTCGAGGGCGCCAAGGATGCCAAGCGGCGCCGGCGCATCGAAGATGAGCTTGAGTGGGTGCGGTCGGCGCCGCGGGCACGGCAGGCCAAGAGCCGCGCACGTCTTGAGCGCTATGAGGAGATGGCCGCCGAGGCGGATAGGCACAGGAAGCTGGACTTCGAGGAGATTCAGATTCCGCCTGGTCCGCGTCTTGGCAGCCTTGTGGTCGCGACTGAGAAGCTCACCAAGGGGTTCGGCGATCGCGTGCTGATCGAGGATCTAAGCTTCACGCTGCCGCGAAACGGCATCGTGGGCGTCATCGGGCCCAACGGGGTCGGCAAGACGACCCTGTTCAACATGATCGTGGGTCGGGAGAAGCCCGACGCGGGCGTTCTCACGGTCGGCGAGACCGTGACGATTTCCTACGTGGATCAGATGCGCGCACGGATCGACCCCGATAAGACCGTCTGGGAGGCCATCTCGGATGGCGAAGCCTACATCCGTGTCGGCGGCGTCGATGTGCCGAGCCGAGCGTATGTGGCCGCGTTCGGGTTCAAGGGCCCGGACCAGCAAAAGCCAGCGGGGTTGATGTCTGGAGGCGAGCGCAACCGGGTCAACCTGGCGCTCACCCTCAAGCAGGGTGGCAACCTGCTGCTGTTGGACGAGCCGACCAACGATCTGGACGTGGAGACGCTCTCGTCGCTGGAGAACGCACTACTCGACTTCCCCGGATGCGCGGTGATCACGGCCCATGACCGCTGGTTCCTGGACCGGGTCGCGACCCACATCCTCGCCTGGGAAGGCGGCGCGAACTGGTTCTGGTTCGAGGGCAACTTCGAGTCGTACGAGAAGAACAAGGTCGACCGGCTGGGCGCCGAGGCAGCGCGCCCGCACCGGGTGACCTACAGAAAGCTAACCAGAGGCTAAGGACCGCAGGCCCCCGCCCGCGGCTATGCAAACGTGCCGCCTTTCATGTGCCTTAACGGCTGCGCTGCGTGTCGCCCGCCTTTGTCACCGGCGTCATCGCGGCGCGAGCGGCAGCGTAGGTGTGCCGCCGCCGACGTGGCTCGGTGCGTTCACCAGGCTGTGGGCGGCCATCACGAGGTAGTCCCACAACTGTGCGTCGTGCTGGGGGTCAAGCTGTAGTTCGTCGAGCGAGGCGCGCATGTGGCGCAGCCACGCTTCGCGTTCGGCCTCGGCGATGCGAAATGGGGCGTGCCGCATCCGAAGCCGGGGATGACCGCGCTGCTCACTGTAAGTGCGCGGCCCGCCCCAGTACTGCACAAGGAAAAGCCTCAGATGCTCCTCGGCAGGGCCGAGATCCTCGCCTGGGTAGACCGATCGCAGCAGCGGATCCTCGGCAACTTTGGCGTAGAAGCGGCCGACGAGGCGGCGGAACGTCTGCTCGCCGCCAACCGCCTCGTAGAAGTTCGGTTCGGTCATGTCCTCCATCGCAGTGTCAAGGGTATGTGCCGCGCCGGGTTGTGCGAGCGAGGTGGCTACGTCGATTCGATCTGGGTCGTCGCGTCCCCGGCAATCACGCCGACGGTCACGCCCTGTTCATCAAGCGCCGCCATGAGGCGCTCCCGGAGCTCACGGGCAACCGGCCACTGCCTGAGCGGGAGGGTCTTGGCGACGACTCGCATCACCACGGCATTGCTCAGCAGTTCTTGCACACCCCACACCTCAGGCGCCTCCAAGATGACGTCGCGCCACGTCGGTTCCGTCGACATCGAGACGGCCGCCTGCTTCATCGCCTCGCGCGCACGCCGGATGTCTTGGTCATAGCCGATTGGCAGGTCCACGACTGCCCGGGACCAGCCCTGAGACTGATTGCCTATCCGGTCGATGGTGCCGTTGCGTATGTGCCAGACGACGCCGTTGATGTCGCGAATTCGTGTCACACGAAGGCCGACCGCTTCCACCGTGCCGGTGGCGACGTCGGCATCGATCATGTCGCCGACCCCGTACTGGTCCTCAAGAAGCATGAAGATCCCGGATAGGAAGTCTTTGACGACGTTTTGCGCGCCAAAGCCGATCGCGACGCCCGCGACCCCCGCGCTTGCAAGCAGCGGTGCCAGGTTCAGACCCAGGTCACCGAGAATGGTCAGCGCAGCGATGCCAAAGATCACGACCGATGCGATGCTGTTCAGGATCGAGCCAAGCGCGTGCGCACGCTGACGTCGCCGCTCGCTGAATGCGACCGGCGCGGCCTCGAGGACTGCCGCGGCCTTCGCTCGCAGCCGCCTGGGCACCAGCGACCCCCGTCCTTTGCCGGTCAGCCGGTCGATGAATCTGTGCGCCAGCCAGCGGGCAAAGATGGCGAGCGCGACCACGAACGCGATACGAAAGGCGGCCTTGAGTGGGTCGGCCAGATAGGTGGCGACCAACCGGGCCGTGGTGACGTCGTGCGAGATATCCCAAATGAGGCGGCAGGCGATGCCCGGATTGCGACCGCACGCGGACTCCAGCGTGGTCGGCGCTGGGGCCGAGATCGCAGAGATCAGCGGAATCGGCGATGCAGGGCTCACTGGGTTACCTTCCATGCCGGAGAACGACTGGCCGGTCGCGCCCTGGCCGTGCCCCGAGCCCGACCGGAACCCGTCAGCGGACTGACCTCATACTTGCCGATCGCACGGCGTCTTCGCACGTCCGCCGACCGAGCGGGCCATCATCTGCGGCTGCCGCTCGCCCTTGCACCTTCACCCCGCAGGTGCCGCCACGGCATGAAGGACACGCGCGACCTTTGACGCCGCGCCAGCCGGGTCGCCTACCCGGTGCATGCACTCTCCCCAGGACCACCAGTAGTACCAGTCGTGCAGGCCGGCCGGGGACGGCGCGCACGAGACGCTCTCGTGGATGGTCGTCGCCAGCGGGTTGACAACGCGGACGAATGCTGGCCCGCGGCGACCCCGCACCACACGCGCCAAAAGCCCACGGGCCTGAAGCTCCGCGGCCAGGTCTTTCAGGTATGCCATCGTGCCGCCCGACTTGCGCTGCACCGAGCCGACGCCGACGTCCCTGACCGCGTGGGCCGCCGCGTCCCTGACGGCGCCGGCTGCCGCGTCCCTGACCGCGTGGGCCGCCGCGTCCCTGACGGCGCCGGCCGCCGCGTCCCTGACGGCGCAGCGGCCCATGCCTTCGTCCCTGCCAGCGGATCTGGATGTCTCGCCCGGCGCTGCGGCGCCATCATGTTCCTCAGCAACATCTTTCCCCACCATTTTCCCCACCATCTCAGGGCCTCCGAGCGCCCATGACCCCTATCGTTTGCTAGCGCCGTGCCCGGCCAGTGCCGGTCCCCCCACGGAGTTGACTCTCCTTCGCCGATGAAGCCGTTCGGCAGTTCCCGGCCGATGGGACCTTTGTGATCTACTACCCTCCGAAGGGGTAAAAGTACTATGAGTAGTCGTCCCTGTTCAGAAGACACCTTCGGCTAGGTCAGTTAAAAACCGCATAGCTCAACATGCGAAATGAGAATCGCAATTTGGATACAGTGCGGTCAAATACCGTCGCCCAGTTTGCGCACAAGATTCTCATTCTTGGAGCGCAGGAACATCCATCCCGGTTGGAGGATCATCCGCCATGATCCACAGCGGATCGCCCGATCGACAGGATTTCCTGTCATTCTGGTTGGCGGAGAGCAACGAGTGAGTTACGCTGCGTTAGCCAGCATGATCCGGCCGGGGGCGGATGAGCACTGGGCTTAGGGGGGAGAGGGGCGGGGATGTCAGGGCAACGCAGCGGTGTGATCGCCGCGCGAAACATCGGGTCGTGTGATCATCTACACGACGCTACCAGTGGCACAGACGAGACCAATAAGCGATCGCCGATTGGAACATCGGGCGCATCTGTCGAGGTGGGCGCGGCGCGCGCGGCGTCGCCCCGGGATCGACGGGATGCGGTCAGCGTGGGTCACACCGGCACAGGCCAGACCAACACGAGCCTTGTTGGCACGAGCCCGACCGGGGCCGGCCGCGCCGACACGGGCTGCGCCGACACACAGAAGGAAGCCGTCATTGCGCGCAAGATCCGAGCGCAGGGCCTCGCGGCCGGGCGTACGACCGCTGCGATCGCCGTGGCCATTCATGACGAGTGTGAGCCGATCTTCGGCACAACCTGGATCAAGGCGTACCGTCTGGCGGCAGGAACCGCCCTGGCTGACATCGTCGAGCAGGTCAGGGCGCTGTACGAGTGCGAGGGCCGCACGCCACCCCGGTTCAGCGAGACGCTGCTATCCGCATACGAGAGCGGCAACAAGCGGCCTGGCATCGAGTATCTGCACTACCTTTGCGTCGTCTATCGCGCCGAGCCAGCCGACATCGGCTTCCCTGCCCGGTGCTTTTGCGGCCGGAGCCATCGAGCCGCAGCCCTATCCGATACGCCGATACGCCGCGCCGAGCCCGACGGCGCGGTGGGCAACGTCGGCGGCCAGCACGGGGCCGGATCGACGGCGGTCGGGTGGCGCAGCCGTGATCAATTCAGCCACCCGGGCGAGGAGCATGAAGACGTGTTACGACGAACCCTGCTGCAACTGATCGGAGGGGCGGGCATCACGCTGGACAGCCGCTTCTTCGGCGCGGTCGACGGTGCCCGGCGCCGCCTCGATGACGCGCTGTTGAAAAGCGGCGTCGCGGCGACAACCCTCGATCAGTGGGAGCAGGCAGCGGCCGGCTATGGGCGCCAGTACATGACGGTTCCGCCGCTTCGCCTGCTCTGCGACGTTCTGCTCGACCTTGGCGACGTGCGCCGTATGTGCGAAACGCGCCAATCCATCGAGGCGCAGGAACGGCTGTGCCGCCTCGCCGCGCAACTCGCGGCGCTGACGGGCATGACCATGATCGACGTCGGTGATCACCGGATGGCGAGATCTTTCTTCCGCACCGCCCGCACGGCGGCGGACGAGACGGGGGACCGCGCTCTGCGAGCGTGGGTTGTCGCCAGGGAAGGCCTCGTTCCGCTCTACTACGGTGACGCGCGTGAAGCGCTCAGGCTAGCCCGAATAAGCCAGGACCTGGCTGGCCGGGTGCCGTGTTCGGCGGGGGCGCTTGCCCCGATGATCGAGGCGCGCGCACTGGCCAAGGCGAGTCCCGGCCATCCTGCTGCAAAAGAGCGGGCCAAGCGTGCCATCGCCCGGGCACACAGTGTCTTCGGACAGCTCAGCGATGATCAGTCCGCTGACACGGCATTCGGCTATACGGAGCGGCAGCTTCTCTTCCACGAGGGCGAGACGCTCGCCGGGCTCGGCGCTGCAGAGGCGGACAGCGTTCTCGCCGACGCGCTCGATGCCTATCCGCACACGGAACGGCTCGACCGCTCGCTGATCTGTTTCAACCGGGCCATGTTCCGGCTGCTGCGCGGCGAGGTGGAAGAAGCTTTGCGGATCGGCGAGGAGACGATCAGCGATCTCCCCGTCGACGACAAACCGGAGATCGTACTTCGCCGGGCCAGGGATCTGGCCTGCGCGGTCGCGGCGGCGAGCGGTGACCGGATCGTGCAAAACTTCCGCGACCAGCTCGCCGGGCTTCCGAGCGCCGTGAACGCCTAGGCCGAGCCCCCTCGTGGGGGCTTCGGCCTAGGTCTCGCCCGGGGCATGGGCCTGGGTGGTCAACAGGTATCTCGGGCCGACGTCGGCGGGTGGCACGCCGCGTGAGCCGTTCGGGATAATGAAGCCGCAGGAGCCGATGGGGATGTCCTTGCCGGACAGCACCACGGCTGCCGCTGCCCGCGCAATGGTTTGAGAGGTGACGCATCGCGCCGAAGCTGCTCGCCATCAGCGACCTGCATGTCGGTTTCCCTGAGAACCGGCAGATCACCGAGGGCCTGCGCCCCGAATCCGCTGGGGACTGGCTCATCGTCGCGGGTGACGTCGGCGAGCGGGTAGCGGATATCGCCTGGGCACTGCGCACGCTCAGCGGGCGGTTCGCGACTGTGGTGTGGGTGCCTGGCAATCATGAGCTCTGGACGCCCGCGACCGACCCCGTGCGGCTTCGCGGCGAGCAGCGCTACCGGCATCTGGTGGAGCTGTGCCGCGGCATGGGGGTGATCACCCCTGAGGATCCATATCCCATCTGGGATGGCCCGGGCGGGCCGGCCACGATCGCGCCGCTGTTCCTCTTGTACGACTACACGTTTCGCCCTGAAGGGGCGACCACCAAGGAGGAGGGCCTGGCGCTGGCATACCGTGCCGGGATCGTATGCACCGACGAGATGCTGCTCGATCCGGCTCCGCATCCGAGCAGGGAAGCCTGGTGCGCGGCCAGGCTCGCCGAGTCGGAGCGTCGGCTGGCGCGTGACCGCCCTATGCCCACCGTGCTCGTGAATCATTTTCCGCTGGTGCGTGCGCCGACGAGGATCTTGCGCCATCCCGAATTCGCACAGTGGTGTGGTACCGAACGAACCGCTGACTGGCATGTCAGGTTTGCCGCGACGGCCGTGGTGTACGGGCATTTGCACATCCCCCTTACCACGTGGCATGACGGCGTGCGATTTGAAGAGGTCTCGTGTGGCTACCCGAGGGAGTGGCGGCTACGCAAAGGACCAGCGGGGGTGCTGCGCCAGATACTCCCGCCGCCCGCGCAATGACGCTGGTGGGGGGCATATATGGATAGAATTAATTTGTCGTATATAACAGGACAATATCTGAAAAATATGCCCGAAACACGAGATTTCTTGACGCTACACATAGCGACTGCGATACTGCCTTTGGTGTAGGACCGTCGGTAGGGCCACACCGCGCTGACAGTGGTTGCCGCCTGTCAGGAGGTGTTATGAAAAAGATCATTGTGCGCAAGCCAGGCACCGTGCGGCTGACTGGAATCGCTACCACTCTCCATTGCAGTAGGTAGCACAGGATCGGGGCGATGCATCTCTGGTCCCAGATGGGGCCGCTCGGGGCGTCTTTTTGAACTCCCGGTTCGATTGGTGAGCCGTGCCTGCGTGTCTTCGGCATGCCACGCTGCCCCAAGAGCCGACCCGGTGCCTCTGCGGCACGCAGGCGGGCGCGCGCCGCTTCGTGCCGCTCGAGGCTGCGCCGCGCCCCCGTGGTGGTCGCACGTCGTGCTAGGGCACGCTCGGAAGGCCGCCCGGTCGTGCGCGCAAACGGTGTACGGGGCGTGTTGGCCCGGTGGAGGCCGAAGAAGCACTGTGCCGCTCAGGCAGGAAGGTCCGTGGCAACCGAATTGCGCCATCTCGCTGTCCGCGGCGGCCTGCGTGCCGATCGCGAGCGCTTGGTCGCCGCGATGGCACTGCCGCCACCGCTGATCCCTCCGGTCGACGCGCACGCGCGGCTCGGCGGGCCCTACACCGCGGGTAGGGTGATCGCGCGTGCCGTTGCCGAAGCGACCCTGCGCTCAGATCCCCAGCTTGCGCGGCGGCACGACATAGAGATCCGCGCGCTTGTACCGGAAATGCGGGCTGCGGTGCCAGTGATCAGGGAAGCCCTGGCCGAGGCGGTGCCTGCCGCGGAGCGGACCCGGATCTACCCGAGACTGCGGACGCTTCGGCTCGCGCACGGCCTCGCCGACTTCATCCGCGACTACCTCACCTTGATCCGCGGCAGTCGCGTGCCGTGCTCGCTGGTGATCGAGAACCTTGAGCACGCGGACCCGTCCGATCGCGAACTGGTCGCCGTCCTGGTCCGAAGGTTCGACGCGGCCCTGGTGACCGTCGTGGCGTGCGAGGGCGCGGGCGCGCTTCGTGGGTCGGCCACGGTTGGCTGCGCTGAGCTGGCACCCTCGGCGGCCGGCAGCGGTGACCCGCTTGGGCCCGCGCTCGCCGCGCACGCCATGCCGGTCCGCGTTAGCGAGCGTGACCCCGATGCCAGCGAGCCTGACCCGGATGCCAGCGAGCGCTACCCGGATGCTGGCCAACGTGACCCGGATGCTGGCCAACGTGACCCGGATGC
>Ga0137373_10007651_pt1 | contig 11469 bp, 7 predicted proteins | sample SagtaG_5_FD_104912 | JGI IMG/M metagenome (GOLD analysis project Ga0137373, IMG submission 104912) | Vadose zone soil microbial communities from Sagehorn Ranch, Mendocino, California, USA - Sage1_R_80_16 metaG | ecosystem: Environmental > Terrestrial > Soil > Vadose zone | place: USA: California...
ATCAAAGCCAGCGCGCCAGCCCTCTCGCCGAGAACCTGGTACGGGATGCCCGCGTATGCCAAGGACGGCAAGGTCGTCTGCTTCTTCCAAAGCGCGCAGAAGTTCAAAACGAGGTACGCGACGCTCGGCTTCAGCGACAAGGCGAACCTCGACGAAGGCGCCATGTGGCCGACCGCCTTCGCGCTGACGGAGTTGACCGCCGCCGATGAGGAAAGGATCGCCGCGCTCGTGAAGAACGCGGTGAGCTGAGCCCAGCTCCTGAGCCCCGAGCACGGGGCAACCGGTGCTCTTATCGCGGCTCGCGTCGAAGAACGACCGGACGCCGACTCCGACATATTCGCCTAGGGAGGCCACTCGACTAGCGACTCGACGGCTATCAAGCGGTCGCTAATGGGTCCATATCGTGCCCCCGCTATCGACCTTCTGAAAAGCCCCGCTAATCGCGGGGCTCTTCTTTTACAGAGTTTCGGGGGACGCTATGGACCCGCGACAGATGCGCGGCGATGAGCTCCAGGATCGCCGCGGTCTGCTCGCGCCATAGCACCTCGTCGAGAGCGGTGCCGGGGATCGTCTCGTCGATGGCGACGATGATCGCGAGCCCTACGTCGGGCTCATGTTCCCGCAGATCCAATTGCTGATGAGGGAGTCGTTTGGCCACGGCCGCGATCCTCGTGTGTGACGTCTTCGATCGGACCGCGTCGAGATGGACGCGGCCGCGCTCGGGAGCACGTCGACCGGGCTGGCGACTTTCAGCCCTCGGCTAGGCGCAGTGAGTAGACCGCGTCGGCGTAAGCGGGAGCGACGGTGGTCGATCCGTGGATTTACACCTCATGGCATCGAGATCCGGTGAATCGCCGAAGCTTGGGGCGGCAGTTAGGGGCGACACGGGCTGTCGCGACCTTCGGTTTCAGCAGGACTTTGTGTGAATCTTCGAGACATGCAAGCTGGGGCAGGCGTGGGGGCGCTCCTCGGGCGGGACGTGGAGCTCGCGCTGTTGCGCGCGTTCCTCGAGCGCCGACCAGAAGACGGCGCGGCGGCGGTCCTGCTGGAGGGCGAGGCGGGGATCGGCAAAACAGCCATGTGGCGTGCTGCGACCGAGGCCGCGCGCGAGCGCGGATTCCGGCTTCTCCGGGCGCGCCCGTCCGAAGCCGAGCGGACGCTGTCGTTTGCCGCGCTCGCGGATCTGCTCGGCGATGCGCACGAGGTGATCGAGCAGCTGCCGGCGGTGCAGCGACGGCCGCTGGCGGTCGCGCTGTTGCTCGAGGAAACCGACGGACCGACGCCCGACCGGAGGGCGATCGGCGTCGCGCTGCTCACGACGCTGCGCACGCTCGCCGAGGAACGTCCGCTGCTCCTCGGTATCGACGACATCCAGTGGATCGATCCGCCCACCGCGGCCGCGCTCGCGTTCGCTCTTCGCCGGCTCGCGCACCAGCCGCTGTGCGTCGTGATGACCGAGCGAACGGGGAGCGACGCCGCCCTCGGCCACGAGGTCGAGCGCGCAGTTCCCTGCGAGCGGCTCGCGCTCGGCCCGGTGAGCATCGGGGCCGTCCGACGGCTGCTGCAGGAACGGCTCGACGCCACGTTCCCGCGGCCGATCCTGCGCCGCGTCTACGACCAGTCGGGCGGCAATCCGTTCTTCGCGCTCGAGCTCGCACGGGCGCTGCGGTCGCGGGGCGAGTATTCTCGCCGGCCGACGAGCTGCCTGTCCCGCGCGAGCTCGAGCGCTTGCTCGCCGAACGCCTCGAGCGCCTTCCGCCCGAGACGCAGGAGCCGCTTGCAGCCGTGGCCGCTCTCGCCGAGCCGACCCTGGACCTCGTCCAGGAGGAGCTGCTCGAGCCCGCGTTCGCGGACGGCGTGCTCGCGCTCGAGCATGACCGGATCCGGTTCGCGCACCCACTGCTTGCGGCAGTCGCGTATCAGCGTCTCGTCCCGCGAGCGCGGCGGGTCCTCCACCGCCGCCTCGGAGAGCTCGTTCGGGATCCGGAGCAGCGCGCGCGGCACCTCGCGCTCGGAGCGGACGGGGCAGACGCGGCGGTCGCAGCGACGTTGGACGCAGCCGCAGCGCGCGCGCAGGCGCGAGGCGCACCCGAGACGGCGGCCGAGCTCGCGGAGCACGCGATCACGCTCACCCCGCCGGACGATGGAGAAGGCGCTGCCGTGCGCCGCGCCAGGGCGGCCGAGTACGAGATCCTGGCCGGCGACGACAGGCCCGCTCGTGCGTTGCTCGAGGAGGCGCTCGCCGGCGACCCCGCCGGCCCGGCGCGGGCCAGGGTGCTGCAGTGGCTGGCGGAGATCGAAGGCGGTGCGGATGTCGAGCGCGGGATCGCGATCCTGCGCGAGGCGATCGCCCACGCGCGCGGCGACGACGCGCTCGAGGCGGACCTCAACGCGCAGCTTGCGCAATCGCTCCACAACGTCCCGCGCGAAGCGAAGCCGTACGCGCGCTCGGCGCTTGAGCTTGCAGAGCGCGTTGGCGATCCCCTGCAGCTGGCGAGCGCGCTCTGCTCGCTCGCGACGATCGAGTTCTTCATCGGCAACGGTCACCGGCTCGACCTCTGGGAGCGGGCCCTCGAGCTCGACCCGCAGTGCGAGGCGTTGCCGATCGCATCCCGTCCCGTCACCGGGTTCGGCTGGGCGAGCAAATGGGCCGGCGATATCGACCGCTCGCGCACGCTGCTCGAACGCGCACGGAAGATCGGCTACGAGCGAGGGGACAGCACCGTCTCGGAGCCGCTCTTCTACAGCTGCAACCTCGAGCTCTTGGCCGGCAACTGGCAGCGCGGACTTGAGCTGGCGGACGAGCTCCTCGGCCTCGCCGTGCAGAGCGAGCGGCCGGCGGAGATGGTGACCGCTCTCTGCGCGGCCACCGTCCTCAACGCGCATCTCGGCGACGCGGCCGAGACGCGCCGCTGCGCCGCCGAGGCTCGGCGGCTGGCGGAGCGGACGTGGACGGCGAACGCGATCCGGGTCACGAGCGCCGGGCTGAGCCTGCTCGAGCTCTCGCTCGACCGCCCCACGAAGGCCTTCGAGGAGGCGCGCCGCGCCATGAGCGCGGACCGTGACCGCGGCGTCGAGGAGCCCGGGATGCTCTTCTCGTTCGCGATCGAGATCGAGGCGGCGATCGCGCGCGGGCGGCTCGAAGAGGCCGAGGCCCTCCTCGACTGGATCTGGCAGCGTGCCGCTCGGCTCGACCGCGAATGGGCGCTGGCATGCGCCGCGCGCTGTCGCGGGCTGCTTGCGGGCGCGCGAGGCGACGAGGAAGCCGCCGCGGCGGCGTTCGAGCACGCGCTGGCGGAGCACGAGCGCGTGCAGTACCGGCGCTTCGACCTCGCGCGAACGCTGCTCGCGCAGGGCGAGACGCTGCGCCGCTTCAAGAAGCGGCGGGCCGCCCGCGAGGCGCTCGAGTCGGCGCGCGGCCTGTTCGACGAGCTCGGGGCGAGGCTGTGGTCGGCGAAGGCCACTCGCGAGCTCGCCCGCGTCGCCGGCCGAAGGCGAAGCGAGGGCCTGACGGAGACGGAGCGCCGCGTCGCCGCGCTCGTCGCGACCGGCAAGTCGAACAAGGAGGTCGCGAGCGAGCTGTTCGTGACGGTGCACACCGTCGAGTCGAATCTGACTCGGATCTACGAGAAGCTCGGCGTTCGCTCGCGAACCGAGCTCGCCCGCCGCCTGCCCGACGCAAAACTGTAGGGGTTTCCGGGGTTTCGTCCGGAGCCCGCGCTTCGTACCGTCGTCTCGCAATCGACGGAGGAGGCGAGATGAGGCACTTCACCAGATCGCTGCTCGTGCTCGTCGCGGCCGCCGCAACGGCGCTCGCGGGAGCGACGGGCGGCTCCGCGGACAACGGCCCCGCCTACTGCGGCGCGCTGAACATGGTCGCGTCTTGGCCGGGCGCCGGCCCGGGACAGGGAGTCGGCGTGCAGCCCGGCGGAGGCATGGAGAACGCGATGACGCGGAACACGTCGCAGAACACGAACGGGAACGACGGCATGGACCTCGCCGTCGGGCTCTCGTGCCGGTGACGCCGCACGGGAGGTAAATGGGTCGGGCGCGCCGGGCGTCACGGCGCCCGGCGCGCTCGCCGTCGAGAGGACAAGGAGGCGAGATGAGGCACGCCGTCGTCCGGGTGGTGACGATCTTCGCAGGGAACTCCGGCTCATAGGGCGCGAGGCGTTGGGTGACGTACTTCCTCGCCGAGCTCTACCTGCCGCCTACGGGCCCGGGCTGCGCTGCCGAGGCGGCTGCCCGCGCCCGTGCGGCAGCGGAAGAGGTCGCGCGCGACGGAGACCTGCTGCGCTTCCTGCGGATCATCTTCGTTCCCGGCGACGAGACCTGTTTCGTGGCGTACGAAGCCGCCACCTCGGAGGCAGTCGCCGAAGCCGGCCGGCGTGCAGGCCTCTACTTCGAACGAATCGTCCCTGCGGTCGAAGCCGAGTGACGTCTGCGGCGTCTCGGTCGCTCTCGACTGTGCGCCCTTTCGCGCAGGGTGGTGTCTAAAACGAGGGGAGCGACGGGGGTCGATCCGGCGATCTACACACCGGGGGATCGAGATTCGCCTGTAGCTGATCGCGCGGCTGGGCCGCGAGCCGGCTTGAGGCAGAGCGTCCTGCGGCTGGCGTCCGCATCGCCGCCTCGCGAGAATTAGCCATGCCCGCGGAGGAGCGGAAGCTCGCGACCGTGTTGTTCGCCGATCTGGTCGGGTCGACGGAGTTCGCCGGGGATCAGGACCCGGAGCGGGTGAGGGCGTTGCTCGACCGCTTCTACGACGCTATGGCGGCGGAGATCGAGCGCGCCGGGGGCACGGTAGAGAAGTTTGCAGGCGACGCTGTGATGGCCGTGTTCGGTGCTCCGGCGGCGCACGAGGACGATGCCGAGCGGGCGCTGCACGTCGCCCTCGCGATGCAGAGGCGGCTGGGCGAGCTCTTCGACGGCCGCCTCGCCCTACGCATCGGCGTCAACACCGGCGACGTGGTCGTCGGTGCACCGCGCGAAGGCAGCTCGTTCGTGACCGGCGACACCGTCAACGTCTGCGCGAGGCTCGAGCAAGCGGCATCACCGGGCGAAGTCCTCGTCGGGGAGCGTACGGTCGCCGCGGTTCGTGGCGCGTTCGAGTTCGCGGAACCGCGGACGGTGGAAGCGAAGGGGAAGCCGCGCGGGGTCGCGTGCCGGACGCTCGTGCGCGCGCTGTCGCTCATGCGCCCGCGCGGCGTCGGCGGGCTCGACCCCGTGTTCGTCGGCCGTGAGCGCGAGCTGGAGACGCTGCGCGCGACGTTCGCTCGCGTCGTCGAGGACGCGCGCCCCGGCGTGACGACCGTCGTCGGGGACGCCGGCGTCGGGAAGACGAGGTTGCTGCGCGCGCTCTGGCAGTGGCTGAGCGGCAGGTCGCCGCAGCCGCTTCTCCGCACCGGCCGCTGTCTGTCGTACGGCGAGGGGATCACGTACTGGCCGCTCGGCGAGGTGCTCAGGGAGCACTTCGGGATCCTTGAGAGCGCGCCGCCCGCGTCGCTCGCGGCGCGGTTCGCGGATCGCGAGGGTCTGGCCTTCAGCCTGGGTCTGCGCCCGTCAGGCGACCTGCATCCGCTGATCGTCCGCGAGCGGATCCAGGGCGCGTGGGTCGACCTTCTGCAGACTCTCGTTCGGGAGCGACCGGCCGTGCTCCTGATCGAGGACCTGCACTGGGCGGAGCCGGAGCTGTGCAGCCTCCTGCAGCGGGTGGTCGAGCGGGTGGACGGCCCCCTGCTCGTCCTGACGACGGCGCGGCCGGAGATCGGCGACCGGCACCCAGAATGGAGTGGCGAGGTTGTCCGGCTTGAAGCGCTCAGGCCTGAGAGCACCGACGAGCTGATCACGGCGCACGTCGGCAGTGACTGTCCAGGCGCGATCCGGGAACTGATCGCGGAGCGCGCAGAGGGAAACCCGTTCTTCGTCGAGGAGCTGATCGCGATGCTCGTCGACTGCGGCGTGATGGCCCGCGAGAACGGCAGCTGGAGATTCGGCGAGCTTCCAGGCGGGTTCTCCATGCCGGACACCGTTCGGGCCGTGCTCGCGGCCCGCGTCGACCTTCTTCCGCCTGCGGAGAAGGCGGCGCTCCAGGCCGCGGCCGTGATCGGACGGACGTTCTGGACCGGGCCGGTGTGCGAGCTCGTCCAGGGCACGCCGGACTTGGGCATGCTGGAGGAGCGCGAGTTCGTGCGTCGCCGCGCGGATCGACGATGCCGGGCGAGCTCGAGTACGTGATCAAGCACGCGCTCACGCGTGACGTCGCCTACGACACCATCCTGAAGGCCAAGCGCGCACCTCTGCACGCCGCCTTCGCTGGCTGGCTGGAGCGGAATCGTGCGGACGAGGACGAGCACGCGGCGATGCTCGCGCACCACTACGCCGAGGCCGTGCGGCCGGAGGACCTAGACCTCGCCTGGTCGGGCCGGGAGGACGAGGCCGAGCAGCTGCGGATCAAGGCGGTGGCGTGGTCGGCGCGAGCCGCCGAGCTGGCCGTCGGCCGCTACGAGGTCGACGAGGGGCTCGCACTCCTCACGCGGGCGGTCGAGCTCGAGGCGGACCCCGCCGAGCAGGCGAGGCTGTGGCACACGATCGGGCGAGCGCACGCGCTCAAGTTCGACGGCGAGGGCCTGTGGAAGGCGATGGAGCGGGCGATCGAGATCGGCGGTGCGTCCGCGGACCTGTACACGGAGCTCGCGTTCCAGTCCGTTCGGCGCTGGGGCATCTGGAGGCGCGAGCCGGACGCCGAGCTCGTCGGCGGGTGGATCGACCGTGCGCTCGAGCTCGCCGAGCCCGGCTCGCGCAACGAGGCGAGAGCGCTGTACGCGCGGGCTGCTTGGGCCGAGGACGAGGCGTCCGCGCGGGCGCTGGAGGCGGTCGCCGAGCGGATCGGGGACGCAGACCTGCGCTCGCTCGCCCTGGAGGCGATGGACAACGTGGCCTGGGAGGCACGCGATCCGGCCTGGGTGCAGCGTCTCGCCGACGGGCAGTTCGAGCTTCTGCCCCGGCTCTCCGACCCGGACGACCGTACGAGGGCGCTGCTGCACATCGCCCTCGTCTACGTCAGGCTGGGCAACCTGGCCTTGGCCGAGCGGGCGGCACGGCTCCACGTGGAGCTGGCCGAGGGTCTGACTCCGCACCATCGCCTGTACGGCGCGGCGCTGCGGACCGCGGTGGAGGCGTTCCGCGGCGACTGGGACGGGGTCCGCGAGCTGACGCCGACGGCCGAGCGGGCGGTGGACGCGAACCTGGCGGCCGAGACGCCCTGCCCGCAGAACGTGACGACGCTCCTGCACTCGGCGGCCGCGAGCGCGTACGTCGGCGACGAGGGCGAGGCACGCCGCCTCGAGGCGAGGGCGGACGCGATCGGGATGGAGGGCTACCGCTTCTGGTTCGACGCTCCGCGAATCCGGCTCGCGCTCGCCCGCGGCGACGTCGCTGCGCTCGAGCGGCTGGTCGCGGACGAGCCGGCGGTCGCCTACGAGGGCGGGGCGGCATTCCTGGACGCGCTCGTCGCGCTCGGCGACCGGAAGCGGATCGAGGAGCAGGCGCCGAGGCTGATCGCGCCCGATACCTACGTCGAACCATTCGCGCTCCGGGCGCTGGGCGTCGCCCGCGACGAGCCCGGGCTGATCCGGCAGGCGCTGGAGCGCTTCGAGGCGATGGCGCTCGCCTGGCACGCCGAGCAGACCGAAGTCCTGCTCTCCTAGCCGGACTGCTTCGACGGTCGCGTCGTCGCGGTGCGTCCGCAAGCGTCGTCTTGCGGCCTTCTTCTTGGAGCGCAGATGGAAAACTGCTGGAAGAGCGGTGTGTAAAGGACGGGAGCGACGGGGCTCGATCCCGGACTTTACACCTCACGAGATCGAGATTCGGTCGTAGTAGCCGGACGCCCTCGCTTTGTGATCCGCGTGGCAGCGCTCTAGCCTTGACACGTGCCGATCTGTGCGAAGTGTGGACGCGCGAGCGACGGGGACTTTGCGTTCTGCCCGCACTGCGGCGCTGAGCTGAGCGCCCTGGCGCAGTCGCGCGAGCAGCGCAAGACCGTCACCGTCCTCTTCTGCGACGTCACCGGCTCGACCGCGCTCGGTGAGGCCACCGACCCCGAAGCGCTACGCGCCCTGCTCGCCCGCTACTTCGAGCGCATGAAGGGGATCGTCGAGTCGCACGGCGGCACGGTCGAGAAGTTCATCGGCGATGCGGTCATGGCCGTCTTCGGCGTCCCGGTCGTGCACGAAGACGACGCCCTTCGCGCCGTCTGCGCCGCGGTCGAGATGCGAGACGCACTGCCCGAGCTCGGCGTCCAGGCCCGCATCGGCGTCAACACCGGCGAGGTCGTCACGGGCACCGAGGAGCGGCTTGCGACCGGCGATGCCGTCAATGTCGCCGCCAGGCTCGAGCAGGCTGCCCAGCCGGGCGAGGTGCTGATCGGCGAGCCCACGCTCCAGCTCGTCCGTGACGCGGTCGAGGCCGAGGCCGTCGAGCTGCTCGAGCTGAAGGGGAAGTCCGAGCCCGTTGGCGCTTTCCGCCTGCTCTCCGTGTACGAGGCGCGGGAGCGCACGCATGAGACACCGTTCGTCGGCAGAGCCCGCGAGCTGGAGACCCTTCACGAGGCATGGGGGCGCGCGCTCGCCGAGCAGCGCTGTGAGCTGGTCACGATCAGCGGCGACGCAGGCGTGGGGAAGTCCCGTCTCGTCGCCGAGGCCTTGCTCGACATCGACGCGCGCGTCGTTCGGGGCCGCTGCCTTCCGTACGGCGAGGGAATCACCTACTGGCCGGTCGTCGAGGTGCTGAAGCAGCTTCAGGTTCTGCCCTCCGATCCCGCGGCCGCCGCCTCGCTTCGTTCCCTGCTCGGCGAGAGCGAGGAAGGCACGTCCGCCGAGGAGATCGCCTGGGCCTTTCGCAAGCTGCTCGAGGAGCAGGCGCCGCTCGCCTGCCTGTTTGACGACATCCACTGGGCCGAGGAGACCCTTCTCGACCTGATCGAGCATGTTGCGCTTCTGTCCGCGAGCGCTCCGATTCTCCTGCTGTGCATGGCGCGCCTGCAGCTGACGGAGCGCCGCCCACAATGGCCGGTCGCGCTCCGGCTCGAGCCTCTGCCGGAGCAGGTAGTGGACGAGCTGATCCCGCGAACCATCGACGAGGAGCTTCGGAAGAAGATCGGTCGCGCCGCCGGCGGGAATCCCCTCTTCGTCACGGAGATGATCGCGATGGCGCGCGAGGCCGAGGGCGAGGTCGCCGTTCCCCCGACGCTGAAGGCGTTGCTCGCCGCTCGCCTCGATCAGCTCGAGCCGGCGGAGCGACGTGTGCTGGAGTGTGGGGCGATCGAAGGCGAGCTCTTCCACCGCGGTGCGGTGCGGGCGCTCTCCGAGGTCGGGCAGGTGACGCCGCAGCTTGCTTCGCTCGTCCGCAAAGAGCTGATCAGGCCCGACAGAGCGCAGCTTTTCGGCGAGGACGGCTTCCGGTTCCGGCACCTCCTGATCCGCGGCGCCGCCTACGACGCGCTCCCGAAGGCGACCCGGGCCGAATTGCACGACCGCTTCACCGCCTGGCTGGAGGGGCACGGGGCCGACCTGGTCGAGCTGGATGAGATCCTCGGCCACCATCTCGAGCGGGCGGCTCGCTGCAAGCAAGAGCTTGGACAGCCGGACGAGGAGCTCGCACGGCGAGCAGGCGATCATCTCGCCAACGCTGGCCGGCGGGCGCTCTGGCGTGGGGACCAGCGCGCCGCTGCGGGACTGCTCGGGCGGGCGCTCGAGCTGACGCGGCCGATCCGGCTGGACGTCGCACTCGAGCTCGACCTGGCGAGCGCGCTCTGGCGAGATCGCCAGGAAGCCGCAGCGGTCGCCAACGCCGCCGCTGAGCGCGCGCGCGCCGCCGGGGACACGACGGGCGAGACGCTCGCACGTATGGCAGAGGCATTCCACCGCTCGTGGTTCCTGCCGGATCCGGACATCGACGAGCTGGAGACCCTCGCGCGCAAGGCTCTACCTCTGCTCGAACAGTCGGGCGATCACGCCGGGCTCGTCCATGTCTGGTTCGCGCTCGGCTACGGAGTCGCCAACTTCCGTGCCCGCTGGGACGATTGGGCACACGCCGGCGAGCAAGCGCTTCGCAACGCCCGACTCGCCGGACGCCCCTCAACGGGTCTGTTCGAGGAGCTGGCGCTCGCGTCCGGTTCGAGACCGGCGGACGAAGCGCTGGAGAGGCTCGACGCACACGCTCGCGAGAACCCGCTCCCGCCGACGCAACTGATCCGGGCCTGGCTGCTTGCGATGCTCGGCCGTTTCGAAGAGGCGCGGCCAATAGCAGAAGAGGCGAGGGACCGGATACTGCAATTGACCGGCGCCCACTGGGTGGACTGGATACCCGGTGAGATCGCGGCGCTGGGTGGCGATCACGAGTCCGCTGTCGCATATCTTCAGCCCTTCTGCAATTTCCTCGAGAAGCGCCAGCAGCGCTTCTACCTTTCGAGCGTCGCGACCATGCTGGGCCGAGAGCTATGCCGAGTGGGGAGCTACGACGAAGCTGAACGGAGCGTACTTCTCGTGCGCAAACTCGGCGTTCGTCAGAACACGCTTGCAGAGGCGGCGTGGCGGCAGGTGCAGGCGCTCGTCCATGCGAGCCGTGGCGATCACGACGAAGCGGAGGGCCTCGCACACGAAGCGATCGCGATCATGGAGCAGAGCGACGGGCTCAACTACCAGGGCGATGCGTTCTGCGACCTGGCCGAGGTGCTCGCCGTCGCCGGCCGGACCGACGAGGCCGCGGAGGCGCTCGAGCAGGCGCTCGAGCGCTACGAGCGCAAGAAGAACCTGGCCATGGTGGCGCAGGTTCGGCCGAAGCTGGAGGCGCTGCGGGAAGAAGCTCGAGCCTGAGCCGCTACAGGAGCTCAGTGCGTACCCGAGGATCCTGAATCGCTCGAAATCGAGCGATTCACGGACTGCGACGCGAGGAATGTGACCCTATTGTGACTCGGGCGATCCGGGCTGGCCGCTGCGAGAGCTTGCAAACCCCATGGTTGAGAAGCCGGGGATTCGCGGCGAGAGCAGGACTTCTCTTGCGTTGTCTTGCGGGGATGGGCGGGCGCCGCCGGGGGTTTCCGCCGGTCTCCTGCGGGATGTGCGCGGGATGAAGCGTCCTCGCCCCGCAGAAGACCGGGTGCCCGCCGGGCAGGCTGGTCGGCCGCGCCGGCTCCTCGAAAACAGGCCTCGGCGCGAGCGCAAACACGGCTGATCGAGCACGGCCGCGTCGACGGATCGACCCGCTCGTCATCGGCGGTGGCAAGCGCCTCTTCCAGGATGGTGGGGGTCGCGTCCCGGAACTGCTGTACCTTCGCCGGCTCCGTGCGGGGGGCGGCGTAGGCTCTTCGTAGTCCACGAAGACAACGAAGGGAGGCCTACGCCGTGAGACGGACACTACTGCCGTCTGTGGGGATCGAGGAGGAGATCGAGGCGCTGCTTGCCGGCGACG
>Ga0137373_10007653_pt1 | contig 11469 bp, 15 predicted proteins | sample SagtaG_5_FD_104912 | JGI IMG/M metagenome (GOLD analysis project Ga0137373, IMG submission 104912) | Vadose zone soil microbial communities from Sagehorn Ranch, Mendocino, California, USA - Sage1_R_80_16 metaG | ecosystem: Environmental > Terrestrial > Soil > Vadose zone | place: USA...
CCACCTGGGAGAAGCCCGCGCTGCTCGTCCTGGTGAAAGATCTCTACGAAGCGGCTGCCGAGAACCGCGACTTTGTCCAGGCCCGCTGTCAGACCGGAGAGAGCGGCGGCGAGGCCCTGGAAAAGTATCGCCATAAAATAGTGGAGCAATTCTATCCGGTGCGGGGTGAGGCCAAACTCAAACTAGGGGAAGCGCGCAAGGCCATTAGGGATTACCGCAAGGCCACGGGCAATCTCCACGGCACGGTCGAACTGCTAATGACCTATGTGGAGAATGGCGCAGAGTTCACGTACGAGTATGGGGACATCGACGAGCGGTTTTACAGCAGCATAGAGTCGGCGCTGGACGAACTGGCCGCCCTGTTATATGGCGACGCGCGGGAAATGTATCCAACGTTCAGCGAGCGCCTCGCAAGAGTCGAGCAGCTGAGCGACGGCATCGGATGGGGATTTCACGATTACATAGAAGAGGTCGTCTGGCAGCTGGAGGAAGAACTCGGTGATCAATAACTGACACAGCTGTGGGGGGCTTCCTCACTCCGACATTGACCAATTCGCGCTGCAACTAAATACTGCCACATCTTGTTTATTTGCTGATTACCAACTTTCGACCCTAACTCTTCAGTGAGTTTTAATTGATGTCTCAGAAACTAAAGTCGCGCGATCGCTCCGATCAGCGGGGCAAACTCCGCATCGGCAACGACTGGAATGCGATCACGATCATCGCGCTATCGCAATCGAATCCGCTAAAGGCCATCGCCGAGTTGGTCGAGAATTCCATCGACGCCCATGCAAAGAATGTCACGATCGTTCGCGGTCGCAGCGAAGGCCGCCATTACCTGGAAGTCCGGGATAACGGGCAAGGAATCCCCCGCGATGCGGATGGCCGGCCAGACTTTCGCTATGTCGCCACCCATATTTGCGACTCCGTGAAGCGACGGCTCAAGGTGGAAGGCGCCGCCGGACTTCAGGGTGAGTTCGGCATTGGTCTGCTTTCTTTTTGGACGCTTGGAGAGGAGCTGACGCTGACTTCTACAGGGGCGGACGATCGTGCATGGCAAATGGTCATGCGAAAAGGTGACCCGAGCTACGCAGTCAAAATCAAACGTTCGCTTTTTATGGAGCCCGGAACTCAATTGCGAATAGCCAGGCTGCTCGAGGGAATTCGTTCGCTTTCGGGAGAGAAGATCCAGTGGTACCTCGCGGCGGAGTTGCGCGACCGTATCCGCCACACCGGCGTGCGTATTACGGTGATCGACAAGATCGCCAGGAAGCAGTACGCAGTGGAGCCGCGGCAGTACGAAGGACGATTGCTGCATCAATTGCCGGCGGTTCGCGCTTCGCTCGGCGACGTTTACGTTGAGCTTTACATGAACGAACCGAGAGAAACGAATCGAGTTGCGTTATTTCGACACGGCACGCGCGTGTTCCAAGACATTTCCGCAGGTGAAGAACTGGCGAAGCCGCCGTGGACAACACGGTATCTTCAAGGCCACATCGATGCGCCTTTCATCAATCTAACGCCGGGCACCCGTAGTGGCATCATCCACGATGAAGCTTATTCCGCGCTTTTAGATGCGCTGCTTCCGTTAGAGGAAAAGCTGAGCGAGATGTTCGAAGCGCAACGTCGAGCTGAGGAAGAACAAGCCAGCCGTGAACTACTGCACACAATACAGCGCGCGTTTCGCGAGGCACTCCTGGCGCTGCCGGCCGAAGAATACGACTGGTTCGATATTCATTCCCGTGCACAACGCGGTTTGGGAAGCAGCAATCGAGAGGTTGATCCTGGCGAGGGAGTTATGGTTGGTGCTACGGAGTCTCAGACCAGCAATGTAAGGCAGCGGCAGTTTTTCGAGTTCGCTGGTCCGCTCTTCAGTGTCGCAGTTTCACCCGCTTCGAGCGTCGTGCGGGTTGGCGAACAGAGGTCACTACGTGCGTTGCCCTATGATCGATCCCGTCGCCGCGTCGAAACCAATCTCACATTCATGTGGGAATTAGTTGAAGGCAATGGCGCCCTGGATCATCGCCAGGATCAAGCGGTGAGCTTCCTCGCGCCGGCCGAGCCCGGCCTGGTGCGCGTAAAGGTCTCGGTTCGCCAGGGCGACATTGAGCGTTCAGGCGACGCGCTAATAACGGTGACGCACGATTTACTTCCACAAGTTGGAACGACAACGGTCGAATCGTCGGGTTTGCCGGGCTACACTTTCGAAAGCGCGCCGGGCGATTCGTGGAGATCCAGATTCGATTCGACGCGGAACATCATTGTCGTAAACAACGGTCACCGCGATTTCGTGTACGCGGCCCGCAACAAGTCGCTCAAGTTACGTTACCTGGTCCGACTATATTCCAAGGAGCTCGTGCTGAGGAACTTCGTCGGGTTGCCACCAGACCAACTCCTGGAACGCATGGTCGAGCTATCGTTAAGAACCGAAGAGAATCTTTAAGTAATTAGATATTCCGAGAAGCGCTTAAGCGAATCGAGAAATACGCCGGGCGCTGACGCGAAGATGGTAGGTAATGAGGTCAGTACCACCTCGCGGTAGCGGGTGGGTTCTGGAATGGATTTGAGGCCGATTGAGGATGAATGCAACGGACCCACCCGCTACCGCGAGGTGGTGCTGACCTCACGGGACCGCTCGTTGAACTGGTCAAGCGGCGCTCTTGAATTGGAGCTTCGCTTGCACCCCTAACGAGGCCAACACCCGCAGCATAAGATCCGTTGAAATATCGAGGGTGTTACGGTTTAGAATGGCGGTCACGCGAGTGCGTGACGTGTGAGCGAGCCGCGCAACGTCTGAATGTGTCAATCCCTTCTTGCCGACGACCTCGATGATCTTATCGTTCAAGTCGCTGCGGAATTCGATCTCCATTCCGTCGGCGGGCTGGAGGCCCAACCCCTTCGCGAGATCCCTGGAATTACGGGCGACTACCGGTCTAACTTTCTTCATCGAGCATCTCCTTAAGTACCTTCTGCGCTAAGGCAATCTCATACGACGGTCGCGAACGCAAGTGTCTCAAATATGAGACATGGTTGTCGAGAAATTTCAGGGGGCAGTCTTAGATGTCGCGACGTCCACAAATTGATGGCTGTGCCACTCAGTAGTATAGTCTGGGAATGGCTGGCACGGATGATGCCGTTTGGTTTGAGTTCGTGGAATCGAAGGTGTTTTCCAAACAGGCGCGAACTTGGCGCCGAGGTTCTAGCGCGAATCGAGTCTGACTTGGTTCAGAATCCAGAACGCGGCGCGGTGTTGAAGGGAACGCACGGTGTTCGCAAAGCTAGAGTCGCTGATCCTGCGTCTGGGCGTGGGAAGAGTGGCAGTTATCGATATCTGTATCTCTATCTTGAACACGCAGGCAGAATTCACTTGCTCTACTTGTTCAGCAAGGGTGAACAGGCCGACTTGTCGCCGCGGCAGAAGCAGATTATCGGGGCGTTCAGCCAGAAGATTAGGAAGGAACGTTGAGTCATGAAAGCAGCAAAGACTAGGAAAGCGCAGACGAATAAGGCGAACTATATGAGTGACGAGGCATTTGCCGACCTCAAGGAAGCAATGGAAGGTGCCCTTGCTTTTGAACGTGGCGAGCGGCGCGATTTGAAAGTAACTCGAATTCAGGCTCCCCGCCCGCCGAAGGCAATGTCACCTAGAGACATTGCTCGCATCCGACTAAAGCTCAACTGCTCACAAGCCGTGTTTGCGATGATGCTGAACATCAGCCCCAAGACGGTCCAAGCCTGGGAGCAGGGCTCAAGAGAGCCCGGTGATGCAGCTCTAAAGCTGCTAACTATCGCGAAAAAGCACCCCGAAATTTTGCTTGAAGCTTGAAGAACAAGAGCTGGCGGTTAGTGGTTCCCTTGTGTGTTTCTGACTATCTTGGTCAAGAATCTTCACCGAAGGAGCAAATAAATGATTCAAAACTTCGACAAGGTAAAAACCCAACTGGGTGAACTGGCGACTGTTATTAACTCATTCAAGTCAGAGGCCGTGCAGTTGCGTATTATCGAGTTGATTTTGGGTGCGCAGACGGAAGAAACCGCAGCGGCTGATGTTAAGACTACGCCACGACGCGCTACGCGCCGCAACAAGTCTCAGTCGAAGCGAGATGATGCTTCGGATTCGCCAAAGAAAGCCAAAGCGCCGGGAGGGACAGGTGCCGTGGCGACGTTGAGCCAGTTGGCCTCGGGAACATTCTTCGACAAGCCACGCACTATCAAAGATCTCATTGACCACTGCAAACACAATCTAGCGCGCACTTTTAAGGCAAACGAGTTCTCTGGAAAACTTGGTCGGATGGTGCGTAACGGAGAACTCACCAGAAAGAAGAACGCCGACAAACAGTATGAGTACAAAAAGCCTTAGGCCCGTACTGGATTCTGCTTTCGCGAAGGTGCCGGCTGCATTTCGCTCGAGGATCATTAAGACTTATCTCGACCTGAAACGTAACTGCGTTGAATCTCGATACGAGGCCGCAGGTCTGTCTGCGGGAAAGTTCTGTGAGGTCGTCTTGCGACATCTGCAAGAGGAAGTCCATGGCAAGTACACGCCTTTCGGCAAGAAGATCGACAATTACGCCGACGAATGCCGAAGACTGGTAACCGCACCCAAGACGGCTGGGAATGAGTCGCAGCGGATAGTCTTGCCCCGAGCGTTGGTTTACCTTTACACGATGCGTAACAAGCGAGGGATAGGCCACGTGGGAGGCGATGTCGATGCAAACGCCATTGATATCGCCACTATTGCCAGGACGGCAGACTGGATAGTTTGCGAAGTTATTAGAATAAATCATGGCTTGTCACTCGAAGAGGCGCAAGACTTGGTTGATGGAATTTCTGTCCGAGAGTTGCCTATGATCTGGGAGGTCGCTGGGAAGAAACGTGTCCTAAAGGAAGGACTCAAGGCTAGGGACCAAGTATTGCTGCTTTTGTATTCGAGTTCTGAATCCGGAGTGCTCGTAGAAGACTTGTGCGAATGGGTCGAGTACTCAAACCTAGGAGTTTTCAAAAGCAAGGTCCTTCAGGCCTTGCACAAAGAGCGTCTAGTTGAGCACGATAAGGATACTGACTCCGTTTTCCTTTCGCCGAAGGGCGCAACTTTCGTAGAGCAGAACCTTCTGTGAGAAAATGTCGGCTCGGGAGAATGAATTTTGTCGTCACCGAAATCACAAGAACAAATCGCATCTGTTGCCTGGCAATCGAATGATCAGCGATCAAAGCTATACCAGGGCGATAGCCTCGGATTAATGGCATCGCTGCCAGCGAATAGTGTTGACTGCATTTGGACTGATCCTCCATACAACTTATCCAATGATGGAATCACTTGCGTCGCAGGACGCATGGTCAAAGTTAACAAAGGTGAATGGGATCGCAGTCGCGGTGTCGAACTCGACCATGAATTCAATAAGACTTGGTTGGCTGCTTGTCACCGGCTCTTGAAGCCGACTGGCACGATTTGGGTCTCAGGTACGGTCCACGTTTACCCCTCGGTGAGCTTTGCCATGCAAGAACTGGGTTTCCGAATCTTGAACGACATTATTTGGGAAAAACCAGCGCCACCACCGAATCTCGGCTGTCGATGTTTCACGCACGCGACCGAGTTAATACTCTGGGCTACAAAAGCGAAAAAGGGAAAGGATAAATATACATTCAACTACGACGCGATGAAGGCAGAGAACGCTGGCAAACAAATGAAAAACGTCTGGCGTATGCCTGCTCCGAGTAAAGATGAAAAGCGTTATGGGAAGCACCCGACTCAAAAGCCGATCTCGCTCGTTGCTCGTTGTCTTCGCGCTAGCACCAACGAGGATGATCTTGTGTTCGATCCGTTTTCCGGGTCGGCCACAACCGGCGTTGCATCGCTTATGCTTAAGCGGCAATTCATAGGGTGCGAAATGGACAAGAAGTTCATATCCATCGCAAATCGTCGATTAGCCGATGCTACCGGAACATACCTGCCCACTGAACCCAAGGAACATTTACTTTGGAGCGATTAGACGCCATTGCAAAGCTGCGAACGCTTGTCGGAACAGATCTTCGCCCCCTGGCCGACACACACCAAATTACAGTTTGGAGGGGCGGGAAGAAGAATAAGGGATGGGCTGGTCACACCATCGAACGCTTCTTAGGCCTACCGATCAATTCCGCACAATCACCTAACTTCGGCAGCTGAGAGCTAAAACAAGTACAACTTGTCGCAAAGCGCGATGGAATGCTGCGCGTCAAAGAGACTATGGCAATTACGATGATCGATCCGGTCAATGTCGCAGCAAAGGCGTTTGATGAAAGTCACCTATTAGCGAAGCTTCGAAAGATTGTCGTAGTCGCTCGAGTTTTTGATTGCCAAGAAGAAACTTGCTCGTTCCTGCACTCCGTGGCGGAGTTCGACCTGGGGGACACTGAGGTATATCAGCAAGTCAGGGCAGACTACGACCTTGTCCGACAGACTATAATCGAAAAGGGATTCTCAGCTTTGAGTGGCAGTATGGGCGTTCTCGTGCAACCTCGTACGAAAGGACTAGGACATGGCAGCGTATCGCGGGCCTTCTATGCGCGAACCTCTTTCGTGGGTCGGATATTAGGAGACGGCTATCACATTCCATTGCCTGTTAGCTCGGGATTGTGAAACGAGCGAAGCGGCGTTCATGACAGACCATTCTTTGGAGTCCAAAATCGACACAGCGACCGTAGCCGAAGGTCGACGCTCGTCAGAATTGACGATAAACAATGGAACACGGCGGCAATTTCGGGAGAGGATTATTCAGGAGTTCTTGAAGGAAGAGCCAGGCACGGGGAAGGGTGAACTCACCTCCAAGTACACATATTTTGTGGAGTCGCTGGCAAATGGCACGCGCGTATTTCTGACTCGTCCCGCACGGCTCAATAACGGATTTGATTTCGAAATAAGAGTTGAGGGCATGAAATTCGCTAGTGCGAAAGGACGCACGACCAATCGCCCGAGCCAGTGATATTTCAGGACCTAATTCAAAAGAAGGCGGAGAGCGGTAAAGCTTACGCGGATCTGTTTAGGTTGATCGAACGTATCTACAATTGCGAGGACATTTCACCCGAAGCCTACGCGCATCTCACATTCGCCTCTGGATTGCCAGTAGACATGCTCCTTCACGTCATCAAATGGTTCTTCATCGAGCAAGACGTTACGTATTGGAATTACTCTGGCAGGGGGATGTTCATGTCAGGGGTTCCGCGACCCGAATGACTCGCGTCCCCAAGATGGCGCGATTATGGCGCGATGGCGTGATTTTACGTACCGATACCTAACAAACTTTGACGGCTGCGGATTCGGTAAATACTGTTACATCTTGCTTGGTCCAACCTTATTGATGCCCCTCAAACCGTCTCATAATCTGTTGCTTCGGGTGCCGAATCTCTGCGGGCCACCACTCAAATCAAGAGTTACGGGCAGCGAAATAGCTGCCCGTTTCGGGAACATTTGTGGCAAACCAGGCGCGCGTTCTCGTACAACTGAACCTATTCTGCTTTTTTTCGAGGATCGTCTGAAGGGTTGACGTAGTTGATCTCCCACGGACCCTCGCCATGGAGCTGAATTACACTTTCTTCCGATGCCCATGCGAAGTGTTTCATCTGGGGTGGAAGAAAGCCGAAAGTTCCCGCGGGCATTGCATTGCCTTTCGACTCGTCGAACTTCTCTCCCATGCCGAGATTGAATTTGCCGGAGATGACCGTGACGTGCTCCACCTTCGCATGCCAGTGGGCAGGAATCTTGTAACCGGCTGGCATCGACAGCCGCATCGTATACAGTCCGGGATTGAATGGATTACCTTCCAGCACGGCGAGCTTTGCCCCGGCGGGAAGCGCGTTGGGTGCAGCGACCCACTTGATATCCCCCGGCGTGAAGAGTCCATGATCGGCCGGTTTGGTTACTTCTTGGCTAATCGCGATCGCAACCATTGCCATCATCACTATGGTTACAGTAAGTATTTTGTGCCTCATCGCTTCAGTTCCTTTCTCCTTTTAATCGGTATTAGTCGATCACTATGTTATCGCTTTCGGCGACAAAACTGCGACACCGGCTAACAGAAAGGTCATATCTAGCGGTGCTTCCGTCCGTTTCATTTCTCTTGCTCTCGTTCGATCCTTTTATGCGCATAGGCGCAGCACCACTGGTCCGGCGATTAATCATCTTGGCACTCGAATCACTTTGAGCGGTATGATTTCCACAGAAGTTGTGATTAGAGAGATGTAGTTAACTTTAACGGCTGCGGATTTGGTAAATACTGTTACATCTGTTTGGTCCAATTTCATCGATCCCCTCGAACGGGCTCATAATCTGTTGGTTCGGGGTTCGAATCCCTGCGGGAGCACCAATTCGTCTGCAAGTCTCCTGGATCGGCTTTTCGCAGCCTCACCGCAACGTCTCAGAGCAATAGTCTCCCGAATCGAATGGAGATAGAATGTACCCCGTCTCATAAGCCCACTCAGAATTCCCCCGACAACAGGCTCTATGCCTATCGCCAAAAGCACGCGACTTGGTCCCTACGAAGTGATCTCCCCGTTGGGCTCCGGCGGCATGGGTGAAGTCTATCTGGCGGAAGACAGCAGGTTGCATCGCAAGCTTGCCTTAAAGATCCTGCCTGCCGATCTCGCCTCTGATCGCAATCGCATGAGTCGCTTTAACCAGGAAGCGATGGCTGCTGCTGCGCTGAATCATCCCCACATCGCCCACATCTACGAGATTGGAGAGGCCGGAGGCGTGAACTTCATTGCCATGGAATACATCGATGGCGACACCCTGCGGCATCGGATCAACGAAGGAATGAAACTACTTGAGATCCTCGAGATCGCGAGTCAGGCATCCAGTGCGCTGGTAGCCGCGCACGGTGCGGGCATCATTCATCGCGACATCAAACCTGAAAACATAATGATCAGGCGCGATGGCTACATTAAGCTGCTCGATTTCGGCCTTGCGAAACTGAGCGAGCCGGAGGGGAAGACTACCGACAGCGACGCGCCGACTAAAGCGATGGTCAACACCGGCGCGGGCACGGTGATGGGGACGGCGAATTACATGTCGCCCGAGCAGGCTAAGGGAATACAAATAGATGCACGGACCGACTTGTGGAGTCTCGGCGCGGTGCTCTATGAGATGGTGACGGGCCATATACCATTTCGCGGAGAGACTTCTGCCGAAAGCATTTCTCTAATTCTTCAAAAAGAGCCGGCTCCGCTGAGTCGCTTTGCGCGTGAGGTACCGGCTGAACTGGAACGGATCGTCACGAAGGCTCTGACAAAAGACCGCGAAGAGCGCTACCAGACCGCGAAGGATATGCTGATTGATCTGCGCAACTTAAAGCGCAAGCTGGAAGTCGATGCCGAGATTGAACGCACGGTTGCGCCAGAGCTGCGGCACTCTGCATCAACAACCAGCGGCCAGAGCGCGCCGAGGACTGCTTCTGACGCCGTCGCCGCAACCGTGCCAGCCAGCACCGCGCCTGCTTCATCCAGCGCGGAATACATCGTCTCGAGGATCCAGCAACACAAGCTCTTCGCCAGCATTACCCTTGTCGCGCTTGTTATTGGCATCGTCGGGCTTAGCCTTTATCTGCACGCTAGAAATACGGAAGTTACATTTGAATCAATTGCCATCTTGCCCTTCGTCAACCAGAACAACGATCCGAACACTGAATACCTCTCAGACGGAATTCCAGAAAGCATCATCAACAGTCTGTCACAGTTGCCGAATCTCAAAGTGATGTCGCGCAACTCAGTCTTCCATTACAAGGGAAAGGACATGGATGCGCAGACGGTAGCAAAAGAGTTGAAAGTGCAGGCGGTCCTTACCGGACGGCTCACACAACGTGGTGATGGTCTTTCTCTCAGCGTGGAGCTTATCAACGCGCAAGACAATAGCCAGATCTGGGGTCAGCAGTACAATCGCAAACTCGCCGATGTGTTCGCGGTCCAGGAGGAGATGGCAAGAGAAATTTCTGAGAAACTGCGCTTGAAGCTGAGTGGCGCAGAGCGACAGCAGTTGGCGAAGCACCCGACGGAGAATCTTAAAGCTTTCCAATATTACATGCAGGGACGATCATACGCGCAACGGCGGACCCGCGAGGATATAAACACGGCCATTCGGTATTGTGAGAAGGCACTGCAAGAAGATCCAAATTATGCCCTTGCCTACGCCGGTTTGGGTGACTCCTATTCCCAGCTTGGAGTGCGCAGCTATATTGCACCGATTGAAGGTCGGCAGAAAGCAGAAGAAGCAGCACGCAAAGCACTCATGCTCGATGAAAACCTGGCTGAAGCTCACGCCTCGCTTGGTTTTGCCTTTGTCGCTTTCGCGCCGTCGAACTTCTCGCTTGGTGATCGTGAACTACAGCGGGCAATCGAACTCAGCCCGAGCTTGGCGATGGCCCATCAATATTTAGGAATTTCGCTTGCCCGGCAGGGTCGTTTCGATGAAAGCTTAGAGGAGCTTCTAAAAGCTCGTGAGCTCGACCCGCTCTCCCCAATCATCGCGCGGCAAGTGGCTACTCCTTACTATTTCAAGCGAGATTATGCGAGAGCGCTTGAACTAGTGCGGCAGGCCAACGATCTGGGCCCGGCTTTTACAACCAACTGGGAAATAGGAGTGTACATAAAAACCCGGAAATTCGATGAAGCACTCGCGGAGCTTGACAAGGCAAAACGAAACCGGCCGTATGATCCGATTTTGATTTACAGTACCGGCATGGTCTACGCGGCTCAGGGCAGGCGGGCCGAAGCGCTGCAAATCATTAAAGAGCTTGAAGAGATGTCCGGTGCGAGCCTGAGCGAGGCGCAGGTAATGGCCAAAATCTATGCTGCCTTGAACGAGAAGGAGCAGGCTTTAACGTGGCTGGAACGCGGCTTGTCAACGGGAGCGATCGGACCTTTTTATAAAGACGAGCCCATGTGGGATCCAATCCGCAGCGACCCGCGCTTCGCCGATCTGCTGCGACGCATGAGTATTCCGTCGTAAGCAGAGAATTACGAAAGGAGCTTTATGGATAACCCGCCGCTAGCTGGCGGCGCGACGCTCTCGCACTACCTATCGTCTGGCAACTCGGCGCGGGCGATGGGTGAGGTTTACCTCGGACAGAATAGAATTTTTTTTAAGACACAGGTTCATGCACGATAGCTAAACCCAGCTCGTTCTTATTGTCGGAGGTTGCATCAGGGTTTGCATAACAACACAGTACTGCTCGGTTTTCTCTTTCAACGCAGCCAATTGCTCCAGCGTAGCCTGTGGTGCATTTATATTGAACCTGGCGTGAATGTTTTGAAAACCAACGGGCACGTCCTTTGAAATTCCCAGCGTGCCACGCAGATCCATCTCCCCTTCCACGACGACTCCAATATGCACAATCGGTATTCCCATCGCGGCCGCGACTAGTTGGCAAGTGAGCTGAGCACAAGCCGCGAGCGCTCCAAGCAGAAGGTCTCCGGAACAAGCAGCCGTCCCCGATCCTC
>Ga0137373_10007655_pt1 | contig 11468 bp, 15 predicted proteins | sample SagtaG_5_FD_104912 | JGI IMG/M metagenome (GOLD analysis project Ga0137373, IMG submission 104912) | Vadose zone soil microbial communities from Sagehorn Ranch, Mendocino, California, USA - Sage1_R_80_16 metaG | ecosystem: Environmental > Terrestrial > Soil > Vadose zone | place: USA...
ACCTCTACGACGCCAAGCGCGACTTCCACGTCACGCCCGAGCCGCCCCCCAGCCGTCCGCGCGCCCGGACGGCTGGGCCGTTCACGTTCATGATCCACAAGCACCACGCGCGCCGGCTGCACTACGACCTCCGGCTCGAGATGGACGGCCCGGAGATCCCGATCCTCGACGGCTCCGCGGCGCCCTTCGTCTACCTGGTCCAGGAGGCGGGCGTCCGCACGCAGCGCGCCGGGAAGCGCTTCCTCGTCGTGCAGAAGCCGATGGAGGTGCGCGACGGCGACAAGGTCGCGTGGCTCGAGCCCTCGCCGGAGATGAGCATCCGCTTCACGGTCGACTTTAACCACCCGCTCATCACCGACCAGACCTTCGAGTTCGCCTTCTCCGATCGCGCGTTCGCCCGCGAGGTCGCGCGCGCCCGCACCTTCTGCTTCGTGCGCGACATCGAGCGGATGAAGGCGGCCGGGCTCGCCCGCGGGGGCAGCCTCGACAACGCCATCGTCGTGGACGAGTTCTCGATCCTGAACCCCGGCGGCCTCCGCTACCCGGATGAGTTCGCGCGCCACAAGGTCCTCGACGCGCTCGGCGACCTGACGCTCTTCGGGATGCCGCTCATCGGCGCGTTCAGGGCGCACAAGAGCGGCCACGCCATGAACCAGGCGCTCGTGCGCGCCGTGCTCGCCGACGCGTCGTCCCACCGCGTGGTGCGCGTCTCGGACGAGCAGGAGCTCGAGCCGCTCCAGATCCGGCTGCCCGCGCTGGGCGCGCTGGACCTCGCGTAGCCCGCCTCGCCGGGCGCCCGCTCAGACTCATGGCGCTGCCCAGTTGGAGTGAGCCCCGAGCCCGAGTCCGAGCCCGAGTCCGAGCCCGAAAGAAGCCGGGCGCGGGCACGGGCGCGGGCTCGTTCACGGGACCAGCGCAACCGAGCACGGCCATCAGAATTGCCCGGTGCTCGGGTGGGCGTTGATCTCCCCGCGCCACGCGCCGGTCGCGTCGTCGCGCTCCTCGATGAACCTCTTGAAGCGCTCGAGGTCGCCCTCCACGCGCCGCGAGACGAACCCGAGCGCGTCCCCGATCTTCTCCACGAGCCCTTGCGGCTCGTAGTCGATCCGGAGGGTCACGCGCGCGCCGGCTTCGTCCGGCTGGAAGGTGACGAGGCCCGCGTTGTAGGGGCCGCTCGTGTTGCGCCAGGCGATGCGGCTGTCGGGCTCCTGGTGCGTGATCTCCGCCTCCCACGCCTCGTCCTTGCCCGCGATCTCGGCGCGCCAGTGGAGGTGCCGATCGTCGAGCTGGCGCACCTCCTTCACGCCTTCCATGAACCTCGGGAACTCCTCGAACTGCGTCCACTGATCGTAGACGGTGCGGAGGGGCTTCTCGACGTGGATGGACTTCTCGATGTAGGCCATCAGGATCTCCTCAGCTGGGGGTCCGAACTGGATCGTGGTCACTTGCGCCGCGCGCGGCAGCGGCCGCACGGCGCTTCACGCGCCCGGCCGGCGGGCGCATCTTCCGACCATGGGCTCCACGCGCATGCCGCAGCGGCTGGCGCTCGCGCAGCGCGTCCATGACGTCGCGCGGGGGCGGTGGCCGATCGTGCGCCTCCCGGGCTTCCGCGCGCTGCGCCGGCTGCCCGGCTTCGAGGAGATGCGCGCCGCGGTGGATTAGGGTCCCGGCATGGCGAAGCTCGACGTCTACGACGCCAAGCGCGACTTCCGGAGGACGCCCGAGCCTCGGCCGGACCGCGCGCGCCCGCGCACGGCGGGGCCGATCACCTTCATGGTCCACAAGCACCACGCGCGGCGCCTGCACTACGACCTCCGCCTGGAGATGGAGGGCGTGCTCGCGAGCTGGTCGGTGCCGAAGGGCCCGAGCTACGACCCGGGCGTGAAGCGGCTCGCGGTCGAGACGGAGGACCACCCCCTCGCGTACGGCGGGTTCGAGGGGCGCATCCCGGACGGCGAGTACGGGGCGGGCGACTCGATCATCTGGGACCGCGGCACGTGGGACACCTCCCCGCCGGGCGAGGCAGCGCGCCAGAAGCAGAAGGGGCATATCGTCGCCGACCTCTCCGGCGAGAAGCTGCGCGGCCGCTGGCACCTCGTACGCACGCGGCCGGCGGGAGGGAAGCCGCAGTGGCTCTTCTTCAAGGCCAAGGACGAGGCCGCGAACCCGGGCTTCGACGTCGTGGCCGAGCGGCCCGAGTCGGTCGTGAGCGGGCGCCGCGTCACGCGCGGCCCGGTCGCCGCGAAGACGCTCCGCGCGCCGCACCCGCCGCCGATCGACCTCCTGCTGCGCGTCTGGCCGCCGATGCTCGCCACGCTCGCGACGCCGGACGAGGTCCGCGCGGGCGATCGCCTCGAGGTGAAGTACGATGGCTTCCGCGCGCTGGCGGCGCTCTCCGGGCGGCGCGTCACCCTGCAGAGCCGCAACGGCCTCGACCTCGCCGCGCGCTTTCCGTCCATCGCGGCGGCGCTCGCGGACGTCGTCGTGGGCGAGGCGGTCCTCGACGGGGAGATCGTCGCGGAGGGCGAGGGCGCGTCGCAGTTCGAGGCGCTGCACGGGGCGTCCTCGCGCATCGGGTACGCCGTCTTCGACCTCCTCTGGCTCGAGGGGGAGGACCTGCGCGCGCGCCCGCTCGAGGAGCGGCGACAGCTCCTCGAGAGCCTCCTCGCGGACGCGCCGCCGGAGCTGCAGGTGACGCAGGAGGTGGCCGGGCCCATCGCGAAGGCGATGGCGCGCGCCCGGCGAGAGGGGTGGGAGGGGGTCGTCGCGAAGCGCCGCGGCTCACCACGCGGCTCGCCATACGAGGGGCGGAGGTCGCGCGACTGGCTCAAGGTGAAGGTCACGGCGGGGCAGGAGCTCGCCATCGTCGGGTACACGCCTATCAAGAACGGAGAGGCGGCGGTGGGCGCGCTCCTCCTCGGCGTGCGCGAGGGGAAGCGCTTCGTCTACGCGGGGAAGGTGGGGACGGGGTTCAGCGAGGCGGTCCGGCGCGAGCTCCACCGCGAGCTGGAGAAGGACCGGGTGGACGCGCCCGCGGTGGCGGGCGCGCCGCGGATGAGGGCGGCGCGGTGGGTCGCGCCGCGGCTCGTGGCGGAGGTGGCCTTCACCGAGTGGACGGCGGACGGAAAGCTGCGCCACCCCTCGTTCAAGGGCCTGCGCGACGACAAGCGGCCCGAGGAGTGTGTGCGCGAGCGGCCGCGCGGGCGGTGAGCGGTCAGCCCGTGGACGGTGAGCGCTCGCCGGAGGCCGGGCGCGGCTCCGGCTGCCTCGCCGCCTCGGCGTGGCGGTCGCGCGGCCTCGGGACGGCGCGCTCGAGCGCCCGCTTCACGAGCAGCGTCGCCGCCGCGGTGCCGACCGCGGCCAGGATCTTCTCTCCGGGCGGCGGCTCGCCGCGGGCGACGCGCTCGGGATGCTCCATCATCCTGCCGAACGCGACCTTGAGCTGCCGCGCCTTGTAGCTGGCCCGCCGCTTCCGCCGTCCGTTGAACACGAACAGGGCGACCGCGCCGCCGAGGAGGGCCGCCACCGTGATCCCCGCGACCGAGACCGCCACCGGGTGCCGCCTGAGCTGGAGGCGCACGTCGAACGCCTCGCGGCGGCGCCGGTCCAGCTCGCCCACCAGATCGCCGATGTCGTGGCGCAGCGTCGAGATCTCGTGCTCGATGCGCAGCGCGGCGCCCGGTTCTCCATCGGCCGGCCTCACGCCGTTCGCTCCTTCACCCATCGCACGTTCTCCTGGACCGACCGGCGCGTCGCGTCGAGCGGTGCACGGACCCGCTTCCCCCACCCGACGAGCCCCGCGACCGTCCCGATGGCCAGGACGACCGCGGCGACGAGCAGCGCGGCGAGCCAGCCGCGCACGACCTCGCCCTCGGCGAGCGCGAGCACCAGGGCGACGAGCAGGAGCTGCACCGTGACGAGCGCGCACACGCCCGCCACGCCGAGGCCGCTCGCCATCCTGATCTCGGAGCGGATGTCCTCCCTCGCCTCGCTCTTCGCGAGCGCGACCTCCTTGCGCGCGAGGAGGCTCCCCTTGCGCGCGAGCTCGAGCACGAGCTCCCGGAGCGAGAGCCCGCGCAGGTGTCCGGCCTCCCCGGAGATCGCTCTCCGGGCGACGTCGCCCTCGTTGGTCATGCCCCCTCCGCCACCGCGCCGGCCCTCGCTCCGGATCACGTGGTGCAAAGGTAGGCATCGCCGGGCGCCCATTGGCCATCGCCCGGAGGCGGCGTTCTCCGCGCCCTCGCTCGCCTGGCAGGTGAGCGTCCGCCCCGGCGGCCGGTGGGGGCGCGGCGGCCCGTCGCCGAGCCCTTCTCGCGAGCGGTGGGCGGTTGCGCTGGGCGGCGTCCGCTTCCAGCTTGACGAGGGGGTTCGTGCCTGCGCGCCTCGGCGCGCGTCGGAGGAGGGGGCGCGGCGCCGCTCGTGGTCCGGGCGGCGCCGCGAAGTCGTCCGGGGCCCGCTGGCAGCGTCTGCGCGAGCGTCAGCACCGGGGCGAAGGGGTCGCCGTCGCGCTCGAAGCGCGCGAGCGCGGCGCGCGCGTCGAACACGAGCCGCGCCCCGTCGCGCGCCCGGAGCGCCGACTCGATCTCGGTCCATCGCACCGGGGTCGAGACGGTGGGGCGCTCCTTCGCCCGCAGCGACCAGGCGCAGACCGTCGTCTTGTGCACGTCGTTCTGGCTCCAGTCCACGAGCACCTTGCCCGCGCGGAGCGCCTTTTTCATCGAGGAGACGACGAGGTCGGGCCGCTCCGCCTCGAGCCGCTCCGCGACCGCGCGCGCGAACGCCTTCGTCGCGTCGTAGCCGGCGGGGGTGTTGAGCGGGACGTAGACCTGGACGCCCTTCGACCCGGAGGTCTTGGGAAACGAGGCGAGGCCGAGGCGGTCGAAGAGGGCGCGCACGAGGAGCGCGACCTCGCAACACTCGAGGGCGCCGGCCGGCGGACCTGGGTCGAGGTCGAAGACCAGCATCGTCGGGCGGTCCACCGCCGGGGCGCGGTGGAGATAGGTGTGCATCTCGAGGTCCGCCAGGTTCGCGGCCCACACCAGCGTGGCGAGATCGTCCACGACGCAGAAGTGGATGACGTCGCCCTTCGACTCGCTCCGGACCGCCTCGGTCCTCACCCAGGCCGGGCGGTGCGAGGGGCAGCGCTTCTCGTAGAAGAACGCGCCCTGCGCGCCGTTCGGATAGCGCTTCAGGGTGAGCGGTCGATCGCGCAGGTGCGGCAGGAGCGCGGGCGCGATGCGGATGTAGTAGTCGAGGACCTGCCCCTTGGTGGTGCCGGTCGCGGGGTAGAAGACCTTGTCGAGGTTCGAGAGCGTGAGCCGCTTCCCCTCGATCTCGACCCCCACCTCGTGGCGCGCGGTCACGAGCCGCCCTTCCTGCGCCGCTTCCCGGCGGTGCGCGCCGCCTCGCGCGGGCGGGGTGCGCGCCGCGCGGCGTGGTGCGGCTCGTGCGCCGCCCGCTCGCGCCCGTCCGTCGCGTGGCGCTTCGCCGCCGCGAGGCTGGCGGCGAGCGCGTCGGCGAGGTTCACCACCTTCGCCGCGGGCTCGGCGGGCGGCGCGACGATCTCCTCGCCCGCCGCCTTGCGCTCGATGAGCGCGAGGGCCTTCTCGCGCGTCTCGTCGCGGTAGCGCTCCGGCTCGAACTTCGTCGTGAGCGACGCCACGAGCCGCTCCGCCATCTCGAGCTCGCGCGGCGCCGCCGCCGGACGCGCCGGCAGCTCGAGCTCCTCCGGCGAGACGATCTCGTCCGCGTAGTTCATGGTCGAGAGCGCGAGCGCGCCGCCCATCGGACGCACGCACGAGAGCGCCTGCTTCGTCCTGAGCACGACGCGAGCGATACCGACCTTCCCGCTCGCGCGCATCGCCTCGAGGAGGAGCCCGTACGCCTTCGCCGCCCCCCGGTCCGGCGCGAGGTAGTAGGTCTGGTCGTAGAAGATGGGGTCGATCTCGGAGAGCTCGACGAAGTCCTGGATGTCGATGGTACGCGCGCCCTTCGGGTCGGCGGCCTCGAGCTCCTCGGCCGTCACCGTGACGTAGCGGCCCTTCGAGATCTCGTACCCCTTCACGACGTGCTCGTACGGGACCTCCACGTTCTCCACCGAGCAGAAGCGCTTCAGGTTGATGCGCGCGCCGTCGGCGTCGTGGAGCATGTGGAAGCGCACCTCCTTGTGCGACACGGCGCTGAACAGCTTCACCGGGATGTTCACGAGCCCGAAGCTGATCGAGCCGCTCCAGATGGCGCGGGCCATGGGTCCCCTCCCTCCGAGAGAACTTCCTTCCGGGCGAGGGCCGGTGGCAACGCGAGCGGCCGAGCGGACGCCGAGCGGGCGGGGCTCCCCGGGGATGGCTCCCCGCGCTCGATTCCGGGACTTACCGTTGGGTCAGGGAGGGAGCTCGATGCTGTGGACAATCACGATCATCCTGTTCGTACTGTGGGCGCTCGGCATGGTGAGCGGCGCGACGATGGGCTGGTGGATTCACGTTCTACTCCTGCTGGCGGTCATCGCCCTCATCTTCGCCGTGATGAGGCGCGGCGCGGCGACGGTCTGACGCGGGCGGCTTCCGGCCGCGCAGGAGGGGGGAGGGGCGGAGGGCGGGGGACGCTCCGCCCCTCCGCTCGCCCGTCCGCGCGCGTCCGAATGTCCGCGCACTTCTCGCGTCCACTGCAGGAGGGCACCATGCGTCGGCTCGCCGTCATCCTGGCGGTCGCGGTCTCGTCGGCCGGGTGCTCGCACTCGCAACGAGCGGGCGCCGAGACGGCCGTCGCGAAGGCGCTCATCTCGGACGACCAGGAGAACCAGATCGGCCTCCAGGTGAAGCAGGAGCTCGAGCAGAAGGAGCACGTCAAGTACCTCGACGACCACGAGGTCGTGTCCTTCGTGAAGGGCATCACCGACAAGGTCCTCCCGCTCGCGGAGAAGGACCGGCCAGGCGTGAAGTGGGACGTGAAGGTCATCGACGACCCGAAGACTGTGAACGCCTTCGCGACGCCGGGCGGCCACCTGTACGTCTTCTCGGGGCTCCTGCTCGCGGCGGACACGCCGGCCGAGGTGGCGGGCGTCCTCTCGCACGAGGCGGGGCACGTCGTCGCGCGCCACTCGGCGCGGCAGATGGTCGACGCCTTCGGGCTCCAGGCGATCGCGGCGCTCGCGCTCGGCCAGAACCCCGGGCTCGCGTCGCAGATCGCGGCCGCCGTCGGCGGCAAGGGCCTCATGCTCGCGAACTCGCGCGGCGACGAGACGGAGGCGGACGAGTACGGCGCCAAGTACGCGAGCGCGGCCGGCTACGATCCGCGCGGGCTCATCACGTTCTTCGAAAAGCTGCAGAAGCAGGAGGGGAAGACGCCCCAGGCGCTCAAGTTCCTCTCCGATCACCCGGCCACGCCGGACCGGATCTCCCACCTCGAGCAGTACATCTCGGAGCACCACCTGGCTGGCGCGGGGGGCGACGATCCGGACGGCCTGCCCGGCATCAAGCAGAAGATCGCGAAGGGCGGCGTGCCGCCGGCCTAGCGCGGGGTCCTTCCCGCTCGGCGGCGGCGACCGGGAGCGCGGATGTCACGCGCCCGGCTTCCCCGGTTTGCCCGGCTCGCCCGGCGCCTCGCGCTCCTCGACGACGCCCTCCTCCTCGCCCGTCCCGAAGTAGTCCTTGTCATAGGGGATCTTCTTCGGCGGCAGGTCGGTCCGTGGCGCGTCGGGCGGCGCGGTGCGACGGTCCTTGGGCTCGCGTTCGTTCGGCATGCTCGCTCTCCCCGGAGCGCACGTGCGCTCCCCCGAGGAAGGTCTGCATGGACGGGTGCTGAGACCAGCTAGAGGCTATCTTTGGCGGCCTGCGGGGCGGCGGGCGCGGTGGTAACGGCCTCGCGGGCGCTCAGCTCCTCGACCGCGATCCCGCAGTACCGGAAGATGCGCAGCTGGTGCTGGCGGAGCCCGCGGAAGAGCACGCGGCGCGTAGCGCCGCTGAGGCCGTGCGCCACGACGGCGACGCCGAGATCGGAGAAGTCGCGGACGAGGCTGAAGTCGAGCAGCACCTCGCGCGCGGTCTCGCGCTCCATCTTCTCGCGCAGGCCCCAGGCGCTCGCGCGATCGAAGATGCCGCCGAGACGGTAGACCACCCGGTCGCCCTCCCTCTCGCGCGCGATCGTGCAGTCCGTCATGAGGGTCGCTCCTACAGGTAGTATACGAAGAGCCTGTCGAACCCGACGGTCCGGAGGGCAGCAGGCGGATCGCGCCAGAGCGAGGCGCGGGCGTAGTCGGGGTGGCTGCAGAGGCACTTCTCGCAGCGCGGGCAGATCTTCGACGGGTGACCACGGTCGCAGCCGCACCACGGCGCGGCGAGGAGGTTGAACTCTTCCCCGCAGAGCGGGCAGCACACGAGGTGGGAGCTGTTGCGAGCCTGAGCGGTGTTCACGGGTGCCTCGGTCAGCTGAGGGCATCAAAACACCTGTGCATCGCCCGCCCGATCGGCAACCGGGAGAGGGTGTAGGCCGCCCCAAACGAGACCCACAAAAGAGGGTGGCGCGCCTGTTCGCGGCTTCACCGACCGCGAGGCGAGGCCTCCGCGCCTTCGGGCACGGTCCGGAAGATGCGCTGCGGATCGACGCCGAGCTTGCGAAGCGTCTCGCGGTCGGGCGCTCCGGTCTGCGCCAGGTCCTCGTCGCGCTGGAACCGGCGCAGCGCCGCGCTCGTCTCTTGATCCAGCTCACCCGAGATCGTCGCGAGGTAACCCTTGGTTCGGAGCGCCTCCTGGATGAGGCGCGCCGATCCAGGGTTCATGAGCTCCGCCGGCGAGGCGGAGACGGCCGGCCGCCCGCCGCGCGGTGGGACGCGGGTCTTCGACGCGCGCGGGCTCGATCCCTCCTCTGCCGCGGCCGGGCCGTTTCGTCTCCTCCACCCGCCCCGGTCGCCTCGCCGACGCGGCGGCTGTGGAAGCAACCCACCGCGACGGCGAGCGTGGCCGACGCGACGAGCACGGGCCGCGGCGCGCCGCGGCGCATCACCTCTCCCTCGTGGCTGGTACGCCGCGCTTCGGGCCGGGTGCACGGCGAGCCTCTCCGGCCGCCTCGCGCCGCTGCTCTCCGCTTCCCGGAGGGAGGCCGACCAGGCTGTCGGCGAGGCCGGTGACGAACGCGTTGCGGATGACGCCGAAGACGGTGGGCCAGAGCTGCGCGTTGGGATCCGTCACGTCGCCGTGCAGCGGGATCGTGGTCGCGACGGCGTTCCGCCCCGGCACGCGGTCGGAGAGCAGGTCCAGGGTGAGGTCCGCGAGCGCCGCCTTGATCTTGTCGCCGAGCCCGGGCCGCGCCTGCTCGACGCCGGGTTCGCGCAGGATGGGACGGACCCCGCCCGTGAGGTGCCCATTCACCGCGCGGAAACGCGCTGACATGTCGAGCGTCCCCTTCCTGGGCGCAACGCCCGTCGTCGCGGCAAGGAGCTCCGCCAGCTCGACGAGGTGCAGGCCCTCCACGCGAGCCTGGCCGGCGAAGGTGAGCCCCTTCGCGAGCGTGTCCGCCGAAACGAAGACGGACACCTTGCCCGTCCGCTGCAGCGTCGCGCTCGCGGCGAGGATGGACGGCTCGCCGCGCGCCAGGGCCGCGCGCGTGGCGAAGTTCTCGAGCGTCGCCTCGATCCCCTGCAGCCGGATGCGCGGCTTCTCCGGGACGCGCGCGTTCACCCACACGATCTCCCCGTCGCGCACCTCCGCGCGATCGAGCCGGAACGGCAGGAACCTCTGCAGGACCTTCCCCACGTCCGCCGGCGCCTCCGAGGGCGCCTTCTGTCCGTGCTGCTCCTCGGCCGTGCTGGGGCCCGCGGTCGCGAGGATGTCGAGCTTCGCCTGCTCGAGCGAGAGCGCACCCACCACGTGGCCCCGCAGGAGCTCGGTCCAGTAGAGGCCGGCCTCGAGCCGGCGCACGAACACGAATGGCGAGTGGTGTCCCGCGCGCGTCACCTTGTCGATCCGCAGGTCGTGGATGGAGTAGGTGAGGTTCAGGACGCTCACCTGGACGTGGGAGAAGCTGCCGCGCATGCCGCGCATCCCGTCCAGCGTGCGCTGCGTGCGGCGGGCGACGAGCGGCTCGAGGGCGACGCGCACGGCGCCGAGCAGGACGAGCAGGACGACCGCCGCGATCCCGATCCCGCGCAGCCAGCGGCGCCGCTCACGTGGCACGGTCCGCCTCGCGGCGCGGCGTCTCGCCGCCCTTCACCGCCGCGGGGGGCATCGCGCTCGGCCGCTCCCAAGCGGGCGGTGCCGCCTCGCCGGGGGCGCGCGCGCCGGCCGCCTTCCCGCCCGGCGACGCGTGCTCGAGGACCGCGTTCATCTCCCCGCCGAGGATGAGGACGAGGCCGGAGATGTAGAGCCACAGGAGGAGCACCACGACGCCGCCGATCGAGCCGTAGGTGACGTTGTACTTGCCGAAGTGCTCGACGTACTGCGTGAAGGCCCACGTCGAGAGGAGCCACAGGACCGTGCTCGCGACCGACCCCGGCGTGATGAAGCGGAACTGCTGCCGGACGTCGGGGAGCACGTAGTAGGCGATCGCGACGGCGAGCATGAAGACGAGGGCGGTGACGGGCCAGCGCAGCCACGACCAGACGAGCTGGAACTCGACGCCGACGTGCGCGCGCTCGGCGAGCAGGAGCCCCGCGCGCCCGCCGAGGAGGATCATCGCGATGGAGGTGAGGACGAGCACCGACATCGCCACCGTGAGCGCGATCGCGATCCCCTGCGTGTGCCATCCCGAGCGCGTCTCCTTCACGTCGTAGGCGAGGTTGAGCGCCCTCCGCAGCGCGTCGAGGCCCCGCGACGCGCTCCAGAGCGTGACGGCGAGTCCCACCGTGAGGAGCTTGGGGCGAGGCGTGTCGAGGAGCGCGGACGTCTGCTGCTGGATGACCGACAGGGCTTCGTCGGGCATGATGTCGCTCAGGTTCGACATGACCTCGGCAAACGCGCCGCCGAGCGGCAGCCAGGCCGTGAGCGTGACGAGGACGATCAGGAAGGGGAAGAGCGAGAAGAGCGCGTAATACGAGAGCTGGGCGGCGGTGTCGGTGGTGGCGTGGCCGCTCACGGCGCGCCCTACCCGCAAGGCGAACTCGCGGAGCGAGATCCCCCGCAGCCCCGGGATGGCCATCCGGCCGCTCGCGCCCATCCGTCTCCCCTTCCGGTGGAGGGTAGCCATCGCAGGTGCCGTCCGTCGGGCGCTGGCGCGCCCGACCTGGCGCTCCCTCCCTCAGCCGAGGTGGTAGAAGGCGCCCAGGATCCCGCCGTAGACGACGTGCGCCAGGAGCACCGACACGGGCGTCTGGTACCCGTAGTGAAGCGCCAGGAATCCCGGCGGCTCGAGGAGGCGGCCCGGCCCCTGGTGCTCGCCGGCCATCCGCGGGTGGACACCTGGGAAGGCGGGCATGACGACGGTGAGCACGAAGGCCGCGTGCACCGCACCGACGAGGGCGCCGCGCGCGATGCTGCCGC
>Ga0137373_10007659_pt1 | contig 11464 bp, 10 predicted proteins | sample SagtaG_5_FD_104912 | JGI IMG/M metagenome (GOLD analysis project Ga0137373, IMG submission 104912) | Vadose zone soil microbial communities from Sagehorn Ranch, Mendocino, California, USA - Sage1_R_80_16 metaG | ecosystem: Environmental > Terrestrial > Soil > Vadose zone | place: USA...
CCATCGGACGCCTGGCCCGCGGCCATCGGACGCCTCGCCCACGACCAGTCTGGGCGGGCGCCAGGCCACGGAAAAGTGACCGAAACGACGATTAGCGCTAAATTTCAGTCATGCACACCGTCGCAGTCGTCGTCTGGGACAGCGTGCCCGTCTTTGAGCTGGCCGCCGCGTGCGAGGTCTTCGGCGTGGATCGGCCAGATCTTGCCGCACCGTGGTACCGCATGCGCCTTGCCGCGCCAGGCGCGGGGCCCGTGCCGATCGCAGGTGGCCTGTGCGTGCCCGCGCCTTACAGCCTGGACGCCGCGGTCAGCGCGGACACCGTGATCGTGCCGGCCTGCGGGAACGCGACCACCGATATCCCACGGCCGCTGATCGAGGCGCTGCGGCACGCGCACGGCCGCGGCGCGCGGATCGCCTCCATCTGCACCGGCGCCTTCGTTCTCGCCGAGGCCGGCCTGCTCGATGGCCGGCGCGCCACCACGCACTGGATGCACGCCACGGAACTCGCGCGCCGCTATCCACAGGTCCGGGTTGACCCACGGGTGCTCTACGTTGACACGGGGGACATCCTGACCTCAGCCGGGTCTGCCGCAGGGCTTGACCTGTGCCTGCACATGGTCAGAAAGGATCATGGCACGGCCGTGGCGAACGCGCTCGCGCGCCGGATCGTCGTGCCGCCGCATCGCGAAGGCGGGCAGGCCCAATACGTCGACCAGCCGCTCGCGCCGACGCCGGAGAAAGGGCTCGGACCGGTGCTCGACTGGGCACGCGCCCGGATCGGTCAGCCGATCACCGTGCCCGACCTGGCCAGCCAGGCGGGGGTCAGCCCGCGCACCTTCACCCGCCGGCTGCACGCCGCGGCGGGCACGAGCCCGCTGCAATGGCTGCTGCACGAGCGGATCCGCCTCGCGCAACAGTTGCTTGAAAGCACGGCCGAGCCGGTCGAGCGGATCGCCCGTCGGTGCGGCTTTGGCGTCGCGTCCGGGATGCGGCGCCACTTCGTGCGGGTCACCGGCGTCTCGCCGCAGGCCTACCGCAAGACGTTCCAGAACGGCGCAAGCCGCCCAGTCAAGGGGAGTCCGTGGCGGATGACCGGGCCGGCGTAGACCGGCGAGGCCACGGCCCCGCCATCCAGCGGCTGGCGTCGCGGATCGTCTACCAGAACTCGTGGATGACGGTCCGCGAGGACGAGATCGAGCGCCCGGACGGCTCGCGCGGCATCTTCGGCGTGATCGACAAGCCCGACTTCGCCCTGGTCATCCCCGCGCAGGACGGCGGGTTTCACATGGTCGAGGAATTCCGCTATCCCATCGGGCGGCGCACATGGAGCTTCCCTCAGGGCACGATGCCGAACCGGGCGCATGCCGATCCGGAGGTGGTCGCGCGCCGCGAGCTCGCAGAGGAGACGGGCCTGCGCGCCGGAACGCTCGCGCGCCTCGGCTTCCTGCACTGCTCGCACGGCATGAGCGTGCAGGGCTGCAACATCTTCCTGGCCACCGACCTGCGCCCGGGTGCCGCGCAGCGCGAGCATGAGGAGCAGGACATGCGCCAGGCCTGGGTCGCGCGCCGCGTGTTCGAGCAGATGATCGCCGATGGCGACGTCACCGACGACACGTCGGTTGCCGCCTACGCGCTGCTGATCATGTACGAGCGGGGCGCCACCGCGCCGGATCGGTAGCTTCGCCGCAATCCCGCGCGGGGCGTGGCCAGGCTAGTGTCGTGGCTGTGCCCGCCGCGCAATGCGACGCGCTGGTGATCGGCGCCGGCGTGTCCGGCCTCACGACGGCCGTTTGCCTAGCCGAAGCGGGGCTCGCCGTCGTGGTGCGCGCCGAGGATCCGCCGGAGCGAACCACCTCCGCCGCCGCGGGCGCTTTGTGGACCCCTCATCTGGTTGAGGAGGGCGAGCGCGTCGTCGCGTGGGCCAGCCGCACCCTTGGCGAGCTTGAGAGCCTGGCTGGCGATCCCGCCACCGGCGTGCGTATGGTCAGCGGCATCGAGGCGGCGCGGGTGCAGCTCACGCCGCCGGACTGGGCCGGCGCGGTGGCGGGGTTTCGTGCCTGCCGCGACGGCGAGCTTCCCTCGGGATACCGTTCCGGCTGGTGGTTCACCACCCCTTTGGTGGAGATGGGCGTCTATCTCGGCTACCTGGCGAGGCGGCTCACGGCCGCGGGGGGAGCGATCGAGGTGGCTGCGGTCAGCTCGATCGCCGATGCCGCCGCGACGGTGCCGGCGGTGGTGAACTGCGCCGGCGTCGGCGCGCGCCGGCTCGTGCCTGATCCCCTGGTGACACCCGTGCGCGGGCAGGTCGTGATCGTCCGCAATCCCGGCATCACCGAGTTCTTCGCTGACGTCGCGCCGACCTCGTCCGAGACGCTTTACTTCCTGCCGCATCCGGCCACGGTGGTTCTCGGCGGGACGGAGGAGCATGGCAGCTTCGACCTGCGCCCGGACCCGCCCACGGCGAGGCGCATCCAGGACCGCTGCGCCGCGGTGGAGCCGCGGCTGCGCGGCGCCGAGGTGATCGCCCACCGGGTAGGGCTGCGCCCGGTCAGGCCGCAGATCCGGTTGGATGCGCAGCGCCTGCCAGGCGGCGCGCTGCTCTGCCACAACTACGGTCACGGCGGCGCCGGCATCACCCTGTCCTGGGGCTGCGCCCGTGAGGCGGCCGAGCTGATCATCGGCGAGCTGTAGCCGGTGGTGCCCGAACGCGGCGACACCACCACGCGGTTGCCGGTCAGCCGCACCTCGCGGTTGCCGGTCAGCCGCCCTCAGCCCCCGAGCGTCGCGATCATGATCGCCTTGATCGTGTGCATCCGGTTCTCGGCCTGGTCGAACACGATCGAGTGCGCTGATTCAAACACCTCGTCTGTGACCTCGAGCGCGGGCATCCCCGTCCTGGCGTAGATCTCCTCGCCGACCCTGGTCCGCCGGTTGTGGAACGCGGGCAGGCAATGCATGAACCGCACCCGGGGATTGCCCGTGGCCTCGATCGTGTCCATGTTCACCTGGTAGGGCCGCAGCAGCTCGATCCGCTCGGCCCATTTTTCGGCCGGCTCGCCCATGGACAGCCACACGTCGGTGTAGAGGAAATCGCAGCCACGGACCGCGTCGGCAGCGCTCTCGGTGAGCGTGATCCTCGCGCCCGTCTGGTCGGCGAGCTTGCGTGCGGGCTCGATCACCTCGCCGTGCGGCCACAGCGGCTTCGGCCCGGCGATGCGCATGTCCATGCCGAGCAGCGCGGCGGTGACAAGCAGCGAGTTGCCGACGTTGTTGCGCGCATCGCCGAGATAGGCGAACGACACCCGGTGCAGCGGCCGTTCGCTGTGCTCGGACATCGTCAGCACGTCGGCCAGGCTCTGGGTGGGATGCCACTCGTCGGTGAGACCGTTCCACACGGGGACGCCGGCGTTGGCGGCCAGTTCCTCGACCACCGACTGGCTCGCGCCGCGGTATTCGATGCCGTCGAACATCCGGCCAAGCACCCGCGCGGTGTCCTTCATCGACTCCTTGTGGCCCATCTGTGAGCCTGCCGGGTCCAGATAGGTGACGTGCGCGCCCTGGTCATGTGCGGCGACCTCGAACGCGCAACGTGTGCGGGTGGAGGTCTTCTCGAAAAGCAGCGCGATGTTCTTGCCGGCCAGCCGCGGGCGCTCGGTGCCCGCGTACTTGGCCGCCTTGACGTCGGCCGACAGCTTCAGCAGGAACCCGAGGTCATCCGGGCTGAAGTCGAGTTCCTTGACGAAACTGCGGCCGAGCAGGTTGACTGCCATGTCGCTCCTCAGGCGTCGCGTTCGATCGGGCAGGTCATGCAGTGCGAGCCGCCCCTGCCCCGGCCGAGCTCGCTACCCCTGATGGTGATCACCTCTATGCCGTTGCGCCGCAGGAACGTGTTCGTGGTGACGTTGCGCTCGTACGAGACGACAACCCTCGGCTGGATGGCGAAGACATTGCATCCGTCATCCCACTGCTCCCGTTCCGCGGTGTACACATCGTGGGTCGGCGTGAGGACTTTGATGTCATCGAGCCCGAGCGCCGCGGCGATTGCCTTGTGCATGTCCGCCGGCGGGTGATCGGTGACCTTGAGCTCCTTCTCATTGTCGCCCGGCTCAATGGTGTAGGACGGCAGCATCCCAAGCCCGGCGTATTTGCAGAACATCCCGCCGTCGATCATGGTCATGACGGTGTCGAGGTGCATGACAGCGCGCGCCTTGGGCATGTTCAGCGCGACGATGCGGCGTGCGCCGCCTCGGGCGAACAGACGGCGCGCCAGCATCTCGATCATCTGCGGCTGGGTGCGCTCGCTCATGCCGATGAGCACCGAGCCGTTGCCGACCGGCATCACGTCGCCGCCCTCCATGGTGGCCGGCGCCGACACGGTGCCCTCGTTCCACAGCTCGAATGTCCCTCCGGCGAACATCGGATGCCAGCGGTACAGCGCCTCGTAATGGATGGTCTCTCGCCGCCGTGCCCGCATCCGCATCGAGTTGATCGACACACCACCGTAGATCCAGCACGAGGTGTCCCGGGTGTACAGGTGGTTCGGCAGCGGGCTCAACACGAAGTCGTCGAGCTGCAGGGAGTGGAACCAGACGCTGTCAGGCTCGGCGATCCGCTCGAGCAGCTCGCGCTTGGTGATGCCGGCGATGAGCTGGTTCGCGAGCGTGCCTGCGTCCATCGCGTCGAAGGCGTTGCGGATCGCGTCGATCGCCATCGGGCCGCAATACCGCTCGTCGAAGGTCCGGTCCAGGACGTACGTGCGCGCCTCGGGATCGCTCAGGGTATCTGTCAGCAGCCCGCCGAACAGGTACACCGTGGCGCCGCCCGCCCGCAGCACCTCAACAAACGCGTCGTGCTCCTCCCGCGCCCGCTGCGCCCACAGCACGTCGTCGAAGAGCAGGCCAGCGGCGTTGGACGGGGTGAGCCTGTTGAGCTCGACGCCGGGCCGGTGCACGACGACCTGGCGGAGCTTTCCTACCTCGGAGCTGACGCGTAGGGCCACAACTGCCTCCAAGCAGGTGAGGGAACTCGTGATCAGAAATGCCCAAAACCCGCAGATCCTGAACGGCTGCGCTCGGTGCCCCACCCCTCACCGCCAGCGTCGCCCAGCAACACTGTGGCACTCCGGGTGTCCGGGTTAGCTGATCACCGGGAGGAGGATGGCCGAGGGATGGTCAGGGTCGTGGAAGATTTCCTGGTCGGCCGGGAGCATCGGCGCCAGGCCCGCGGGCTCGCCGGTGCCTGAGTTGCGGTCCACCCGGGGGTACGCGCCGCTTGCCACCTGGACGCGCAGCCGGTGACCCGGCAGGAACCGGTGCCCGGCTGGCCACACCTCGACGTGGACCCGCCGCACGCCGTCGGGCCCGGGCGGCGGGCCCGGCGGCAGCACGCGGCGCACGCCCTCGCAGACGCTGACCGACGCGCCGGTCGGCGTGACATCACACAGCCGGACCACGAAGTCGGTGTGCGCGCGGCTGGACCGGACATACAGTTCGGCGGTCACCGGTCCGATGACGCCCAGCCCGGTCGCGAGCGTCCGGCTTGTGAAGGTGAGCACATCCTTGCGCGCCTCAAGGCGGCGGTTGTCCTCGGGCAGGGAGTTGCCGATGAGGGTTGGCCCGTTCAGCGCGGGCGTGGGGTGCTCAGGATCGTAACGGTAGGTATCGGGCGCCGACGCGGCGGGCGGATCGGGCGCGAGGCCGCGCCGCGGTTGCAGGTGCCACCGTTGCGTCCGCATGCCTGCCACCGGCCAGTCGGCGTAGCGGCGCCACTCACCCGCGCCGGTGATGTACAGGCTGACCGGACCGGCGGGCAGCGCGGATGTGTCATCAAGGAGGTGGGCGCGAAACCAGGCGAGCGCATCCGTCCCCGCCGCGCTCACCTGGCGCGGGTCGCCGTGATACCAGGGTCCAATGGTCAGCCGCGGCTGCTGCCCCGCGCGCCGAAGGCGCTCGTAGTCCCGCAACTGCCAGGGCAGAAAGACGTCGTACCAGCCGCCGAGCATGCTCACAGGAGCGATCACCCGGGCGACGTTGGCGCTGTGGTCGCGACGGCGCCAGTAGGCGCCGTCGACGGCGGCGTTTCGCAGCACATCCTGGTAGAAGGGCACGGGCACGCCCGCGGCGAGGGTGTCGAACTCCGACATCGGCACACTGCGAAGCGCCGCGCGCCTGGCGCGGCGGATAGAGGTGAAACCCGCGGTCAGCCCGCCCATGGGGCGTTCGATGCGGGTGGTCAGATCGCTCCAGCTGAGCGTGGACTCCAGGGCGAAGGCCCCGCCGACATACGCGGCCTCGTGCAACTGTGAGGCGGCCATCTGCACCGCCATCGCGCGCAACTGCGGGCCTGCGTGAGCCGCGATCGCCCATTGCGCGTAGCCGAGATAGCTGGGACCGTGCATCGCGAACGCGCCGCCGAACCAGCGCTGCGCCGTGAGCCACTCAACCGTGGCCAGCCCGTCGCTGTGCTCGTTGGCGAGCGGGTCGAAGATGCCGCCCGACCCGAACGTGCCGCGCACGCTTTGCACGACCGCCTGGAAACCGTGCTGCGCGAAGAACCGCCCATTGGTCAGGCCCACGAAGCCGCGCCGCCCATAGGGCGAGCGCACCAGGATCACCGGTGGCTTGGCCGCCTCCGGGGTATGAAAGCTCGCCGGGTAGTACCGGTCCGCGAGCAGGGTGACGCCGTCGGGCATCGGCACAGGAAGATCGCGATCCACGAGCACCCGGTGCGGCCCTGGCGGCAGCCGTACCGCCGCCACGCCGAGCCGTTCCGCCGCGGCAGCAGCTCTCGCCCTGGCCGTGGTGACACTCGACCCCTGGGGGCTTACCAGCCGCGCCGCGCTGTGCAACGTGGCATCCGTGATCGTCCTCGCCGCGGCCAGCCCGCTGGCCAGTTGCCCGCCGGAAATCCGCACCGCCCGCCACCGTCCCGAAGTTACCACCTAGTAGTCATAGTGACCCATGTCAGCGGGCTGGGGAAGACATAGCTTGCGCCCTCCTGTGTGCGCCAAACCGGGTGCCGGTCAGGTCGGCGAGCCCGCCGCTGCCCCGGTGACCCGATCGCCCCAGCGATCGAGGGCGGCGTCGAGGTCGAGCGGAGCGATCTGGCCCTTCTGCCGCTCCTGCTTCCAGTCCTGCGCGGGGACCCGCCACATGACCTCGAACTCGATGCCATCGGGGTCTTTGGCGTAGAGCGACTTGGATACCCGGTGGTCGCTGGCGCCGACCAGCGCTCCCTCTGCGGCGAGCTTGCGGCGGGTGTCGGCAAGCTCGGGCAAACTTCCCACCTCCCAGGCGAGATGGTAGAGACCCGGCCGGTCGGCGCCGCCCACCGCGGCGGGTACCGCCGCGCCTTCGGCGCTGACCTGGAACAGCCCTAGGTCGTGATCGTTGGCCGTGCCCGGTGCGCGCAGGAACGCGGCGCTTCCTGGGACCTCATACGAGGTCTCGAAGCCGAGCACCTCGCGATAGAACCGTACCGAACGTGCCACGTCACGCACGTAAAGCACGGCGTGGTTCAGGCGGCGAACTGGCATCGCTCACACCCTCCTCGCGGTCGTCTACCTGGGAAATGCGCCGGATGCTCGGCTGATTCCCGCCCCGGCGCACGGGCCTATCGGTGGGTGCCGTCGCTGGCCAGGCGGAGATCTCGCGCCACAGCTCGCGGTAGCGGCGGGTGGCCACGCCGCGCGGAGAATAGACGGGGAGCGGGGCCCGTCGCACGGCCATCTGCTCGATCACTGACATCGCCGGGATCGCGGCGCCCGCGACGTCCGCCCGCTGTCCTGGCAGGTCCGCCAGGATGTCGCGGTGCAGTTTCTTGCGCCGATCGGCCATGGAGAAGAATGCGACGATCGCTGGCCGCCGGCCGTTCAGCGCGCCGACAAAGGTCGTGAGCTGGTCAAGGGTGCGGGTACACAGCGGGGTCGGGATCAGCGGCACGATCAGGGCGTCCGCCGCGTGCAGCACGTTCTCGGTAACCAGCGAGATGCTTGGCGGGCAGTCAAGGAAGACCGCGTCATACTCGCCCGCGAGTGGCGCCAGCAACCGGGCGATCTGCCGCGTTGGCCTGTTTGCCTCGTGCAGCCGCAGGTCCAGCTTGCGATAGGTGAAGTCGGCGGGCAGCAGGTCGAGGTTCTCGAAGTCGGTGCCCTTGATGGCGGCGTCGAGGGGTCGCGCACCGCGAACAAGCGCCTTGCCGCCGCCCTTGACCCGCGGGCGGACGCGGAACAAGTACGTGGCCGCGGCCTGCGGGTCGAGGTCCCACAGCAGCGTTTTGCGACCGTCACGGCTGGCCAGGTAGGCGAGGTTGACCGCGGCGGAGGTCTTTCCCACACCGCCCTTGACGTTGTACGTGGCATAGATTCTCACGCCGCCACCTCGGCGAGCAGCGCGAGCCGCCGGGTGTTGCGCGGGCTGGTGAACTGGGCGAAGCGCCTGGCGAAGTCGCCACGGGCGCGGCTCGCGGTCGCGTCGAGCTGCGCGGCGAGTTCGCCCATGGCAAGCAGCGTCGCTGCGGGGGCGGCGTGTTCGGCCACCATTCGTTCGGCCAGTGCGCGGATCGCCTCACGCTGAACGTGCCCGTCCTGGATGTCGCCGAGGCAGTCCTGAAGCTGTTTGAGTTCCCTGACCGCGCTGCGGTGGATCGCTGGCTCGTACAGCGTCGCGAAGAACTCGAGCACATAGCGCAGTTCCTTGCCGCGCTTGCGCACCAGGTGAAGCTGATCCTCGTCGGCGGCGGGCGTCACGGCCGAGCCGGTGCGCACCAGCCGGGCGTAAGCGCGCCGGGTCCGTGTGGCGGCCAGGTCAGCGATGGGCACATGCGTGGTCGGTCCGGGTCGGCGCGCCGCCTCGTCCCCGGCGGCGCGGACCTCGCTCAGCGCGGCGCGCCAGTCACTGGTGAGGCTGGTGAAGCGGGCCGAGCGCAGGCCACGGATCAGGCGCCGACGCTCAGCGGCGCGATAGCGCAGCAGGCTCGCGCGCAGCGGTTCCAGATCCGCGGGCGCCGCCGTGGCCAGGCCGGCCGCGGCGGCGTCGAAGCCGAGCAGGTGAACGTCGAGATCACGGGTGGGGGTGGTGAGTTGCCCGAGCCAGCCAAACTCAGCGGCGAACCGCGCAGCGACCCCGTCAGGAAGCGCGTCACCTGCCAGCTTCAGCGCTGCTCTGGTCCGGCGCACGGCGACCCGCAGGTCATGCAGAAACTCGGTGTCGGCGTCACGGACAGCGCCGTCGACATTTGCCTGCGCCGTGTCGAGCAGGCGCAGCAGCACGCGAGCGAGGGCAGGGCCAGCCGCCATCGACGGGGCCAGGGCAACGTCCACCCGGTTGGTGTAGCCGGGCGTAGCCATCCCGGCCGCTTGCGCCGCGGCGTGAAACGCTGACTCGGCGGCGGCGGCGACGCCTGGCAGGCCGCCGATCAGCCGCTCGACGCGGTCGGCCTGCGCGTCATACCCGCGCACCGCCGCGATCCGAATGCGCGGCGCCAGCGCTGTCGCGTGCGATCCTGTCGCGTGCGATCCCGGCGCCGTGGCATCCGATCCCGGCGCCGTGGCATCCGATCCCGGCGCTGTGGCATGGGGTCCCCAGGCTGTGGCAAGCGGGCGCCGGGCCGCGGCCTCGTCAACCGTGAGGTAGGCGATCGTCTTCCGCTCAGTGTCAAGCACGCGCACCTCACGCGTGGTGCCCGCGAAAGAGACAATGGGGAGCAGCGCCCTGATTCCCATGATCGGGGCGAGGTGCTCACGAAGGGGCCCGGCCGGTAGCTGTTCGGTCAGCGCGGGCAAGCTCAGCCTGGGAACAGCGGTGTCGGCCTGAACGCTGTCCCGCGTGAGGAGGCTGAGCCGGTGCGCGCCACGGCTGATGCTGTACTCGAGGCTGACCCCGGCGCGGTGAAGGCGCCAGTCGAAGGTGTCGAGCCAGACATGCCGCACCGTGGCGGACCGGCCTGCGCCCAGCTCGAACCGCGGTCGCAGGGCGTCGCCGAGCATGCCCACTGTCGCGCTTGCGCCCGCACCGCTCTCGGCGTCCGTCCTGCCGACGATGAACTCGCGAAGCTGCCGGGACAACAGCTGCCTCCCCGCTTGAAGCCTGCTCGGTGGTGCTGGCGCCCCGCACGTCTCCGGCAATCGCCAGTCATGACGCACTATAGCCAGCTTTGGTTAACTCGCCGTTCAAGATTTTGTGACCAGCCAGTGACCTTCTAGCGGCGGTTCAGGCGGTGAGCCGTCGCCGCCGGGTGAGCGGCAACGCCAGCGTGATCGTGACGGCCATCACGGCGAAAGCTGCGGCTGGCTCTGAGATCAGGGCCTGCACGATGAGGGCGGTGACAAGCCCGAGGTCAGCCACAGCATCTGATTCGCCGACGACAACGCGCAATATGCCGCCACCACGGTCCAGCGGTTGCGCGGCACGCCAGACGGTACGCCAGGCGGCGCGGCGTCGGGTGCTGGGCGGCTCATGTCCGGCTAGCCAGCCTACAGGGCGGGCGCGTGCTGCGCGGGCTCCGCATCGTCGAGCAACCGGTAACGCACCGCGAAGGAGGCTGCCTCGAGCCGAGAGTGGACCCCGAGCTTGGTCAGCAGCGCCTGAACGTGCGAACGAACGGTGGTGCTGGATACCCCGAGCTTGGCGGCCATGGCGGTGGTTGCCATCCCGTCGACGAGCAACCCGAGGCACTGCCATTCCCGGCCGGTGAGGTAGGCGGCGAGCCGGCGCACGTCCTCGGTCTGCCTGGATCGCCGGGCGGCTGCGGTCTTCGGCACGTTGACGACCACCTCTCCGCGCAGCACCCGCTCGATCGCCCCGGTCAGCGCCGAGACCCCCCGGGTCTTGTGCAAGTAACCCGAGGCCCCGGCCTGCAGCGCCTGCCGCACCCCGTCGTTGTCAGCGTCGGCGCTCAGCACCAGGACCTTTGTCCGGCTGCTCGCGGCGATCATGATCGCTATGGAGTCCAACCCGTCGTCGCCGGCGAAATGCCGGTCGATCAGGCACACGTCCGGCTTGTGCAGGCGTACGGACTCGACGGTTTCTGCGAGCGTGCGCGCCACGGTAACCGTGAACCCGCGCTGGGCGAGCACCGCGGAGAGCGCGTCGAGGAACACGGCGTGGTCGTCACCGAGGACGACGTCGGTTGCCTTCATCGCACGCTCACCCCGGCGCCGGCCGGCGCCGCGCTCACCCCGGCGCCACCCGGCGCCGCGTTCGCGTCGAGCCGGGCGGGAAGGGCGATACGTACGCATGTGCCGCCGGCCGCGGGTGACAAGACCTCAAACCTGCCGCCGGACGATCTGAGCAGTGAGGTTGTCACATCCAGCCCCAGTGACGCCGTCCCGCGCGGCCCTTTTCGGAAGCCTGGGCCATCATCAATGACGTCGATGACGATGTCATGTGCGCCGCCGCGCGGCGCGCCGCGGCCAATCACAATCTCGCCTCGGCCCTGCGGGCCCGCGGCTCCACCCACGGCGCGG
>Ga0137373_10007664_pt1 | contig 11459 bp, 9 predicted proteins | sample SagtaG_5_FD_104912 | JGI IMG/M metagenome (GOLD analysis project Ga0137373, IMG submission 104912) | Vadose zone soil microbial communities from Sagehorn Ranch, Mendocino, California, USA - Sage1_R_80_16 metaG | ecosystem: Environmental > Terrestrial > Soil > Vadose zone | place: USA: California...
GCGCGGCGCGTTCTACGTCGGAAAGCACGGGCAGCTCGGCGACGCCGTCGAAAAACGCGATCGCTTCCCGAAGCCGTCGACATGCGACGCGCAGATCATGCACCGCGCGCACGGTCGGCCGCTCGGCGACCTCGGTGGCGAGCTTGCGCGCCAAGCGGCACCGTTCTTCCAACCACTCCTCCGCATAGAGCCCGACGTCCCAGCCGACTTCTGCGGGGGATAGCACGGCTACACCGATGTCTTCAAGAGGCGCCGGGGCCGCGCGTGCTTGAGCGACAGAGGGGGATGAACGATCGGCTCACCCTCCTTGGCGAGCGCCCGACCGTTGATCGACTCGGAAGCATCGACTGCGAAGCGCAGCCGACGTCCGAACAGCTCTTCGAAGAAATCACCCTTGCGTCGCGCCGTCCACAGCTCGAGCTCGGGATCGTCGTCGGTCTCCAGGCGAAGCTCAATCGTCTTGGGGTTGATCGTGCAGCGCACGGCGCGCACGAGGTTTCCGTGGGTGCGATCGAGGCTGTCGGCGAGACGGAGAATGGCCGTCAGCTTGGAGATTTTCTTCTGTGCTTCTTTGGACAGTTTGGAAAATTCGGGATGGCTCTTCTTGGGAGGCGTTTTGCGATGGTAGCGCGCGATGAGCGCGATGATGTGCGTCTCCTCTTGCGAAAAGCCGCGCATATCGTGGGTGCTGATCAGATAATGCGCATGGCGATGGTGCCGATTGGCCGAAATATGAAAACCGATGTCGTGAAGGATCGTTGCATACTCGAGAAGCAAGCTGTCGGAGTTCGTCAAGCGATGCAGCTCGCGGGTTTGATGAAAGATGGACAAAGCGAGCCGCGCAACGTGGTGCGAGTGCGTTTCCGGATAGTGACAGCGCCTCGCCAGCTCCATCACCGTGCGGCGCCGCTGATCGGGGAATTCCTCGACCAACTGGATACCGGGCCTGTTTTTGGCGACGTAGTCGGCAATGATGCCTTCCCGGAGAGCCGGCTCGCAGAGCGTCGCCTCATCGACCCCCGAGAGCTCCAAAATGACCTGCAGCAAAATGGCGCCGGGGATGATGGTGTCGGCGCGCTTGGGGTCGAGGCCGGGCAGCTTGGCGCGCTCGGCGAGCGAGAGGGACAGGAGCTTTTTCTCGACGTCACAGAGGGCACGGAACGGGAGCACTTTGTTTGGACTGCTCGCTTGGCTGCCCGCTAAACGCGACGCCAGACTTCCCAACGCGAAGGCGGTGCCCGATGTGAGCGCGACGAAGTCGAAACCCATGGCGCGCACGCGAGCGATGGCCGGCTCGAGGGCGCCGCGCACCCTGTCCGCGAGAGCGGCGACCTCGCGCGGGCTCGGCGGGTCGGCCGTCTGCCACTCGTCGCGCAAGCGAAGCGCTCCGAGCTTGAGCGAGATGGTGAAGTAGCACTCGCGTGCATCGGCCAAGATGAGCTCGGTGGATCCTCCCCCGACGTCGAAGAGCGCCACGCGACGCCCGCCGAGGTCGAGCGCACTGCGCGCGCCGAGATAAATCAGATGCGCCTCTTCCTGACCACGAATGACGCGCATGTCGATTCCGAGCTCATCGCGAACCGCGCGCGCGAACTCTCCGCCATTTTGAGCTTCCCGCACCGCGCTGGTGGCGACCGCGACGAGGGCGTCGGGCTGGTGGCGGTCGGCGATGCGCTTGAGGGACCGCAGCGCGTCGAGGCCGCGCCGAAAAATGTCGGGCGTGATCATCCCACTGCGCAGCGTCTCTCCGAGCCGGACCATCTCCTTGGCGCGGTCGAGCACCTCGATGCGGCCGCCCGGATTCACGTGCGCCACCATCAGGTGGAAGGAGTTCGATCCGATGTCCAGTGCCGCGATTCGCATGATGGCTAGCGGAGGTAATCTCAGTGACCACTGGGGGTCAGCTACCCGGCCGGCTACGTCCTAGGGTACTGTAAAACTACTAGCATAGGGCGAGCGCCGGGTTAGTGGGTATGTGATATCCTCAACATCAGCGACCGCCACTCTCGTGCGGCACCCGTCAATCGGTACAGCCGACGGCGTGGATGTCCCGCAATCCGTGATCAAGATGATGAACCCGACCAATGACGAAGCCGAGCTCGAGGCCGACGCGCTCCTCGAAGTCGTCGAAGCTCCATCCGCGCGCAGCTCGCCGCCTCCGCTCCCCTCGAGTCGACGACCCCCGCCTCTTCCACCGTGGGCGGCGGCATCTTCTTCCGACCGTCCACCATCGGACAGGCCGACGCTTTCTTCCGAGCCACCGAGCTCCGACCGGCCGACGACGCCGGTTTCGGCGTCGACCAGCTCGCCGCCGTCCAAGCCGCCTTCCGAACCGCCGCGAGACTCGGCCAATCCGCCAACCTCTTCCCCCACGAGCGGCCCGGCACTTTCTTCGCCGACGATTCCGAGTCCCTCCGGGTCATGGCCCCAGGCAAGCCGTCTGAACTCACTGCCTCGCACGCCGCCACGACCGAGCGCCGGCAGCGGCGGTCCACCTCGTCCCTCCAGCTCGCCGCGACTGGCCATTCCGGCGCCCCTGCCATCGCCCGCCACGGCCGTGACGCCGGTGGCACAAAAGAATCCTATTCTCCTCCTGGAAGAGCAGCTCGAGCTCGCGCGCCGCACGATCTCGGCGAAAGACGCCGAAATTCGCGCGCTCGTGGCGCAGCGCGACGCCCGAATCGCCGAGGTCGAGGCGCTGCGACACCAGGTCGCGACGCGCGAGCTCTCGATCCGAGAGCTCGAGTTCGCCGCCATGGCACACGACGCCAAAGTGCGCGACCTCGAGAAAGAGCTCGAAAGCGCTCGCCTTCAAACGCCGAGCGCCGCTGACGATCTCAAGCTCATTCGCGGCATCGGCCCGGCGTTCGAGCGCGAGCTCAAGCGCAACGGCGTGCACTCGTTCGCGCAAATCGCGGCCTGGACAGCCGACGACATCGAATCCATTGCGCCCAAGATCAAAGCCCGCGCCGAGCGCATCCGCCGCGACAACTGGGTCGAGCGCGCTACCGACCTGCTGGCCCAGAAAAGCGGGTAAGCCTCACCGACAACTGATCTCGGGATGCGTGCCGCGTCGGTGCGGCGTTGTGGCTATGTGATCGGCTCCGATGCCCACATCACTGGGGCCGCTTGGTCTTTGGATGGGCGGTGGTGGCCGGTGCACGCGGTTTCGGCGCAGATGTCGTCGCTGGTTTGGGTGGCGGCGCAGGCGCGGCCGGCGTCTCGGCGGCCGGCGCGGCGGGTGGGGCAGCAGCAGCGGGAGCCGCGACCCTCGTGGCGCGCGCGGGGCTCGATGCGACGGCGTGTCTCTCCGAAGCAGCAAACGCACCCGCTGCAGCAACGATCAGACCGATCAGCAGGACGACGACGCCTCCGCATTTGCCCCAGAACGCCGTCCAGGAAGTCACCACCTCTCCCGTTTGCGTTCGCATCGATTTGAGATCGATGAGTTGCGAGACGCCGCGCCGGAACCAGCCGAGCACGCGCACCTGTTGCTGCATGAGCCGGCCCACTCTTCGCATGGCGAACCACCAGTTGCCGAGGCCGGCCAACGGCGATTCGTAATTGATGACCATGAGACCGCCCTGGCGATCTTCGATCATGACGTCTTCGGTCAGCTTGCCCCCCGCGGTGGCGCGGCCGATGACGGTGCCGTCCAGGACCACGGGGCGACCCCTGAGCGGCGAAGCGTAAGGATCGCTCATCAACTCGATGACGCTGAGATACGGCGGCTCACGCAAGGCCGGAAACCGATAGACCCCCTTGATGACCATTCCCAAGCCGATGCCGAAAATGACCAGCCCGCCGAAGGCACCGGCCAGCATTGCGCGTCCGATGATGAGGCTCCCCATGGACATCAGCGCGAACATGGCGCCCAGAAGATGCGGCGCAAAATAGATGACGACTTCGAACAAGAACGTGTTGTAGAGGCGTGCCGTGTCGAGCGCGTGTCCGTAAACATCGACGCGCTCGAAGGACAAGAGCGGCTGCTGCCCCATCGCCTGTGATTGCTCACCGAGCGTGCGAATTCGTTTTCCGGTCAGCGGATGGGTGGACCCGAGCTCACTCACGGTGGCCCACGGGTTGTAAAGGTCGAAGAGCATGACCTTCTCGATGCGTCGAACGCCGTCCACCGTCACCAACGTGTCGACCGTCGCCGCGCCCGAATGCGTCGCAGCTTCCGCCCCCGCTCCCGCCAAAGCAGGCGCAGGTAGACGCGTCGGTCGCGTTTGGTTGACGGCTTGGTAGGCGTAGCCGGTGGTCGACGCCGATTTGAAATCGGAGATACCGAGCGTTCGCGTTCCTCCCAACAATTTTTGGCTGAAGGGGGTGGGTTCGTTGTTGGTGAGGCCGTAGGCGATCTTGACGAGCGCCATCGAAAGCGCATTGGGGTTGCCGGTTTCGGCGCCGGCGAACGCGTCGGCGTAGTACTCGCGCGTTCGCGACAAGAACAGCAGCATGTACTGGCCCACCCACCAAAACACCAGCGCAACGAGCGCGATGGGATACGCCGGCCGGGAATTGCTTCTGCCTCGGATGTTGCGCGCAATGAGGTAGGCATTCCAAAGAACGTTGAGCAACGTCGCGGCGACCGTCATCACGATGAAGTCGCGGTGGACGATATGCCCGAGCTCGTGGCCGTACACCGCCTTGAGCTCCTCGTCGTCGAGATAGTGCATGAGGCCCCGCGTCGTGACAAGGCGAGCGTTGTTGGCTCGACCGCCATAGCAGTAGGCCTGGGGCGTCATATCGTCGATGTACTTGAGACGCGGGATTTTGATGCGGTGACGCTCACACACCTGCTGAACGAAAGCCGCGACCGCGGGACGGTATTGGCCGAGCTCTTCGATCGACATGGGCCGCGCCGAATAGACCCAGCGCTGCATGAGGTCCATGACGAGCGGTGAGACGAGCCACACGACGAACGACCACACCATGGTGGCGCCGGCACCGATTGCCAGCGCCGGAAGCAGGTCGAGATTCCCCACCCCGACGGCGAGACCGACCACCGTCGCAAACACGAATCCGCACAGAAACGTGACCGTCACCATCGACGCGAGGATGGTTTTCTCTTTCATGATCCCGACAGGTTACCACATGGTTTTTATGTCTTCCCCTTCAGCGCCGCCAGCAGCTCCATCGGCAAGGGGAACACGACGGTCGTGGAATTTTCCGCGCCAATCTCGACCAGCGTCTGCAGATAGCGCAGCTGGAGCGCGGTGTGGGTTTGCTCGATGATACACGCGGCTTCATGCAGCTTCTGCGACGCCTGAAATTCACCGTCGGCGGCGATCACCTTGGCGCGTCGCTCGCGTTCGGCCTCGGCCTGGCGGGCCATCGCGCGGCGCATGATCTCGGGGAGCTCGATGTCCTTGATTTCGACCGTAGAAACCTTGACGCCCCACACGTCCGTCGCTTCGTCGATGATTTTTTGCAACGCCTGCCCGATTTTCTCGCGCTCGGCCAAGATTTCGTCGAGCTCGTGCTGTCCGAGAATGTTGCGCAGCGTGGTCTGCGCGATGAGCGACGTCGCCATCAGGTGATTGGCAATTTTGATGACGGCGTCGACCGGGTTCATCACGTTGAAGTAGACGACCGCGTTGACCTTGATCGTCACGTTGTCTTTGGTGATGACCTCCTGGGGCGGCACATCCATCGTGACCGTGCGAAGGTCGACCTTGTACATGCGATCGATGAAAGGAACGAGGACGCGCAGCCCGGGCTGCTTCACGTTCGATGGATCGACGCGGCCGAGGCGGAACACGACACCTCGCTCGTATTCGTTCACGATCCGAACGGACTTGGCGATGAGCACCAACACGAATGCAGCCGCAAACCCGAATGTGACGAGTATGCCTTCCAAAGCTTCCATCATGACATTCCTTTCTGGATTGCCTTCACCCGCAGACGCGTCGGATTGGACAAGACTTCGTCGACAATCACATCCTCACCCGCTTCGATCACCGTATCGGACACTGCCTGCCACCGGGTACCGGCGGCGAAAACCACGCCGCCGCTCGGCGACAACTGCGTGCGTGCCGACCCCTTCATGCCCTTCATCGCCTCCATCCCCGACAGCGCGGGAGCGCGCATCGCTTTTGCTGCAATGCCCGCGAACAACACGAACGTCCCGCTGACGATGACGATGAATGGTACGAAGATCCGGAAATCGAGCTTCTGTGCACCTCCGAAGTATCCCGTCTCGTCGATGAGCACCAGCGCGCCGAGAAGGAGCGCGATCACGCCTCCGAGTGCCAAGGCGCCGTGCGTCGGAGACTTGACCTCCACCCCGATCGCGATGAAACCCGCCAAAAGCAGGACCAAACCGCCGAGCTTCAGCGGAAGCGTCGAAAGGGCGATGAGCGCAAGGACGAGACAAATCGTGCCGACGATGCCTCCCAATCCAATACCGGGAGAAGAGAACTCGTAGGCAATTCCGAGAACGCCGAGCGAAAGGAGGATGGAAGCGAGCGTCGGATTCGACAAGATATCGAGCAGGCGGTTGCTCGACGACATCGGAAGCTCGATCATCGAAACGCCCTTGGTCACGATCACGGTCTTGCGCTGCGGCGTGTCGATTGGATAGCCATCGAGCGTTTCGAGCAGCGCCCCTCGGCTTTCGGCGAGCAGATCGACGGCACCCGCTTTCTTCGCCTCGTCGGAGGTAAAGCTGGCCGATTGGCGCACGATCGATTCGGCGTACGAGTCGGGACGACCGTGCCGCGCGGCCAGCGACTTGGCCAGCGAAACGAGGCTATTGGTGGCCTTTTCTTCCATCGCCCCCTCGAGGTTCTTGTCGGCGCCGACTGGGTGAGCGGCACCGACTCGGGTGCCGGGCGCCATTGCCGCGACGTCGGCGGCGAGAAGAAGGAAAGCGCCCGCCGACGTCGCTTGCGCCGTAGGCGGCTCCACGAACGCAACCACCGGAACCGGCGAGTTCGTCATGTCGCTCACCATGTCCTGCATCGACGACACGAGACCGCCCGGCGTGTTCAGCGACATCAAGACGAAAGCCGCGTCGCGCTGGCGAGCGAGATCGAGCGCTTGCCGCAGGTAGCGCGCTTTGACGGGATTGATCACCCCCTCCACCTGGACATGAACCGCGACCGGTGCCGACGCGGAACCGGCGCGCACCGCAATGGCAAGGAGAGCCGCGCACGCAACGACGAGTGTCAGTCGCTTCAAGATCCGCAGATCAGGTCGCAGCCGCGGCGGCCCGTCAAGCCCGACCGAAATTCTGTGCCTTTCAGGCGACAAAAAAAGACCGACGACCCGCCGACTCATCCAGAAAGTCGGCGGGTCGCCGTGCGGGGAAGGGAGCTGAAGAGAAAAAAAGCACTTGCCGGGGGAGAGTCGGCAAAAAAGAGGAACTAAGCCAAGGAGCTCGTTGCGACGGGAAGCTTGGGGCTCCTATGTAAGGGGCCTGGCAACCTCGAGTCGGCTCACGTATTCTCTTTCGGCGCTCGCTCTCGCTCGGCCGAAAGCCACAAAAACGACGATCATCGTTGGGGTTTTTGTTGGTTATGGGCGACGGAGCATCACCAGCGCTGACTTTTCCAAATAGGCGGCTGCGATACGCCCAAAAGGCAACTCGGGGCATCGGCTGACGTCGAAAGAGACTGCCCTCCTCCGGTAAGAATGGAGCGGAGCGCGAGCACTTCGGTCCCCGTCGAAACGCGACCGGAGACTACCTGGATCGCCATCCCGGCGGGTACCGTCCACTGTTGGCCCGGCAAAAGATGAATCCGGTAAGCGCCTGTCTCGCGCGTTTCCAGCAGGATTTCGATGCGCGCCGCTGGTTCGGCAGGCGAGGAGCCCGTACGGTCGCGCTGCATTTCGGCGGCTAGGACCAGCTCACGGGGCTCGTACCACGACTCATCTCGCCAGATTTCGACGGTCGGAACGGCTCGCCCGCGAAACACTTCGGGCTTGCGCACACGCACCACGGCGCTGCGAACTTGAGCGCGTTGCTCCCCGGGGGCCGGGGGAGCCAACACCACGCGCGCCATCGCCGCCGCGACCGATTCGAGCAACAACCATCGACCATGCTGCGCGATGAATTGCACTTGCTCGAGCGTGGCGGAGTAGTCGACCGATCGACGAAGATCCCCGCACGCCGCGGGGTCGAGATCGAGTCCCATGCCGAGCTCGAGCTCGAGCGTCTGGCTCTCGCGTTGCTCCCATTCGGTCATGCCGAGCACGCACGGAAACGAGAGGTATATCCAATCGGAAGCGTCGTTGGTGCGGTGCTGAGTCATGCGGGCGACTACGTCTGCCCACGCTTTTGAGCCGCACGCTCGCGGGTGTCAACCCCGAAGCCCTAGACTCCGACCGTAAGACTACTCTTCCTCGTTTTCTTGCACCTCGACTCGCATGCGCATCGGGGGGACCGAGGGTATCGGGAGGCCCCGGATGACGCGCGGTAGATAAATCTCGAACGTGGTTCCGCTGCCGGGCTCGCTGTCGACGAAGATGTCCCCGTCGTGTTCGCGCACGGCGCGAAGCACGCTCCACAATCCGAGGCCGGTCCCCTGCCCCGTGTGCTTGGTCGTGAAGAACGGTTCGAAAATTCGCCTCGACATGGACGGCTCCATTCCGACGCCGTCATCGCGCACCTCGATGACGACCGACGGGCCGCGAGGCCGACATGCGGAGCCCGACTTTCTGTCCGACGCATCGGCGTTACGCGTCGCAATCGTGACTTTGCCTCCCTTGGGCAGGGCGTCCCGCGCGTTGGCAACGAGGTTCAGCATCATGTGCTCGATCTCTCGGGGATCGACACGCACGCTACCGAGAGCGGCTGCGGCGACGATTCGAAGCTCGCGATCGGGACCGAGTACGTGGCGCATCATCGATTCCGCGCCGAAGAAAATATCATTGAGATTGCAGATCTTCGGTGCCGGCGGATGAGGACGGGCACTGGCGAGCATTCGCTGCACCAGATCGGCAGCGCGTTGGCCGGCCGTTCGGACCTCTTGCACGACCTGCTTCATTCGCTCGTTGCCCTCGACCTTGGTGAGGAGCCAATCCGTCCCTTGGATAGCAATCGTCATGAGATTGTTGAGGTCGTGGACGGCGCTCGCGGCCTGCCATGCGACAATCTGCATTCTTTCTGCTTCGACCAGTCGTCTCTCCATGTCGCGCAGCGCCTGCTCGGCGTTAAACCGACGGTCGATCTCTCGCTCCAGTCGATCAGTGAGCAACTCCAACTCCGCCGTCCTGGTGAGCGACGCGCCGGACGCGCTTTTGTCCGCCGCGAGCGGCGACGCGCGATCTTTGGGCCTCGATTGTCCGAAGCTCGGCGTCTCTGTACGCGAATGCTGTCGTATTTGCGTCGTTTCTTCTTCGGAAGCGAACAACGGTTGAAGACGCGGTATCGCTGCCATGTGCGACTGCAACCTCCTTCGCCTCCGTTGGGAGAGCCTGACGAGACCTGGACCTCGATCCAGGCGAGGAGAGCCCCGTCGCTGGCGAGACCTGCGGAAGAACGGTGTTGGAGTAGGATGAATACGCCGGCGACTCGAACGCCTGGTCACCGGCGCGTCCACCTATTGAACTCGTCTAAACTAGTAGCCTCGAAGCTTCGGATTGGTTCAAAAAAGAGACGTCGAACTGGGGCGGCGGCGATGATTTGGTAAGCTTCGAAGTTTACAACAGTTATGCTTTTCGTAAACGGAGGCGAGAGGCAGCCTGTTGACATTGGCTCGTGGCCCGCGTCGTGAGCTTTCCCCCACTGAACGTAAGCGGTTCTGCGCGAGCGTGCGCGCGCTCTTTTTTCGAACGGAGACAGGGCTCGAGCGATGCGTCCTTTTGGCGGCACTTTTTGGATCGACCTGCGCACCCCGGCGCGTTCACCACCAGACGGCGGCATATCCGACGCGAGCCACGACTAACACTACTCCGACGGTCTTTCGCAGCAGCAGATCGCGCCGGCAATTGCGCACAGATCGCCCGAAGGACTCGGGCGCACAGGTACTTTTCGGCTTCGAGCTCCGACCGAGTTGACGCGGGGCGGCAAGGTGTTCGATCCTGGCGTGCACCATGCGCAAAGTCGTCCCCCTCGTGCTCGCGGCAGCCCTCGGCTTAGGGGGGTTCGCGCGCGCGGCCGATCCCGCGCACGCAGCCGAAGGCAAAAAGTACTTCAATGCCGGTGTCGCGCTCGTCAACGATCCCGACGGTGCCAAGTACGACGAAGCGCTGACACAGTTCAAAAAGGCTTACGAGATGTTGGGATCGTGGAAGATCCTCGTCAACATCGCCATCTGCTCGCTCAAGCTCGAACGCGACGCAGACGCCATCGAGGCCTACGAGAAGTACTTACACCTCGGAGGCCAGGAGATCGACAAGTCCGAGCGGGCCGATATCGAGCGCGACCTCGGAACGCTTCGGCTGCAGCTCGTGCACTTGCGCGCCGAGCTGCGCGCGCCAGGCGGCACGATCATCGATGAGCGCATGGATGCGCGCGGCAACAAGATCGTGAACCGCTATCAGTTTGCGCAAACCGCGGCGGATCTCGGCATTCACCCCGGCCACCACGTTCTCACGGCGCGGTTGGGCGACCAGACGGCGAATTGGGAGACCGACCTCGCCCCCGGGGCGACGGTCACCCACAAATTCGAGATGACTTCCACGTCGGGCAGCGCGACCTACGACGCAGCGGGCGCGACGACCGATCGCCACAGCTCGGAACCCAAGAAAGGCTTGCGGACCGCTGGATTCGTGAGCCTCGGCGTCGGGGTTGTGGGCCTCGGAGTCGGCACGTTCTTCGCCATCCAATCACACAGCAAGCGGACCGACGTCGACGAGCTCTGCCCCCAAGATCGCTGCCCGGTCGACCAGCGCGACGAGATCACCACGCTGCAGACCGACGCCAACAACGCGGGGAAAATCGCCTGGACGGCGATGATCGTCGGCGGCGCCGGCGTCGCGACCGGTGTCACGCTGCTCGTCCTGAGCGGGCGCCGAAAAGCGCCGGCCGACACGACGACGGGCTACGTCGCACCTTGGGTGGGACCAGGATCCATGGGCATCGCGGGTAGGTTCTGAGCCATTCATGCGGGCGAGAACGAACGAGGGGGCCGCAACATGATCACGCACGAGAGCCGCATCGATTCCCCTGTCGGCACGAACCCCGACGGCGGCAATGGCATCTATGCCAAGGACCAATTCGGGTCGTGCACCTGCCGCACCGCGAACCGTCCCGCGTCGAGAGGTGGTTTCATGCTCTCCGCGTTCCTGGTCGCCGCTCTTCTCGTACGCCGCAAGAGAAAAACCGCCTGATAGAAGGATGACGCGACATGAAATGGATGATCTACGGCGCGAATGGCTACACCGGCGAGCTCATCGCCCGCGAGGCCGTGCGCCGCGGCCATCGTCCGATCCTGGCCGGCCGCCACGCCGCGAAGATCGAGCCGCTCGCGCGCGAGCTCGGCTGCGACGCGCGCGTCTTCGACCTCGAC
>Ga0137373_10007666_pt1 | contig 11454 bp, 4 predicted proteins | sample SagtaG_5_FD_104912 | JGI IMG/M metagenome (GOLD analysis project Ga0137373, IMG submission 104912) | Vadose zone soil microbial communities from Sagehorn Ranch, Mendocino, California, USA - Sage1_R_80_16 metaG | ecosystem: Environmental > Terrestrial > Soil > Vadose zone | place: USA: California...
CAACTCCCGGACCCGGCACACCGGTTCCCGGACCGGGTGTTCCAACTCCCGGACCCGGCACACCGGTTCCCGGACCGGGTGTTCCAACTCCCGGACCCGGCACACCGGTACCTGGCCCAGGTGTTCCAACTCCCGGACCCGGCACACCGGTACCTGGCCCAGGTGTTCCAACTCCTGGACCCGGCACACCGGTTCCTGGGCCAGGTGTTCCAACTCCTGGACCCGGCACACCGGTTCCCGGACCGGGTGTTCCAACTCCCGGCCCCGGCACACCGGTTCCTGGGCCGGGTGTTCCAACTCCTGGACCCGGCACATCGGTACCTGGGCCAGGCGCGCCGGGCTTACGCTCATAATCGGTTGCGTTAAGGCCACCGTTGCCGCGCAATTCATCCGGTAACGCGAGAACTACAGATGACAGCAACTGGTCGGAAATGGGCTCGCCATACTCACGAAAGACTTTTGATAAAGCAGCCAGACTTTCGAGACGCAAGCGGTTGTTCATCTGAAATCTTAGACGAAGGCCAGAAACTTCTCTGATCGATTCTTGAGTGTCCATGGGCTATCTCCTCTTCGTGGTGTGAAAGTCGAATGTCCGCGAAGTCAGACTGACGACTATCAAGATGGGAATGCGAGGGAGTGTAGCGAGGGGTTAGCGGCATTACAAGCGAACGAATCGCTGGACCGGGCTAATGTCTTGATTCATTCTTTCCTGTGACAGTCTGCGGAAGCCCCCGCTGGTGCTCATTTTAGTTTCTTCACGTGAATAGTATGAGGTCAATGCTGGCTTCATCTTAAGTGCTCTGCCAGATAGAGAGTTGAAAGGGTGCGACTTAAAACGTATGTGTAGGCCTTTCCATCCAGAGTCAACTGCACCCCCGCCGGTCCAAGGATTCCCGATGGATCTGCCGGGGCCAACTCCTTCCACAGTTCCCGATGACCCGTCACGGAGTCCAGCCGGTAGATCTTGATGGGGACATTTTGCGGTTGGTACACATAAAGTGATCGACTGTCGGCGGCCCAACGAAAATTCGTTTCGCCTTCAGCGAGGCCAACAATTGCGCGCGGTTGCCCTCCTTCGATCGGGTAGATCATGGGCAACGAATCTTTAGCCACCACGAATTTGCCGTCTGGAGAAACTGCCGTGCCGGTTACGCCTTCGGGTGTGACCGGAGTGGGGTTGCCGCCATCAATTTCCTGTACGTAGGTCCGCATTCCGTGTCCCGGCTCTCGACCGGTGAAGACGACGCGTTTTCCGTCAGGAAGCCAGCCCCCTCCTTCGCCGTAAATCTCAATTTCGTTTCGCTCGATATGTTTGACTTCACCAGGTCCAGTTGGCAGAAGAATAAGCTGGGAGGGATTTGACAAAGTTGCAAGCACCCACTTGCCATCATGTGAAAGCGACCAGGCCGCGCCGTCGCCAAGTTTCACTGGCGGCGAACCATCCATCTTCCGAAGGTAGACTGTGTAGTTCGTTCCACTGCCCGCGCCGAAGTGTGAGAAGACAAAAAAGTTGCCATCCGCCGAGAGACCTCTTACGGCAACCTGGTCCAACCAGGATAAGTCTCGCTCCTTAGTCTCGCCGGGCGGGAGCGCGACTACCTCACTGTAGAACCTGACGTCGCTAAGCAGGGCTTGCCCGCCGCGCGAGATGTCATGAATCATCAGGTTTGTGACCGAACGGGCTATCGCCCTCTGTTGTCCATTCAGGGTTACCGCGTGCAACGCAAGGGCTTCGCCTTCACGCGCGGCAGTAAACCAGATCTCGTCTCCGCGCGCGGACCACGCCAGTCCCTGCTCGCGGGACCATCCGTCCGAAAGCTTTTTCTGGGTTCCTGATTGGTCCATTACCATGACTCGCCCGCGATCGTCCCATTGAACTTCGTGGTCAAGGAATGCTACGAGATCTCCTTTGGGCGAAATCCGCATATGGCTAATCCAGCCGTCCGTCTCATACAAAACCTTGCCGACTGGAAACTCGAGCCGGCTGCGACTGTTTACGTAACGCACCACGGCCAGGCTTTGACCATCGGGCGCCCAATCGGCGCAAACCACATCTTCGAGTAGCTCGCGCGGAGTACCGCCGCTGAGCGGCACGCGAGCCAAGGTGCCGCGATTTGTGAAGTGACCGAGATACTGCCGGTTGAGCAATATGGCCATCTCACCGGTCGAAGAGATCGCGAGGATGTCAGCATTCGTGATACCGAGAGAACGTGATTCGACACCGTCTCGCCGGGCCAGGAATAGTTCACTGGGATGGCCGTTCCAGGCGGCGCTGTAAACGATCGAGGCTTCATCGGGAGCAAATCTCGCCGACCAAATTGTGCCGCGCCGAAAAGTGAGTTGGGTATAAGCGGGAAGCTGCGCCCCGCCGGTGCCACGACCAAACAGAAAAGCGCCTACAGCCGCGAGCAGTATCAAAGGGACCGCGAACGCAGGCCACAACCGCCGCATTTGCCGTGCTTTGCGAAAGGTTGATAGAGCAGAATCAGCAAGAGTTGAACTTGCAATGGTTGTACTCGAAGCCAATGTTTCAAGATCAAAAACGAGATCCCTTGTCGATTGAAAACGGTCTTCCGGTCGTTTCTCCAGGCAGTGCCGTACAGTGCGCTCGAAAGCCGGTGCTACGGCAGGATTTGAACTCGTGATGTCAGGAGGTTCCTGACTAAGAATGGCACTCATCGTTTCTATCGGCGAAGGACCATAAAACGCTCTCTTGCCGGCAAGCATTTCATAGAACACTGCGCCAAAAGAAAAAATATCAGAACGAAGATCGGATACTTCTCCGCGCACCTGCTCCGGCGCCATGTATCCCGCCGTTCCCAGTAGCATGCCTGAATGCGTATTGAGGCGCACCGTTTCCGATTCCGGATCGGATGAAACGTCTCCAAGCGGGTTAGTCAGCTTTGCGATTCCAAAATCGAGTATCTTGACGTGGCCGTCCTTAGTGAGAAAAAGATTTTCCGGCTTGATGTCGCGGTGAATTATTCCTTTTGCGTGCGCCGCAGCCAGCCCGCGCGCGATTTGAATTGCATAGTCCATGCTTTTGCGAACGGGCAAAGTGTTACTCTTCAAACGCTGCCGCAGTGTTTCGCCTTCTAACAGTTCGGAGACAACATAAGGTGAATCCTGGTGCGACCCGACGTCGTAGATGACAAGTATGTTCGGATGATTTAGCGCGCCGGCAGCTTTGGCTTCCTGCTCAAAACGCTGCAGCTGACCTTGGGTCGTGGGAAGATCGGGCGGTAAGACCTTGATTGCCACATCGCGCGCAAGTGCCGTATCGGTGGCGCGATAGACCTGGCCCATGCCTCCCTCGCCTATAAGGTGAACTACTTGATATCTGCCGAGACGTGTGCCAGGCTGGATGTTCACTGTGCTGAGCTGTGCCGGTGTTTATGCTGTGTCGTGTCGGTCCAGATCGGGGTCGTTCTAGAAAACTTCGAGTAAACATACCAGAGTGGTATAAGTCTTACAAATGATCACCGCATCTCAGTCCCGGCTTCAATGCCACATGGGCGGAGCCACGACATCGCTCCGCATTATGGCGCGGCGATTCAACCGATTGAGCGTTCGTTCCTCCCCAGGCGAGGGCTGACTTTTTGCGTGGCAGTTGTGTGCCAACTCAGGCAAAGAGGTGGATACTGGTTCTTACTCAGGAAATGTAGAAGCCGCGCAGACTCTGAGGGATCAACATTTCTGTGAATGCTGGAGAACGTAGAAGAACCGACTGTGTAAGACTACGAATCAGGGGGTCGCATGTTCGAATCATGCCGGGTGGCACCATTAATCATTTTAGGGCGTCCGGTGGACGCCCGGTTTTCTTTTGAGTGTTTAAACCGTAGTTCGGCAAACCGCAGCTAGGCTGCCCGGGAAGGGAAGCTGGCAACCCGGCCGACTGAGATTTTATGTCGCTTGATCATGCGATCGAGCGTCTTGCGGTCGACGTCCAGAATCCGCGCTGCCGCTTGTTTATTTCCGCCCGTGTGCATTAGCACTTTCTCAACGTGGCGGCCCTCGAGTACTGCCAGTGAGGACCACTCCTCCACGACCAGAGCAGCCGTTTCTCCCATCTCCGGTGTGGCGACACCTCGCCCTTGCAACTTGCAATACTGCTGTACGCGCTCGGGCAAATCTTTCACGCGAATGGTTCCATCGCATATCGCCGTAGCTCGCACCACGGCATTCTCCAATTCGCGAATGTTCCCGGGCCAGGGATACTCTTCCAGCAGCTCCAGTGCTTCCAGAGAAAATTTCACCTCGGGACTCAGAGAATAGACGCGCTCCGCGAAACTTTTGGCGAGCAGAAGAATGTCCTCCCGCCGCTCCCGCAGTGGTGGCAATTTGATCGAGACCGCATTCAAACGATAGAAGAGATCTTTGCGAAATGTGCCTGCGTCCACTTCTTCTTCTACATTGCGGTTGCTGGCGGCAATAACGCGCACATCCGCCCGCTGCGTGTGATTAGAACCCACGCGCCTAATCTCGCCCTGCTGCAACGCGCGCAACAGTTTCACCTGGAAAGCCGGCGTTGTTTCCGTTATCTCATCGAGAAAGACGGTTCCCTTATCCGCCTCTTCCCACAGTCCTCTCCGGTCGCGGTCGGCCCCGGTAAACGACCCTTTAACGTGACCAAACAACTCCGATTCGATCAGCTCAGCAGATATGGCCCCACAGTTGACGGCCACGAAGGGCTGCTCTGCTCGAGGACTGTGACTATGCAGCGACGAGGCGACGACTTCCTTTCCGGTGCCCGACTCACCCGTCAACAGCACCGGCAAATTGGTGGTGGCCACGCGGCCCACCTGTTTCATTACGCTAATGAAAACTTCGCTTCTTCCCAGCAGACCAACGTCGGCCTGGTAACCTGTGGTCCCGTAGGGCGCGCGCAACCGGCGCGACGGGCGAGTTGATAACTGCTCACGCAGCGCTCGAGAAAGCGATTGCAACTCGTCAGGGCCAAACGGTTTGAGCAAGTAGTCGTACGCTCCGAAGGACGTCGCATCCAACGCTCCGGACGCGTTGCCATCCCCCGTCATTAGCACGACCTTGGCTCCTGGCTGTTCCTCTTTGAAGCGCTTGAGCACACTGAAACCGTCTGCCCCGCCCAATATCACATCGCAGAAAACCACCGACCATTCGCGTTCTTGAATCAACTCGAACGCTTCCTCGGCAGATGCAGCCTCGGTCAACTCCCAACCTTCGTGCCCAAGAACTTCACTCACAAATTTCCGCATCTGGGGATCGTCATCTATTACGAGTGCTTGCATACATCCTTTCTCCTACAGTCAACTGTTAACTAAAAAAACCTGGGCCTTAAAACAAGCTCATGCTGGTAATGCTGTGCGGGAAAGCAGCTCGCCGGGGTTTAGCGCTAACAGTTGCTCCAACCCTTCCGCCGGTAACGGTTTGCTGAAGAGGTAGCCCTGTACTTCGTCACACCTGAGTAACTGCAAGAATCTCAGCTGCTCCTCTGTCTCTACCCCTTCCGCTATCACCTGGAGTCTGAGATTGTGCGCGAGAGTTACAATAGCCATCACCAGCGCGGCATCGTCAGGATCCGTGGTTATGTCGCGGACGAAAGACTTGTCGATCTTCAAGGCATCGATTGGCAGGCGCTTCAGATAGGAAAGCGAAGAAAAGCCGGTGCCGAAATCGTCGATTGAAATCGTCACATCCATCGCCTTGAGTCTGGTCAGCACATCGATGGTCGCTTGCGCATTGCTCATGATTGAGCTTTCCGTCAGTTCCAGGTCGAGGTATTTGGGCGCGAGTCCGGTCTGATCAAGGATCTGGAGGACGATCTCCGCGAGATGTTCCTGTTGAAATTGTCGCGCGGAAACGTTTACGCCGACGCGCATCGCGTTAAAGCCTCGCTCCTGCCACTCACGGTTCTGCCGGCAGGCGGTGCGCAGGACCCACTCGCCTATAGGTAGTATTAACCCGTTGTCTTCAGCCAGCGGGATAAATTCAATGGGCGACAGCAATCCGAGTTGTGGATGTTGCCAGCGCACTAACGCTTCGACTCCGGTGATCTTTAAGGAGTCAACCGCCATCCGAGGCTGGTAGTGCAGCACAAACTCCTCATTGTCTATGGCGTGGCGCAGGCTGGTCTCAAGCGCAAACTGTTTTGACGCTTTAGAGTTCATGTCCTCGGTGTAAAAGCGATAATTATCTCCCCCGGACTTCTTGGCTCGATAAAGCGCGCTGCCGGCGTTCTTCAACAGGCTTTGGCTTTCCTTGCCATCGTATGGGAAGAGACTGACGCCGACGCTGGTCGTGGCAAACAGTTCCTGGCCGTCCAGATCGAATGGGGCATGCAAGGCCTCGCGTATTGAGCCAATAAGTTCCACTACATGCCTGGCTCCGTCGATGTGGGTTAACATTACTGCAAACTCATCGCCGCCGAAACGCGCTACCGTGTCGCCTTGTGTCACACAGCTTCTTAACCGTCCAGCTACTTGTTTCATTAGCAGATCTCCTGGCAGGTGTCCCAGTGTGTCATTCACCTTTTTCAATTGATCGAGGGAAATGAAGAGAATGCCCAGCAGCTCGCCAGTGCTCCGCGCCACTGCTACGGCCTGCTCCAGCCGATCCTTGAAGAGCGTGCGGTTAGGCAGTGCGGTCAAGGTATCGTAATAAGCCAGACGGTTCACTTCCGCGGTTCGTTCCGTTAAGAGTTTCTCCAGCTGGTCCTTGTAACGCCGTTTCTCTTTCAGCAGCGAAGACTGTTTTAGCGCCCTTTCAACCGCGGCCTCGACGTGCCGAACGTCGAAGGGCTTAAGGATGTAATCGAAGGCCCCGGCGCGGAGTGCTTCAATAGCGGTCTCAATATTGTTTTGCCCGCTAATCATCAAGACTACGCTGTCGGCAGAAATCGAATGCACGTGGGGCACGAGTTCCAGCCCACTCATGCCCCCCATGTTGATGTCGCTGATAACCAGGTCAAAACTTTCTTCGGCCAAAACCAACAAGGCCTCTTCGGCTGAGCCAACGTCCCAGCAGTCATACCGCTTCTTGAAGATGTCCAGCAGCAAGCGCCGGATCTGATCATCATCGTCTATCACCAGGATTTTTGGAGGGGCTTTTACGAGTTCCATTTGCTTACAACAGGGAGCGACTGGCTAACCAGGCGTTAATCTTCTGGAATATCTAAAACACCAAGACCGTAAACCTGCCGGTCGTTAGAGATGCGAATCCAATACCTCTCTTACCTTTCGCGCTACGCTGGCTGAGTCGAAAGGTTTTTGCATGAAGTTGAGTTTCTCGTCCAGCAGACCATGACGGACGATTGCATCGTCCGTATATCCTGACATGAAAAGAATGGGAAGATTGGGACGGACCGCCTTTACACGCGTCGCCAGATCACTACCGCTCATCTGGGGCATGACCACGTCGGTAATCATTAGCTTGATATCATGTTGGCGATCCAACGAGATCGAAAGAGCTTCCTCCCCATTTGAGGCTGTGAGTACGTGATAACCCTGACCCTCCAGGATGTCTCTCAGGATTGCCCTCACCTGATCTTCATCTTCAACCAGTAAAACCAATTCAGTACCCTGCGGCACCGATCTTGAAATAACTTCCTCTTCCCCTCCCCCTGCCTCATTAACTCGTGGCAAGTAAACCTTAAACGTGCTGCCCCGTCCTGCCTCGCTGTAGATCCAGATATTTCCGCCGCTTTGCTTGACTATGCCATAAACAGTCGCCAATCCCAGGCCCGTTCCCTTATTGGGCCCCTTGGTAGTAAAGAAAGGCTCGAAAACACGCGACTGAATTGTTGCGTCCATTCCACACCCGGTGTCGCTTACAGCCAGCATCACATAGGGCCCGGGCAGCGCCGCATGTCGCTGGGCATACTCTTCGGAATGCACGACGTTGCGTGTCTCGATTGTTAGCTTCCCCCCTTTCGGCATGGCATCACGCGCATTCACTATCAGGTTTAGCAGTACCTGCTCGATCTGGCCCGGATCGGCCTTCACTTTTCCCAGCCCAGGAGAGGTGATGGTCAGAAGATCGATATCCTCGCCTATTAATCGCCGCACCATCTTTTCCATGTCGGTAACCACCAGGTTGAGATCCAGCACTTTGGGTTGGAGAATTTGTTTCCGGCTGAAGGCCAGCAACTGCCGGGTCAGGGCGCCGGCACGATCACTAGCCTTCTTTATTTCTTCAATGCTGGAGCGATGAGGACTAACCTCAGGAAGCTTTCCTAACAAAATGCTCGAATACCCGCCGATCACCGTCAAGAGATTATTGAAGTCGTGGGCTACGCCGCCGGCCAACTGGCCAATCGCTTCCAGCTTCTGCGACTGGCGCAGTTGTTCTTCGCTTTCGCCCAAAGCTTCCTCGACTCTCTTACGCTGGATAAACTGGCCAATCTGGCTGCCGATAGTAACCATCATAGCCAGTAGCTCGGGATCAGGTTCGCGAATAGAGCGGCTGAAGAATTCCACTACACCCAGGATTTCCGAGCGAAACTGTATCGGGAACGCGCAAGCGCTGTGCAAACCTACCCTGGCCGCGTTAGCGGACCTGGGGGAATTCGTGTCGTCAGCCACGTCGGGAATCCACACTGGTTGGTTGTCGTTCCACACTCTTCCGGGAAGTCCGATTCCCGGCGCGAAAACGAATTGACGGCTGGCGTTCTCGAACTCATCCGCTTCCGTTCCGGGAGCCTGCCACACTTGAGAGCAACGCAGGCCATTTGACCTGCCATCGACTGTCCATAGGGATCCGTATTCCCACCTCAGGCTTTCACAAACCGCCTGAAGGATTCTTGATGCTCCTTCGTTGATAGTGTTTGATTCAGCCAGGGCGCGGGTAACGGAGTACTGCGCCGACAGCCGATTCTCTGCTTTTTTTCTCTCGGTGATGTCCCGCAAGTAACCCGTGAACATCGGCGCGCCTTTTGATTCAATTCGCGAAATCGTTAGCTCTACCGGGAATTCCGTGCCGTCCCTGGATAACGCGCTTAACTCAAGCCGTTGGCCCAGCACCTGGGCCTTACCGGTCGCGAGATAACGAGCCATACCCCTACGGTGTTGCTCTCTGAAACGCGGTGGGATTATGAGCTCAGCCATTTCCTTGCCAATGGCCTCTTCCTGACTGTATCCGAAGGTTTTTTCAGCTGCTGGATTCCAATCAACAACCAGGCCCTCGTGGTCCATAGTGATGATGCAGTCCATTGACGACTCCAGGATCGCTCTCTTGCGAGCCTCGCTTTCACGCAGCGCCTCCTCAGCGAGCCTGCGTTCGGTAATGTCCCGGGCAATACCCTGGACACCCACTGGAACGCCGTCCTTCAGAACAAGCCTGCTGTTCACTTCGACCATGACGTGATGCCCGTCTTTGGCGATGATCTCCAGGTCATAAGCAGTCACCTTTTCGCCAGCCAGCTTGCGACGGAGCATCTGCTTGGCCTTCTCCAAATATTCCGGCGCTACGGTCTGCTTCAGATTCAGCTTGAGACTCTCTTCAGGGGAGTAACCGGTAATCTGTTCGCCTGCTTTGTTGATTGAAGTGTATTTACCTTCCAGGTCGTGCTCGTAGATAAGGTCATGGGCGTTCTCAACCACGTCGCGATAACGCTCTTCACTTTGTCTTAGTTCCTGCTCGATGCGTGTGCGTTCGGTCACATCCTGCGCTGTGCCGAACATTCTGATTGGTTGTCCCCGCTCATCAGTCTCTACACGCCCACTTGATTGAATAATCCGTTCCGCGCCATCGTGCCTCACGATGCGGTAGTAAAAATCAAACGGCTCTTTCGTCTTAGTGGTTTTTGCCACCTCATTCCGAACCATTTCGCAGTCTTCCGGATGTATAAATGCAAATACTTCCTCTTCATCGTTGACATTAATGTCGTTGGGCTGAACGCCGAAGATGTGATAGTGCTCGTCAGACCATGTCATGACGTTTCTTAGTAAATCCCAATTCCAACTGCCAATGAGCGCCAGGCGCTGGGCTTCGGCCAACTGATTTTCACTCTGCTTAAGCGCTTCCTCCGCTCGCTTACGTTCAGTGATCTCCGTAACCAATACGCCGACGCCCAGTGTCTCTCCCCCCTGCATGCGAACTGGATACAAAGATACAACCCAGTAGTGTTGCTGACCGGGGTCGGCGGGCGTTTCACCGGACAGCTCAAGATCCATAACCGGTTTTCCTGTCTCAAGTACACGCTTGAGGAGAGGCTCCAACACCTCAGCCATTTCAGGAAGGACCTCGCGCAAAGTCCGTCCGATGTGTTGCTCTACTGGAAGGCCATTGATAGCGGCGAGCGTTTCATTGATTCGCTGGTAAACCAAGTCGGGACCGTGAAAGGCGAAGCCGATAGGCGCCGAAGACAAAATAGTATCGAGGAGAGCGAGTGATTCAGCTTTACTCCTGACAGACTCCTGCAATGCTTGTTGAGCGCGTTTGCGCTCGGTGATATTTTCAACCTAACCTTCGAAGTAAAACTGACCGCCCTGGGTGGCAACGGAGCGGCGGTTCTCCGATAGCCAGAGTTTTCTGCCATCTTTGCGGTAAGCCTCGAATTCAAAGCCTTCAAGTACACCACTTTCTTTTTGTAGTCGTTCAGCTTCCGCCCGATCGTTCGGGTCGACGTATAGTTGATGCTCAATATCAGTGATGCCGGCGACCATCTGTTCGGGGGAGTCATAACCGAGGATCCGGGCGAAGGCGGGATTGACCGTTATGAATTGACCTTCCGGTGTCGACTGGAAAATTCCTTCGACTGCATTCGCAAATATTGAGCGATAGTTCTTTTCGGCCTCCCGCACCTGTTTGTGGAGCGATGCGCTCTCAAGTGCGGTTGCCGCCGTGCTGGCGAGAATGGTTAACGCTTTCATTTGTCCCAACGTGAAAGGACGCAAGCGGCTAGTCACGTTTAGATTAATGACGCCGACAAATTTGTTTGCCACCTGCATTGGGACAGACACAGCGGAGCAAATCTCGGGTCTGGGCCAAAGCGCGACAAACCGCTCATCATGGACCTCACCATTGAGGATCAAAGGCATGCCCTCGCGTGCAACCCAACTCGATATACTCTCCTGAAGCGAGACCCGCTCGCCCAGCAGCCGTTCACGTTTCTCGCCTCGCACCGCGGCGACAAAGAGTTCTTTACCGTCACTGGTGGGTAGGAGGATAGAGACTTCGTCGGCATCGCTTTGATGTAATGCGGCGTCCGCCAACTTGCTGAGCACCATTTGCGGGTCGAGCGTGAAAGAGATGGTTTGGCACAAACTGTAAATCGCCACGGTTTCGCGGAGCTGCAAATTCTCCATACGCAGTCGCCGCGTGTTTATCGCACGCGTCAGCACGGGCATCACGGTTTGCAGGCGGAAGGGCTTGAGCACATAGTCAAAGGCGCCAACCTTCATCGCGTCGACCGCCGTCTGGATCGTGCCTTGGCCCGTCATCATGATGCCGATGAGGTGCGGATCAATCTTAAGCGCG